>Ga0315900_10004074_pt1 | contig 20797 bp, 20 predicted proteins | sample LakEriMetagenome_FD_203521 | JGI IMG/M metagenome (GOLD analysis project Ga0315900, IMG submission 203521) | Freshwater fungal communities from buoy surface, Lake Erie, Ohio, United States - Buoy 12 MA114 | ecosystem: Environmental > Aquatic > Freshwater > Lake > Lake biofilm | place: USA: Lake...
AAAGATGGGATACACTACGTCCATGCGTAATGCTTTTTTGCGATCTTCAATTTGAATCATGTTGGGCCGCAGCAGGCAGGCCAGGAACAAAAAGAAGGGGTATTCAACGATACTGTTAAATAACATTGGTGCGATCATGCTGCAGAAGAATCCACCCAGCGCACCCCCTATCGATATACATAGATAGTAAATGCCTAAAGCATTGGTTTCGGGTTTATTTCTGGCAAGCAATCCATGGCAACTGTAGCACACTGCATAGAGGCAAAACAGCTCGAGAATTGGCAGGAATGGTAACTTCACAATCAATAACAAGACACTGACCAGAATCAAGGTCACCTGCGCCTTGATTGCATTATCCAGACCTGGCTGACGTTTGGTGAATGCCAGAATGAATGTTAACAGATAGAGTGCGAGTGGAATAATCCATAGCAATGGTGCAGATGCAATGTCGGTCGTGATATGGGACGTCGTACTGACCATGAGTCCGGAGGGTACAAAGGCGAGTGCAATCCAATATAGGCGGAGTTTCAGTGGCGGGGTAATAGAGGAGGGCAACTCCAGATCAGAAATATTCTGCGGCGCGCGGTGTTTCGTAAATAGTATGCAGGATAACGCCATACACACCACAAACACCACAAAACCAATACTCCATACACGCTGCATACCATCCAGTGTGAAAACAGGCTCCAACACGAACGGGAACATCAGCAGTGCAAGCAGGCTCCCCGCATTGCTCGCAGCATAAAGGAAATGTGGGTTTGAGGAACGTGCATGCTGAGTTTTTGCAAACCATCCCTGCACCAATGTGTTGGTTGTCGATAGCAGGAAAAACGGTGCTAATACGGATAGCGCAACGGCAATCACGATCCAGCGAACGGGCGCGTTCGACGCATTGACTACATCATGAAGTGAAATCGCAAGAGGTAAATAGAAAAGTGATATACCGATGATGGCTGCATACAGCATGAGTTGTGTTTTTAAACGGGTAAGCATCAATACGCGATGTGCCGCATAATATCCTGCGAGAAGTAGTAGCTGGAAGCAGGTGATGACCGTATTCCAGACATACGGGGACCCACCCAGTGTAGGCAGTATCGCCTTGGTCAGCAGCGGCTGCACCATGAACAGCAGATAGGCACTGAGAAAAACGGTCAGGGTGGGTATTGCTACCCAGAAGCCAGAAATAAATCGCATTTATAATCTTTAGGAGGCAACGATCCTGCCGTCAACAATCCGAATCTTACGGTCAGCAGATTCCGCGAATGCCGTGTCATGCGTTACAACGACCACGCTACGTCCCATTTCATACACCAGACGTTTCAGGATTTCCTGAACACTTGCGCTTGCGTGGCTATCGAGATTTCCGGTAGGTTCGTCGGCAAGGATCAGTAGCGGTTCGTTTGCCAGTGCGCGGGCGATTGCAACCCGCTGCGCCTGACCACCGGAAAGCCGCTTCGGGATTTTCTGCATCTGATCCTTAAGACCAAGTATTTCAAGCAAATGCGATGCACGCTCGCGCATTTCCGCAGAAGATTTTCGTCCCAGTTTCTGCATCGGTAACATCACGTTTTCGAGTGCAGAAAACTCCGGCAGCAGAAAATGAAACTGAAATACAAAGCCGAGCGTAGAGTTACGCACGTCTGCCAACGCATTATCATTCAGCAGGCCTGTATCTTTCCCCTGCAGAAAAATACTTCCTCGGGTGGGGCGGTCCAGAAGTCCCAACAGGTAGAGTAACGAGGATTTTCCGGAACCGGATGGACCGCTGATGGACACAAAATCGCCGGCATAGATTGAAACGCTGGCATCTTGTACTAATGTCACCGGAACTTCTCCGGGCAAAATGCGAGTAACGGACTCGGCACGCAGGATCTCACTCATCACATGCCCCCGCGTAAAATATCCACCGGTTGCACGCGTGCTGCTTTACGTGCTGGTAATATGGCGGCAAGAACAGAGGAGAACATGGCAAACGCCATTGCAATCAGGAACTGCTTTATCCCCCAGTCAATAGGCATATAGACAAACTCGCTTCCGCCGGGTGGTTTGAAGCGAATCTGCATCAACCCTAACATGATGAGGCATCCGAGCGGGATGCCGATACCACAGCCGGTCGCACCCAGTATGATACCCTGAATCGTAAAAATCCTCCGGATTTCGCTGGCATGAAATCCCATGGATTTCAGAATAGAAATATCGCGCTGCTTTTCCATCACGACGGTCGAGATGACGTTGTAAATGCCAAATGCTGCTACCACCAGCACCGCACTCACCACTGTAAACATGATGGTGTTGCGGATTGCGAAGGTATTCATCAGATCTTCCGACGATTCCTGCCACGACACCGCTTTATAGCCGATATGTTCCTCAATATCTTTTGCAATCACTTGCGCTTGCGAAGGAAAATCCATTTTGACGATAATAGTGTTGGCCCGGTTGGGACGATTCAGCATCGCCTGCACACGCTTAATGTCCACGAACGCCTGAAATTCATCGTAGCTTGCGCGACCAGTACGAAAAATACCCAGAATCTTGAAGGTTCGAACCTGTCCTGTGGTCGTAGTTACGGTAATATTATCGCCCATTTTGAGAGTCATTTTACGGGCCAGTTCCGCACCAATGACGATGCCATCCGGATTGGAAATAATATTATCGACCGACCCTTCGAGCATGTAGTTCTCAATCGTCGAAACATCCCGTATTTCGGTGGGCTCCATCCCATTAAGCGTGATGTTCTTATCGCGTCCCGCATAATTAATAATCGCTTGTCCGTTCATCACTGCCGATGCGCGTACGCCCTCGATGCTACGCAGGTAGTCAAGCACCTGCTCGTAGCTGCGGATACCGCGAATTTCAATCATCGGCTTTACACGGTGAATCTCTACCAGCGCATCGGGATAATGCCTGCGAACTGGCTGGATATTGGGATTGCGGTATTCATCGTAGATGGTGATGTGCGGGGAGTTATCCACCAGCCGCTTCATCATATCGTTTTCTGACCCCTTCATCATGGAAGAGATTGCTAGAAAGAATGCAACGCCCAAGATGATGCCGAGCAGGGAGACAAAGCTTTGGCGTCGCCGTGCCAGTAAATGTTTCAGCGCAATATACAGCGCGAGCTTCACGGATTTTCCTGCTCTTTTTCGATTTTGGCCTGATGGGTGCGAACAGAGGCCCCTTCTATCAGGTTTGAGTCGTAAGACTTCACCACCACATCCGCTTTAGTTAACCCTTCACGTATTTCCAATCGTGTCTTGTCGCGCGCACCCACTGTTACCTTCTGTTTTACAATCTTGCCATCGCGCACCAGAAGGAGTGAGTTGTTTTTCACGGCGGATAAGGGAACCAGCAGCGCGTCTTTCGATTCGTGAAGTACAATATTGGTTTCTGCCGTCATCCCGATCATCAGCGGTACTTCCTCGGTAAAGCCAATGCGCACACGGTAGCTGCGCGCAATCGGGTCGCCTTTCGGAGTAATGGCCTGAACGGTGCCGTTAAACACCTTGCCTGCAAATGCATCCGAATGGATCAACACCTTTTGCCCGGGTTTTACATCGGTGATATTTTCTTCATCCACATCCGCTGTGATGCGAAGTGGAGCACAGCAGGAAATCCAGAACACCGGCTGATTGGCGGGAATGAGCTGCCCGACTTCGCCATCGCGCTTGATGACCAGTCCATTTTCCGGTGCGATTAAGCGCAGAAAGTTCTGCTGCGCTTCGGCGCGAGCAAGCGCAGCCTTGCTTGCATCCCATTCGGCACGCGCCTGATCGTAAGCCCCTTTACTGATGGCACCTGTTTTTATCAAAACAGCGCGGCGGTTATATTCGCGTTTGGCCAGAACTTCACGCGCCTGAAGTTCCTGTACGGTTTTCTCGATATCCGTATCTTCGAGCTGCCCCATAACCTGATCCTTGGTAACGGTGCTGCCTTCGTCTACATTGAGCTGCATCAGACGCGCTGCACTTCTTGGCGCAATCGGCAACATGACAGACGCTTCTACGGTGCCGGTTGCGTAGATCGCTTCCACCGCAGGACCGGTTTGCGGAGATATAACCGCAACACTATTTGCGCGAAACGTGCTTGCTGCAAAGTATGCCAACACAGCAACACCGATCAGCGTGACCAGTACCCATTTTTTTGTAAATCGCATAGACCCTTATTTTTTTGTTCCCCAGAGCTGCTCAAGACGCTCGTCGCGTCCGCAACCCATGCGGTACATGGTATAGCGCATTTTACTCTTGATGTAATAGTCTTGATGGTAGTCCTCGGCGGGATAAAACGTCACCGCAGGGCGCAGAAGGGTTGCAACCGGCTCTTTCAGCTTATCTTCCACGCGTTTCTTCGATGTTTCCGCTAGTGATTTTTGGGTTTCATTATGATAAAAAACACCTGCCAGATATTGCGATCCCTTGTCGCAGAATTGTCCGTTTGCATCGAGCGGGTCCACATTTTCCCAGAAAATATCAAGTAAATTCTCATAGGATACCTTCGCCGGATTGAAGGTGACTTCAATGGCTTCGATATGTCCGGTATTACCCGCTGAAACCTGCTCATAGGTGGGGTTTCTTGTTGTGCCGCCAGTGTAGCCAGACACCACCTTGGTAACACCATCAATGCCAGCAAATTCTCCGTGCATACACCAGAAGCAACCGCCTGCAAAGGTTGCGATTTCCGTCGTTGGGGGGTGTTTTGAATCTTCTGCCAAGGCTGCCCCTGCAATAAACAATGAAAGAACAACAGTGATGTAGCGAGAAACGTTCATGTGTGCCATCCTAAGCTTTGATATCTAATACTCGAGGGCTTTCCGGAGCAGGTGCGGTGCGCGTTGGATCCAGTGTAGCTGCTGGAGCAAACTGAGGGGGTGTTGCCAGCGTGTTGCGCTTTGCGCGTGCTTCTTCAAGATATTGTGTGCTGCTTGAGGAGCAGGAAGAGCAAGAGGAAATAGTCATAATTTATCCTTTCTGGTAATGTTAAAATCGAATGGCGCATGTTTTTGATTTTGATCACATTTGCGTTTATCCTCTCTCTTTCATACAATGTGATGCACTTTGTCTCTCTGAGGATTCGGCTGAACGGGTTACATGGTTACATTTATAGAAAATCGGTGTTGATGAAGCTGTTTTTACCCTTACTTTAGCACAGGAAAAGCAGGGGGTACTAATTTCACAGATGTCGCAATCCAATCACATTGTATGGTTTAAACGCGATATACGACTAAACGATCACGCCCCACTTGCGGCTGCGGCAACAGCAGGACATGTGCTGCCGCTTTACGTAGTGGAGCCAGAGCTGTGGCAACGCCCGGATAGCTCTCGCCGTCATTGGTGCTTTATTCATGATTGTCTGACCGATTTACAGCAGAATCTGAATGCTTTTGGCCTTTCTCTGATAGTTCGTATAGGTGAAACAACGCAGGTACTGGAACAACTGCGCAAGGAAATGGGCTCTTTTACATTGTGGTCACATGAAGAAACAGGAAATGACTGGACGTATAAACGCGATATTTCTGTTGCGATCTGGTGTCAAACAAATGGAGTGGTCTGGAATGAACTGCCATCCAATGGTGTGGTGCGACGACTAAAAAGTCGTGATGGATGGGCAACATTACGCGATGAGAGGATGCGTGCTCCTATCACGTGTGTTCCGCCATCCATAAGAGGGGTATCCGGTATGACAACACACCCACTGCCTGATAAAGCACATCCTATGTTTGGCGCATTTGACATCGGAAATGTTCAGGTTGGGGGGCGCAAAGAAGCCATCAAAACACTGGATTCGTTTTTGATGGAGCGTGGTCGCAACTATATGCAGACCATTTCAAAGCCCGGTGTTTCCGCGCGTCACTGCTCAAGATTAAGTGCGCATATTACGTATGGCACGCTATCCGTACGCGAAGTAGAGCAGGCGACACAGTCCAAAATACGATCGCTGGCAGATTCGCGCGATCCGGATGCTATTACGTTTCACAGGAATCTCTCTTCATTCCTTTCGCGTCTGGCATGGCACTGCCATTTTATTCAGAAACTTGAACAGCAGCCAGATATGGAGTTTCGATGCATGCATGCGGCGTTTGAGGGGATGAGAGAACCCCATTTTCGGGATGATTTTTTTGAGGCGTGGAAAACCGGGAATACGGGATACCCGCTGGTTGATGCATGCATACGATCACTGCATCAGAACGGGTGGATTACATTTCGTATGCGAGCCATGCTCGTATCGTTTGCAAGTTACCATTTGTGGCTGGATTGGAGGAAGACCGCTCCGTTCATGGCACGACTATTTACGGATTACGAACCCGGTATTCATTATTCACAATTTCAGATGCAATCCGGGGTCACTGGTATTAACGCAGTTCGAATGTATAATCCTGTCAAACAATCACTTGATCAGGATCCGCAGGGAAAATTTATACGCCGCTATGTTCCGGAATTAAAAAATGTTCAGGATAGTTTTATTCATGAGCCTTGGCGCATGGATACTCCGGTAGCGAATTATCCTTCCCCTGTTGTTGATCATGACGTTGCAATCAAACATGCGCGCGCTGAAATTGGGATGCGCTTTAAACAAGAGGGCTTTCGTGAAGAGTCCACTGCGGTGAACAGAAAGCTGGGCAGTAGAAATAAACAACCGCGACGCCAAACAAAAAAACCCAGCAACAATAGTAAACAGTTGGCATTTAAGCTCTAATCGGTGTATTAGAATAATTATAAACTGAGGGGTGGGGTATGGCACATTTTCTAATTATTGCGGCAAGCAGCGGCATTGGTCAGGCAACCACAAAACTACTTCGGGATGCAGGCCATAGCGTATTTACGACGGCTCGTGACAATACAAAGATTCAGCCTGATGCAATACTGGATGCCACCGATTTTGATGCAGTCGACGACGTGTTTAAGCAAGCAGGCGCGCTTGATGGGGTCGTGAATTGCAGCGGATCACTGTTGCTTAAATCAGCCCATTTAACCAGCAAAGAGCAGTATAACGCTGTTATTGATGCCTCCCTTACCACCGCGTTTGCTACCGTTCGCGCGGCTGGAAAACACCTGAATAAAGGAGGCTCCGTAGTATTGGTGTCCTCTGCGGCAGCCATGGAAGGGCTTGCCAACCATGAAGCGATCGCTGCTGCAAAAGCAGGTATTCTTGGCCTCACGCTTTCGGCAGCCGCAACCTATGCATCCATGAATCTACGCGTGAATGCGGTCGCACCTGGTCTTACGGAAACGCCGCTCACCGCTGCTCTTACCGGCAATGATGTCTCACGAAAATTCTCAGAAGCTATGCATGCGCTGGGACGCTTGGGAAAACCAGAAGATGTTGCGCGTGCTATTGTGTTTTTACTCGACCCGATCAATGACTGGATTACAGGGCAAGTACTTGCAGTGGATGGTGGGCTTTCCCGTGTGCGCCCGAAAATCAAAGCATGAAACCAAAATATACGGAAGCATTTATTAACGATATTATCCGTATGGCGTGGGCGGATGATGTCTCATTTGATAAGATTAAAAAAGATCGAGGACTGAGCGAGGCAGAGGTAATTAAAATTATGCGCGCAAACCTAAAATCGGGCAGCTTTAAGCTTTGGCGCAAACGGGTTTCCGGGCGGAGCACCAAACATGAGAAGCGAACAAAGCTACTGCGCGAAGGACTAGAATGATGGGTACCCTTCGACTTATTCTTGCCGATCAATTATCGGCATCGATTGCCACGCTGCAAGGACTGAATAAAGCGAAAGACACGGTGTTGATCTGTGAAGTGATGGAGGAGGCGACGTACGTTCCTCATCATGTCAAAAAAATCGCGTTTTTGTTTTCGGCCATGCGCCATTTTGCAGCAGAGCTTGAATCAAAAGGGGTGCGTCTACGTTATGTAAAACTGGATGATGCCAATAACACCGGTGGTTTCACCAGCGAGCTAAAAAGAGCCACGAAAGAACTTCGTCCCGATAAAATAGTAGTAACGGAACCTGGAGAATACCGTGTGCTGAGCATGATGAAATCATGGGAAACGGCATTGGGGGTTCCAGTCGAGATTCTTCCCGATACACGCTTTTTTGCAACGCACACGGAGTTTGATGGATGGGCAAAAAATAAGAAGCAGCTTCGTATGGAATTTTTTTACCGTGAGATGCGTAAAAAATATTCCCTGTTGATGGAACCCGATGGAAAGCCCACCGGAGGCGAATGGAATTACGACAAAGAAAACCGCAAGCCGCCAAAAGCGGGCATGAAGTCGCCGCCTCGTATTACTCATAAAAAATCTGAGATCACAAAAGATGTTTTAAAGCTGGTTAGGGAACGTTTTTCGCACCATTTTGGAACGCTTGAACCCTTTCACTATGCAATCACGCGTGATCAGGCGATACTGGAGTTGGATCATTTTATTACACACGTGCTTCCAAGCTTTGGTGATTATCAAGATGCAATGGTGGCGGGTGAACCGTATCTTTTTCACTCACTGGTATCGAGTTATCTGAATGCCGGATTGCTTCTGCCAATGGAAATCTGTCAGAAAGCAGAAGCGGCCTACCGACAAGGCCACGCGCCTTTGAATGCGGTCGAAGGATTTATTCGACAGATTCTCGGTTGGCGGGAATTTATTCGCGGTATTTACTGGCATTTCATGCCGGACTACGGGGAGCGTAATGGACTGCACGCAACGCGGCCACTCCCTGATTTTTACTGGACAGCACAAACACATATGTTCTGTGTTGCTGAAACCGTTCGTCACACACGTGACCATGCGTATTCACATCATATTCAACGACTGATGATTACCGGAAACTTCGCGCTGCTGGCTGGGCTTGATGTAAAGCAGGTGCAGGCATGGTATCTGGCGGTGTATTCGGATGCATATGAATGGGTGGAAATGCCTAATACATTGGGTATGGCACTGTTTGGTGACGGAGGCGTAGTAGCAAGTAAACCCTACGCGGCGAGTGGAAAATATATCCATCGCATGAGTAATTACTGTGAGCAATGCAAATACGATCCCGATGAGATGACGGGGGAGAATGCCTGTCCGTTTAATGCGCTTTACTGGGATTTTCTGGTGCGTCACGAAGATGTGTTTCGTGGGAATCAGCGCATGCCCTATGTATTTTCCACATGGGATAAATTCGGACAGGACAAGCAAAAAGCAATACGCGCACAGGCTACGTTGACATTGCAAAAAATGACAGAAGGCCAGTTATGATTACGGTGTTTTACGATGGCAAATGCGGATTGTGCCGCCGCGAGATTGAATATTATAAGCAGATTGCGCACGAAGGCATTTTCAACTGGGTGGATATCACTATTGTACCTGAATCCTTCATACAGCGCGGATACATCGTCAAAGATGGGCTGAAAGCACTGCATGTAGAAGATGATGGTGGCATAATGCGCAAAGGAATCAGGGCATTTACTGTGATATGGAAACATCTGCCACAACCGTGGCCGTTGCTTACACTGCCCTTAAAAATACCATTTATGATGCCACTTGCAGAAAAAATCTACGCAGCATTTGCTGCGTGGCGATTCAAAAAACTAGGGTATGATACATGCGATCTGTAAGAACAGGCATCGTTGTTTTTATTCATATTCGGAGATTGTATGGCTGATGAAAATGCAAGAAATGTATTGGGAAACCTACTGGAGCAATGTAGCACTCAGCCTATGACAGGATTCTACCGCGACGGCTATTGTCGCACAGGTGAAGCGGATACCGGAAGCCATGTCATTGCCGCTATTGTGACCGAAGAATTTCTGGAATTCACAAAATCACGAGGGAATGATCTGCAAACCGCTCGTCCTGAGTATAATTTTCCTGGGTTGAAACCTGGTGATGGCTGGTGTCTGTGTGCCCTGCGTTGGAGAGAGGCGCATGAGGCAGGGGTTGCTCCGCCGATAAAGCTTGAAGCTACGCATGAAAAAGCACTGAAATATATTTCCCTTGAAATACTTAAACAATATCAAGAACAATAAATGCATAGACTGCTAAACCAGTTTGAAACCAGAGAGAATTTGATCTCGTATGTGAAGACACTTGGTCCCTGGGCAGAAGGTGAAGCTAGCATCATTCCGGGTGGAAGACGCGTTGCGCAAGATAAACTTGAGAAGATAGATCCCATCGCGTATGCCCGAACCCGCAATCATGGCGATGGAAAAATAACGCGTCTTTCACCCTATATTCATCATGGTATTCTGAGCCTGAATGAAGTGCGTAATCTCGCGCTGAAAAAATGTACTGAGCCGGTGCAGATAACTAAATTCATTCAAGAGCTGGCATGGCGGGATTTCTGGGTGCGGTGTTTAACTCGAAATCCAGAGTGGGCTTGGCAGGACATTGAACCCTATAAAACCGGATTTATCGCCTCTGATTATGCAGACGACCTGCCCGATGATATTGTACACGGCAACACTGGCGTCGCATGTATCGATACATTCATTCATGAGTTGATTGCAACGGGTTATATCCATAATCATGCGCGCATGTACCTCGCAAGCTACGTGGTGCATTTTCGTCGTGTGAAATGGCAAGCCGGCGCACAATGGTTTTTGCATCATCTGCTTGATGGTGATGTCGCCAGTAACAACCTTTCCTGGCAGTGGGTGGCAAGCACATTCAGTCATAAGCCCTATATTTTTAATCTGGAGAACGTGGATAAATATTTTGGCAAGCAGGTTGATACAACGCCGCTTACCAATCAGCCGCTGCATGCTAGTTATGAAACATTACAGGCAAGGTTGTTTCCGCACATGAGGGGGGCACAATGAATGCTCCTTTAATATGGCTGCATGAGGAAGCACTTCGCATAACCCATCCGGTATTTAGGGCGGCTCCAGTAGACACAAAAGCAATATATATTTGGGATGATACATTCCTTCGCCGAGCAAACTATAGCTTAAAACGTCTTGTTTTTATTTATGAGACGCTTTGCGAATTGCCTGTCGATATCATACAGGGCGATACGATGAGTGTCATTTGCGAACTCAAGCCGTCTGAGCTGTGTGTGCCGGCAGCGCATAATCCGCTCCTTATCGAGAGGATCAGTCGTGTAGCCTCTGCCTTCAAGGTAACGCACGTTGCAGACGACGTGTTTGCGTATATTGAAGGTACTGCCGATACCAAGCGTTTTTTCCAATATTGGAATAAAGCTGAAAAAACGGCTTTTCATTATAACGGGGGAGCAGATGCCCAAAGGGGTTAAAAAATCAAACCTGCCAAAGAAGATATGTGCGTATTGTAAAAGACCATTTACCTGGAGAAAAAAATGGGAAAAGGTATGGGATCAAGTGAAATACTGTTCAGATAAATGTAAGCAATCACGATGAAGCCACCCACCCATGCTCTGGCAATTATACTTACCTATAGTGGCACTCTGCCGCTCATCGCGTGCGCGGTGCTGTCTTTTTTACCGCAGCCTGAAATAGACGTCATGATGTTTGCCAGAACCTATAGTGCCATTATCGTTTCTTTTCTGTGTGGAATACACTGGGCCGTATATCTTTTCTTTGCAGAAAAATGCTCGCGCAATCTTTTGATTACCAGTAATCTGGTCGCTCTGATCGTTTGGTTGTTGCTTCTATCTACGAACTCGCTGTTAACAACGATGTTGCAGATCGTATGTTTTCTTTATCTGCTGACCCTTGATCTCAGGCTGCATAATGCAGGACTGCTGCCAGAATGGTTTTACCGTCTCCGCAGGAATGCCACGGTCATTGTAGTGCTGTGTTTATGCATGCTCATGCTGAATCTACACAACATGCACTGACATAAGTATTCCCGAAGAAAAATTAATACCCAAACTGATAACTCACACTCAGGCCGCTTACGAATTGGTTTTCGCTTCCCCGTTGTTTGATGAGTGGTGAGTCTGCTACCTCGCTGCCAAGGTGGTCATACCCCCCAAAGGCAGACACGGAGACGGAATCGGATACCGGAAGTGATACAAAGCCACCTATACCATATGACACCAATCCTCCATCCGCGCTGTAACGGGATAGGCCAGAATTTATGGATTGTGTTTGGTTGATACCAAAATAGGCGTTGTTGTAATCAGAATCAGCAAATGTGACGCGAGGGCCAAAGGCATAAAAAACGGGTGGCCCGAAACGATCAATAGAGCCAGTATAATTCAGACTGGTTTCACCGATCATGCCTTCATGACCATTTACGCCCTGTCGCAGTTCTACTTTATAGGTTAATGGTTCATAAGTATATTCAACAAACCCACCAAGCTCAAGCGTGCCATCCACATCACCAAGCCCCCTCAATGCCTTTGATTCAGTGCCTGTCACTCGGAATGAATTTTTACCGTTATCATTGCGCTCAAAGGCATATTTAGCGATCGGACCTACGCGCCAACCATCGCTGTTGATTGCGTTATAGCCAACACCTTCGCCCACTGATGCGAAGAATGTATCTTTATACTCAACTTTCAGATCAGGGTATGCAATCAGCTGATAATCGTTCGAACCAACGAATGCGGGTGCATAGATTGTTCCTGCTCCCAGCGTGATATTCCAATCCGTCTTTGGTGTATCCGGTGAATCCCCCGCTATTGATGAATGCGGCGTGAGGGTTACTGCGATTAACGATACTGCAAGGAGGCGTTGTGAGGGCATAAAAATCCTGATGTGGGTTACGTGTGTGAGATAAACCTAACAAGTTTTTATAGTCACGCATCCGCCTGAAGGCGGAGACACAGAAAATAAAAACGGAAAATTCTAAACCACAAGAATCTAGGCCTTAAGGATGATGCAATTAAAAGTATAATCGCTAGAATAGGCGTATGAATACGCTCCATATGAAATGTCCGGCATTTCTTGATCGCCTATGGCGACGCCTCAGCCTCACGTTCTTTTTATTAAGCAGCGTGTGTATGGTCATTTTAATGCTTACATCCAGCAGTATTCTAAACAGCAGGAATCTGCATAACCGCGTCAATCATGACTATATTGAGGCGGTACTTCAAAAACAAAACAACAGTATCTTAAGCCCCATGCTTGAAAAATCCAAGCAGCACTGGCCTACGACGATGGCAGCGCAACTTGGTGAAGAACTCTATAAGCTCGAAGGACCTGACGAAGACGGCATGTTGTATAGTATCGACATGTCGAGCACCCCACTCGTTGAAGTGCGCATTCTAGATGAAAAACAAACATTGGTTAGCCATTACATAAATGATGAGAAACGTACGTTTTCTGAGAAAGCTGTTATTGTTTCCCATGCCGTCAAAAACAATCAAGGTGAAGTCGCCGGGATAATAAATGTCAAGCTGGAAGCCGCATTTGACACGCTTTTGGATGCAAAAAATTCTCTGAATTGGATTATAGGTGCGTGGCCCGTTGTTATCGTCAGCTCTGCCGTCATGGGAATTGTTTTTGGTATTGTTGCTTCCAAATATGTGACAGGCCGGCTACGCAACATGAACCTCGTTATTGAGCAATGGCGGCAAGGGAACTTTGATGCACGGATTTCGCTACCCAGTGACGATGAGCTTACGAAACACAGCCAGCATCTCAATGATATGGCGCAAGATCTTGAGTTATTCCTGAGTTTAAAACAAGGTATTGCCGTAAGTGATGAGCGAAACCGCGTAGCGCGGGAATTGCATGATACCGTCAAACAAAAACTGTTTGCGCTTGGCTTACAACTTGCCGTTGCAAAATCAAAGCCCGCTGTGATGGAAGCCGCAGCTGAACATGTTGTTGAGGCTGAAACCATTACCCGCGAAGCACAGCATGATTTGATGGAAATCATCACCCAGCTTCGCCCTGCAGGAACCAGTGATTCATCACTGTGTGACCGCATTGCCGCCATTTGCGATGATTTTAAGCGACGTTTTAATGTTGATATTCAGCTGATACGCTCACCAAACACCCACTGTACCACCAATACGGAGCATCATGTTGTCAGAATTGTACAAGAAGCACTTATAAATGCGGTGCGTCATGGTAAGGCCAGTAAAATCAGTGTTACTAACCAGATCGATCAGGATAGGACCGTGCTTGTGATTAGCGATAACGGCCTTGGGTTTGATGCCTCAAAAAAAACCGGCGGATTTGGCATTACATCCATGCGTGACCGCGTGAGCGACCTACCTCAAGGCAAGTTTGACATTAAAAGCAACCCAGAGACAGGTACGCAGATCATTATTTCCTGGAAAAATGAAACATGAGTGAAAAAATTACACTTATTCTTGCTGATGATCACGCAGTCGTGCGTAAAGGTCTGGTTGCATTCCTCTCTACTGCACCGGATATTGAGGTGCTGGATGTTGCTGTGTGCGGCACAGAAGCCGTAAGTGCTGCTAAAAAACATGCACCAGATGTGGTGTTGCTCGATTTATTCATGCCAGACCAACCCGCTGTTGAAACCGTTCGCCAGATAAAGAAAGTGAGCCCTCGTAGCCAGATTGTTATAGTTACCTCACATGAGGGGGATGAATATGTTGTGCCAGTTACACAGGCAGGTGCAATCTCGTACATTCTCAAAGATACGACACCGGAGGAATTGATTCATGCGGTACGTAAAGCGGCTCTTGGCGAGAGTACACTCAGCCCGCGTGTGGCCAAGGCACTTATGAATATCGTTGCGAACGCACGGGAATCCAAAACCGCCGAGAGCCCCCTACATGAGGATTTGACCGAGCGTGAGATGGAAGTGCTGCAATGCATCGCCGAAGGACTCGCTAATCTTGATATTTCAAAACGCCTCAGCATTTCTGAAAAAACGGTGAAGTCCCATGTGAGCAATATCCTTAGCAAGCTTTATCTTAGTGATCGTACGCAAGTTGCTGTCTATGCGTGGCGTGAGGGGATTATTAAAGAAAAATGACCCAGTATACACCTTAAGTCCGATGCACAATCGTAAATACTTCAATATAAAGATGCGTATGGAGCATTCATGAAGCCACTTTGGAAGTATATTCTTGTTTCACTGCCCTTGATGTTAAGTGGTTGCGGTGATTTTAAGGGTATGCCGTCTATGGCAATGTCCTTGCCGGAACAATTCCAGCAAAAAACTGCAGTTGATGCTCCAGAGAAATTATCGAAAGACTGGTGGAAAGATACCAGCGACGAAACGCTGAAAGCAATCATCGGTCAGATTGAAACGCAGAATCTGTCTCTGGAGCAAGCACGCTTTCGCCTGAATGCCGCACGTATTGATTTGCGACAGTACGATTATCTGCCCAGCCTTACCGCTACTGCTGATGCGCAATACAACCATTTGATAAGTGGCAAAGCCGCGATCCAGAATGTGGGGGTTCCACAAGCAGGAGATAAAAAAACCACCGGATATTACAATGCCAAAATCGATGCTTCGTGGGAAGTGCCGCTTTACGGACAATTCAGCGATGCAGACGACATTAAAAATGCCAATATCGCATTTGCTGAAGCCGACATAGATGCGGTGCGCGCAAGCGTCGTTAGTGAGGCCGTTCGGCTCTACAGTGAGATGCGTGCAAAACAACAGGAAATTACAAAACGAGAATCGATTCATCTCTCAGCAAAGAAAATTGCTGATTATCAAGCTATCAAACGTAAAGCAGGATTGATTACGGATACAGAGCTTGGAAGCAGCAGACAAGCCGTGCTATCCGCACAAAATGAACTGCAGATTGCCCAAAGCGAATTGGTCGCGCGTAAGCAGCAACTTGCGAAATTACTGGGTAGGGTTACACCCGATGAAGCGTGGAATTCCCCTGCCGAGATTCCTGTATTTTTGCTCCCCGCATTTGATGACACGCCGCTGGATGTATTGCGCAATCGTCCTGATATTCGAAAAGCGGAGTCCTCAGTGCTTGCCGCCGCAGGAGATTTTTCACTCGCCAAAAGCGAGATGTATCCGAAGCTCACGTTATCTGGGAACCTATCGCAACTGGGTAACCTCACCGGTAATGCACTGATGGATAAGACAGTGCAGCTTGGTGGTATTCCCTCTATTTCATTACCGATATTTGATTGGGGAAAACGACTCTCCAATGCAAAAATCAAAGATGAAACATTATCGGAGACTGCCTCCGCTTACCGTGAAACCGTCATCGGGGCGATGAATGAAGTAGAGGAATTCTGGTCTGCATACCGCACGGCTCAAAACAGTGAGGTGGCCTTAAAAGAGAATGCTTCTATTTCGAGCAAGGCAAATGCACATGCAGGACTATTGTTTAAGCAAGGTATTACGGATGGGATTGATAGAGAGAATGCGGAGATAAATGCTTCGCGAAGTGCTATAGCCTATCTGCAATCCCAGGTCGATACGATTACCAAGCTTACCGCACTTACCAAGGCACTCGGTGGTACCAGTGCAATAACGAATGAGAAACTCAATGATTAAACGCTTTGTACTTTTGATTATGCTGATTACCGCCATATATGGGGGCGTTGTATGGTTTGGAAAAGGTCGCCATGAAACTGTGCAAACAGCTGTTGCACTGAGTGTTACTGTCGTATCACCTAAGCAGGGTACAATTGCTCAGCAAGTGAGTGTTACAGGCGTAACGATTCCTCGTGAAGAAATCGTTGTTATTACCGAGCTTTCCGGTGTGCGCGTAAAAGAAGTATTTGCCGATGTTGGGGATGTTGTCAAAAAAGGCGAAAAACTTGCATTACTAGATGGAGAGTCGCTAAGCAACCAGCTTGCGCAGATGCAAAGCGATTATGATCGTGCGCGAGACGAGTTTACTCGCGTCAATGCCATCAAAAATACCGGAGCAGTGAGCCGTGAGTCCGTCACACAGAAACGTACCGCCATGCAAGCGGCAAAAGCTAAACTGGATGATGCGCAACTTAATCTTAAACGTAGTACGATAATTGCACCTGAATCAGGAATTGTATTTGAGCGTAAGGCCTCTATTGGAGCTTTGATAAATGCAAGCGAGCCACTCTTTCGTATTGCCCAGAAAGGGATAATTGAACTTGAAGCAAGTGTGCCGGAAGCGGATTTGCATACTCTAAAAATCGGCCAAGATGCGGATATTCGTTTAACCGGTGTGCAAGAATCCATTTCCGGCAAAATACGCCTCATCGCCCCACGTATCGATAGTGCCACGCGTGCGGCCAGTATACGGATCAGTCTGCCCAAAAACAGCACTGCTCCGGTGGGGCTGTTTGCCAATGCTACAATTACTACGGGTGAAAATCAGGGTATTATTTTGCCTGCAACGGCTGTTCAGCAAGATAATGATGGTCGCTTTGTATGGAAGCTGGATGAATCAAAAAAAGCGACAAGACTACCCGTTGTAATCACACTTCATGAGAATGATTCCGTTCTGGTGGAGGATATTCCCACAAATATTCTGATTATCGCCCGTGCAGGGGCCTTCATCAAAGAAGGTGATGCGGTGAATGTGGTGGAGAGCAAATAGTATGTCCGAATCGCATATGGACGAATATCGAAGTAACAGCTTTTCTACATGGGCCATTCGTAACCCCATCCCGCCAATTGTGCTATTTCTAGTGCTAACGGTTGCGGGACTGGTGGCATATAAAAATCTGCCGGTGAACAATATGCCAGCCGTAGTCGTGCCCGTTGTCACGGTCCAAATCACTCAGCCCGGAGCTGCCGCCAGCGAAATGGAAACGCAGATTACTCGCCGCGTGGAGGGTGCTTTGGCAGGGCTTCAAGGGGTGAAACATATCACCTCTAATATTGCAGAAGGAACGTCTACCAGTACGATTGAATTTCAATTGGAAACCGATTTTGATCGTGCCGTGAATGATGCGCGCGATGCCATTTCCAATATTCGGGATCAGCTCCCCAAATCCATTCTAGAACCGCAAATCCAGCGTGTCGAAATTGATGGAGGGGCGATACTGATTTATACACTGGAGGCACCGGACATGCGTGTCGAAGATGCCAGCTGGTTTATTGATGATACGTTGAATCGGGAGCTGCTCAGCATTCGTGGCGTAGCAAGTGTGCAGCGTCAGGGCGGCATTGACCACGAAATCACTCTCACGCTCGATCGTAATAAACTAATGGCATTTGGTGTTACCGCCGCCGAAGTAAGTCGACAACTCGCGCAGACCAATATCGATCTACCGGGGGGGCGAATAACATTGTCTGGTACGGAATATGCGCTGCGAACACTGGGTAATGTCAAAACAGTTGAACTTCTGAGGAATACACGCATTGCAATCAGCAACGGCAGAGAAGTGCGGCTTGGTGATCTCGGCACACTCACCGATGGCGGCGCAGAAGTTCGCAGCATCACTAAGCTGGATGGAAAGCCTGCAATCACGTTCCAGATTTTTCGCAGTAAGGGCTCCAGCGAAATTACTGTCGCTACAAAAGTAAAAACCAAGCTCTCCAAAATCGAAGCCAACCGCAAAGATATCCGGTTCAAAGAAATCTTCTCGCTCGTAACACTCACGGAAAATAGCTTCAAAGGTACACTCAGTAATTTTTTTGAAGGTGCAGTACTCACTATTCTTGTGGTGTTTTTCTTCCTGCGAGATAAACGGGCGACACTCATTGCGGCCATCGCCATTCCGCTTTCCATCATCCCCACGTTTCTATTTATGTACTGGCTTGGGTTCACACTGAATGCAGTGAGTCTGCTAGCGATATCACTGGTGACAGGCGTGCTGGTGGATGATGCGATTGTAGAAATTGAAAATATTCACCGTCACATGCGTGAGGGTAAATCACCCTACGCAGCGGCGATGATTGCTTCAGATGAAATCGGGCTGGCGGTGGTTGCGACCACGTTGGTGATCTGCGCGGTATTCATACCAGTGAGTTTTATGGGAGGCATTCCAGGCCAGTTCTTTATCCAGTTTGGATTAACCGTAGCCATTGCTGCTTTCTTCTCGCTTCTGGTGGCACGACTACTAACGCCCATGCTTGCTGCTTATTTGCTCAAAGTTCCTCAAAACATACATGAGAAGAAACCAAACCAGTGGCTCAATAAATATCATAGCCTCGTAATCTGGACTTTGGATAATCGCCTCAAGACAATCGGAATCGCGCTACTCAGTATGGGCCTATCTTTTGGGATGATTCCATTTCTGTCTGCTGGATTTATTCCGTATGAAGACTATTCGCAGTCACGGATGACGATCGAATTACCAAGGGGTTCAACTGTAGAGCAAACCGATGCAGCGGCACAAAGGGTTGCTACGATTCTTAAGTCGCAGCCTGAAGTGGAGTATGTACTGACCAGCATTGCTGGGGGCTCCGCAGGCATGAGTAGCCCCGCTGCCATGGGGGCAGGAGGTGCCAGTGGTGTGAATGTTGCCAATATTGAAGTCAAGCTTGTGCCGCCTAATAAGCGCAACCTAGATCAGCGCGCATTTGAAAACAAAATTCTGCCAGAACTGAAGAAGCTGCCAGATATGCGTATTAATTTTGCTAATTCTGCGGGTGCGAAAGATGTATCGATTGCACTAGTCGGCGAAGATGGCGATGCGCTTGCGAAAGCTGCTGAAGCCGTAGAGCGGGAAATGCGATTAATTCCTGAGTTAAGCAGCGTTGGCACCACAGCGAGCCTGAAACAGCCAGAAATTATCATCACTCCGGATTTTGCTAAGGCAGCGCAACTGGGGGTGAGTGTGCAGGCGATCAGCGATGCGGTAAATATAGGTACGATTGGCGATATCGAAGCGAATCTAGCTAAATTCAATTACGGCAATCGGCAAATCCCCATACGTGTGCGTTTGCCAAAGGACGATAATCAGTCCATTAGCGCAATCGAGAATCTCAAACTTCCGACCAGTAAAGGTAGTCTTGTTCCTTTATCGGCTATTGCGAGTATTACTTACAGCAGCGGCCCAACCACCATTGAACGCTATGATCGCCAGCGCAAAATTGCTCTTGAGGCAAACCTGAACGGGATTGCGCTAGGTGTTGCGGTGGATAAGGTGAACGCGCTGCCATCCATGAAAAACCTCCCGGCTAGCGTCAAAAGACAAAATTCCGGCGATGCAGAAGTGATGGCTGAACTTTTTGCAGGCTTCGCTCAAGCCATTGGTGCGGGGCTGCTGATGGTATATGCGATACAGGTGTTGCTATACAAAGACTGGATTCAACCATTTACCCGCATGGCCGCTTTGCCGCTTTCGATTGGCGGTGCATTTATCATGCTACTCATCACTGGCACGGATTTATCGATGCCTGCACTTATCGGGATTCTGATGCTTATGGGTATTGCTGATAAAAACTCTATCCTCCTCGTGGACTATATGCTCGAACTGATTGGAAAAGGGCGCCCACGTCGCGAAGCAATCGTTGAAGCGTGCATGGTTCGTGTCCGCCCGATCGTCATGACATCGCTTGCTATGCTTGCTGGCATGATGCCCATTGCACTTGGTATCGGTCTCGATACAGCATTTCGCGCACCAATGGCGATTGCTGTAATCGGCGGGCTTATCTCTTCCACGGCATTAAGTCTTATTTTTGTGCCGGTCATGTTCAGCTATGTTCGGGATTTCGAAGAATGGCTGATTCCGAAGTTGAAGGTCATGATCGAATAGATCATTAATTTTCTGATTTTGATATCCCTTCAATAGTAATTTGACTGCTTCAACTATAACGGAGATGTTGGAACGCATATGCTTTAGAAAAAAAACTTCGCTCGGGATTCATTTCGCGTTAGAAGATAGCACATGTCGAGAGAACAAAATGATACTACCGCTGCGCCTAGTCTTGTCTCCTTGTGGGATGAGGCAGTGCGTCTTAATGCAGCAAAACAAGTGAAAGCTGCAGAGGAATTATGTCAGGAAATTCTGCGTAGGAAACCGGGGAATCCCAGTGCACTAAACCTACTTGGCACTATGGCATCAGATACGGGCGACGTTGTTCGTGCTCT
>Ga0315900_10004075_pt1 | contig 20797 bp, 13 predicted proteins | sample LakEriMetagenome_FD_203521 | JGI IMG/M metagenome (GOLD analysis project Ga0315900, IMG submission 203521) | Freshwater fungal communities from buoy surface, Lake Erie, Ohio, United States - Buoy 12 MA114 | ecosystem: Environmental > Aquatic > Freshwater > Lake > Lake biofilm | place: USA: Lake...
CCGCGGCTGGCTCTGGAGTACAGCCATGGCAGCGGGGACGGCAACGTGGCGGATGGGCAGACGGGAACCTTTCAAAACCTGTTTCCGACCAATCATCCCCCGTATGGTTTCATGGACACCATGTCCTGGCAGAACATGCACAACCTGGTGCTGCGACTGGCGGCCCAGCCGCATGCCAGGGTGAAGACCACGCTGGACCTGCACGGCTTCTGGCTGTCTGACACCGCGGACGCCTGGTACCGGGCCAACGGCACCACCCGGGTTCGGAACGTGACGCCGGGAGCCGGTGATCATGCGGGCACGGAGCTGGATTTCACGCTCAACGCCAGGCTGACCCGGCATCTCGACATGCTGCTGGGGTACAGCCACTTTTTCGCGGGTTCCTACCTGGATGACACCGGAGCCGGTGACGATGCCGACTTTGCCTATGTGATGCTGACCCTGAACTACTGATTTTCTCGCCGCTCCTGACGCGCAACGCCTTTCAATCAAACACTGACATACCACCGCCATGACCAACCTCCAGCTTGCCATCCAGTTCTTCCTTCAGCTTGGGTTCATCCTTGTTTTCTGCCGCATTGTGGGAGCCATTGCGGCCCGGTTCGGCCAGCCGCAGGTGGTGGCGGAGATGATCGCCGGCGTCTGCCTCGGGCCGTCGCTGCTGGGGCTGTTCTGGCCGGAAGTGGGCGAGGCTCTTTTTCCGAAGGATTCGATGAAGGTGTTGTTCCCCGTGTCGCAGCTTGGACTCGCCCTCTACATGTTCATCGTCGGGCTCGAGTTTCGGATCGACATCGTGCGCAAGCGCTTTGGATCCTCGGTGGCCGTGAGCCTGGCCGGCATGGCGGCCCCCTTTCTTCTCGGCGCGGGCCTTGGCTGGGTCTTCCACGAGCATACCAGCCTGTTCCCGGAGAAGACCTCGCTGCAGAACGCCATGATTTTCATGGGCGCCTCCATGTGCATCACGGCCTTCCCGATGCTGGCGCGCATCATTCATTTCAAGGGGCTTGCAGGCACGACGATGGGCACGGTGGCGATTGGCGCGGGAGCCATTGATGATGCTGCGGCCTGGGGCATGCTGGCGGTGGTTCTGGCCAGCTTCAACGGAGACTTCTCCCATGCGGTGTTGAGCATCGGCGGAGGCATCGGCTATGTGGCGCTCGCCCATCTGGTGATTCGTCCGATCCTGGCCCGCTATGCGGCGGGCATCGAGAGGCGTGGCAGGCTGAGCGATGGTGAATATGCGTTTTTCCTGGCCCTGATGTGCCTGGGTTCCTGGTGGACGGATTATATTGAGCTGCACGCGGTTTTCGGCGCCTTTGTGATGGGCAGCGCCATGCCGCGCGGTGTGGTGAACAAGACGTTGATCGAGCGCACCCAGCCGCTGGCCGTGGCGCTGATCCTGCCGTTGTTCTTCACCTATTCAGGTCTGAACACGCGCCTTGGCCTGCTGAACAGCGGTCATCTCTGGCTGCTCTGCGCAGCCGTGCTCGCCGCCGCGATCCTGGGCAAGGGCGTGGCCTGCTGGGCGGCGGCGCGCGCCTCCGGCATTTCCAACAAGGAGGCGATGGGCATCGGTGTGCTCATGAACGCCCGCGGGCTGATGGAGCTGATCATCATCAACATCGGTCTTCAGCGCGGCATCATCTCCGCCGAGATCTTCGCCATGCTGGCGATCATGGCGGTGATCACGACACTGATGGCCAGCCCGATCTTTGAGCGGCTCGTCGGCACCGGCACCTTCAAGGGGGAGCCGGAGCCTGGCACGGAGATTTGAAGGGCCTCAGCAAGCCTTGGGTTAGAACTGCAGGAGGTCCTTGTGAACATCCTCCTGCGTGAGGCCCGGAAGGGACTGCAAGATTCTGGAGCCGGAGTTCCTGGAAGCCATCATGTTGATCAGGCTGCGATGGCTCCAGACCTCGCCTTCATCGCAGTCGGAATTGTCATAGACGAGGAAGGCTCCATCATCAGGCTTGCCGGGGAACGGCATGCCCCAGGCGGGACGCTCGGCGAAGATTTCCTCCAGTTCGGCCTCGTTCCAGCCTCCCTGCGAGCAGCCAGGCGTCATCCACACCGTGATGACGGAATCGATGCAGTCACCCAAGTCGGCATTGCCACCATCCAAAAAGACGCAGGCGGGTGAGGAGCGTTCCATGATGCGCTGAAATCGTTCGAGGGTCATGTCCGGGGGCAGGAAGGAAACCGTGGCCCCGGCATGGGTGACGGCCAGCGCAATGGTTTGAGCATCAGGGTGATCCACCGAGAGGGCGATCAGAACGATGTTGCCGGCTTCAACGCCATTGCGCTGCAGCCAGGTGCTGGCGCGGAGGACACGTTCCCAAACCTTTTCAACGGTCGTGACCCGTCCTTGATAGACGCAAGGGCGCTCAGGCCTTTTTTCAGCAATGCACTTCAACCCCTCGGTCAGGTAGGAAGGGTGACCGCTGGTTTCGCCAGGAAGAACAAAATAGGAAGTGGAAGAGGCGGGCGAGATCACAGATCTACTATAATTACAATAAACTAACAAAACAAACGATTCTTGGACAAAGATAATTACCGTAAATTCAGACATTCGTTACGCAGATCGTTGAAAAAAATCAACGGCGAGAGGCTGATGCAGCAGAAATCCGTCCGAAGAGGCCTTGTTTTTGCCGCTTTTGGCTAAAGCTGAGTGGTTTAGACCAGGTCTGCCATGGTTCCCCGGGTGACCCCGAGCTGGGACTGGGCCTTGAGGTCACGCCAGATGTCCTCGCCCTTGCGTGTACCACGCAGAAGGGCCTGATAGGTCTGAAGGATTTTTCGGGATTCCTGGAGGTCCTGCTCGAGCAGTTCGACCCGGTAGTGCGCCAGACCGGCCTGCCTGAGGCCGTTGAAAAACTGGGCGCCGGTCTGGGGCACCGCATTGAACAGGGTGTTGCGGCAGCCGACATCGGCCTTGAGCGGGTGTTCCATGCCGACACGGTCACGAAGGCGGACCTTGTGGTGTTCGCAGGGGCGTCCGCAGTTGGTGAAGTCCGTGCCCTTGGAAAGGAAGGCGGCAAAGGCGCAGTGCTCCATGTGAAACATGGGCATGTGCTGGTGCAGGGTGATTTCAAACCAGGCGGGAGGCGCGGCGGCGAGCAGGTCGAGAACCTGCTCGATGTTCAGATCGTAGCTGATCGTGAGCCGCTGCAGTCCCGTCTGCATGAGAAATTCCGCCGTCAGGGGGTTGGCCACATTGAGGGAGAAATCGCCGGTGACCGGAATGCCGGCGTCGCGAAAGTGGGCGATGGCACCCAGGTTGCGGATCAGGACGCCATGGGGTTCCGCGCGTTCGATGAGTTTGAAGAAGCCTGCCTCGCCGGACTTTTGGATGCGCGGTGTGGCCAGCCAGACTTCGGATCCTCCGTGCTCGCGAACGCGTTTCACGGCATCGGAATAAAGGCGGATGTCTTCAAAATCGACGTAGATCTGGCGGATGCCGGATTCCAGGGCGGCTTCGATCTGCGGGAAGCTGCGGCAGAGGGCGAGCAGGGCCGGAGAGGTCTCAGCCGGGGAAGTTTCGGTCTTGGCGGGCAGCAGGTCGCGATAGCTTTGGGCGGTGGGTGCAGGCCTGGGCGGGGGCTTGATCTGCTGCCGGCTGGCACAGGCATCCACCAGGGCGCGACGCATGCGGTTGAGCTCGCTGACGGGCAGGATCACCTCACCTTCAAGCCTTGCTTCGACTTCCCCCAGTTCGAACCCGGTGCCGCCCAGCCGGCCGAGTTGTTCCTTCAAACCTTCCAGGGTCAGCGGCCTTTGACGGGCGCATTCCAGCGGCATGCTGGAGGCGACCTGAATTTCCTGGCTGTCCTTGAGGGAGATGAGGAGGGGCGTGCCGACGCTGCCTGAAACTTGAAGATTCAGCCGCTGCTTGTTACGCCGGGGGATCTCGCCCTGGAAGGACTGGCGCAGCTTGTTGTCGAGCACCTGGTCGCCGGTTTTGAAGACCCGCATGCCGGGGCGGATGGCCTCCAGCCGCAGCCGGCCGCGCTGGAAGTCCAGCCAGCGACCGCGGATGCCGTAGATGCGGCCTCCCTGCTCATCGTTGGTGTCAGCGAGGTTCTCGAAGACGATGCCGTCGCCGTTTTTGAGATGAGCTGGCACCGTTTCGAGCTGGATGCAGTCGCGGTCCACGGCGCTGACGGTGCCGACGTAGTAACCGCGTTTTTTGCCATACATGGCGCCGACCAGCTTCTGGTGGTTGACCCCGTGCATCCAGCCTGAGAAGAGGCCGCGGGAGAAGGTCATCTCCAGCTCGTAGCGGTCGTCCTCGGTGATGACCTGGGACAGGTCCTGGTCGGCGAGGGCGGCGTCGATGGCCTTGCGATAGACCCGGGTGACGGCGGCCACATATTCGGGGGTTTTCAGCCGGCCCTCAATCTTGAAGCTGCGGATGCCGAGCTCGATGAGGCGGGGGATTTCGCTGACGGCGGCCAGATCCTGCGGGCTGAGGAGGTAGCGTTTGTCACCGAGGTCACGCAGCTCGCCGTCCACGATCATTTCGTAAGGCATGCGGCAGGCCTGGGCGCATTCGCCGCGGTTGGCGCTGCGGCGGCCGAGGGACTCGCTGGTCAGGCACTGGCCGCTGTAGGCCACGCAGAGGGCGCCGTGGACGAAGACTTCGAGGGGCGGCTGCGGGTGCTCGGCGGCCTTGAAACGTTCGAGCTCGCGCAGGCTGAGCTCACGGGCGAGCACGGCCTGGTCGATGCCGAGGGTCTGTGCCAGCTCGAGGCCTTCGGGCGAGGTGATGGTCATCTGCGTGCTGGCATGAAGCCGCAGTCCCGGGGTGAGGCTTTTCACCATGCGGGCCAGGCCGAGGTCCTGGACGATGACCGCGTCAACGCCGGCAGCCTCCAGCGTGTGGAGCTGGCGTTCAGCGTCGGCGAGCTCACCGGTGAAGATGAGCACGTTGAAGGTGCAGTAGCCCTTGACGCCGTGGCCGTGCAGGAAGCGCATCAGCTCCGGCAGGTCCTCCTCCGTGAAGTTGTCGGCGCGCATGCGCGCGTTGAAGCGCGGCAGGCCGAAGAAGATGGCGTCCGCGCCGTTGGCCACGGCCGCACGTGCACAATCCCAGTTTCCGGCGGGGGAAAGGAGCTCGGGCAGGTGAGGCGGACGTGGCATGTGACAAAGGTCGGCACGGCTGAAGGGCCGGTCCGGTCAGGCCTTTTCGATGGAGCGGCGCTTGTAAAGGAACTCGAACATGTTGCCCTCGTGCGGCTGGTCCCAGCTGATCTTCATCGTGCTGATGGGGCCTAGGTTGAGTCGGTCGATGGTCTGGCATTCCAGAAGCTGCTCGGTGAAGGCCGGGTCCTCGGTGATGGCGGTGACGATGAGGGAATAACCAATTTTCCCGAGGACTTCGGCCTGGGGCACCTCGACGACGCTGGCGTAGGGGCAGAGGAACTCGCGGTTGGCAAGCGGGTGGTCCCAGGAGTCGCAGCGGATGATCGTGGGGCGGAGGAAGACGCCTCCCTGGAACTCAACCTTGCGGGGGCCGTTGCGATACTTCGCGGTGACGTCCTCGGCGCCCGGTGTCTTGAGGTCGGCGTCGATGGCGCCGTCGATGTATTCGGCCATCTTCGGGTTGGCGAAGCCGGAGAGACGTGCGTTTTCGTCATCGGAGGGCAGGGGCTCGACGGGGCCGAGACGCTGTGCGATGGCGTCGGCGATCTCCTTGCCATGCTTGGGCACGAGGACGGCGCTGGCATTGATGCAGGAGCGTCCGCCGTTGTCGCTGATGGAGCTGACGATGACGTCGATGTAGTCCTTCCAGTTTTCGATCTTGTCCTCGCCGATGATGATCTTGCTCCAGCCCGGGCCGTGGACCTGCACGCGCGGGTTGTTTTCATACATCTTGGCGATGTTGACGTCGCCGAAGACCAGGCTGCGGCCGCAGAGCTTGACGACTTCGCCGCTGCCTTCGTGATCGGTGGGGTAGAAGCCGAAGGCCTCGGCGGGCGCGCCGGCGGCGATGAAGGCCTGGATGAGGCGGAAGGGGGTCCAGGGCTCGTCGCGGCCGGGCTTGATGACGACGGGGGTCTTGAGGGCGATGGAGGGCAGCCAGAGGGAGTTCACCGCCGGGCTGTTGCTGGGCATGACGAGGCCGAGGGCGTTGGCGGTGGGGAAGTAGGCGACGGGGCAGCCGGCCTGGGTTCCGAAGCCCTTGTCGATGACGCTCATGTCGAGGCCTCGGGAGAGACCGTTGAGGACGGTCTTCATGTTTGTCATGGCGAAGTGGATCTTGGCCATGTTGCGCTTCACCATGATATGGGGAAGGCCGGAGGTGCGGGAGAGGGTGGCGATGTATTCCTGGGGGCTCTGGGTGTGGCCCTTGTCGCCGAGGGGCAGGGTGCCGTTGAGGAAGAGATCACCCGCCTTGGCGGTGATCTCGATGAGCTGTTCGACAGTGAACTTTTTCAGGCTGGCGCGTGCTTCACCAATGCGTGCAAGGTCCTTGCGAACGATGCCGGCGTTGACCTGGCTGACTTCGGCGCAGATTTCTCCGGTCTTGTGATCCTTGACCTGGACTTTGTCGAGGGACTCGTAGGGACGGCCTTTGCGGAGGGCGGGAAGATGGGGGACGGACATGGGGGTTGGGGCTGAGGGAGTGGAGATAACAGACGGAAGGTTACGCAACTATCAGCCCATTGGGTTCATGAGGATGCCGATGGAGTCGATGGAGATGGAGACTTCGTCGCCGGACTGCAGGGTGAATTCGTCCCCGGGCACGATGCCGGTGCCGGTCATGAGCAGGGCGCCGGCGGGGAAGGTGTTGTCGCGGTAGAGAAAGCCGGCGAGCTCGGCGGGGCTGCGTTTGAGCTGGGCCAGGGTGGTTTCACCGCTGAAGGCGACGGCTCCCGCCCGGCGGATGCTGAGGGCGATTTTTGTCTCCGGGGGCAGCGGTTCACGGCTGATGTGGAGGCAGGGGCCGACGGCGGCGCAGAGCTTGAAGCATTTGGCCTGGGGCAGGTAGAGGGGGTTTTCGCCCTCGATGTCACGGCAGGAGAGGTCGTTGCCCACGGTATAACCGATGATTTCACCGGCCGGGTTGATGACAAGGGTGAGCTCGGGCTCGGGCACCATCCATTTGGAATCGGCGCGCAGGTGCATGGCCTGGCCCGGGTGGGCGACCCTCTGGGGGGTGGCCTTGAAGAAGATTTCGGGGCGTTCGGCGGAGTAGACCCGGTCATAGAAGCTGCCGCCGCCGGCGTCCTTCGACTCCTCCATGCGGGCGGTGCGGCTGCGGAAATAGGTCACACCGGCGGCCCAGACCTCCTGGCTGCCGATGGGGGCGAGGATGGTTTCCGGTGCCGGGGCCTTGCAGGGCTGCGCCTGTGCGGCTGTCCTGGCCAGGTGCCCATGCAGGTCGGCGTGTGTGATGAGGCTGTCCCAGTCCCCGTCGGTGAGGGCAAACCAGGAGCCGTTGGCATGGAGAAAGTTGCCGGAAGAGGTGCGGTAAAGGTGCATGGAAGGAGGTGAGGGTAGCGGTGACGGGCGGGGTGTCAAACCCACGCCATGGCGCGGTTTTTTTCGTTCAGGCAGGCCCGCGGGCCTGTCGAATCTATGGAAAGCCCCGCTTGAATCGTTCCGTTGATCAACTAACCATTCCCCCAACCTCATGAACATTCCCCACATCATCGCCGGAATCGGACCGCTCGGCACGCCTGAGCTGGTCATCATTGCCATCCTGGTGCTCATTTTGTTCGGCGCCAAGAAGCTTCCCACCTTTGCACGCAGCCTGGGCAAGAGCATGGGTGAGTTCAAAAAGGCTCGGGACGAGTTTGAGCGCGAGCTTCATTCCGCCCAGGACGAGGTGGAGCGCCCCACGATTCCCCAGACCGTTGAAAAGCGTCAACCGGTCAATTCCTCCCAGGACGTCTGACCGGATCTTCGGATGGAAAATTGGAGAACAACGAGGCGGGCATGGTTGCCCGCCTTTTTTTTCGCCCTGTTTCTGGCCCAGGTTCATGGGCGGGACAGCGAGGCGCTGTGCTTGACGTTCTGCTCCTACAACGTGCGCAACTGGCTGAAGATGGAGCGGTTTGAAAAAGGACGGCAGAAGGAGGTTGTCGGCAAGCCGGAAGGAGAGAAGCAGCGGGTGATCGGGACCTTGGCGGAGATCGCTCCGGACGTGCTGGGCCTTTGTGAAGTGGGTGATGAACAGGATGTGGCTGAAATCCAGGGGCGGCTGAAGGAGGCGGGGCTGGATCTTCCCCATCTGGAAACCTGCCGTGGAGGAGATTTGACGCGTGGACTGATGCTGCTGTCCCGGTTTCCGATCGTGGCAAGGTCCTCTCAGGCTGACCTGAGGTATCGCATCGGAGGCATGACCCTGCCGATGCAGCGAGGCATCCTGGATGCCACCGTGGAGGTGCGGGCCGGGTTCAGAATCCGGTTTCTGGGGGTTCATCTAAAGTCCATGCGCGAGGTTCCTGAGGCGGACCAGGCCCTCATGCGCAAACACGAGGCGCGTCTGCTGAGGGAGCGCCTGGATTCCATCCTGGCGGCTGACCTTAAGGTGAAAATGCTTAGCTACGGCGACTTCAACGAGCATCGCAACGGGGCCGCCATCGCCACGATCATGGGGGGCAGATCCTCCCCTGGATTCATGGCTGAGGTGCCGCTGGCGGACAAGCATGGGCAGTTCTGGACGCATTTTTGGGACGCGGCCGACACCTATTCAAGGCTCGACTATGTCTTTTGCAGCCGCAGCCTGCGGCCGTTGATCGACATGAGGGGCTCGCGCATTCATCTGGACCCCGAATTTGACAAGGCGAGCGACCACAGGCCTGTCGTGATCAGGATCAGGGATCCGCAGTGACACGGGGGCGTTCAGACCACGGTGCCCTTGCTGCCTGACTTTTTCTTCCTAGGGCGGTTGTCGGAGCCTGGAATGCCCTCGTCCTGCAGGATGGTGTCCTGGGGCAGGGGGGCGGCTTCCTTTTCCACTTTGGGTTCGGCCTCGCTGTAGGGGCTCTCCTGCTGATAAAGCTTCAGGCGTGTTTCAAACTCCTTCTGCAGGGTCGCGCGTTCCTCGGAGGAGACCTCCTTGTCCTCGGCAAGGAGTGCCAGCGAGCGCTTCTGCCAGAGAACCGCCTCAAGAAACTCGCCGTTGCGTGCCAGGCAGGCGGCCTTGGTGTCGAGCATTTCGTAGCGTTGATCCTCTCCTGATTCATCCATGATGCGCAGGGCGCGAGTCGCGTGCAGCACGGCCTGTTCACCGTTTTGAAGGGATTCGTCGGGGCAGGTGGCAAGGAACCAGGCCAGGTTGTTGGCCGCCCAGGGATCCTCGCTTTTGGCGGCCCGCTGATACCACGCGCCGGCGCGCCGGTAATCCAGGGGCACGCCGTTGCCGGTGTAATACAGATTGGCCAGGCGGCTCATGGCCTGCACGAAGTCCTGCTGGGCGGCACGCAGGTAGAGCAGGGCGGCCTTGGAGGGGTTGAGGGCGGTGCCGACGCCACGTTCGTACTTGGAGGCGAGGGCGGTCTGCGCCTGCGGGTGGTTTTGTTCGGCGGCCTTTTCGAGCCATTCGGTGGCCTTGGCGGGATCCGTTTTCACTCCCCGGCCCAGGTCGTAGGCCATGGCCATGGAGAACTGGGCGGGAGCGAAGCCGTTTTCGGCGGCCTTGCGGTACCATTCGACCGCCTTCGCCTCGCTCTTTTTGACACCAACGCCGTCCTCATGGAGGGAGCCCATGACGAACTGGGCGCGGAGGTGCTTTTGGTTGGCGGCTTTCTCCATCCACTCCCGTCCCCGGGTCTCGTCCTTCTTGACGCCTTCGCCGGTCAGCAGGCGCAGGCCGAGCTCAAACTGGGCGTCGGCGTCCCCCTTGGCGGCCCAGGTTTCCAGGTCGTTCCCGTCAGGCCGTCCACCAGGGGCTTGTGCCGGGCAGATCTGAACCAAGGAAAAGACGAGCAGGAGAAGAATCAGGGCACGCATGGGATGAAATGGGTTACGTCTGCAAACGCCAGGCTCAGACGGTGAAGTCGGAACCGGGGCTCAAAAAGTGCGCGGCTAGCGGGTCCATCGGGCACCCTCGGCCAGGGCCACCGCCCAGTTGCGCAGGTGCATGAACGAATAATCGGTTTTTCCAATCGCCCCGATCATCGGCACTCCGGTGCTTTTCTTCCAGGCCTTGCTCATGCTTTCGCCGGTGTGGCAGCCCCAGCTCTGGCAAAAGGCCCTGCGGGCGAAGGCGCCGCGGTTCAGGCGGTGGAGGTCGGTTTCATGCAGCCAGGCCGTCGAGGCGGCGTAGACGTCGCTGCTGTAGTCGAAGAGGAAGCAGTGCTTGTTGGAGTGGCCGAAATATTCGAAGCCGCTGATCTTGATGTTTCTGCGGGAGACCGGGCCGCCGCCCTGGTTGACGTAGTTGATCACGTCATCCCCGGTCCGGAACCACACCAGGTTCACCTTGTAGGTGTCACGGACGGATTCGCAGTGGGCGGTGAGTGGATCGTGGTCCTCGGCCGCGCGGCGCAGATAGGCGTCACGATACACCAGCCAGGTGATGACGGTGCCCTTGGGCTGGGTTCTTTGCAGCTCCTGCATGCGCACGCGGGCGGTGCGGACGAAGTTCCCCCACCAGCGGTCATGCTGCATGTTGGAAACGCGCAGGTCCTCCCACTTCCGCAGGGCGGGGCCTCCCGAACAAATGATGTATTCCGTGGTCTCGGCGCGTGCGCCGGAGGCAAAGCCGGCGAGGCACAGGGTCAGCAGTCTGATAAGGAGGCGGGGGCTCATGGCGGGCTGTTGGGGGGCAGCGGGCGGGCGTGCCTGCGGCGGAGGTCAGTCCAGCGGGGTCAGCTTGAGATTTTTAAACTGAACCTTCATCGGCGGCCCCTGGTGGATCTGAAGCGCGAGCACGCCTTCCTTCGGTGCGTTGGCGCTGTCCTCGTCGGTGACGTCAATGGTCTGCAGGCCATTGATGAAATGCTGCACATGGTTGCCCTTGGCGATGATCTTGTAGTCGTTCCAGTCCTCCTTCTTGATGGAGGCCTGGATGGCGTTGCTGTCACCCACGGTGCCTGCCTTCTCGACCGTGGGTTTCTTGGCGTCTGCGCCGGGCTTGATCACATTTTTCTCTCCGCGCAGGGCGAGGATTCCACGACCGCGCTCCTCGTAGAGGATGCCGCTGTACTTGTCACCGGCCTCAAAGTCGGCCTGATAACCGCTGATGATCGGGCCAAACTCACCGGGTGGGAGCGCCTTGCTGCGGTACTGCACCCCGGAGTTTCCTTTCTCAATGCGGTATTGGAAGGTGAGTTCGAAATCGCCGACAGTGCCGCCCTTCCAGACCAGGAAGGTGTTGTGCTTGAGAATGCCCTTCGTGGGGTCGGCGGGGTCAGGAGGAGTGATGCCGGTGATGGTGCCATCCTGCACGCTCCAAAGCTTTGGGTTTCCCTCCCATGAGGTGAGGTCGGTGCCGCTGAAGAGGTCGATCGTGGTGTTGCCCGAGGCTGACTCCTGGGTTTTGGAGCAGGAGGACAAAAGGGCGAGGGCCGAGGCGGCCAGGAGATGCAGGGTTTTCATGGCTGGAATAAGCAGAACCGTTCTAACGCCTGAAGCCGGAGTTGTCTATCGGTCTGCGATCCCGGCCGCTCAAGGCGGCCTTGAACGTCATCTGCACAGGTGGATGGCAACGGTGACTGACGGAGGATTGCGAACCCTGCCTGCGAATCTGGCACCGGGCCGGTCATGGGGGCCGGCGCCCTGCCTGTTCAGCTCTTGTCCGAAGGCGGGGTGGTTTCGGAGTCGCCGTTTCCGCCAACTCCGCCGGAACCGGCGCCGTTGACGCTGTTCTGCGGGTTGTTGATGTTGATGATCGGAGACTGGCCGCCGTCGCCGGAGTCACCCGATTCGCCGCCACCGCCGCCACCATTGCCGTCGCCGCCGCTGACCTCGCCTTCCGTGCTGACTTCTCCGGTCTCGCCATCCACGGTGATCTCCATGGATTGATCACCCTGGTTCACATCCGAGACAATGTCGCCGTCACCGTTGGTGTCGGTGTTGACGTTGGTGTCACCACTGTTGAAGGAGGTGATGCCGTTGCCGCTGATGCTTGCGTCGGTGACACCAAAGGCGGGAGGGTTGAAGTCAGGCTCCCAGCGCATCGCCACATAGCGGGCCTTGACGGTGGACCTGGCCTTGATCTTCAGGGTGCCGGTGCCCTGGCTGTCCTCGGCCGAGGCCACAGGCTCGGCGTTGTCAAAGACCGTTGGGTCAAAAGCGAGCCTGCCACGCCAGTCCTCCTTTTCAGGCAATGTGTCGAAGGCATACACCAGAAGGCGAACCGGGCGCGGTGAATGAACGGAGCCGAATTCCGTCAGTGAACGGACCTGTCCGAAATCGTAGACGGCCGTGCGGTATTTCTCATCGGATTCAGGGAAGGACAGGGGACCTGTGCCGGAGGCGGCGCTTCTGGCCGCGTAGGATTCGGGGTTGATGTAGATCAGCCGACCTCCGCCAATGCCTGAGGCAAAGTTGACCATGGGGCCGGAACCTTTTTCATTTTGAGTGACCTTGTAGTTTTGTTCGGTGTGGGAGCCGATGAGCTGAAAGCTGCGGATGGTTCCGCCTCGTGCGAGTTCGAACTCAAGCCGGAGATAACGGCCCTGTGCGGCACCAAGGTCCAGGCTGATGAGGCGGTCCGTGGGGGTGAAGACGGTGGAGACGGGTTCTTTCCACGCCTTGCCGTCGGTGCTCATGGCGGCGCTGACCCTGCCGTCGAGGCCGTCGCTGACAAAGGAGGCCTTCTCGACAAAGGATTGCTTCACAAGCTTGATGACGGCTTGGCTTTTTCCGGCTTCAAGGAGGATTGGACGCAGGGGGTCTCCAAGGATGAACCCGTTCGACTGGGCGATTCCCTTTGAGCCTGACACCGTGGTGCCGGCGGTGACCAGGGACATGTTCACCGGGCGCTTATCAACCCCAGGCACCCTGCTCCATTTGGCAGCGGCAAACGCGATGGCACCCAGGGTGACAAGGAGGAATGAAAAGTGGCATTTCATGGCTCGGGGGGGAGGCCAGGTTGGGGGGGTGGGAAATCAACAGAGAGCTTCCAGCGGGGGGGCGAAATGATCATGGCGACTTGACAATGTAAAGACTTTTTTGGCTGGGTGACCGAAGGTGGTGGAAGCCGCCACACGAGGTTCTGGAAGCGCCTGGATTTCGATTTGGGCGGGTGGCTTGGAACCGGGGATGTGGTCGCCTGCCGCCTTATTTTTCACCCAGCCGGGATGAGACTTGCTCGACCTGAAGGCGGATCTTTGCTCTGGTGGCTTTCCTGGCGATGAATGGCGAACGTTCTGGCAATTTCTGGCACCCTGCGACCCTGCGTGTGCGGGTGCTGATGTGCCTGCTGTTGCTGAACCCGTGGCTGCGGGCGCAGCCAGCGCCAGAATTTGAAAAGGCGTCCCTGGCCTTGAGAACGGCGCTTCACTTTGATCCGGGTTCCGAGAGTTCGCTGCGCTCGCTGGTTGAACTCCATCAAAAGGCAGGGCGGGTGGCGGAACTGATCGGACTTTATGAGCAGCACATCACCCAGTATCCTTCGGATGAAAATGCGGCGGTGGTTTTTGCCAGGCTGCTGCTGGTGGTGGATGGCCAGAGGGCGGGAGGCTTTTTGGAGCAGGCCCTGAAAAAGTTTCCCGGATCCGCACTGCTGAAGCACACACAGTTCGAGGCTTTGTCCCGGGGGCATGATCCCTTTGCCAGCCGGGTTTTGGACGAGGCGGTCGGCCTTGAGATCCAGGTGCCTTCAAGGCGCTCCCAGTGGCTGGCAAAACTGATCCAATCCGCCTCGGGGCCGACCCATGATGACCTTGTCGCCGCCCGGATGACGCGGCTGGTGAGTGAGGGGGCGGTGTCTGAAAAGGAGGCCGTCCAGTGGGTTCGACGTTGCCTGGATGCGGACTTGAAGCGCTCGGCGGATGCGGCGGCGAAGGTAGTGCGGCTTGAACGCCTCGGGGCTGAGGAGGCCGTTGAGGCGCGTTTTGTCCTGGCGCGTTGCTCCCTTGTCAATGGCAGGCGGGAGGAGGCTGCAGGCCACGCGGCTGCGCTGCTGGACCTGCTCGCGCCTGAACACTGGCGCTGGCGCGAGGCGCAGATGCTTTTCTGGCAGTCAGCGGATGAGAACCAGCGGACGAAGGCGCTGACGGAGCATGCGGGGAGGTGGAAGGCAATGCCGTCGGACGAGGTGTCCGCCCTGACCTATGGCGACATCCTTGAGCTGGCGGGAAGGCGGGAGGAGGCTCTGAAGGTCTGGCGGGAAGCAATGATCTTGCTGCCTTCATCCAGCTTGTTGGAGGAGCGGGTGACCGGCCTGCTGCGCTACGGCGGGCAGGAGGAGGAACTGCTCAGGTTTCTGACAAGCCGGCTGGAGTCGGCTCCCGATCGCACGGATCTGCGCCTGCAGAAGGCCCGCCAGCTCCTGCTTCTTGGCCGGATGGAGGAGGGGCGGCGTGAATTGGACATGGCTCTCAACGGCAAGGACGCCGGCCAGAAGGCGGAGGTGCTGCTGCTGACCGCAAGGTGGCTGCGCCAGCAGAACCTGTTTCAGGAGGCCTCCGGTCTTTTGGAGTCGGTGATCTCGACGGCTCCCCAGAGGTGGGATGTCCGCAAGGAGCTGGCGGAGTTGTATTTTCTCCTCAAGCGCGGGCAGGAGGCGGAAAAGTTGTTTGAGGTTGAACTGGCGGAGGAGGTGCCCGTCGAAGTGGCCCTGGAGGTGGCGCATTTCCTGGTTTCGCGGAAGCTTTGGCCTTCGGCGAGAAGAATGCTTGAAACCTGGATCCAGCGGAAACCTGACGCCTTTGATGCCAGGCTGCTTCTGGCAAAAGTCGAGTCGCTGGCAGGCAACGCCGCGGCGGCGGGGCCGGCGCTGGAGTCATGCCGTCAGCTTTGCGACACCGACGCCCGATACACGGCCTGGCTGGCGGTGGCCTGGGAGCGGGCTGTGGCGCTTGAGCGGGAGACGCAGCTTCTTGGCGAGGAAAGGCTTCGGCTGCGGCCTGCGGCGGGCGCGGCCTGGTCCTTGGAGAACCTGCGCAGGCTGGGCATCCTGGCCGAACAAACTTTGCAGGCATCGCTTCAAAACGAGGCTGAGCAGCTTCTGCGTGACGCCTTGTCCGAGAACGGAGTTCCGGATGATGTGAGGGGTGATCTGCGGCAGCTGTTGATCCGGGTGCTTGATCATCCAGGGGCTGCTCCCCGGGTTCTTGAAAAGGAAATCGAAAGGGCCTTGTCGGAGGTGGCGCCTGGACAGGAGGGCGATCTTCAACTGCGTCTTGCCCTGATGTATCGGGACGCAGGGCGCCCGGACCTTGCCAGGGGCGGGCTGGACAAGCTGGTGCCGGGGCAATGCCAGGATGCGTCCTTGCTGCAGAAGGCGGTGAGTGCATCACGGGAGCTTGGACGTCTGGAAAAGGCCGCGCAGCTTGCGGAGCGCCTCGTGAGGCTTCAGCCGGTCGAGAAGGCCCACTGGCGAACCTGGACGGGCCTTCTGCTGGAGGCGGGTGATGAATCCTCATTGAGGCTTGCCCTGAGGGAAATGGACGCCAGGGCGGGCGAATGGAGGCTGGATGAGGAGGTCCGGGTGCTGCTTCGAAGGCATCTCGCGGCCAGTGTGTGGCGGACGGTGGCGGCGGTCCTGGCGGATTCAAAGAGGGACAGCAGCGAGGCCCTGCTTTGCCTGGTGGATCTTGAGAAAATGGAGGATCTGGCGGAGCAGCGAGGCTGGTGGGTGTGGGCACGTGCCCTGCTGGCCCGGAGAACCGGGGATTCGGCCGCCGTGGCGGAGGCCCGCGCTGCCCTGGCCGGAGAAAAGTCGTGGATCAGGCTTCCGGACGGACTCTCGCTTTCGGCCGCCGAGGCGGTGCGGATTCTGGAATCACCTCCATGCGAGCCCCGGGATGAGGTCGGAAAAGCGGAGCACCCAGGTGATTACTCCCGCCCGGGAGCCATGGCCTGGAGGTTTTCAGCGCCACGTCAGGCGGGGCTGCTGAGCTGGTGCCTGAGCCCTGATGGCAGCAGGATCGTGATCCAGGACGCGCACCGCGGGCTTTACGCGCTGGACCGTGTCACTGGCAAGCTGGTCTGGCAGACGCGGCTTCAGTCCAGCCCTGCGGCGCCGGTGATCATGAACAACCGAAGTGGCGAGGAGTTGGTGCAGCCTCTGGAATGGTGCCTGAATGATGAGCGAGTCTGCGTTCTGCATGAGGACGCTCTGTTTTGTCTGGATCTGCGCAGCGGCAGGCTGGCCTGGAAAGTGCCTGTCAACGTCAACCCGGCCCGGGCATCCGGAGTTCTGGCACGAAGCGGTGACCGGGTGCTTTGGTGGACGGCCGCGCTTGGAACCCTGGACGCCCTGGACATGGACTCTGGCAGGCTGCTCTGGAGTCAGAAGATTCCTCAACTTGGACAGCGACAGCCGATGAATCCCGGCAACCCGGTCTGGCTGATGAGCGGCATGCGGGTGGACTCAGGCCGTGCCATGGTCTGGGGAAACGGCACCGCCGTGGTGGATGTGGAAAAGGGGACGCTTCTTTGGAAGGCCAGCAGCGAAGGACAGGCGCTGGGTTTCCCGCTCAACCTGGACGGATCAGACCTGTCCCTGGCGTCAGCGGGATACCATTCGGCCGGATCGCTGCGTGCTTCGTACCAGGGCGCGGCCTCACCCGTCATCATGACCAGCGCGCTGGCTGTCCCCAGTTTTGGTTATCCAGGGATGTTCGGCGGTGCGATGTCGAATTCATGGCTGCTTTGGGGCGGCGATGGTGATCGCTGGCTGCAGGGCGATGGCATCTGGCTGTTAGGGCAGAACCTGGTGACCGCTCGTTATTCCGTCTTTGGATTTCCCCAGGGCGGCGGCAGGAGGAAGGCGCCGTATTACATGAACTCCGCCACCGCCCTCGGCACGGCCGGCAGGTCGTTGATCGTGCAGGGGGATCGTGGTCTGGCCCGTGTTCTGCCGGATGGTTCGGTGTCGATGATCGCCACGCTCGAGGTGCGTGACAACAGTCCGGCCCGGCATCCGCTGCCCGCCGCGGGCATGGACGGAAGTGTGGTGGCCGTGGCGACGGGGGAAGGTGTCCAGGTTTATGACGGTCTTGGTGGCGGGGAGGTCATGCAGCATGCCTGGTCTAACCATGAGTCGGATCTGCTGGCCCGGGCACGGGGCAGCCTGCGGGCGTGGAACAGCCTGCGACAGAGTTCGCGGGGGCTTGCCTTTTATGACGGCCGCGGCAAGACCCAGATGGTGGATTGGCGTGCGCTGGTTCGCGGCGGGGATGTCATCTTCCCCGGCAGCACCGACACCCTGTTTTGTTATCGCTGCGGGGAGGCTGGCGCGGCTTCCGCCGACCAGGGCCAGCGGCGTGTGACGAACGACCAGGCCAGGTAGCACAGGCCGCCGAGGAGCAGGCTGCCCAGGGCATACCAACGCTTGTCCTCCGAGGTCCAGAACACCGCCAGCCAGCCGGCGCCCGCCACGATCAAGGGCAGCGGGTAGAGCAGCATGCGGTAGGGCCGCGGCATCCCGGGCCGGCTTTTTCTCAGCAGCACCAGGGCGACGATCTGGCCGATGAACTGGATGAGGATGCGCAGCACCACGAGCGTCTCGATGACAAAGCCCAGGCTGAGGAAGCTGCAGGCCGCCGAGAGCGCCGCGAGCAGCAGCAGGGAGCGGTGGGGGAACTGTCCGGTGGGGTGCAGTTTGCCAAACCAGCCGAAGAAGGTGCCGTCCCGGGCCGCGGCATAGGGGATGCGCGAGTAGCCCAGCAGCAGCGCGAAGAGGCAGGCCAGCGCCGTCCACAGCAGCATGACGGTGAACACCACCGCCACGGGCCTGCCCCAGGCGCGTTCGAGGCAGATGGAGGCCACGTATTTGGCAAACTCCGGCTCGGGCTGTCCCGGCATCGGCGTGAACTCGCGCCAGGGCACGATGCCGATGATGGAAAGGTTGATGCCGATGTAGAGCAGGGCCACAACGACGAGGCTGGTCACCACGCTGCGCGGGATGGTGCGGCCCGGGTCGCGCACTTCATCGCCGACATAACAAATGTCGTAGTAACCCAGGTAGTCGTAGATGCCGATGCGTGCGCCTTGAAACAGGCCGAGAAGAAAACCCCACTCCCAGGTGAAGGCGTTCTTGGGAAAATCGAAGGCGATCCTGGAGTCGAACTTGAGCATGCCGGTGACGATGACCGTGCCGACGGTGAGGATCACGCCGGCCCAGATGGCCAGGGTCAGTTTCGCCACATGACCGATGCGGCGGAACAGCAGCAGCGTCACCAGCCCCACCACCAGACAAACCACGGTGACGCCGCCCGGTGTGCGCAGGTTGTCGGCGGCGATGCCCGGGATGAGGTAGTCAAGATACTGGGCGAAGCCGATGATGCCGGAGCCGATCTCCATGGGTCCGCTGAGGATGAGCTGCCAGATGAACAGGAAGGACATCAGGCGCCCCCACTTTTCCGCGCCGAAGCCGGTGCGCAGCCACTGGTAGGTGCCGCCGCTGGCGGGCATGGCGGCTCCGAGTTCGCTCCACACCAGGGCGTCCGGCAGGGTGATCAGAAGGGCGGCCAGCCAGCCCAGCATCGACTGCGGTCCGCCCAGGGTCGCCATGAGGGCGGGCAGGGTGATAAAGGGGCCCACGCCGATCATGTTCGACATGTTGAGGGCGGTCGCCGACCAGGGGCCGAGGCGGCGTTCGAGATGGCCTTCAGGGAGCAGGGGCTGGGACATGGCAGAGCTTCAATACCGTCTCCGGCGGCCGGTCAATCATCGGAGGCGTCTTTTGCGTTTCCTTCCTCGGCTTTACCGCTAAATCAGAAACCATGACCCACGCCGAAGCCGCCAGCCGCGCCGCCTTTCTCCGCCAGGAAATCGACAAGCATAACCGGCTTTATTATGTCGATGCCCGGCCGGTGATCAGCGACCAGCAGTTTGATGCGCTGCTCAAGGAGCTGCAGGATATCGAGGCGCGGTTTCCTGACCTGCTCACCCCGGATTCGCCGACCCAGCGCGTGGGCGGGGCGCCGCTGGAGGGCTTTGTGCAGATCCGGCACACGGTGCCGATGATGAGCCTCGACAACACCTATTCCGAGGAGGAGATGACGGCTTTCTTCGCCCGCCTGCAAAAGGGCCTGGGCCGGGAGCGGATCGACTGTGTCCTGGAGCCGAAGGTCGATGGCGTGGCGATCAGCATCCGCTATGAAAACGGTCTGCTCAAACACGGCGTCACACGTGGCGACGGACAGACGGGGGACGATGTGACCAACAATCTCCGCACGATCAAGTCGCTGCCCCTGCGTCTGCCGCCTGACGCCCCGCAGAACTTTGAAGTGCGAGGCGAGGTGTTCATGCCCAAGGCCGGGTTTGCCAGGCTCAACCAGGAGCGCGAGGAGGCCGGGGAGGCCACCTTTGCGAATCCGCGCAACTCCACGGCAGGCACCCTCAAGCTGCTCGATCCCAGGATCGTGGCGAAGCGCCCTCTCGACATCGTCTTCTACGGCCTCGCTGACGCCTCCGACATGCCGGTGGAGTCGCAGACTGACGTGCATGCCCTGCTCGACCGCGCCGGCCTGCGCAAGGCCGACCTCATCTGGCATGCCAGCTCGGCCGAGGAGCTGATCGCCGCCATTCGTGACCTGGATGCAAAGCGCCGCAGCCTGCCCTACGAAACCGATGGCGCGGTGATCAAGGTCAACAGCTTCGCCGACCAGCGCGAGCTTGGTTTCACCAGCAAGGCACCGCGCTGGGCCATCGCCTACAAGTATCAGCCGGAACAGGCGGAGACGCGCCTGCTGGCCGTGGACATCCAGGTCGGCCGCACCGGGGCGCTGACGCCCGTGGCGCGGCTTGAGCCGGTGTTTGTCAGTGGCAGCACCGTCAGCAACGCCACGCTGCACAACTTCGAGGAGATCGAGCGCAAGGACATCCGCATCGGCGACTTCGTCATCATTGAGAAGGCCGGCGAGATCATTCCCGCCGTGGTCAGCGTGAAGACGGAGAAGCGCAGCGGTGAGGAGAAGCCGGTGGTCGCGCCCGACTGCTGCCCGGTCTGCGGCACCGCCGTGCACCGGGATGAAGAGCTGGTGGTCATCCGCTGCCCGAACCCGCACTGCCCCGAGGTGGTGAAGCGGCGCATCGAGCACTTCGTCAGCCGCGGAGCCATGGACATCAGCGGTCTGGGCGAGTCCGTGGTCGCCCAGCTTGTTGACCTCAAGCTGGTGCGCGACGTGGCCGACCTGTATCAATTGAACGAGCTTCTGCTCGCCCGCCTCGACCGGGTGGGAACGAAGAGCATCGACAACTACCTGAAGGCCATCGAGCAGAGCAAGGCGCAGCCCGCCTGGCGGCTCGTGTTTGGCCTGGGCATCCTGCATGTCGGAGCCGGTGGAGCGCGCAAGCTGCTGGAGCATTTTGGCAGCATTGACGCCGTCGCTGCGGCCGGGGTGGAGGAGCTGGTCCAGTGTCCTGACATCGGCGAGGTGGTGGCGCAGAGCCTTCATGAATGGTTCCGCGACCCCTTGAATCAGGAGTTGCTGGGCCGATTGAAGGCGAGCGGCCTGACCTTTGCGCAGAAGGAGGTCATGGCGGCGAGCAATCGTCTGGCCGGCACCACCTGGGTCATCACCGGCACCCTGAGCGAGGACCGGGAGACGATCGCCGACACCATTCGCAGCCATGGCGGCAAGGTCAGCAGCAGCGTGAGTGGCAAGACGAGCTACCTGCTGGCGGGCAGCGATGCCGGCAGCAAGCTCGACAAGGCCGTCAAGCT
>Ga0315900_10004076_pt1 | contig 20794 bp, 21 predicted proteins | sample LakEriMetagenome_FD_203521 | JGI IMG/M metagenome (GOLD analysis project Ga0315900, IMG submission 203521) | Freshwater fungal communities from buoy surface, Lake Erie, Ohio, United States - Buoy 12 MA114 | ecosystem: Environmental > Aquatic > Freshwater > Lake > Lake biofilm | place: USA: Lake...
GGCAAAGGTCGCGACGATGGTGACGTTGTCGTCGGCCGCGGCGTCGGTCGCATAGACGATGCCGAAGGGCGCCTCGCCCGAGGCGACGAAGGCGAGTGCGGCGCGGACGTTTTCGGACTGCGCGACGGATGGGGCGAGGCTGTCCCAGAGGCCAAGCGATTGCAGCGCGGCGCGTCCGTATTGGCCGGCGGGGACGGCATCGACCATCGCCATCGAGAGCCGACCGTCGCCGAGGAGGTCGGGCAGGTCGGCGGGGTCGACGGGGGCTGCACCCCTGCCATGGGCGATGAGCACGAGGCTGTTGCCGAGAAGGTCGCGCCGTGCGCGGACAAGCCCTTCGGCTTCGACCGCGTCCATCCAGTCGGTCGCGGCCGAGATGAAGATGTCGGCCGGTGCGCCCTGGACGATCTGGGCGGCAAGCGCGCCCGAGCCCGCATAGCTGATCGCCACGCGGCGGCCGGTCACGGCCTGCCAGTCAGCCGCGACCGCATCGAGCGCGTCCTTGAGCGAGGCTGCGGCGAAGACGACGGTTTCCTCCGCCGTCACGGGCGTGGCGATCAGGATGAGGGCGGAGGAGGCGAGGTGACGCATGATGGCCTTCGATATGTCGGGGGAAACATATCCCTTGGGCCCGGCGGCGGGCAAGCGCTAAGGTGCCGAGGACCCTTCGGGCGCGAGCATTGCTGCGAGGCGGTCGATGTCGGGGGCTGCGGCGCCGGCGGCGGCGGCGAGGATCGCGTGATAGAGGCGCAGGACTTCTTCTCCCTCGGCCGTGAGGCGGGCATGGCCGCCGCCCTGGCCGCCGCGGCTGGCCTGGACGAGCGGTGCGGCGAAGGCCGCGTTCATTTCTTCGACCAGCGACCAGGCGCGCCTGTAGCTCATCGCCATCCGGCGCCCGGCGGCCGCGATCGAGCCCGTCTCGCCGATATGGCCGAGGAGTTCGGCCTTGCCGGGCCCGAACATCGCCCCGTCGAAAAGCAGCCGCAGCCTGAGCGTGGTCATCGGTTCCCCATCCCGGTCCCAATTCTTCCCCATCGGTCCCCGCCGGGCAAGCCCGGTGCGATGGTCGCCGCAGCTTGGGCCGTTGCCCCTCTCCGGGTCCGGATACCCTTCGGGGGTGCAGGGCGGCGGGGGGGTGCGGGGGGGCAGCGCCCCCCCGCTTCGGTCCGGTCCCGCAGGGACCGGACAGCCACCCGGGGCGCCGGCCTACGGTTCAGGGCAGCGGCATGTCAGGGCGCGCGGCCGTCATCTCGACCTCGACCAGGAATTCCGGTCGGGTGAAGCCCGCGACGATGACGAGCGTGGAGGCCGGCAGCCGCGCGACGCCGGCCAGCCATTCGTCCCGTGCGGCCATGTAGGGGGCCATATGGGCGCGGTCGGTCACGAAGGCCGCGATGCGGACGACATCGGCCGGGCCCATCCCGCCCTCGGCCAGGATCGCGGCGCAGTTGGCGATGCAGAGCCGGGCCTGGTCGAGTGCGCCCTCGGGCACGGTATCGTCGGGGCGGACCGGCAGCTGGCCCGAGGTAAAGACCCAGGCCGCGCCGGCGGGCACGAGGACGCCGTGGGAATAGCGGCCGAACGGCGCGCGGAGCGCGGGGGGAACGAGCGCCTGCATAAGGTGCGCCTCCTTGGTTTGCCGGGGGGACCTTGCGTCAGGGCCGGCGGCCTTGGCAACTGCGGGCGCCTTATTCCTGCGCGCGGGGTGTCAGGTCTGCCTTATCCGTTGGCAGTTGGAGGATTCTGGGGCATGGTGCAGCCGGGGAGCGGTGCCCGGCGCTCGGCGGAGATTAGGATCGCGGCGACCGGCACGCTCGGTTTCTTCAGACGGCAGGGAACGGACATGACACGACTTGAGGGAAAGACGGCGGTGGCCGTGGCGATTCTTGCCGCGGTTCCGGTGGGCGCGGCGGCGCAGAATACCGCAGTGAGCTATGGCACGAACTGGGTAGCGCAGGCCGAACATGGCGGCTTTTACCAGGCCGTGGCGGACGGCACCTATGCCGCCTGCGGGCTTGATGTCACCGTCGTGCCCGGCGGGCCGCAGGTGAACAATGCCGCGCAGCTTCTGGCGGGGCGGATCGACTTCTACATGGGCGGCACGCTCGACGCCTTCTTCGGCGTGCAGGAGGGGCTGCCGCTCGTCAATGTCGCGGCGATGTTCCAGAAGGAACCGCAGGTGATCCTGACCCATCCGGGTGCGGCGGCGACCTTTGCCGATATCCAGAAGCTGCCGACGCTCCTGATCGCGGATGGCGGTTATGTCAGCTTCTACCAGTGGATGAAGACGGCCTATGGCTTTACCGACGAACAGCGTGTGCCCTACACGTTCAACGCTGCCCCCTTCATCGCCGATCCGCAATCGGCCATGCAGGGCTATCTCTCCTCCGAGCCGCTGGTGGTCGAACAGGAGGGTGGCTTCGTGCCGGACGTCTGGCTGATCGCGGATGCGGGCTATACCGCCTATTCCACCACGATCCAGACGCTGGCCGCCACCGTGGCCGAGCGGCCCGAGGTGGTGCAGTGCTTTGTCGATGGCTCGATCAAGGGCTGGTACAATTACCTCTACAACGACAATGCGGCGGCCAATGCGATGATCATGACGGACAATCCCGACATGACGCAGGACAAGATCGACTATGCCATCGCCAAGATGAAGGAGGCGGGGATCGTTGATTCGGGCGATGCGCTGACGCTCGGGGTTGGGGCGATGACGGACGAGCGGATGGCGGACTTCTATGGCAAGATGGTCGCCGCGGGCGTGCTGCCCGAGGGGCTCGACATCTCTTCCTCCTACACGCTGCAATTCGTCAACAAGGGTGTGGGTCTCGACCTGCGTCCGGCCGAGTGAGCGACCGGGGCGCGCGTCCGGGCGACGGACGCGCGCCCGCCCCCGACCAGAGCCAGCGGATGAACGTGATCAAGCCACTCGGGCAGCGGCCGCCGATCCTGCGCATGCAGATGGTGGACAAGACCTTCAATGGCTCCGTGGCGGCGCTGCGGAACATGAACCTTGCCGTGCACGAGGGGGATTTCATCTCGCTGCTCGGTCCGTCGGGCTGCGGCAAGTCGACGGCCTTGCGGCTGATCGCCGGGCTGATGCGTCCGACGGCAGGCCGCATCGCCTGGGAGGGCGAGGATACGACCGATGCGCTGGGGGTCGTGTTCCAGGAACCGACGCTGATGCCCTGGGCGACGGTGGCGGCCAATGTGGCGCTGCCCTTCCGGCTCAGGGGAGAGCGCGGCCGCGCGGTCAGGGACCGCGTGCAGGACGTGCTGGCGCTGGTCGGGCTCGACCGCTTTGCCGAGGCCTATCCGCGCGAATTGTCGGGCGGCATGAAGATGCGCGTCTCGATCGCGCGGGCGCTGGTGACACGGCCGCGGCTGATCCTGATGGACGAACCCTTTGCGGCGCTGGACGAGATCACGCGGCAGAAGCTCAACAACGACCTGCTTGACCTCAAGGCGCGGACGGGGAGCACGGTGATCTTTGTCACCCATTCGGTCTTTGAATCGGTCTTCCTGTCGGACCGGATCCTGATCATGGCGCCGCGGCCGGGGCGGGTGGTGAAGGAGATCACGGTCGATGCGCCCTATCCGCGCGACATGACCTTCCGCACCTCGGCCGAGTATGGCAGGCTCGCGCGGGCGGCGTCGGATGCGCTGATGGCGGCGATGGGGGGCGAACTCCTGGAGGACGAGGTGCACGGATGACGACGACCGACGCCGAGGTCCGCACCGATGCCGGGACGGGGTCGGGCGGCCCGATGGTCGACCGCGAGGAACAGCGGCGAGCGCAGCGCGCGCGCATCGAATCGGTCGCGAAATGGCTTTTACCGCTGATCGTCATGGCACTTTCCATCTGGGCCTGGGACCGGGTGGTCAGGGTCAACGAGATTCCGCATTACATCCTGCCCGGGCCGGGGCTGGTCTTGCAGACGCTGGTCGAGGACTGGGGGACGCTCTCGGGCTCGCTCGTCGTGACGCTGAAGATCACGGTGATGGCGCTTCTGATCGCGGTGATCGGAGGCGTCGGCCTCGCCATCCTTTTCGCGCAGAGCCGCTTCGCCGAGATGTCGTTTTTTCCCTATGCTGTGATCCTGCAGGTCACGCCGATCGTGTCGATCGCGCCGCTGATCTTCATCTATGTCGAATCAAAGCTCGCGGGGCTTCTGATCTGTGCCTGGGTGGTGGCCTTCTTTCCGATCCTGTCGAACACGACGATGGGGCTGAAATCGGCCGACCATAACCTGCGCGACCTTTTCACCATCTATCGCGCGTCGCGCTGGCAGAAGCTCGTGCACCTGGAGCTGCCATCCGCGCTGCCCTATTTCCTGAGCGGGCTGCGCATCGCGGGGGGATTGTCGCTGATCGGGGCGGTGGTGGCGGAATATGTCGCCGGCACGGGCGGAATCGGGTCGGGGCTGGCGTTCCGCATCCTCGAAGCCTCGTACCGGCTGAACATCCCGCGCATGTTCGCGGGGCTTCTGCTGATCGCGCTGACGGGGGTGGCGATCTTTGCGGCGACGTCGCTTCTGTCGCATCTGCTGCTGCGGAAGTGGCATGAAAGCGCCCTGCGGAGGGAGGCGTGAGGGATTTCCTGACCCTGCCAGAGGCTGCGCGGCTGCGGCTGGTCAATGCGACCGTGCCGGGCTGGCTCGTGGGCGAGGAGGCCGACCTCGTGCGGCGGGACCTGGCCATGGCGGGCGACCGGATCGTGGCCGATGACGGGACGGGCGCGGTCGTGGACCTGCGCGGGGCGATCCTGTTTCCGGCCTTTGTCGACATGCATACGCATCTGGACAAGGGCCATATCTGGCCGCGCACGCCCAACCCGGACGGGACGTTCATGGGCGCGCTGAATGCAGCGATGGCGGATTCGTCCGCGCGCTGGACGGCCGAAGACCTGCGGACGCGGATCGGGTTCGGTCTGCGCACGGCCTATGCGCACGGGACGCGGGCGATCCGGACGCATCTGGACACCTGGATGCCGCAGATCGACGTGAGCTGGCCGGTCTTTGCCGACATCCGCGCGGAATGGGCGGGGCGGATCGCGCTGCAGGCGGCGGCGCTTCTGGGCTGCGACATGGTCGAGCCGGGGGGCGATTTCCGCCGCATGGCCGACCTCTTGGCCGATCATGGGGGCGTGCTGGGGCTTTTCACTTTTCCGATGCCGGATCTGGACGCGCGGCTGCGGACCTTTTTCCGCCTTGCGGCCGAGCGGGGGATGATGGCCGATTTCCATGCCGACGAGACGCTGGACCCGCAGGTGAACACCTTGCGCCAGATCGCGCTGGCCGCGCTTGAGACGGGGTTTTCGGCCTCGGTCGTGGCGGGGCATACCTGTTCGCTGTCCACCATGCCCGAGCGTGAGGCGCTCGAGACGCTGGACCTGTGCGCGAAGGCGGGGATCGCGATCGTGGGCCTGCCGATGTGCAACATCTATCTGCAGGACCGGCAGGCGGGACGGACGCCGCGCAACCGCGGCGTGACGCTGGTGCACGAGATGAAGGCGCGGGGGATTTCGGTGAGTTTCGCTTCGGACAATACGCGCGATCCGTTCTATGCCTATGGCGATCTCGACATGATCGAGGTGATGCGCGAGGCGACGCGCATCTGCCATTTGGATCATGCCGATCCGGACTGGAGTCGGGCATTCCTCGCCAATCCCGCGGCGGTCTGCGGGATGGAGGCGCCGTCGCTGGCCCCCGGGGCGCCGGCGGACCTGGTGATCTGCCGCGCGCGGGATTGGTCGGAGCTTTTCGCGCGCCCGCAGGCCGACCGCGTGGTGATCCGCGCCGGTCGCCAGATCGACCGCACGTTGCCCGATTATGCCGAACTTGACCCTTTGATGGAATGACACATGCCCGATATCGCCGCCGCCAAAGCCGCACTTGCCCATCTCGACCTTGACGACAACCCTGTGTCGGTGAAGGCCAAGAGCCGGGATTTCTTCTGGTATTCGCCGGTGCTGAAGGCGCGGCTGGACCATCTGTCGGCCGATTTCGTGGTGGCGCCGAAAACCGAGGCGGAGGTGATTGAGGTCCTGCGCACCTGCCATGCCCATGGCGTGCCGGTCACGACGCGGGGGACGGGGACGGGCAATTACGGGCAGGCAGTGCCGCTGGCGGGGGGCTGCATCCTGCATCTGCACAACATGAACCGCGTGAAGGAGATCGCCCCGGGCCGCGTGGTGGTCGAGCCGGGGGCACTGCTCAAGGACATCGACGCGGCCTGCATCGCGCATTCGGGGCAGGAGCTGAGGATGTATTCCTCGACCTGGGCGACGGCGACGATCGGGGGCTTCATCGCCGGGGGGTCGGGCGGGGTCGGGTCGGTGCGCTGGGGCAGTCTGCGCGACCTGGGCAACATCATCCGTCTGCGCACCGTGACGATGGAGGAGAGCCCCCGCACGCTCGAGATGACGGGCGAGATGATCCACCGTGTGAGCCATGCCTATGGCACGAACGGGATCATCACCGAGCTCGAGATGCCGCTCGCGCCCGCCTATGACTGGGTTGGGATGTTCGTTACCTTCGACGATTTCAAGGCAGCCAACCGCTATGCCTATGAGCTGGCCTGCGAGGACGGGCTGCTTCTGAAGCTGGTCACGGTGTTCGAGCCGCCGATTGCGCAGGACTATTTCCAGCGCGTGGCGCCGCATGTCGGGGCGGGGCAGACGGTGCTGGCGCTGATGGTGGCGCCCCACGCGATGCCGGGGTTCGAGACCTTTACCGCGCGCTGGCCGGGGGCGAAGGTGATCTACCGGTCGGACCGGACGGAATGGCCGCGCGACCCTGGGCATGTGTTCGAGTATTGCTGGAACCACACGACGCTGCGCGCGCTGAAGGTGGACCCGACGATCACCTATCTGCAGGTGGCCTATGGGACGGACGATCCCCTGGCGCTGGTCGAGGCGGTGCGGGCGAAGTTCGCGCCCGAGGTGCTGCAGCATGTCGAGGTGACGCGGCAGGGCGGCAAGGTCGCGATGGGGGGGCTGTCGCTGGTGCGCTTTACCAGCGAGGCGCGGCTGGACGAGATCGTGCGCGAGCATGAGGCGATGGGGGCGATGATCTTCAACCCGCATCGCTATACGCTCGAGGAGGGCGGGCGGCAGGTCGTGGATGCCGTGCAGTTGCAGTTCAAGCGCGAGGCTGATCCGAAGGGGCTCTTGAACCCCGGCAAGATGATCGCCTGGGACGATCCGGCCTGGCGATATGACCGGATGTATGCCTGGCCGGGGATGCGCCGGGCGGGGACGTGATGCGGGTTCTGGTTGTTTATGCCCATCCTTGCGCCGAAAGCTTTTCGGCGGCGCTGCATGGGGTGGTCCGGGAGAGGCTGGCCGCAAGGGGCTGGGAGGTCGACGATTGCGACCTTTATGCCGAGGGGTTCCAGCCGGTGCTGACCGCCGAGGAGCGGCGGGGTTATCTCGACACCGCCACAAATACCGCGCCGGTGGCAAGCCATGTGGAGCGGCTGCGCCTCGCGCAGGCGATGGTGCTGGTCTTTCCGGTGTGGAATTATGGCTATCCGGCGATCCTGAAGGGGTATTTTGACCGGGTGTTCCTGCCGGGCGTGTCCTTCGTGATCGAGGGGGGCGTGGTCGTGCCGGCGCTGCACAACCTGCGGCGCATCGCGGCGGTGACGACCTATGGCGGCACCTGGTGGCGCAGCACGCTGGCCGGCGATCCGCCGCGCAAGCTCGTCACGCGGCAGCTCTGGGGGCTCGCCCGGCCGGAGCGGCTGCGCTACCTCGCGCTTTATGACATGAACCGGGCGACGGCGCGGGACCGCGAAGGGTTCCTTGCGCGCGTCGGGCGCGAGATGGAGCGGCTTTGAGATGCGCGCGCTGGTCGTCTATTGCCATCCGAAGGAAGAGAGCTTCAATGCCGCGGTCCGCGATCTGGTGCTGGCCAAGCTGGCGGCAGCCGGGGCCGAGGTGCGGCTGCGCGACCTTTATGCCGAGGGATTCCAGCCGGTGCTGACGGGGCGGGAACTGGAGGGTTACCTCGATACGCCGGCCAACCGTGCGCCGGTCGAGGGGCATTGCGCGGATGTCGAATGGTGCGACACGCTGATCTTTGTCTATCCGACCTGGTGGTATGGCTTGCCGGCGATGCTGAAGGGCTGGCTTGACCGGGTGCTGTTGCCCGATGTCGCCTTTCTGATGCCGGATGCGCGCAATGCGAACATCCGGCCGGGCTTGCAGCATGTCCGGGGGATGGGGGTCTTCACGACCTGCGGCGCCTCGTGGTGGCTGACCGCATTCATCGGCGCGCCGGGGCGGCGGCAGTTGCGCCGGGGGGTGGGGGTGCTTCTGAAGCGCCGGCACCGGTCGGTCTTTGCGGCGCATTACCTGATGGACAGTTCGACCCCCGAAAGCCGCCGGCGGCATCTGGCGCGGGTCGCGGCGAAGATGGACCGGCTGATCGGGCGAAGGGTGCCCGTGGCGCTGCCCGAACCACGGCTGGAGGCGGCGGAATGAGACGGTACTGGCAGGATTATCGCGCGCCCGAATTTGCCGCGGTAGATCCGATGCGGACGATCGCGATCCTGCCGACGGCGGCGGTGGAACAGCACGGGCCGCATCTGCCGGTGGGGACGGATGCGATCATCAACGAAGAGATGTGCGCGCTGCTGGCGGCGCGGGCGCCCGGGGACATGGACCTGCGCATCCTGCCGGTGATGGCGGTGGGCAAGTCGAACGAACACCTGTGGGCGGCGGGGACGCTGACACTGTCGGCCGAGACGGCGCTGAGGGCCTGGACCGAGATCGGGCTGTCGGTCGCGCGGGCGGGGGTGCGCAAGATGGTCATCCTCAACAGCCACGGGGGCAATGCGGACCTGATCTCGATCGTCGCGCGGGAACTCAGGGTGCGGGCAGGGATGTTCGTCACCCGGCTGGGCTGGGGCGCCTTCGGCATGCCCGAAGGGATGTATTCGCGGCAGGAAGAGACGTTCGGCATCCATGGCGGGGATGTGGAGACGTCGATGATCCTGCATTTCCGGCCCGGGACGGTGGACATGGGCGCGGCGCGGGATTTCCGGTCGAGTGCCGAGACGGGGGCGATTTCGCCGGTGGGGCCGGTGGCCTATGGCTGGATTGCGACCGATGTGAACCCCGCGGGCGTGGTGGGCGAGGCGCATCTGGCCACGGCCGAGAAGGGGCGCGCCACGGCCGAGAAGATGGCGGCCGACATGATCGGCTTTCTGCGCAAGGTCGAGGCAGAGCCGGTTGACCGCTTTGCCCCGGTCAACGTAGCCTTTTGAGCGGGCGGCAGGGGGCGGCGATGGCGGGCGGCTGGGCGCGGGACGGGGCGGTGGAGGAGCAGATCGAGGCGTCGATCGGCGATGAGCTGGCCCGGCTGCGGGCCGCGCGGCGGGCGCCGGTGGGCGAGAGCCTGACCGAATGCGCCGAATGCGGCGAGGCGATCCCCGAGGCGCGGCAGGCGGCGTTGCCGGGGGTCAAGCTTTGCGTGGCCTGCCAGACCGAGCGTGATGCGCGCCCGGTCAGGCGCGGCGGGATCAACCGCCGGGGGTCGAAGGACAGCCAGCTGAAATAGGTGGGCGTGGCCTGCCCATTTGGAGGGATTTACGCCCGGGCCGAAGGCACCTAGCCTTTGGCGCGGACGAGTGGAGGGGATGCGCGGGGACGATGGCGCCGGCTATCGAGACACGATCGCTGCGGAAGGATTTCGGCAGCTTTACCGCGCTGCATGCGGTCTCGCTGTCGATTGCCGACAACGAGTTCTTCACCCTGCTCGGGCCTTCGGGCTGTGGCAAGACCACGCTTCTGCGGCTGATCGCGGGGTTCGAGGAGGTGACGGCGGGGGAAATCCTGCTCTTCGGGCAGGATATTGCGCCGCTTGAGCCGAACCAGCGGCCGGTGAACACGGTGTTTCAGCAATATGCGCTGTTTCCGCATCTGAGCGTGATCGACAACGTGGCCTTCGGGTTGAAGATGAAGGGCTGGGCGGCGGAGCGGCGGCTGAGGCGCGCGGGCGAGATGCTCGAGATGGTGCATCTGTCCGAGCACGCCGGCAAGCGGCCGGTGCAGCTGTCGGGCGGTCAGCAGCAGCGGGTGGCGCTGGCGCGCGCGCTCGCGGCCGAGCCGCGGGTGCTGTTGCTCGATGAGCCGCTGAGCGCGCTCGACCTCAAGCTGCGGCAGGCGATGCGGGTGGAGCTGAAGCAGTTGCAGGAGACGACCGGGATCACCTTCGTCTTTGTCACCCATGACCAGGACGAGGCGCTGGCAATGTCGGACCGGATCGCGGTGATGAGCGCGGGCCATGTCCGGCAGATCGGGACCGCGCGCGACATCTACGAGGCGCCCGAGAACCGCTTTGTCGCGGATTTCATCGGCGAGACGAACCTGCTGGCTGTCGAGGTCGCGGCGCTGGAGGGCGGCATGGCGGAGGTCGTGCTGCCGGGCGGGCGGCGGCTGCGCTGCCCGGCCGCCCGGACGGAGCGGGGCGGGACGCATCACCTGTCGGTCCGGCCCGAGCGGATGGCGCTGACGGCCGAGGGGCAGGGCGATCTGGCGGCAACGGTGCATCGCATCGTCTATCTGGGCAACGACCTGCATGTGCTCGCCCGGCTCGAGAGCGGTGAGGAGGTGACGGTCCGGTTGCAGAACAGCGCGCGTGTCGCGGTACCCGAGCCCGGCGCGCGGATCGGCCTGACGGTCGAGCCGGCGGCGGCGCGGCTTTTGGCGGACTGATGGCGGGGGGGCTGGCAGAGCGGGCCGCGCCGGGTGGCGGGGGGGCGGGCTACCGCGGAATCCTGCCTGCGCTGATCGCGCCGGCCTGGGTCGTGATCGGCGTCTTTCTGATGCTGCCGGTCCTGGTGATGGCGGTCTTTTCCTTTCTGACGCGGGAATTCCGGGGCGGGGTGGAGTGGGATTTCACGCTGGCCGCTTATGACCAGTTCTTTGTCGACCGGGGCCTTTTCGGCGACGAGCCGGCGCGGCTGCAATGGACCTATATCGGCATCTTCTGGCGGTCGATCTGGCAGGCGGGGCTCGCGACGCTTCTGTGTCTGGTCATCGGCTTTCCCACGGCCTGGTTCATCGCGACGCGGGCGCCGTCGCGGCGGGCGCTGTGGCTGTTCCTGATCACGGTGCCCTATTGGGTCAACCTGCTGATCCGCACGGTATCGATGCGGTTCCTGCTGCGCGATCAGGGGCCGCTGAACGAGGCGCTTCTGGGGCTCGGGCTGATCGACGCGCCGCTCCGGATCGTCAACACCGATCTGGCGGTGCAGATCGGGCTTTTCTATTCCTACCTGCCCTTCATGGTGCTGCCGATCTATGCCGCGGTCGAACGCTATGACTTTGCGCTGACCGAGGCGGCACGTGACCTTTATGCCAGCCGCTGGGCCGCGTTGCGCGAGGTCGTGCTGCCGGCGGTGCGGCCGGGGATTGTCGCGGGCTGCATCCTGGTCTTCATCCCGTCGCTCGGGTCGTTTCTGGCGCCCGACCTCCTGGGCGGGGCCAAGACCTTCATGATCGGGTCGCTGATCGACGAACAGTTCCGCGGGTCGATGGGCAACTGGCCTTTCGGCGCGGCGGCGGCGATGATCCTCTTGACGGCGGTGCTGGTCGTCCTGCTGATCTATGCCCGGGCGCAGACGCGGGAGGGTGCGCGCTGATGGCCGCGCGCACCGACATGCGGCATTATCCGGGCTTTGCCGTGACGGCGCTGGCGTGCCTTGCGATCCTTTATGTGCCGCTTCTGGTGGTGATGGTCTATTCGTTCAATTCCAGCGCCTCGATCCAGGCATGGGAGGGGTTTTCGCTGCGCTGGTATGGCGAGGTCTTTACCGGGCCCGAGGCGCCGATCTTTGCCGCCGCGGCGCGGAATTCGCTGTCGATCGCGCTGCTGGCCGCGTCAGCCGCGACGGTGATCGCGGTGGCGGCGGCGGTCGCCATGGTGCGGGCGGGTGCGTTCCGGGGCCGGGGCGCGACGTTTGCGCTGATCAACCTGCCGCTTCTGGTGCCCGAGATCGTGACGGCGGTGGCGACGCTTGTCTTCTTTTCCGCGATCGGGCTGACGACGGGGTATCTGACGATCCTGATCGCGCATCTCGTCTTCTGCATCCCCTTTGCCTATCTGCCCATCGCGGCGCGGCTGCAGGGGATCGAGCCGGTCTATGAACTGGCTGCACGCGACCTTTATGCCACGCGGGGGCAGGCGTTCCGGCTGGTGCTCCTGCCGCTGATGGGGCCGGGCATCCTGGCGGGGTTTCTCCTGGCCTTCATCGTCTCGCTTGACGATTTCATCATCACGAGCTTCGTGAAGGGGGCGGGGATGGAGACTCTGCCCACCGCCATCTACGGGTCGGTCAAGCAGGGCATCAAGCCCGATATCATGGCGATTTCGACCATGATGCTGGCCTTCTCGATCCTGATCGTCAGTCTGTCCTGGCTGATCGGCCGGGCGGGCAACCGCACCACATCGTGACCCGGGCAAAGGAGATTACACATGACCCGACTGATCCTGTCATCCGCGCTGGCCGCGCTCTGTGCCGGACCGCTTGCCGCCGAGGGGAAGCTGACCGTCTATCACTGGTTCGAATACATCCCGCAGGAACTGGTGGATGCCTTCACCGCCGAGACCGGGATCGAGGTGGTGATCGACACCTATGACAGCAACGAGGCGATGCTGGCGAGCCTGCTGGCCGGCAAGATGGGCCAGTATGATGTCGCCGTGCCCGGCGATTACATGGTCCAGATCATGCGCGACCAGGGGCTGCTTGACACCTTCGCGCCCGCGGAGCTTGCGAACTTCGGCAATATCCTGCCGCAGTGGCTGGACGTGCCTTTCGACCCCGGCCGGCAGCATTCGATCCCCTATCAGTGGGGCTCGACCGCGTTTGCGGTGAACCGCGATGCCTATCAGGGCGATATCAACACGCTGGCCATGATCTTTGATCCGCCGGCGGAACTGAGCGGGCGGATCAATGTGCTCGACAGCCAAGGCGAGGTGCTGGCGCTGGCCTCGATGTATCTGGGCATTCCGCAATGCAGCACGGACCGGGAGCAGCTGAAGGCGCTGTCGGAGATGCTGGAGCAGGCGAGCACGCATTGGGCCTCCTTCGGGTCGGACACGGCCAAGGATGTGCTGGTGTCGGGCGATGCGCTGGCGGGGATGATCTACAACGGGTTTTCGGCCAAGGCGCGGGCCGAGGGCGCGAATGTGGAATATGCCTATCCGAAGGAGGGCTATGTCGTCTGGATGGACAACATGGTGCTCTTGAAGGATGCGCCGAACCGGGAGGCTGCGCTGACATTCATGGACTTCCTCTTGCGTCCCGAAAACGCGGCGGCGGTGACGAATTATGCGCAGTACACGGCCGGCGTGGCCGGGGTGGAGCCCTTCCTTGAGCCGGCGCTGCTGGAGAGCCCTGAGCAGAACCCGCCTGCGGGATCGGCGCCGGGCAGCTTCATCCAGGTCTGCGACGAGGAGACCCAGCGGCTATACGATGCGATCTGGACCAACCTGAAGAGCTAGGGCGTCGCGATGCGGATCGCCGTGCATCAGGGTCCGTCGCCCCAGGGGGCGACGGAGGCGGGGCTGTCGGCGCTTGGGCAGAGCCTGGGCGCGGCGGCCGCGGCGGGGGCGGATGTGCTGGTGATGCCGGAGATTTTCCTGCCCGGCTACAACCAGCCCGATGTCGCGGCCGCGGCGCGCACCGCCGGGGACTGGACCGCGCTTCTGGCGCCGCGGGTGGCGGCGGCGGGGGTGGCGCTGGTCATCGGCCTGCCCGAGGCGGCAGAGGGCGTGGTGTTCAACGCAAGCCTCGCCTTTGGCGCGGAGGGGCGGCTGGCGGCGACCTATCGCAAGGTGCAGCTTTACGGGCCGCGCGAGCGTGGTCTCTACCGCCCCGGCGATGCCTATGGGCTGGTGGAAATCGCGGGCGTAAGGTGCGGGCTGATGATCTGCTATGACGTGGAATTCGCGCCCCATGTCGCGGCGCTGGCTGCGCGCGGGGCCGAGGTGGTGCTGGTGCCCACGGCCAACATGATGCCCTTCACCCATGTCGCGGCCCATACCGTGCCGGCGATGGCGGCCTGTCATGGCGTGGCCATCGCCTATGCCAACTGGTGCGGGGCGGAGGGCGATCTGACCTATACCGGGGGGAGCCTGATCGCGGGGCCGCATGGCGAGGTCCTGGCGCAAGCGGGGCCGGGGCCGGCGCTGCTGATTGCCGATCTGCCGCCGCGCGACCCCGTGCGCCTGTCCACCCAGGCGGCTGACCTGAGGAGGCTTTGACCGATGGCCGACGGAACCCGCCCGAGCCGTTACGACATCCTGTTCGAACCGGTGCGGATCGGGCCGAAGGTGGCGAAGAACCGCTTCTTTCAGGTGCCCCATTGCAACGGCGGGGGCTATCGCGACCCCTCGGCGGTGGCCGAGATGCGGCGGACCAAGGCCGAGGGTGGCTGGGGCGTGATCATGACAGAGCAGACGGAGATACATCCCTCCTCGGAGATCACGCCCTTCATCGAGCAGCATCTGTGGGAGGACAAGGACATTCCCGCCATGGCCGCGATGGCCGAGGCGATGAAGTCGCATGGGGCGCTGGCGGGCATTCAACTCGCCTATTCCGGGATCAACGGGCCGAATCTGTATTCGCGCGAGGTGCCGCTGGCCGTCACCGGCGGGCCGATCCTGACCTTCACGCCCGATCCGGTGCAGGCGCGCACGCTGGACCGCGAGGATATCGCCGATCTGCGCCGCTGGTTCCGCGCTGCGTTCCGCCGCAGCCGGCAGGCGGGGTTCGACATCATCTGTCTTTATGGCGCGCACGGGTTCGGCATCTTCCAGCATTTCCTGTCGCGGGCGACCAACCGGCGCGACGACGAGTATGGCGGGACGCTGGAGAACCGCGCCCGGTTCCTGCGCGAGGTGGTGGAGGAGGCGCGCGAGGAGACGAAGGGCGAGATGGCGATCTCGCTGCGGCTGTCGCTGCACGAGGGGGGCGCCCTCGGGTTCTCGAATGCAGAACTGCGCGATTTCATCGCCATGCATGCCGATCTGCCCGACCTCTGGGACCTTGCGCAAGGCACCTGGGAGGAGTGTTCGGCCACGAGCCGCTTTGCCGGCGAAGGGGCGCAGGAGGGGCTGGTTGCGGGGATCAGGGCGCTGACGCCGAAGCCGGTGGTGGGGGTGGGCCGGTTCACCGGGCCCGATGCGATGGTGCGCCAGATCAGGGCGGGGATCCTCGATTTCATCGGGGCGGCGCGGCCGTCGATCGCCGATCCGTTCCTGCCGCGCAAGATCGAGGAGGGGCGGATCGAGGAGATCCGCGAATGCATCGGCTGCAACATCTGCGTCTCGGGCGACATGACGGGGGGGATCAGCCGCTGCACGCAGAATACCGCCTTCATGGAGGAGTGGCGCAAGGGCTGGCATCCCGAAAGGGTGCGGCCGAAGGGCCGGTCCGAGACGGTGCTGGTCGTCGGCGCGGGCCCGGCGGGGCTCGAGGCTGCGTTGCAGGCGGCGCGGCGGGGTTATCGCGTCACGCTGGCCGAGGCGGAGGAGACGCTGGGCGGGCGGGTGACGCGGGAACGGGCGCTGCCTGGCCTGGCCGCCTGGGGGCGGGTCGCGGATTACCGGACGGGGCTGATCGCGCCTTTGGCGAATGTCGAGGTCTATCGTGGCAGCCGTCTGACGGCGGATGACGTGCTGGCGCTGGGGGCCGAGCATGTCGCGATTGCGACGGGGGCGCGCTGGCGGCGCGATGTGGTGGCGCGGCGGCATCTGGCGCCGGTGCCGACCGATGCGGTGATGCCGGTCTTTACCCCCGACGATCTGATGGGGGGCCATGGCCCGGCGGGGCAGAGGGTCGTGCTCTATGACGACGACCATTTCTATATGGGGTCTGTGCTGGCGGAATGGCTGGTCGCGCGGGGTTGTGGGGTCGATCTTGTCACGCCCGGGGTGAAGGTGGCGGAGTGGACGGAGAAGACTCTGGAACAGGGCCGCATCATGCGCCGGCTTCTGTCGCTGGGGGTGCGGCTGCATCTGAGCAAGGCGCCCGAGGCGATCGGGGCGGATCGGGTGACGCTGGCCTGCATCTGGACGGGTGAGATGTCCGACCTGCCGGCGGAGGCCGTGGTCATGGTGACGTCGCGCCTGCCCGAGGACGGGCTTTACCGCGCGCTGAAGGCGCGGGCGGGCGACTGGTCGGGGGCGGGGATCGCCTCGGTCCGGCTGATCGGCGATGCGGCGGCACCCGGTCCGATCGCCTGGGCGACCTATGCCGGGCGGCGCTTTGCCGAGGAGATCGACACCGAGGACCATCGCGGCGACGTGCCCTCGTTCCGGCGCGAGATCGCGGGGCTTGAGCCCGGGCCGTCGCTTCTGCCGCCGCCGGAGGGGGCATGACGGCCACGGCAGAGTGGCTTGCGCGGCTGGTGGCGGAACCCACGGTCAGCGCGACGCCGAACCGCGCGCTGGTGGAGCGGCTGGCGGGCGAGCTTTCCGCGCTGGGGGCGGTCTGCCGGGTCTTTCCCGACGCGGGCGGGCAGAAGGCGTCGCTTCTGGCGCGGATCGGGCCGGCGGGGGCGGGGGGGCTCATGCTGTCGGGCCATGTCGACGTGGTGCCGGTCGAGGGGCAGGACTGGACGCGCCCGCCCTTTGCCCTGACGCGCGGGGCCGGGCGGCTTTACGGGCGCGGCACGGCGGACATGAAGGGTTTTGTCGCGGCGATGCTGGCGCTGGCGGGCCGGGTGCACGGGAATGCCCGGCCGCTTTGGCTTGCGCTGTCGCATGACGAGGAGGTGGGCTGCGTGGGCGTGCGACCGATGCTGGCTGCGATGGCGGCAGAGGGTCTGCGGCCCGAGCTGGTCGTGGTGGGGGAGCCCACATCGCTGCGGGTGGGGCTGGGGCACAAGGGGAAGGTCGCCTTTGCCGTGACCGCGCGGGGGCGGGCGCGGCATTCGGCCGAGGCGCCGCTGGGGCTGAACGCGCTGCATCTGGCGGCGGATGTCATGGGCGGCTTGCGCGCGCTGCAGGACGAGATCGTGGCCACGGGCCCGCGCGAGGCGGGCTATGGCGTGCCCTTTACGACCCTGCATGTCGGGCGCCTGACGGGCGGGTCGGCCGTCAACCTGGTGCCCGCTCAGGCCGAGATGCTGGTCGAGGTGCGCCATCTGGCCGCCGAGACGGCGGATGACTGGGCGCGCCGTCTGAACGATATGGCCGAGGCCGTGGTGGCGCCCCTGCGCGCGCGGTTTCCCGAAGCGGCGCTGATGGTGACCGAGACCGGCCGCTATCCCGGATTTGCGGCGCGGGGGGATGAGCCCGCGATTGCCGCCTTTGCCGCCGGTCTGCCGGGGGGCGCGGGGCCGTGCCGGCTCGACTTCGGTACCGAGGCGGGGCTTTACGCGCAGGCGCTGGGCGTGCCGGTCGTGGTCTGCGGCCCGGGCGACATGGCGCAGGGCCACCGGCCCGACGAATTCATCGAGGAGGACCAGCTGGTGCTCTGCGACAGGATGCTTGACCGGGCGGTGGCGCAGTTCTGCGCCGGCCCCGGCTGAACCCGAGGAAAGGAAGCCCGATGGCCCATGTCCGTCACCGCAAGTTCAATACCCGCGACACCTATCCCGAACAGAAGCTTGACAACGATCTGGCCCAGGCGGTGGTCGCCCGCGGGCGGATCGTGTTCCTGCGCGGGCAATGTCCGCAGGACCTGGATACGGCGCAGGATATCGGCAGCCATGATCCGGTCGAGCAGACCCACAAGGTGATGCAGAACATCCGTCAGCTTCTCGAGGAGGTGGGCGGACGCATGGAGCATCTGTGCAAGATCGTCGTCTATCTGACCGATGTGCGCCATCGCGAGGCGGTCTATCGCACGATGGGGGAATACATCCGTGGGGTGCATCCGGTGTCGACCGGTGTGGTGGTGACGGCGCTGGCGCGGCCCGGCTGGCTGGTGGAGATCGACGGGACGGCGGTGATCCCGGACGGGGACGACAGGGCATGACCTTTTCGCTGGTCGGGCGCTGTCCTCGGACCGGGCAGTTCGGGATGGCGATCGCCTCGTCCTCGCCGGCGGTGGCGGCGCGCTGCCTGCATCTGCGCCCGGGCGTGGGGGCGGCGGCGAGCCAGAACGTGACGGACCCGGCGCTTGGGCCGCTGATCCTGGAGGCGATGGCCGGGGGGGCGGATGCGGCGCAGGCGCTGGCGGCGGTGGCTGTGGGGCGGGCGCATATCGGCTATCGCCAGCTCATGGCGATCGGGGCGGTGGGGCCCGGAGCGATCCGGTCGGGCGAGGGGATGCTGGGCGTCTGGAGCGAGGCGCTGGGGGAGGATTGCGCGGCGGCGGGCAACCTGCTGGCGGGGGAAGGCGTGCCGGCCGCGATGGTGGCGGCCTTTGCCGCCGCGCCGCAGGAGGCGCTGGGCGAACGGCTGATGGCCGCGCTTGAGGCGGGGCTGGCGGGCGGGGGCGAGGCGGGGCCGGTACGTTCGGCGGGGCTTGGTGTCGTGGGCGACCTTTCGTGGCGGATCGTCGATCTGCGGATCGACTGGGCCGAAGCGCCGGTCGCGATGCTGCGCGCGGCCTGGGACGTCTATCGCCCGCAGATCGACGACTACATCCGGCGTGCGCGCGACCCCTCGGGCGCGCCCAGCTATGGAGTGCCCGGCGATGAATGAGACGATGACCCGCGCCGACTGGCAGGCCCGCGCGGCGGCGTTGCGGCTGCGCGACCGGCTCTGGATCGACGGAGGCTGGCAGGAGGCTGCGGACGGGCGCCGTTTTGCCAGCATCAACCCCGCCAATGGCGCGGTGCTGGCCGAGGTCGCACGTGGACAGGCGGCCGACATCGACCGGGCGGTGGCCGCTGCGCGGCGCGCCTTTGACGACGGGCGCTGGCGCGGGCGGACGCCGGGGCAGCGCAAGGAGGTGCTCCTGCGGCTGGCTGCGCTGATCCGGGCGCATGTGCCGGAACTGGCGCTGCTCGACAGTCTCGACATGGGCAAGCTCGTGGCCGAGGCGGCGACGATCGATGCGCCGGGATCGGCGCATATCTTCCAGTGGCATGCCGAGGCGATCGACAAGCTCTATGACCAGATCGCGCCGACCGGGGGCAGGGACCTGGCCATGATCCGGCGCGTGCCGCTTGGCGTCATCGGCGCGGTGGTGCCGTGGAACTTTCCGCTCGACATGGCGACCTGGAAGCTTGCCCCGGCGCTGGCGACGGGCAATTCGGTCGTGCTGAAGCCCGCCGAGCAGTCGCCGCTTTCGGCGCTGCGGCTGGCCGAGCTTGCGGCCGAGGCGGGCCTGCCCGACGGGGTGCTGAACGTCGTGCCGGGCTATGGCGAGGAGGCGGGGGCGGCGCTCGGGCGGCACCCTGATGTCGATGCGCTGGTCTTTACCGGGTCGACCGCGGTGGGCAAGCTTTTCCTCACCTATGCCGGCGAGAGCAACATGAAGCAGGTCTGGCTCGAGACCGGGGGCAAGTCGCCCAACATCGTCTTTCCCGATGCCGATCTGGAGGCCGCCGCCGACAAGGCGGCCTTCGGCATCTTCTTCAACCAGGGCGAGGTCTGTTCGGCCAATTCCCGGCTGCTCGTCCATGCCGACATCGCCGCCGAGATGGCCGAGCGGATGGTTGCGCGGGCCGCGGCCTATGCGCCGGGCGATCCGCTCGACCCAGGGTCGCGGATGGGGCCGCTCGTGGACCGGGCGCATGCCGACCGGGTGATGGACTTCGTCGCCGCGGGGCGGCAGTCGGCGCGGCTTCTGTGCGGGGGCGAGAGGCTGACGCTGACGGGGTCGGACGCCTATGTGATGCCCACGGTCTTTGCCGATGCCCCGCCCGATGCGCCCATCGTGCGCGAGGAGATTTTCGGCCCCGTCCTGTCGATCCAGACCTTCGAGACCGAGGCGGAGGCGCTGGCCATGGCGCATGACACACCCTATGGCCTTGCGGCTTCGGTCTGGACGCGCGACCTGTCGCGCGCCTTGCGCATGGCCGACGGGCTGCATGCGGGAACGGTATCGGTCAACACGGTCGATGCGCTGTCGGTCATGACGCCCTTTGGCGGGATGAAGCAGTCGGGCTTCGGGCGCGACCTGTCGCTGGCGAGTTTCGACAAATATACGGCGCTGAAGACGGTCTGGGTGAACTACGCCTGAGCCTTGCCGGGGGAATGGGGATGACGACCGAGACGACGGAGACGCTGATCATCGGGGCTGGACAGGCGGGGCTGGCGATGAGCGGGCATCTGGGGCGGCTTGGCCGGCCGCATCTTGTGGTCGAGCGGCAGCGCATCGCCGAACGCTGGCGGTCGGAGCGCTGGGACAGTCTGGTTGCCAACGGACCGGCCTGGCACGACCGCTTTCCTGACAGGCTCTTCGAGGGGATCGAGCCCGATTCCTTTGCGACCCGGGACCAGATCGTCGCCTATTTCGAGGGCTATGCCGCGCAGGTGGCCGCCCCGGTCAGGACCGGGACCGAGGTGACCGTCCTGCGCCGCGATGGCGATGGTTTTCGTGCTGCCACGCCGGGCGGAGAGATCGCGGCGCGCAACGTGGTGATCGCCACGGGGGCGTTTCAGCGGCCGGTTCTGCCGGCGCTGGTGCCGCCCGGGCCGGGGCTGCTGCAGCTGCATTCCAGCGCCTACCGCAACCCTGCGCAGCTGCCGCCCGGTGCGGTGCTGGTCGTCGGCTCGGGGTCGTCGGGGGCGCAGATCGCCGAGGAGCTGGTCCTGGCGGGGCGGCGGGTCTGGCTGTCGGTCGGGCCGCATGACCGGCCGCCGCGGCGCTATCGTGGGCA
>Ga0315900_10004079_pt1 | contig 20792 bp, 18 predicted proteins | sample LakEriMetagenome_FD_203521 | JGI IMG/M metagenome (GOLD analysis project Ga0315900, IMG submission 203521) | Freshwater fungal communities from buoy surface, Lake Erie, Ohio, United States - Buoy 12 MA114 | ecosystem: Environmental > Aquatic > Freshwater > Lake > Lake biofilm | place: USA: Lake...
TATGTATTCAATCAAGTTTCACAAATCGTGAAGTAAGGGAAAAGTAAATGTCAGAAAACTTTGATTTAATCGACAACGAAGAAGCTCCTACTTCATACTCATCATCAACACCAGCAGCTGCAACTAATCGTCCAGCAATCAAGGCACCAGGTGCGGGCACCGGTCGTCGTAAGGAAGCTGTTGCACGTGTTCGCCTTGTTCCAGGAACGGGTCGTTGGGTTGTAAACGGTAAGGCTCTTGAAAACTATTTCCCAAACAAGGTTCACCAACAACTAGTGTCAGAACCATTCCGCACAGTTGGTGCCGAAAATCAGTACGACGTTTTTGCACGCATCAACGGTGGTGGAGTTTCTGGTCAAGCTGGCGCTCTACGTCTAGGTGTTGCTCGTTCACTCAATCAAATTGATGAAGAAGCAAACCGTCCAGCACTTAAGAAAGCTGGATTCCTTTCACGTGATGCACGCGTTATTGAGCGCAAGAAGTACGGTCTTAAGAAGGCTCGTAAGCGTTCTCAATACTCAAAGCGTTAATTCACTTTTACCAAAGGAGTTCAATTGGCGCTTTTTGGCACCGATGGAATCCGTGGCTTAGCCAATCGTGATCTCACCGCAGAACTCGCGTTAGATGTTTCTGTCGCCGCTGCGCATATATTGGTAGAAAGTGCCTCAAATAGAGATCATCAACCAACTGCAATTGTTGGCCAGGATTCACGGGCATCAGGTGAATTTCTAGAAGCTGCCGTCGTTGCTGGCTTAACAAGTGCCGGAATCAATGTGTATCGAGTTGGGGTTCTGCCAACGCCTGCTATCGCACACCTTGTGGCTGAAATGAAATGCGATCTTGGTGTGATGATTTCTGCATCCCACAATCCAATGCCTGACAACGGAATCAAATTATTCGCTCGTGGTGGTGGCAAATTAGATGATGCCATTGAAGTTCGTATCGAAGCCCGAATGGGTGAAGACTGGGAGCGCCCAACAGGTCACAAAGTTGGCCGAGTAATCAATGATGAGAGCGCAACAGAAAAGTACTTAGAGCATCTTTTGTCATCTGTTGAAACACCACTCAAGGGTTTGAAAATCGTTGTCGATTGCGCCAATGGGGCATCATCTTTTGTTGCACCCGAGGCCTACCGACGAGCGGGTGCAGAAGTTATTGCAATCTTTAATCAACCAGATGGTTGGAACATTAATGATCATTGTGGATCAACCCACCTTCATCAACTTCGTGCGGCGGTTCTTAAAGAGGGTGCAGATCTTGGTATTGCCCATGATGGTGATGCTGATCGTTGTTTAGCAATTGATGCTGCAGGAAATGAAATTGATGGCGATCATATTCTTACCATCTTGGCCCGCGGTTTTAAAGCTCGTGGTGTTTTAAATTCTGACACCATTGTTGGCACCGTAATGAGCAACCTTGGGTTTATGCACGCGATGAAGGATGCCGGGATCAATGTTGTAACCACTCCGGTTGGCGATCGTTACGTTCTTGAAAACATGATTGCAAATGATTATTCACTCGGTGGAGAACAATCAGGCCACGTAATCATGCGCCAATTAGCCAACACGGGCGATGGATTATTAACCGCCCTACAGTTAATGCAAGAAGTAGTGCGCACAGGAAAAACTCTGCAAGAGCTTGCTGCGACAATGGTTAGATTCCCACAAGTTTTGATTAACGTGAAAAATGTCGCCAAAGATAAGTTGCAAGGAAATACCTTTATTGCAGCTGCAGTTAAAGCAGCCGAGGATCGTCTGGGAGATTCAGGACGAGTTCTGTTGCGCGCTTCAGGAACTGAACCACTTGTTAGAGTCATGGTTGAAGCCGCCAGTGATAGCCTTGCCCAAGATGTTGCTCAGCACCTTGCAGATGTAGTTCACGCTGAGTTGTCTCTCACGACGAACTAGGAGTAATCACGTATGTGCGGAATTGTGGGTTACACAGGACCACAATCTGCCTCACATCCTTTGATCCAAGGTCTGCGCCGACTTGAATACCGTGGATATGACTCTGCGGGAATCGCACTTGGTACGCCAGGCAAGCTGTTCATCGAAAAAAAGGCCGGCAAACTTTCTAATTTAGAGAACTCACTAGATGCATCGCTGCCCAATGTTCATTCAGGAATTGGTCACACGCGCTGGGCTACCCATGGTGGACCAACCGATGGAAACGCACATCCCCATGTAGACAATGAAGGAAAGCTTGCCGTTATCCATAATGGAATCATTGAAAACTACACCGAACTTCGCTCTGCATTAGAAGCCAAAGGTCATAAATTTTCATCTGAAACAGATACAGAATCAGTTGCTCACCTGCTTAGCGATTTACGTAAGGAGCACAAAGGGGATTTAACGGCGGCAATGCGTGATGCAGTTAAGGCGCTTCGTGGTTCATTTACCTTGTTGGCTATTCACGCAGATGCCCCAGATGTAATCGTTGGAGTTCGCCGTAATTCTCCGCTAGTTGTCGGGTTAGGCGATGGCGAAAACTTTATGGCATCTGATGTTGCAGCATTTATCGAATTTACAAAAAAAGCCATTGAACTTGGCCAAGATGAAGTGGTCACGATGACTCCGACATCGGTTGAAATCACTGATCTAGAGGGTAAACCAGTCAAGCCAAAGCAGTATGAAATTTCATGGGATGCCAGCGCTGCACAAAAGGGTGGCTTTGCACACTTCATGCTCAAAGAGATCTTTGAGCAACCCAAAGCCGTTGCCGATACTTTGATCGGACGCTTAAGCGACAATAATCAAATTGTGTTGGATGAACTGCATATGAGCGCAGATGAAATTCGATCACTAAAGAAAATCACAGTTATCGCTTGCGGAACGGCATACCACGCAGGAATGGTTGCAAAGTATGCAATTGAAAAGTGGGCCAAGATTCCAGTCGAAGTAGAGATTGCAAGTGAGTTTAGATATCGGGATCCAATTATTTATCCCAGCACTTTGACAATTGCGATTTCACAATCTGGTGAAACCATGGACACTTTGATGGCTGTGCGTCATGCAAAAGCGGCAGGTGGAAGAGTTTTAGCAATCTGTAATACAAATAGTTCGACAATTCCTCGCGAATCAGATGCGGTGCTTTATACACACGCTGGCCCTGAAATTGCAGTGGCTTCAACTAAAGCGCTTCTGACTCAGATCATCGCTGTTTACTTAATTGGATTACACCTTGGCCAAGTTAATGGATCATTAAAAGATGCCGAAGTCCGTGATCTATACAAAGAGCTTTTAGAACTTCCAGGCAAGATTGAACAGATCCTTGAAACTGTCGAGCCACTTCGCGAGCTAACTAGAACTTTTGCTCAGAACAACACAGTTTTATTCTTGGGTAGAAACATCGGATACCCAATTGCCCTAGAAGGTGCGCTTAAGTTAAAAGAACTTGCCTACATCCATGCCGAAGGTTTTGCTGGAGGCGAGCTAAAGCACGGCCCAATCGCATTGATCGATCAGGGAACACCAGTCATTGCGATCCTTCCTGCTGGACATGAGCATGCGCTGGATGAAAAAATGCTGAGCAATATTCAAGAAGTTAAAGCTCGTGGAGCGCGTGTAATTGTTATTGCCGAAGAAGGCGCACATGTTGAGGGCGCTGAACACATTATTCGTATTCCCATTGCCCCTGCATTGTTTCAGCCAGTATTAGCAACGGTTCCGCTGCAAGTATTTGCTTATGAAATGGCGGTTGTTCGCGGTAACGATGTTGACCAACCAAGAAATTTGGCTAAATCTGTAACGGTTGAATAATGGAAAAATTAGCGCAAACTCGTAGAAGACAAATGGACCGGGCTCTTCGTTGGTCTTTACTCCTATTTGTTGGCTTCTTAGTCGTTACTCAACAAGTTCTTACAAATGGCCCACTAGTTGCCTACGACAAAGAGATTAATAGCCAACCTAAACCTCAGTTTGAAGGTTTAGCAGGTTTCATTCTTAGACGGTTAGATGATTTAGGGCTACGCAGTTTAACGGCAACAATTTTATTGATTGCAGCTTCATTTATCGCCTACAAGTTTAAGACTTGGCGTCCACTTAATTTAGCGATGATTTCCTTGTTATCCCTAAATCTTGTTGTTGGAACTTTCAAAATTGTTTTGGGTCGAACAAAACCTCGTGATGGTTTTGATCTATTGCATGCAGGTGGAATGTCTTATCCAAGTGGACATGCATCCAATGCGGTTTTATCTTGGGGAATCTTGGCCTATTTGATTTACCGTTATGCAAAGGTAGATCGCTACCAAGGTCGTCTTGCTAGTGCAGGTGTGGTTCTAATCAGTCTTACGGTTTGCGTAGTTTCCCTGATTCGCCATACACATTGGTTTAGCGATCTGCTAGGGGGCTTGTTTGTCGGTAGTGCTTTATTGGTAGCTGTTATAGCTATTGATAGGTATGTTCCCTCGAAAAGCCAGTTGCACTAGACTTCAACAATGTTCGATCGAGCTGAAGCACGCATTGATCTTGATCGCATCAAGGCAAATATCAATCAGTTAAAAAGCATTTCTGGCGCTCCTGTGATGGCTGTCGTTAAGGCAGATGCTTATGGCCATGGTTTAGTTCCGGTTGCACACGCTGCACTAGAAGCGGGGGCAACTTGCCTTGGAGTTGCCTTACTGGAAGAAGCAATAACTTTACGTGAAGCTGGAATTACTGCACCAATTCTTGCTTGGTTAGTTCCACCGGGATCTGATTACAAATTAGCTGTAGATAATCACATTGAATTAGCCGCTTCTTCAATTAAAGCACTTGAAGAAATCGGAGCAGTGAAATCTGAATTTCGCCCAAAGGTGCATCTAGAAGTAGATACCGGAATGACACGTGGTGGATTTCTCAATGAGTGGGGCAAGATTGACGGCCACCATGTAGCTAATTTAGATGTGGTCGGAATTTTCTCTCACTTTGCGCGAGCGGATGAACCAGGACAAGAACAAAACCAGTTACAATTCAATCGATTTAAGGAAATGGTTGCAACAGTCGAATCATTTGGCTACACCAATATTGTTCGCCATCTTTCAAACTCTGCCGCATCGCTAAAGGATCAGAACTCACGTTTTGATATGGTCAGAGTGGGTATTGCAATGTACGGTCTTTCACCGGATGTTAAAACATTGGGGGATAGCGCCGCACTTGGGTTAAAGCCAGCAATGCAACTTCGGGCCAAATTGCATTTAGTAAAGACCGTTCCAGCCAATTCACCAGTTGGCTATGGCGCAACAGCACATACAACTGCTGAGACGAAACTGGGAATTGTTGCAATGGGGTATGCCGATGGAATCCCACGAACGGCACAGGGCGCCGGAGTTTTTGTTGATGGAAAGCGTGCACCAATAATCGGCCGAGTTTCTATGGATCAGTTTGTGGTGGATTTAGGGGCTGAATCTAAGGCTGATTCGGGTGATTGGGTGATTGTTTTTGGTGACGGCTCCAAGGGTGAGTACACAGCTGATGACTGGGGAGCAGCAAGTGGCAGCATTAACTACGAAATAGTTACACGAATTGGCCCTCGTGTGCCTAGAATCTACGCACATCATGACTAATCCAACTGCAGCGCTGCACGTCGAACGAGTTAATGTCTCCTTCGGCGGTCTTCGGGCACTTAATGATGTCTATTTAGAGATTGCTAAGAATGAAGTTGTTGGTCTGATTGGCCCAAACGGTGCGGGTAAGACAACTTTGTTTAACGCACTCTGCGGCTTAGTAACCCCAGATTCAGGCGAGCTACATCTAAATGGCAAGAAGAGTGATTTTCCAAAGCCCCACGAACTAGTTGATTTAGGTATCGCCCGGACACTTCAAGGCGTCGGACTCTTTGGCGATTTAACTGTTCTTGAAAATGTCATGATCGGTGCTCAACATTTAGCACAAACAGGATTAATTTCTGCAGCACTTGGTCGCAATAGAAAAGATGAGAATCAAATTCGTGACAAAGCTCGTGTTGCATTAGAGCGCGTATATGCCGGTGGTATCGCACATCGTCGCGCAGACACATTGTCGTATCCAGATACAAAGCGTGTAGCAATTGCGCGAGCACTTGTTAGCGAGCCAACAATTTTGATGTTGGATGAACCTGCTGGCGGTTTAGGAACTCAAGATATTGAATGGATGAACTCGCTTATTAAGAATCTCAGCGTTGATATGTCAGTCCTTCTTGTTGAGCATCATATGGATGTTGTTATGTCAGTTTGCAGCAAGTTATACGTTCTAAACTTTGGTGAAGTAATTGCCAGCGGTGATGCCGAAACTGTACGTCGCGATCCAGCTGTGATGGCTGCTTATCTTGGAACAGGAAGCAATCATGTCGCTTAATGTTTCCAATTTAACTGTGCATCACGGAGCTATCTGTGCGGTCAATCAAGTTTCGCTAGCAGTGCCAACCGGCAAGCTCGCCGCAATTATTGGATCAAATGGTGCAGGAAAGACAACACTTCTTCGCGCCTTATCGGGCCTTAACAAGCCATCCCACGGCGTGGTTAACTGGATGGGCGAAACAATCACAGGCGTAAGGCCTGAAAAGTTGGTCCGAATGGGAATTTCTCATGTGTCAGAAGGAAAGTCCGTTATTCCTGAATTAACTGTTAAAGAAAATCTTGAGCTTGGAGCTATCTGGCGAAAAGATGGCAAAGAGATGAAGGAGTCGCTGAACCAAGTAGTCGACATTTTCCCTCGTTTAGGCGAACGAATTAGTCAACGATCTGACACTTTGTCAGGCGGAGAACGTCAGATGTTGGCCATTGGCCGCGCAATTATGTCCAAACCAAAACTTTTGTTACTAGATGAGCCGTCATTAGGTTTAGCCCCACTTGTTGTGGAGCAAATCTTTCAAACGATCAAAGACTTAACGACTCAAATGAGATTAACGGTCTTGCTCGTTGAACAAAATGCGATGGGAGCATTAAAGATTGCTGACCTTGGAATTGTTTTGAATTTAGGAAAAGTTGTCGCGGTAAATCATGCACAAGCATTGATAGATGACCCTGCAGTACGCGCTGCTTACTTGGGGTATTAATCATGCAATTTCTAAACACCTTACTTATTGGAATTACTGCCGGTTCTATCTATGCATTGATGGCAATCGCTTTTGTGTTGGTCTGGCGCAGTACGCGAGTCGTCAACTTTGCCCAGGCTGGCATGGCGCTCCTATCGACTTACTTTGGCTATGAAGCAGTTTCACGTATAGGTTCTTTTTGGGTCGCACTTCCTGTTGCAATGATTGGTGGCGCACTATTTGCAGCACTAGTTGAATTGATTTTGATGCGTTTGTTGGTCAAGCACGCATCATCTGGTCCTATTGCAGGTGTTGCCCCAATCATTGCCACCCTTGGCTTGCTTGGTGTTATTCGCGCAGTAATCAGCATGATCTGGGGAGGCCAAGATCTTCGAATCGTTGCCCCAATTTCAAATAACGGATTTACAATTAATGGATCAACATTAGTTTTCTCTCCCTTAAAACTTTTGATTCTTGTCGTAGTGGTTATCTTGCTAGTACTTCTGACGATTTTGTTCCAAAAGACCAATCTTGGATTAGCGCTACGGGCATCGGCCCATGCCCCTGAAATTGCACGCCTGTCGGGAGTCAGAGTTGATGCGGTACGCACTCTGGGCTGGGCATTGGCAGGTGCAGCGGGTGCGGTAGCTGGGCTTTTCCAAACGGTCAATGGAAATGGAACCTTCTCCCCGGATTCAATTGAATTCTCGTTACTACTTGTCTCAGGATTTATCGCGGCAGTCATTGGTGGACTTGATAGCTTGCTCGGTGCGGTCCTTGGTGGTTTGTTCCTTGGAATCACAATCTCATTTGTATTGATGTACATCAGCAGCGGGCTTTTCTTTATTGCACCATTTATCGTCTTGCTTACTATTTTGTTTGTCCGCCCTCAGGGAATCATCGGAGTGAAGGCGAGTCGACGTGCTTAAAAAGAAAGATACTCACAAGCCGAAAAAGGAAAGCACCCACCTTCTTCTGTTTATTCTGGGTGGAGTAGTTCTTTACTTTCTCAGCGGCTGGGTCGATGAACTTCGTGTTTACCAAGGTGCATCCATTGCAGTTTATGTGATTGCGATTTCTTCAATTATTTTGTTGACTGGGTATTCAGGTCAAGTATCACTTGGCCATGGTGCATTGATGGCAGTTGGTGCTTACGCTGCAGCTGTCTTGCGATTGGAATTTAATCTGCCAATTGTTGTGTGCTTTGTTGTTGCGGTATTGGCAGCAGCATTAGGTGGCGCGCTATTAGGTGCTGCAGCGGCGCGATTATCTGGACCATATTTGGCGGGAACAACTTTGGCGCTTGCTATTGGTCTGCCATCTCTTGCTAATCAATTTACCGTCTTAGGCGGAGAGCAGGGATTAATTTTTGATGTTGGTTTCCCACCGCTTTCATTGGGTGAAGATTTCACACAATACAAATGGTTCTTTTGGATTGCAGCACTAGCGGCTTTGATCTCGACCTGGACCATTAGAAATATTCTAAATTCACGGTATGGCAGATCATGGAGAGCTGGGCGAGGCCACGAGGTCGCAGCTCAGTTAGCCGGAATCAATACAGCCCGTTCTAAGATTTTGGCATTCACAATTAGCGCTGGTGTTGCAGGATTAGCTGGCGCGATGCTTGCCATGACAATTGGCACCGTCTCGCCAAGTGCTTTCCCCCTTGCCCTATCTTTTGCTGTTCTCACCGGAGCGGTCTTGGCTGGAATCACAACCCTGGGCGGAGTAATCCTGGGAGCGGTCGTTTTGGTGGTCATTCCTGAGATTGCCGACGTGATTGCCCACAGACTGGGGACTTCAGAGAGCGTGACGACCAATCTTCCTGGATTAATCGTGAGTGGCCTGCTGATTTTGACCGTTCTTTTCGTGCCAAACGGGCCCGTCGAGCAACACCGCGCTCGCAAGGCTAAACATGAGGCATTACTGGGCAGTACTCACAAGTAAATGCAGTAATCTCGGACAAACCCTCGATGGAAGGAAACACATGAAAGCACTTAACCGTCGCAAGCTGTTTACAGCTTCAGCGGTACTGGCGATCGTTGGATTAGTTGCAACAGCTATTCCTGCGCAAGCAAAGGAAGTTGGAGTTAGCGCTACTGAGATCAAACTCGGTATGACTCTTCCAATGACCGGTACAGCATCACTTGGTTACAACAAGATTCCAGGTGCAGCAAAGGCATACTTTGATTACCTCAATGCAAACGGTGGAATCAATGGTCGCAAAGTAACTCTCGTTGTTAAGGATGATCGTTATGTCCCAACTGAAGCGGTTGCAAAGACAAATGAGCTAATCCTTAAGGATAAGGTCATGGCACTTCTTGCTCCTTTGGGTACTGCAAACGTGAAAGCGGTTGCATCATCTGTTAACCCAGGTCGCCGCGGAATTCCTGTCCTCTTTATAAACACTGGATTTAGTGGATTCGCAGACAAGAAGAAGTACCCAACTACTTACACCGTTCTGCCTTCCTACATTATGGAAGCAAAGATCATGGGTGAGTACATCAAGGAAAATTTTGCTGGTAAGAAGATTGGTCTTCTATACCAGGATGATGACTTCGGAACAGATGCACTAGCAGGTTTCAAGACCGCTGGAGTTAACTTCGCGGTTCGTGTGCCTTACGCATCAGGTTCACAATCAGCAACTGCAGCAGCAGGCTGGATTACAAAGTTCAAGGCTGCAGAAGCAGATGTAGTAATTCTGTTCGGTGTTTCTTCTGCAACATCTGCAATGCTCGGAACTGCAGCACAACTTCGCTATGCACCACAGTGGATGCTTGGTTCAGTTGGTGGAGATGCAACAACAATTAGAGCTACTGGAGTTCCAGCAGCGGTTTTGACTAATGCGATTGGTTTCTCTCCAGTTCCTGCTACAACAGATATGAAAGATGAGTACGTAAAGTTCTTCTCTGATATCTATGCAAAGGCAGTTCCAGGCTCACCATTTGACCTCAACGTACTGCTAGGAATGAACACAGCATTCATGACAGCTCAAGCTCTCAAGGCTGCTGGTTCAAACCCAACACGTAAGTCACTTATTAATGCGATTAATACTCGCGGTGCAACTTTTGCAAACTCTGCATTGGTGCCTGCTGCGTATTCACGTACTAGCCAAGTTGGTTTGACCGGATACTGGGTAGGACGTTACTCATCAACTGGGGATTTAGCTCCACTTGGTGGCTCATATGTTGTATACACAACCGATTCAGGAACTGGTGCAGTTGTTAAGTCAACGTACAAGCGTCCTGCAATGCCAGCGAAGGGATTACCTAACTAATGAAGAAAGTAAGAATTCTCTCGCTTCTTTCAGTTACAGCACTTGTAGCTACAGTTCTTGTCACAGCACCAACAGTTGCAAATGCAACTCCAATGTGCGATGGCAAGAGCCCAATTCAAACTTGCGTTGGCGCGACATCTGATGGTGCTCCGTATGCAATGCAGGTTCCTGCAAACTTCAACGGAACTGTTGCGCTGTACTCACACGGGTACCGCTACAACGTTGATATCCCAGCAGCAATTCCGCTAATTGGTGGTTACAAGATCACCAATACACCAGAGCCAGTACCTGGTGGAAACGCTGATGTTGCTCGTTACTTCTTTAGTCAAGGTATTGCAATCGTAGGTTCAGGCTTTGCACGTCAAGGTTGGAACCCGGATTCAGCAATCAAGACAAACGTTGAACTAATCGGCACATTCAAGAAGCAGTTCCCAACGACAACAAAGGTTGTTGCATGGGGAGCTTCTCTTGGTGGAGTCATTACTCAGGGTCTTGCTGAAAAGCATCCTGATCTAGTGTCAGCAGTTGCGCCATTGTGTATGGCTGACAACATCGCACCACAGCTAACAATGGCTGGAGACTTCCTATGGGGAGTAAAGGTTCTCTTTGATCCAACGATCAAGGCTGGAAACTACTCACCAGGTGCTGCCGGAGTTGCAGAATCTTATGCAGATCTCGTTAAGGTCTTTACCGTTATGGGCAAGTTGCAAGCAGCACTAGCAACAGGTGCATGGCCAGATACTGCATCAGCTACAGGTAAAGCTTTAGCTGCAGCCGGAGTTCCATCACGAAGCGCGTTGTTGCTTCTTGGTTTGATGGCTGGAGTACCAACACAATCAGCTCACTTTGACTCAATCTCAGGTCCTGAGGGTCCGTTGAAGTTAACTTTCCCATTGGCTCTAAGCCCAGCGCTTGCAATCCTTGAAAATGGAACAAACGCTGCAGCACTTGGTGTTCTTGCAACACAAGATGTTGAGAACCAAACGGGCGGTGCAATCTTTGATAACACAAATACAGATTACGCAGCACGTATCGATGGAGAGCGCGTTATCTTCAATGCGGCACTTTCAGGTAACACAGTAATTGATGCTCTACTTGGAGCTCTATCTGCTGCTAACCCAGGTGCACCTCGCGCAAAGGCTGATCCAGCTGCTGTTGCGAAGATGAAGACACTTCACGTAAACACTGGAAAGATCAACGTTCCAACCATTTTGATGGTGGGAGTTGCTGATCCAATTACTCCAGCAGGTGCTTCACAGCGTCTAGTTGATTTGTATGTCGAGCAGTACGCAGCTGAAAAGGCTGCTGCTTTCAAGGCTTACCAAAAGACACGTGAGTACAAGAGTCCTACTAACAAGTTGTTGATGCTTTGGAATACAACTCCAAGCAGCTACACAAAGTTCAATGAGGCGGGATCTCCAATCACAACGACACCAGCTGCTCCTGGAACTAATCACTGTAACTTCACAACCGCACAATGGTTGCTAGTTGCACGTTCACTAGTTCAAGCTGCAAACACTGGCAAGCTACCTTCAGGTGGAGCATTGAATACAGCTGTACGTAAGGCTGGCAATCTCTCAACTGATAAGAACATCAACGTGCCACTGTTGAAGTACTACACAGACAATCAATAAATCGAGGGTACAAAAAAGCGGGGCCAGATTTATCTGGCCCCGCTTTCCTTTTGAATTCAGTTGTTTTTAAAACTTACTGTGCGGTCCAGCCACCATCTACAGGAATCGCTGCACCAGTAATGTTATGAGCGGCATTTGAGCATAAAAATGCTGCAACGCGACCAATATCTTCTGGCGTTGACATTCTGTGAGATGGTTGTTTTTCCGATAACAAATCTGCAACACCAGCTGCGCGATCACCATTATGTGCATCTACCTTGGCCTGAATTTGTGGTTCGATTAAGGTGGTTTCAACCCAACCCGGACATATTGCATTTACAGTCACTCCACCTGATTCCCGGGATCCAGTTGACGCATATTCAAGTGCTGCAACCTTTGTTAAACCAATAACACCATGTTTTGCGGCAACGTATGGAGCTTTGTTTACAGATCCAACCAAGCCATGAACTGAGGATGTATTAATTACTCTTCCATATCCTCGTTGCTTCATTTGAGGTAGTAGAAGTCGCATTGTGTCAAAGTATGAAGACAAGTTGATTGCGACAATGTCATTCCACGTTTCACGGGGCATCTCTTCAATGCTTGCAGTGTGTTGAATTCCTGCGTTATTGCACAAGATGTCTACAGGACCAGCAGCAAGAATCTTTGCGATCAAGGCTTCAGTAGCTGCGACGTCACGTAGGTCAGAGGTATAGCTTTCAACTTTGGCTGCGCCCGCATCCATTACGGCCTTTTCTGCTTTTGCAATAGTTGCATCATCGGCTAAACCATGAAGGATTATTGCCGCCCCTTCGGCAGCAAGTGCGGTTGCAATTCCAAGTCCAATACCTTGAAAGGAACCAGTTATTAGTGCACGTTTTCCAGCAAGAGTCATGATTTATCTCCATAAATGATCTGTGCAACCTTTTCAGCACCTGTTGCCTCAAGGAACATGTCGTAGTGATTGCAGTCTGTTAGCAACTCTAATGTAAGCATTGGGTATGCCGGCAACACAGCCTCCAATATAGGCATTGGATATAGTCCGCCTTCTTCATTTTGTAGTCCACGCTCAGCTTTAATAAACAGTGAACGCTTCTTTAATCCCTGTAAGGATTTCACAATCAAGTCATCACCAAAGAGATCACGCGAATCATCTTCAACGGCCTGAGGATTAGTTGCCGCCTTCATGTGCGGTTCCGATCCTCGAAGATCGTAATCAACATATTCATCCAGAACGCCAGACCAGCCTTTAGCAAAGGCGGCTTGTGGTTTCCAATAATTTCGGTATGCCTCTTTGTTCTCAAACTCCATTGCAAGACGTGTCATCGCCGGTCCAAGTACAAATGGCATGATTTGCTCAACAGTCATTCCGGGTGGCATTGGTAGTGGAATACCTCCATCTGCAAAAACAGCTTCGCCAACTTTGTCTGGGTATAGACCGACCAGAGCAGCTGCGACAAAGGCACCCATCGAATGTCCAATGACATCCGGGTTGTTCCAACCAAAGTGATTGATGACAGCTGCCATGTCAGTGGCATGTTGTCGCATTCCAAATGGTGCTGGTAGTGAATTTGAATCACCGCGTCCGCGAAGATCTACCGCAAAAGGCGCTTTACCTCTGGCAATAAGAGCATCTGCAAATATTTGGAAAGCTCGATTAGAAGATGTAACTCCATGAATTAAAAGAACGGGAGTTCCAGTTCCGCTCCCGTACTGGAAAACTGCAAGTTCTCCGCCCTGAACTGGAACCATAAAACGCTGTGTAGGTAATGACATGGCATAAGTCTGCCTATGAGTTGGCCTAAAGCCAACCCATCGTTAAGGGTTGCCCCTAAATTCTGATTTTTACGGGAAAAAGTAATCAAATCGAAACATCCAAAACTTCCTTGCAGCCCTTAGAACCCTCTAGATTGGCCCTCAAGATGGTTCGACGATGTCGGACCTAATAACTCGATGAGGAGAAATAGATGAGCAAACGCTCAGTATCACGCTTGGTCGTAGCGGCAATCTCGATGGCGCTATTGGCTCCAAGCATGGCACCAGCTCGCGCAGCTGAGGACATCAAGATTGGTGTAATCACCACAACATCAGGTGGTTTAGCAACATTCGGAGTTGCATTTAACGAAGGCCTCGAATGGGGCTTGAAGTACTACACCGGTGGCAAGATGACTGTTAATGGTCAGAAGCTGGTTGTAACTTCAAAGGATGATGGAGCCGATCCAGCATCTGCAACAGCAACCTTCAAGGAAATGGTTGGAAACGGTACAAAGATCATTACCGGTACAGCTTCTTCAGGAGTTGCATTAACTCTTGCTCCACTAGCTCAACAAAACAAAGTTCTTTACATTTCTGGTCCAGCTAAAAATGACCTAATTACATCTGCGGCCAACAAGTACGTGTTCCGCTCAGGTAACTCTTCTACTCAGGACTTAGCACCACTAGCGGGAATTAAGCCTATTGCTGGTAAGAAAGTTGTTCTCTTCGTAGAAGACAATGCTTTCGGTGCAGGTAACATCGCAGCGGCTCGTGCATTGCTGACATCAAAGGGTGCGCTATTTGAAGAGATCAAGGTTCCAACATCTACTTCAGACTTCACCCCATTTGCAAAGAAGGCTGCTGATGCTAACGGAACCTACATTTTCATCGCATGGTCAAATGCTTTGACATCAGGTGCAATGTTGACATCACTTAAGGTTCAGGGTGCATTTGCTAAGCAACGTCCGATCACTGGACTCGCAGGTGTTGCTTCATACAATATCTACGGAACATTGTTTGAAGGCTCAAATGCAATCTTGACAAACAGCTACTTCGCAGGTGCATCAAAGACCGCAGCTGCAGCTGATTTGGCAACATGGTATGCCGCTAACAAGAAGACACAGGATCTATTCACCTCAACAGGTGCGGATGCTGCGAAGATGATTGTTATGGCGCTTACTAGAAATCCATCTCAAAATGTCGACACCATGATCAAAAACCTAGAAGGAAAGTCATGGACAGGCGTAAAGGGTGGAATGAAGATTGATGCCAATACACACCTTTTGATCCAACCTATGTTCTTGGTTTCTCTCAATAAGTCAGGTTCGAACTATGTGCCTAAGTTGTTGAAGACCATCACAAACGTTGGTAAGTAATTTAAAGCATAAAAGTTAGATATAAATGAAGGGCCCCAGTGTAGAAATGCACTGGGGTTCTTTATATTCTTTGCCAGCAGCGATGAAGCAGTTCTGAGATTAGGAGAGTTTTGATGGATTTTGCGCTAAGTATGAAGGATCTTTCGCTCAATATTGGTGGTGCGAAGATTCTCGACGGCATTTCCTTAGATGTAACCAAAAATGAAACTTTAGGGATAATTGGCCCAAATGGTGCAGGCAAAACCTCGCTCTTTAATTTATTGAGCGGAATTCGTAAGCCTTCTCGTGGAAGTATTTTTGTAGGCAATCAAGACGTTACCAATCTAGAAACTCACCAAAGAGCACAAGCTGGTATTTCAAGAACCTTTCAAACCTCAAGTGTTTTTGTGAATCTAACCTGCCTTGAGAATGTTCGAATCGCTGCTCAAGCCGCAAATGGCAAATCAATGAATTTAACAAAGAGCGCTTACAAGTTTCCAGAAGTTCTTCAGGCATCTCATGATGCGCTAGCTAAAGTTGGATTGAGTAAGAGGGCATTACAGACCGCTGGTTCTTTATCTCATGGAGATAAGAGAAGACTTGAGATCGCAATTGTCCTTGCCTCTAAATCCGACATTGTTCTTTTAGATGAACCAATGGCTGGAATGAGTGTTGAGAATGTTCCAGAATTAGTCGAGATTATTCGATCCCTAGCAACAGAGCACAAGAAAACAGTTCTGATAGTAGAACACCATATGGAAGTTATTTTAGGTTTGGCAGATCGAATTGCCGTTTTGAATTATGGAGAGCTATTGGTGTGCGATACCCCCGATAATGTCATTAACAATCCAGTCGTTCAAACTGCATATATTGGAGAAGCACTATGAATGCCCTCTCGGTCAAAGATCTTCATGTAAAAATCAATGAATCTCATATCTTGCATGGTGTTAGTTTTGAAGTTCCTACAAACAAAGTGACTGCACTGCTGGGTCGTAATGGAGTTGGAAAATCAACCACCCTCAGATCCATCATGGGTTTCTACCAAGGCACTGGCTCCATTGAACTCAACGGTAAGCAAATTCTGGGAATGCAAACACACAAGATTGTGCAATCTGGGGTGGCCTTTGTCCCCGAAGATCGCGAAATTTTTGCATCTCTAACAGTAAAAGAAAACCTCTCGCTAGCTTCGCGCAGCAAGGATAGTTCGGCCGCCTACAGCTTTGTTTATGGTTTGTTTCCCGAGTTAGATACACGTGCTGCCCAACAAGCGGGATCACTTTCAGGCGGTCAGCAACAGATGGTTGCGATCGCCCGAGCATTGCTTAATAAGAATGAGATTTTGCTTGTTGATGAGCCAACGAAAGGTCTGGCTCCTAAATTGGTGACAGCGGTTGCAGAAGCGCTGACAAAGGTTGCTGAGGACTCAACGATGCTACTTGTGGAACAAAACCTTGCTTTAGTAAAGCGCGTTGCACAACATGTGATTGTTATGGATCAAGGTCGAGTTATATATCAAGGGGGTCCTGAGAATCTTCATGACGAATCCTGGGTTCACCAGATGCTAGGTGTGAGTGGAGGTCATAAGTAAATGGATACATTCATTCTGATTGGTATCACCGGTATTGGTTTGGGAGCACTGTACTTCCTAGTGGCATCAGGTCTTTCATTGATCTATGGGTTAATGGGAGTTCTGAATTTTGCTCACGGAAGCTTCTTAACAGTCGGAGCATTTGTGGGGCTTTTCGTAGCAACACGTTTAGGGCCAGAGACCTCGATGATTGACTTTGTTATTGCAATGTTTATCGGCGGATTAGCTGCAGGTTTTTTTGCACTATTAATTGAACAGCTGTTGATCACCAGGCTCTATGACAGACACATAGATCAAGCGCTAGTGACCGTCGGAGTTTCATTGGTGGTAGGCGCAGTATTAGGTGGTTGGTTCACCAATGATTTAAAGATGTTCCCAACACCGTTGTGGTTTTATACCGCGATAAATATTGGTGGGGCAATGATTCCTGCTGACCGAATCGTCTACATCGCCACCGCGGTTATCTTGCTTGTAGCAAATTGGGCGCTTCTAAAGTTCACGCGAATTGGATTAATTATTCGAGCAGGTGTGGAAAACCGCAATATGGTAAACGCCTTAGGAATTAATGTCCGCCTGGCTTTTAGTACGGTTTTCTTCATAGGTGGCTTTGCAGCGGGAGTCGGTGGAGTACTGGTTTCAGTTTATTCCAACGGAGTTTCTCCATTAATCGCTGGAACGTATCTGATTTATGGCTTCATCGTCGTTGTTATTGGTGGCATGGGATCGGTTCCAGGCAGTTTCTTGGCAGCTATGTTAATCGGCATTATTCGCCAATTCGCCAATTACTACGTCACAGGTCTTGGTGACTTTGTGATTGTTATCTTGCTCGCAGGAGTTCTATTAATCAGACCACAAGGTTTGCTAGGAAAGGTGCGTGCATAATGTTGCGTTGGAAATATTCACGCCCACTGCTAGGTGTGCTGCTGCTAGTTCTTGCAATCGCTCCTCTCTTCACGTCACTACCTTTGGGTAAGCCTGGCTTACAACAAACCCTTGCTGTTGCATTTATTTGGGGAGCACTCGCACTTACATATGACCTGCTATTTGGATTCACCGGTTTGCTCTCATTTGGACATGCCTTGTACTTCGCAACAGGTGTATATGTATCGTGCATTTTGATCAATAAGGAAATTGTTTCTTGGTGGCTTGCTGCGATCATCGCAACAGTTGCCAGTGGTCTGTTGGCAGCACTTGTTGGTGCAGCTTCATTGCGTACGACCGGAATAACTTTTGCCATGGTGACCCTGGCATTTGGTGAAGCTGGGCACGTAATTGTCGGAAGAAATTTCTTCAACCTAACTGGTGGAGAAAATGGGATTGCTTTAAATGCAGACTTTATTCCACAGTTTTGGATCGGCGTATTTAACACCAAATACATCTACTGGACGGCACTGCTTGCATTAATCGTGACCTACTTGATCATCTGGTGGGTAACGGAAAGCTCGGCAGGACGTGTCTTTGCAGCTCTACGCGACAACGAGCAGAGAGTTCAAGTTATCGGCTTAGACACTCAACGTTTCAAGCTTTTGTCCTTCGTTATCAGTGGCACCTTGGCTGGAATGTTGGGCTTTGTCATGCTAATTGCGGCAGGTAGTGCAGCACCTCGATTTGCTGAATCAACGGTCACAATCGCGCTCTTGCTGATGGTAGTTATTGGTGGAGCAGTGACTCGTTGGGGAGCTGTGCTCGGAGGAATCTTCTACTCGATTGCTTCAACACGTATGCAGGATCTGACGCAACAGGATTCATTTGCCTCGATTCCACACTGGATCGGTGGGCCATTGGCTGAACCGGCACTTCTACTTGGTCTGATCTTTATCTTTATCGTGATGTTTGCACCCGGAGGCTTATCCGGGGCTTACTACAAGCTCCGCTTGAAAGCGATAATTCGTAAATCCTCATGATTGAAAAACTCTGGGAACCAACTTTGCGTGGTGATACCGCCATCGAAAAGTTGCAGTCAGATAAAGGTTTTGACTCTTACTCATCACTTCATGAGTGGAGTGTGAAAAATCCTGGAGAGTTTTGGTCACGGGCTTGGGATGACAATCATTTGATTGGAGAAAAAGGTTCCACCTTTTACCGCCCAGGAAGTGATTTCATTTCATCACACTTTTTTCCCGAGGCGCGGCTAAATGTTGCTGAAAACCTTTTGGCTCATGGCGATGCAGATGCCGTTGCAATAGTTTCGATTCTAGAAAATGGAGAACGAAGCGAAGTAACATGGCGTGAACTGCGCATCTTGGTATCAGCAACTGCTGCTGCAATGCGCGCAGAAGGTGTCGTAACTGGGGACCGGGTTGTTGCATGGGTCCCAAATATTAGTGAAGCGGTCATTTACGGATTAGGTGCATTGAGTATTGGTGCGGTGGTTTCAACCGCATCGCCAGATTTCGCACCACACGCGGTCGAAGATCGTTTTGGACAGATAGAGCCTAAGATTTTCTTAGCTGCCGATGGTTACAACTACAACGGCAAGTACTTTGACTGCAAAGAAAAATCTGCCGAGATAGAAAAGTTGCTTCCGACTTTAGTTAAGACCATACGTGTCAGCCAGTTCCAGGAATGGATCGAACCATTTATCGGTGCCGAGGCGGTTTTTGAGCGCCTTCCCTTTGAGCACCCAGGCTTTGTTTTGTTTTCATCTGGAACTACTGGAAAGCCAAAGTGCATCACCCACACCGGTGCTGGAGTAATGCTCAAAGCTCAATCTGAAATGTTGTATCAATTCAATATTTCAAAAGGAGAGAAAGTCTTTTTCTTCACTACATGTGGCTGGATGATGTGGAACTGGTTGTTCATGGCGCTAGGCCGCGGGGCAACAATTGTCCTTTTTGATGGTGCACCGATGGCACCAACACCATCACGTTTATTTGATATCGCACAGGATGAAAAACTAGATTTCTTTGGAGTATCTGCCAAGTTTATTGATTCGGCACATAAAGAAGGATTAGTACCTGCAAAAAGTCATAATCTTTCATCTATTAAAACAATTGGATCGACAGGATCTGTACTTTCACCGGAAAGTTTTGACTACGTATACTCATCGATAAAATCAGATGTGCATCTTGCGTCACTGTCAGGTGGAACAGATATTTGTGGCTGCTTTCTCGCCGGAGTTCCAACCCAGCCTGTTTACCGCGGGGAACTGCAAGGACCATGTTTGGGAATGGCAACAGATGTCTTCAATTCAAAGGGCGAAAGTGCTGCGATGGATGAAAAGGGCGAACTGGTATGTACAGTTCCATTTCCATCTAAGCCAATAGGTTTTTGGGCGGATCAAAATCATGCAAAGTACAAGGCTGCATACTTTGAAGGTTTCCCTGGAGTCTGGACACATGGAGATTTTGCCTCCAAATCTGTAACTGGTGGATTTACCCTATTTGGAAGAAGTGATGCAACACTAAATTCAAAAGGTGTTCGAATTGGAACTGCAGAGATTTATCGTGTTGTTGAAATCTTCCCGCAAATTCAGGAATCGATGGCGGTATCACAGGATTGGGATAATGACACGCGCGTTGTTTTGTTTGTAGTTGTTAAATCCGGACAAGTATTCGATGAAACTGTTGAGAAAGAGATCAAGAGTGCGCTGCGCACTCAAGCATCTCCACGACATGTTCCCGATTTGATTGTTGTTGCGCCAGAGCTTCCCCGCACAAAGTCCAACAAATTAGTTGAGCTAGCCGTTACCGATGTCATCAATGGTCGTGAGGTTAGAAATCGCGATGCGCTGGCTAATCCAGATTCATTGGATTGGTTCAAAGGGTTGGTGCCTTAGGCTTAGGCAGTGATCACAATCGCTACCGCCGATGCAATGCATCAACTTGGCGTGAAGCTTTCAGCCCAACTTCGTGCTGGGGATCTAGTACTCGTTAATGGCCCACTTGGTGCAGGCAAGACCGTTCTTGCTCAAGGAATTGGGGCAGGCCTTGGTATTACCGGAGTTACATCTCCCACCTTTGTAATTTCACGGGTTCACAAAGCCACTATTCCGTTTATTCATGTGGATGCCTATCGCTTAGTGGACTCTGAAAATCCCAATCTGTACCTTGATGATTTAGATCTGGATATCAGCAACTCAATTACCGTGATCGAGTGGGGTGGGGCAGAATCTGCTCGCCTTAGTGAAGATCGCTTAGAAATAACAATCGATCGCAGTGATGATGTCAGAAAAGTTGAGATAAATCCGATTGGTTCGCGCTGGACAGGGTTTT
>Ga0315900_10004080_pt1 | contig 20792 bp, 14 predicted proteins | sample LakEriMetagenome_FD_203521 | JGI IMG/M metagenome (GOLD analysis project Ga0315900, IMG submission 203521) | Freshwater fungal communities from buoy surface, Lake Erie, Ohio, United States - Buoy 12 MA114 | ecosystem: Environmental > Aquatic > Freshwater > Lake > Lake biofilm | place: USA: Lake...
CTTATGTGCAATGTCGTTATGTACTCATAATATTATTAGTTGTAGTTCATTTGGTTGGTGGGCTGCTTATTTAAATAATAATCCCGATAAAATTGTTATGTCGTTAAATCGAAATTGGTTTAACCCATATGATAAAATTTTAGGATTAAAAAATACAATTGATGTATTAGAATCATATTGGATTTCAGGGGTTCCGAGTTTAGAAAAAATAATTTTAATTTGTGATTTTTCAGAATACAATGTATACACACATTATATTTTAAATATAAATTGTGAGAAAATATGTATAAATTTAGATACCAAATATTCTCAAATTTATCGAAATATAAAAATTGTAAAAAACATAAATACTATACAATATAATTCAGATATTTGGTATATGTATATTAAATTTAAAACAGATTACAATTATAATTTTTTACAAAATATATATCGATTTCCAAATACTAATATTTTATATACATTGAGTGATCTAGATATAAATATGTTTGAATATAAAAATACAGTATATTCGGATTTATATATTTGGAAAGGAATTTTAAATCTGGAATCTAAAAATAATATAAAATTAGACGATATTTGCAGTTTATCTAAATCTAATTTTATAGAAGGTATTTTTAAATATTTATCATAAATAATAAAAAATTGATAAATATTTTTTATTTAATAAATTTAAAATAATTATTTTTAGATAAAATGAGTGGATTTACTTGGATTATATGTTTATTATTTGAATCAAAAAACAACAAAGTTTCACCAATTAAATTTGAACCTACAAAATAAAGATATAAAAAATATTATAAACAAATATTTATTTATAATACTCAGCTATTTAAGTTCTAGTAATAGTCACAGTTCCAGTAAATCCTGGATTTGCGAAATAATTATCTAATCCGTTTCCACCTGGTAAAGTACTGTAATCTATTATATTTGTATTACAAATTACTAATCGAATCTTTGGGTTAGTATTTATAAAATAATTAAAATCACTCATACTAAATGATACAGAACCACTAGTAAGAGTAAAAGGACCTTTAGAATACCAAGATCCTACATTAGTTCCATCACTAACAAATTGAAACATTCCAACTTTAAATTCTGGACCGACTGGTAAATCTCCAGCTGAAACTGATACTGTAATTGTATTAGTAAGTATTGCTGGATTTGGACCTATATACGGAACTTCTAACACATATGAACTCATATCTCTCATTTTTCGTGTATATTTACTTAATTCAATTGTACCGGGTGCTGTATTAACTGTAGGTCCGGGAACAGGTGTTCCAGCATATATAAGACGACAAGTACTAGATGTTGGAAATTCGATAAATTGAATTGTATAATTACCATCAAATCCAGGTCCGTATCCAGTCACAAAAATAGGATCACCTACAGTTAATCCTTGAACTGCAGTTGTATTAGTTGTAAAGTTTGCTGCATAACCACCAATTACCTGAGTAATATTATTAGGACGTAAAACCCAATTATCAAATAATTGTAATCCAGTATAAATAGTTTCATAATTTGCTGGAATTATGAGATTGTCATTAATATAATTCCAAAAATCACTTCCTATTGTATCACCATATGTAGGAAAAATACTAGTAAGAATTTGTGAATATCCAACATAATTAGTATTATACACCCAATATGGAAATCCTACTCGATATTCCTGTGCAATACTAGTATTATTTCTCATAAAAGCCATAGCAACTGTAAAATTAAAATATACATCTTTAAAATTTAAATTATACAATTCATTAACTGCTTGCGAATGAGCTAATAATACACCTGCATAATTTGTATAAACGTCTGCGTATGTTCCAGTAAATAAATTATTTAATTTAAATAATTTTCCTAAATAATTAGGATTATTTTCAACAATATCATAAACTCGTCTACTAATTTGATTATTAGTATCAAATTGAGATTGTAAATATTTCCAAAAAACTCCTACTCCATATGTTGTATTTGTAGAACTATTTCTATCACTTTGAAATACCCACCAATTACTTCTAAATATTGTACTAAGTCTATTAAATATATCATATGCTCTAAATGGCACAAAACTATAATTACTTAATTTACCGTCTAATTCAGCTGAAACTGACATACCTTCAAATGGAAAACTTCTGAATGATATACCATTTCCATCTTGTACATTATGTGAAAATTCGTGCCCTATTATATTATAAGCATCATTATTAGTAGAATTATTAAAAATAGGATTAGAAATACTATTAGCATTTTCAGGATAAAAAACATTTGGATCCGCGTTAAATTGACTAATTGGTATTATTAAACAATCTTGAGCATATGATATATTATCATAAATTGTAATTGAACTACTAGTACTATTATTTTCAATTTTAGTTGTTAAAATATTGTCTCCAATTTCAGATCCATTTTGATCAGGTGTTATTCCTAAATCAACATTTCCGCTTACGAATCCATTAATAAAAGATTTAGGATAAGTGTAAATATCAAAAGCTGAAGTACTTCCATTAATTAATCGAAGTACTAATCCATTGTACACACTTCCATTAACAGAATAATTAGTGATTATGTTAAAAGATGTTAAATTTGTAGATAAAGGATTAGATTCGTTATTACTATATGTAATTTCTACTGTAGGGCTACATTGGATCAAACTTAATGTACTAGGATAATCACTTTTAACTAATTCATTGAAACTATCTCTTTTAGCTAAAATAAAACTTCCTACAAATTTATTTAAATAATATACTGATTTTTGATTAAATACATCACTATTTGAAGTAAACACTGTATTTGCAGGGAAATTTGTTGCAGTATTTAATAAATATGTTCCAATACTACCATTCCCATTATATATATTTGTATTAGCAAATTTTATTTTAGCTATAGCCGTATTCCCAACATAAATAGTAGATCCAAAATTAATAACACCTGTATTTACATTACTTACAGTAAGAATATCTCCGTTAATGCTTCCAGTAAAAGTAGAGTTATAACGAGTAATATTTGAATTATATGTAGCAGATAAATACCCAGATGTATTATTAGGAATATTTAAACTAATCATTCGTTTAAATGTATCATAATATGAATATGAATTAATTCCATAATTATTAATATATGTATTAAAATTAGTTGTAAGTGGAATACGAATTGGATAAAAATATCCATTTACAAATCTGTTTGTATTATCTTGATATAAACTAGGTACTAAATTATTAAAATCACTACCTATAGAATACACATCTAAAAATGATCCAATAAATGTAGAGTCTGAATTAGTTAAAAATCCAAAAGTAGTACTAGTTAAATTTGAATTATTTAAACTGAATGAAACACTATTAGAGTTAATCCCAGTTATAGTATAATTACCATTAAATATATTATCAACACCTGTAAATCCAGAAATATTAATATTTGAAGCATTAGATAATCCAATAATATTAGGATTCGAATTTAAAGTTAAAGTACATACATTACTAATAATACTTGCAGACGCAATTGAGAGATTATTAGCAAATTTTAAACCTATTTTTTTTATGCCAATATCTCTACCTGTAAATCCAGAAATATTAATATTACTTGGATCATATCTTTGACTTAAAATAAATAAATTATTGAATTGTGGAGGAAAATCTGGAGGTGGTAAACTATATCCGCGTTGAGAGTAATATGAAACTACTCGATTACAAACATCCACAATTTGAGGATATTTAGTAAAATATAATTGAGATTGATCAACTCCATTATAACACACTTTAAATCCATTTAAATTTGAGTTATATGATTTATCATATCCTCCGTATTTAAGTAAAGTTCCATTTGAATCATATCCGTAATTAGGTGTGCTATTATCAATATCAGTTCCAGGATATATAGTACCTGCAGCAGTAATTGTTATATCTGTTTGTGGTAATAATGGATTTACAATATAATTATTTGTAATAGTGTATACACCTGTCCCTCCATTTCCTTGAGGTGAATCTATAAAATTCGAATTTCCTAAATCAGTGATAGATGTATCTGCTGGAATTCCAGTTCCACTTAAAGTCATACCAACAGTTAAAGGTCCTCCACTAGTAATAGAATTTACAAATAAAGCATTGTTAACAATTTTACCTTGAAATATAATATTACTACTAGGTAAAGGAACATAAAATTCTTTTCGTTCTTTCATAATATATCTAGGTTGAGAACTTCCATAAAGTTTATATAAATCATAAACTTCGTCAGTATTTGGAAATTCACAATTTGCTTGTAATTGTAATCCTAAATTATTAATAATTCCATTTACAGTTAAATTTCCATTTACAGTACTATTTCCATTTACAGTATTATTTCCACTTACAGTATTATTTCCACTTACAGTAATATTTCCGTTTACAGCACTATTTCCGTTTACAGTTTGAGAACCACCTACAGTTTGAGAACCACCTACAGTACTATTTCCATTTACAGTACTATTTCCATTTACAGTACTATTTCCATTTACAGTACTGCTTCCTGCAACCGTTTGAGAACCATTTACACTACTATTTCCGTTTACAGTACTATTTCCATTTACAGTACTGCTTCCTCCTACAGTTTGAGAACCATTAACAGTACTATTTCCTCCAACCGTTTGAGAACCATTAACAGCACTGCTTCCTCCAGTACTACTATTTCCTCCAGTACTACTATTTCCAGAAGTACTAGAGTTTCCATTAACATTTAAATTTCCATTTACATTTGTATTTGATAAATTTGAAATACCTTTAACACATAAATCTCCTTTAAGTTTAGTGTCTCCACGAACTTTAAGATTTGTATTTACAGTTAAATTTTTACAAATTTCAACATTTTCATCAATAAATTTAGTTTCAGATTTAGATTTAGATTTAGATTTAGATTTAGATCTATCTTTTGAACCTCCTCGAGATTTAGATTTAGATCTATCTTTTGAACCTCCTCGAGATTTAGATCTACTGCGATTTCCGTGTTTTTTGCAATTTGGATCAACTGACATCTGTAAATATAATAAAGTTTATTTTATTATATTTTATTTTTTTATTTATAAATTCTATCATTAGTTATAAAATATTCTCGAAGTGCTAAACACATATCATCTTGAGTTTTATAGTTTTTTAATATACTATAATATTTTATAATTTCAGAATCGCTTAATTTAGAAGGTTCATATTTTTTAAAACTTAAAAATTGTTTCATCTCGTCTAAACTTTCACTGCTTAATTCTAAATCATCTTTAACAGTTGCTAAAATTTGAACAATCTCAGGTTTCTTAAAATTTTTACAATCACGACCTCTATTAATATCTCGGTTATTAGAATAATCAGATTTTCGATTATCTATAATTTTAAATACATCTGAATCACTTATTCGTCCATAAATATCATATATACTTTCAAATTCAGTTAAAGATTGTGAAATAACAGATTCTATAACATACTTATAAACTGGATATTCATAAATATTTGAGTCACGCCAAACTCCATTTATTCTAATTCGTATTTTATCTAAAATAGTGTTCATTCGTACACTTTCAGTATATTTTGTTTTTGAATTATTTAAATTATAAATAGTGTGTGCGTAAATATATTCGGTAGATTTAGTTTCATAATCAAACAAATCAATCGATTTCAATACAATATTTTTAAATTCTTTTGATATATTTTTATGTAAAGCTTTATTATTATAGCTTTTATATAATTCTAAAGATTGATTTATTGCATTAATTGGAATTTGAATTTTAAATATGTAAGATTCGTATTTATCATACACATAATTAATTCCAAATGAGTCATTTTCTGAATCAATTACAATTTCTATTAATCGAGATAAATCTGAAACTAACAATTTACTTAAATAATTTTCAATTACATCTGAATCCTCAGAATCGTATTCTAATATCGATTGTATAATAGAATCTGCAGTTGAATCATTTATATACAAAAAACTAGATAAATTTCTATTAATAGTATAAATATTATTAGAAACATAAAAATTATTATTTATATCAGAATTATATGATTTTGAAAGATATAAATTAGAACCATTTAAATGTAAATATACAGGAAATCCTAATCGATTGTAAAATTGGATATTTTCCCGTTTAATTTTATATAATGCTAAAATTAGATATTTTTCAGGAAATTCCGAAAATTCGGAGATTGTAGAAATTAAATTTATCGATAAGTTTTCATAACTTCGAAATAAATCTTTTAACCGATTTATAATCAAATTTAATAAATCATCTGTGTAATATAAATCAAAAGTACTGTAATCTAAATTTGGATTTTTTAATTCAGTATATTTATATCGTGAATCTAATAAATTTATAGGTTTTAAATTAGTAGATTCCTGTGAAACTCCAGTATAATCACATTTATCATAAAAACACGCGCTACTGTAATCAATGTCAGTTATTCGTTTATTACGTTTAATGTTAATTAAACAATCAACTGCACATTCTACCATTATACGTTCTAATCGTTTAATTTTAATATCTTTATCTTCTGAAATTGTATATAATTTTAAATCAATACTTTCACCCGCTAATGAAATTGCAGCATTTCTATAAATATTTACTTTAATTTCTGCATTTGGATCTTTTGCACGAGCTCGTTGAATTAATTTTTCGTGAGATGTACTTCGTAATATACGGTATAATGCTTGATAAATACCACTCATATGCCATCCTGCTGATAATAATTCAAAATTACGTACATTTTGAAAATTAATACCATCACGAGTGACACGTGAACCTATTAAAACTTTAATATATTCACCATCCATATTTTCATCACTATTAAATAATTCTAAAATACTGTTTACACGAGTACTAGGAGTATTTCCAGAAATAAATGCATATCGTAATTTTTTAGAAAACGCGGATTTAATAATTTTACGTTCGGTAGAAACTCCGTTTATTATTTCATTTACAAACACTGAATCAGTTTCAGTAAATCGTATATATCCTTGTGCTTCCATACATAATCCTAAAGTTATGGGTCCGGAACCAGTTTTAATGTCTGAGTAAATAAAAGTTGTACCCGGATTTTCTGTATGAACTGGTCCAATTTTAGAATTATAACGTAATAAAATTTCATAATATTTACAACTACTATTTCGTATATTTTCTAAATCTGATAAATATTCTGCAAATTCAGAAGTTGCTATATATTCATCATTTTTAGGACTATATGCATATTTACCTACACCAAATGATCGTAATTCTTCGGAATTTTTTTCAGGTTTTTTAACTCGAATTTTTCGTGGAGTTTGAATTACAGATTCAACAGGTTCGATAGGTTCAGGATTTTTACGAGGTCTTCCTCTAGGGTTTGGAACTTCAATACCTAATTCAGAATAAAAAGAGTTAGGAGCGTTAGGAATTTTACCTCCCCAACTTCCATCTGGAAACACAAAATTACTAACTGCACGTTCATTTAAATAAAAAGTAGTGTCTGCGCTTTTAGATTCTGCAATTCGATATGAGTAATCTTGAAATTCGGACATTGTTGTATTATACACTTTTATTTCACTTTTAATATTTATACTATTTCCATTACTATCAATACTGCTATATTGCGTATTTATATAATCACCAACTTCATTAATTTTAATTCCTGTATCTAATTCTCGGACATATGTAATCAAACCTCGTATATACGGTTCTAATTCTCGAACTGATACACGAGACCAATCAAATGAATCTAATCGGAGTTGACGGTCTAATGGAAGTATTAAATTCATAACAGTTATAAATTCAATAGGTTCATTAATCATTGGTGTTGCAGAACCTAAAAATACTTTACTTCGTTTAATTAAATGTACTAATCTGTAAATTTGATCATAAATTTTTTCAGATTTAGATTCATTAAAATGCTCAGACACATAAGTACTTGAAATTAAAGCTGCGGCTTCAGAACTTTCAGATTCCTCAGTTTCATCATCATTTTCTTTTATTTGTACTGTTTTTTCACCTTGTTTAGATTCATACTCAATTTCTTCATTTTGGAGATTATGAACTTCATCAATAAAAATTAAAGAACCTGAAAATTCTGAAATTATTTGAGCGTCAGTCATATTTACTAATCGATTTTTAAGTTCTCGAAATCCGTAAATAGTGTACCAATCTTTTAAATTTCGAGTAATAGCATTTTTTGTTTTTGAAGCGTTATCTGCAGTAAGTACATTAGATGTGTCGTAAGTTCCTTTTGGTGTTGCTTTATACACAATTTGATTTCGAATTTCATTTTTAATACTATCACCTTTAACAAGAAAATACACACGATTGATATGTGGATTTTCATTTATTAATGTTTCAGTAGAACCTATTAATTTTTTATAGTATTCGGCTAAAGAAAGATAAGCTGAATTTTTTCCCACACCAGCTCGATGAAAGATCATTCCTTTATTATAATTTTTAAAAATTCGAAAAAATATTTTTTGATGGTTGTATAATTTACCTCGTTCAGGAGTTTCTTCTTTCATATCTGGAACAATCTCTCGTAATTCTTGTTTATTTGATAATAATGTTTGAATATCTGGATCATCTTGTTCTGGGTATGATGCAAAAAAATCTCGTAATTTGAACATCTTTTATATACTGTAATATTTTTATTAAAGTAAATAAAAATATTAAAAATAAGACTTTTGATATATGATTTTTATGATTATTCGTATTCCTATGTTATATTAAAAATTTGCAATTAGATTATTGTAATCTAAATCATTTAAATCATTTAAATCATTAAAATATAATAAATAAGATATAATAAATAAAATATAATAAATAAGATATAATAAATAAAATATAATAAATAAAATATAATAAATAAAATATAATAAATAAGATATAATAAATAAAATATAATAAATAAATATAATAAATAATATATAATAAATAAGATATAATAAATAAGATATAATAAATAAAATATAATAAATAAGATATAATAAATAAGATATAATAAATAAAATATAATAAATAAGATATAATAAATAAGATATAATAAATAAAATATAATAAATAAGATATAATAAATAAAATATAATAAATAAAATATAATAAATAAAATATAATAAATAAAATATAATAAATAAGATATAATAAATAAGATATAATAAATAAAATTGATTTATTATATTTTAAGATTACTGAATAATAAAATGCAAAAAATATTAGTTTCAGGTGATCGAAATTACTCTGATTTTAAAACAATTGAATCTACTGTTTTAAAAATATTAAATATATACACTCCTGAAAAATATGTATTAGTTCACGGAGGATGTAAAGGAGCTGACAAACTAACAGAAAATGTATTTAAAAAATTTAAATACTGCACTATAGAAATGCCTGCAGAATGGGATAAATACGGAAAAGCTGCAGGACCAATTCGAAATAAAGAAATGGTAAAATTACATCCAGATTTATTTTTAATTTTTCACGATGATTTAAAAAATAGTCGAGGAACAAAACATTGTGTAAATGTAATGTTAAAAGAAATTAATGAATCATATAATCCTATTTGTATATTAAATAGTAAAATAATATCAGTACAAAATTTAAAACACATAATAAATTAAATTGAATAAATTAAATATTTTATAATAATATTTTATTATAAAATATTATGAATACTACAAGTGTTAGATGTTTAGGAATTAATAAAGATAATACTCAATGTAAAAAAAATACAAAAAATCAGTCGTATTATTGTAATACACATTTATATCAAATTGAGTTAAAACAAATAGAATCAGAGATTTCTAATATACAATTAGAATCTACAAATATCACAAATACAGATTATAATTTTTTTATAAACACACCTTTATATAAAACTTATATAATTAGATATAATTTATTTGAATTAAATAGTATAATAGATTATGCAATTTCTAATACAAATTATGATTTATATTTATTTATTTTCCAACTTTTAGAAGCTTTTAAAAAATTAAACTTTTCTAAATATATCGAAATCTGTAATTTAATACTCGATAAATTATATGAATATATAGATTCAAATAATCATATATCTGATATACAATATAATCGATTAGAATCTGTTTTAAATTCTAATTTATTTAAAAATAATACACAATAATATATTTTAAAAATATTTTGGAATACATAACCGCTTAAAAGAATTATTACTAATTGTATTATAATAATTAGTTTCCATATAAAATTGATTCATTGGTGCATTGATTCCATCAGGACTCATTTTTCCTAAGAAATATAACCATCCCATTGTATTTAAGTCAAACTCAGAATCATTTTTATCATAAATTCTAATTGCAGTTGGTTTACTTAAATAATCTGGACTAGTAACATCACAAACTGCACAAAAAATTCGGGGATGCCATCCAGAATCATAATAATTACTATGATCACCTCGACACACATACACTACTGGATGAGAATCCACAAAACTTATATTTGATTTTTTTACATATTGTCCTCCATAAGTTCCATGAGCTCCAAAAAACATTGAATCTATTTTATTATTTCGAATATATAATATATTAAATTTAACGTCTCCTAAATGAGCATAACTCTCAAATTCATAGGGTAAACAATTCATACACTTATAAGCTTCTGTGTGTGAATAAATATAATTATAAATAAACGTATAATTTCCAGATGATTCATCATCAATGTGAACCCCGACATAACAAAATGTTTGAGATTTATCACCTTTTAATGTTTCTAAACTATCTGATTGTTTGAATTTTAAAAAGTATAATGGATTAGCACCAATTTCAAATAATTTTGAGCTAGTAGGTTCAAAATCAATAATGGCGTATTTATCTAAATCTGGAGAATCTTTAAAACTTTTATTCATACATAAATTACATTCATTTAAATACTTTTCGATCGTAATTGGAAAACAAGTTTCATCTCTATGAAAATATAAATACGGTGTATATAATTCGATTAAATTAGAAATATGAGTTTTTAATTCAGAATCAGTCATTTTAATATATAAATTGTTTTTTTATATATTAAAAAAAATAAAAATTTAAAAATTTAAAAATTTAAAAATGAGTGTATATGCACTTTTGGAATGTGTATGTTTAGATTCTATAAATTCAGAAGTTAAAATTATAAAACATATAATTGCGATATTTAAATCTGTAAAAATATTTGAAATATCAAATGATTCATTTTGCACTTATAAATTTCCACCTGAATATATCGAAAAAGCATTATATAAAAAATATAACGATACATATATTTTAGACTCTAAATCGTGTATTACAGTACTTAAACTTTTAAATTTTTCTGAAAAAGTTGATTTAATTATAGATTATGACTCTAAGTTAAAAATAAGTTTTTGTAATTAAGTTTCTTTATAACTTAATTCTGAAATTAAACTGTCGTTCAAACTTACCCGATATGTGTTATTATCAATAATTGCACTTATTTTTATACTTTTAGAACTTGGAGATTTAGTATTTCGATTTTTAGTATTTCGATTTTTAGAATTATCTTTAGAATTATTTTTAGAATAGGATTTAGACTCATAATCACAGTCAGAATCACAATCGCAGGCTGATTCCGATTCAGAATCCGAATCGGGAATATTTAAGAAATCAGATTCATTATAATTCATTTTTCGATGTAATATATCATTTATAAAAAATCGAGAATTGTATAAAATTCCAGAATTATAAATTTCTATAATTTTAATTTTTAATAATTTTTTATTTTTTTCATAATATTTTTGTAAAAATTTAGAATCTGTATAATCTATTTTATTATTTAAAACATCAAATAAAATATCCTGATTAACATAAAATACATATTTTTGTTTTTTTAAAGTTTTACTCATTTTAAAGAAATAAAAAAATTGATTTTAAATTTATATTTTTTAAAATTAAAATTAATATCTACTATGAGTGTGTTTGTTGTACTTGACTGTGAATGTGTAGATTCTACAACAAATCAAATTGTAGTTTTAAGTTTAATTACACAATTTAGTTCCGACAGATCTTTTAATACAGCAGCTGATAATTTATTTGATTATTTATTAGGTCCGTTAAATAACGCTATTGCAGAAAAATACGGATCGCAATATTATATTGATGATTCTGTTGAAGCTGCAAGATTTTTAAATGAAACTAATGTTGTTGATTTAGTTATTTCAGATTAAAATTAGTCGTTATAAAAAAGAATATTTTAATTTGATTTATTTCGATATATAAAGTAGAAAATTTATAATCCTAAAAAATCAAAATTTCTAATTTTAACATAAATAATAAAAATTGATTTTTTTATTATTTTAAATTAAATATTAAATTTAAAATTTAAACGTAATAATGCCGATTAAGTTAGCAATTAAAAAATCTAATCCGGAAAATAATAAAATCTCAGAAATTGAAGATAATGATAATGTTGGAACTAATTTTATTGTCGAAGGTTTAGCTGAAGGAAAAACGATTGCAACTACCGCCCCAACTGCATCAAGTTATAGCACCTTTAATGATCAACGTTCATATATTCTTTTTAGACCTGAAATTTATATTGGAAGTATTGATAAAAATCCACGAGAATTGTACGGATTTAATTTTGACACAAAAAAGTATTTTCCCTTAGTTTCAACACTTCCAGAAGGATTAGAACGATTATTTTTAGAAATTGTAAGTAATGCTGCAGACAATGCTACTCGTTCTAGGCTATGTAATGTAAATCCTGGGAAAATAGAAGTTAAGATGAATAGAACTACTATAAGTATTACTAATTCAGGGGTTCCGATCCCTGTAGAAATTCATGAAACTGAAAAGGTGTATGTTCCAGAAATGATTTTCAGTAAATTAATGAGTGGATCAAATTATGACACTAGTTCTACCCGTTTACTCAGTGGAATTAACGGTTATGGTTGCAAGCTTACTAATATATTTTCAACTGAATTTAAAATCGATATAGGTGATAATATTCGAGGAAAACGATATATTCAAACTTGGAATAATAATATGAACTCAAAGTCAGATCCAATTATTTCAGAATATAAGCGAGATAATTATGTACAAATTACATTTACTGTTGATTTTAGTAGATTCGGAATGACTGAGTACACTGATGATATTTTTGCGATTTACGCAGCACTTACAGCTGACTACAGTTTTACGTGTAAGGTTCCAGCTATTTTTAATGGAATTGAATTTAATTATACTCGAATTAAAGATTATGCTCAATTGTATTTTCCAGAAAATTGTAATATGATTGTTCATTATGAATACCCTGAAACTCGAGTAGTAGTTGATAGCGATAAAAAATCTAAAACTGTACCAATTGAATTTACTGAAAAACGAGGTGGTGTACGAGTTCCCAAAGATTCGTCAATTGCACCACTCCACGAACTTGTAATTGTAGATACACCAAATAGTTCAAATATTATTTCATTTGTAAATGGTATGCGAACCTCATCTGGAGGTGTTCACGTTAATAGTGCAGTTAAAGCAGTTTCAGATATTGTGTTAAGTAAATTTAATAAACCTGGAACTGAACTTAAATTGAAACCTGTGGATGTTAAAAATCATATTAGTATTTTACTCAGTTGTCGATTACAAGATCCTAAATTTAAATCTCAAAGTAAAGAATGTTTGAGTAGTCCTACTCCTAAATTTTCTATAGTTGAATCTGAATTAAAATCAATGGATAAATGGCAATTATATGAACGATTGTATGCTCAATTAGAACTAAAAGAAATGAAATCAATGGCAAACTCAGATGGTAAAAAAACTCGACACGTAAGTAATCCAAAATTAGAAGACGCAAATTGGGCTGGAACTAAAAAATCGTTAGAATGTGCATTACTTTTAACCGAAGGTGATTCTGCGGCTGGTTCTGCTAAATTATTACGTTCTTTACTTCCAAATGGAAATGATCGATTTGGTGTAATGCCGTTAAAAGGTAAAATTTTAAATGTAATGAAAGCAAAAGCTTTAAAAATTGCAGCAAATGCAGAAATTACTAATATCAAAGAAGCACTTGGATTAAAAGAAGGAGTTGATTATACAATTGATTTAAATGTAAAAAATTTACGATATGGAAGTATGATTATTTTTAGTGATCAAGATTTAGATGGTCTTCATATTAGAGGCTTAATTATAAATTATTTTTATTGTCGATTTCCAAGTTTAATTAAACGTGGATTTTTACATACTTTACGAACTCCTATTATTCGAATTAAAAATAAATCAGATAAGCAAATTACCAAATTTTACGATATTAAATCATATAATGAATGGGTTTCAAATACTCATAATAATAAATCATATAAACATAATTATCTCAAAGGTTTAGCTTCAAATGAAAAAGATGATTGGAAAGATGAATCAGGTGATATTAAACTTGTTCAATTTTGTATGGATAAAGATATTGATTATTCAATGATTTTAGCATTTGGAAGTAAATTTGCAGATGAACGTAAAAAATGGATTACTGAAATTAAGGAATATTTTTATAATATTCAATGTAAAATCCAAAATATTTCAGAATTTATTAATTATGAATTAGTTGAATTTAGTAGAGTTAATGTACATCGAAGTATCCCAAGATTAGTGGATGGATTAAAAATTTCTCAACGAAAAATTTTATATGCATTATATCTAATTACTAAATTTAATACTGAACGAGATAAACTTAAAGTTGCAGCATTTGCAAATTCAACATCTGAAAAAACTAATTATCATTATGGTGCAAAATCATTGGAAGAAGCTATTGTTCAAATGGCGCAAAATTATATAGGATCTAATAATCTTCCATATTTAGAAGGATTGGGTAATTTTGGAACTCGAAATCATGGTGGAAAAGATAGCGGGCAATCTCGTTATATTTACGTTAAACCAATGTGGTGGCTTAAATATGTTTTTAAAGAATCAGATTTTGATTTATTAGAGTATGTGGTTGATGAAGGTTCTCAAAGTGAACCTGTATTTTTTCTTCCAATTATTCCAACAATTTTACTAAATGGGTGTGTTGGAATTGCAACTGGATATTCGACATTTGTTCCGTGTTATAATCCATTAGATATAATTAATTGGATTATAAATAGAATTAACGGGAAATTTAATAAACCGTTAACTCCGTGGTATCGAGGTTTTACTGGAACTATTATTTTAAAACAAAATACAAATAAAGAGGAAAAACGAGAACCAGTATCTGCTGCAAATGTTGAAAATACGGAAACTACAGTCGAGGAAACAGAAAATGAAAATATTGAAGAATCCGTAGAATCTGAAAAACCAGAAACTTTAGAAGATGTTAAAGCTGAATTAAAAGCTGAAGAAGAATTAGAAGCTGAAGCTCACAAATGTAAGTATACAATGATGACTTACGGAAAATTAAATATTAATGACTCTGGTAATGTTGTTATTACAGAGCTTCCTATCGGACGATGGACTACTGATTATCTTAATTATCTTAAAATTATGATTACTGAGAAAAAAATATCTGAAATGAATAATTATTGTAATGATTACAATGAAAGTATTTATTTTGAATTGATTGGATGTAATGATCCTAAATATGAAGATTTAAAATTAATTAAATCATATGGATTAGGAAATATGACTTTATTAAATGAAGAATATAATCCAAGTCCAAATAAGTATGAAAATGCTACAAAGATTTTAGAATATTTTTATAATTTTAGACTTCCGTATTATGAGAAGCGAAGATTAAATATAATTAAAAATTTAACAGAAACTATGAATAAATTTGCTGGAAAAATGAAATTATATACGGCTATTTTAAATGGAACTCTAATTGTTATTAATAATAGTAAAGCAAATATTATCGCAAAATTAAATGAATTAGGTGTTTCAGTTGAAATTTATAATGAAGCAAAATTAAAGAATGTTTCAAATGATGAAATAATGGAATTTCAGCAGGAAGTAAATCGAATTGCAACTGAAATTCAATATTATAATAATATAAGTAAGGAACAATTATGGTTGCAGGATTTAGAAGAATTTAAAACAGAGTATTTGAAACGTGAGAAAATATAAATAAATGATAATATAATAAAATATAAATAAATGATAATATAATAAAATAAAATATAAATAAATGATAATATAATAAAATATAAATAAATGATAATATAATAAAATATAAATAAATGATAATATAATAAAATATAAATAAATAAATTTTAATATAATATTTTTATATTAAAATGAGTGTTGAAAATAAAACTAGATGTAATTATATTTTAAAAAATAATGTTCAATGTAAAAGATTATGTAATAAAGAATATTGTTGGCAGCATAGCGATATAATTTTTAAACGTCAATCTGATTCAGTTATTTGTAATAATACATATGATTATACATTTGAAAAAATTGGATTTGGTTCATATGGAACAGTGTATAAATATAAAGATTTGATATATAAAGAATCTAATATAATTGACACATATGATTACGGTTTAGATTTAACTAATATAAGAGAAATATGTTTTTTAAGTCAATTTTCACATAATTCTATATCACAACTTCAATGTGTTAATAAAATAGATTATAACAATTTATCCGAAGATGATAAATATAAAATTTATATGAAATATCGAGGTAAAACATTATTTAAACACTTTAGTGAGTATAAAGATATTTATTTAAAATATATAATTTATCAATTGTTATTACTATTAAATTCTTTATATGAAAATCATATCATTCACGGAGATATTAAACCTGATAATATAACAGTAGATTCAGATTTCAACGTATATCTGATTGATTGGGGAAGTGTAAATGTATATAGTAAATATGATACAATTACTAATTGTACCTACCTTTACGATGCTCCTGAAGCAGACTATTTGAATGGTCGGTTTGTGAATGGTCGGTTTGTTGATGGAATAAATGATATTTATAGGTTAGGAATGAGTATTTTAAATTTATATGATTCTAATTTATTATCATTTTCGTATAAATATTTAAAAGCTTATTATACAAATTCTGAAAATATACGTTTGGATACTAATAATATTACTAATCCTGAAATTAAAAAAATAATAGATATGATGATTACAATAAATTATAAAAATCGACCATATGCATCTGAACTATTAAAAGACCCTATATTTGACATATATAGAAACTCAAATATTTATAATTCACAAAAAATTAATAAATATAAATTAAAAATTAAACCTTTTAAATACTATTCAAGTGATATAAGTGATTTAAACATATATGACAAAAAAAATATATTAGTATCTGAAAAAAATATAATTAGGTTTAGAAAAGATACATTAGAATGGATATGGGAATCGTATTTATATGTTGATGACGGAATGAAATACCTCAATTTATATTTACATACGTGTACATTAATAGATAATTATTTAGCATTTAATATTGTAAATACACAAAACCTTGAAATGATCTGTACAGCTTGTATGTTTATAAGTATAATGTTTTACGCAAGTTCAGATACAACAAAAATGTTAATTAAGAATTCACAATTTTATTTTACAAAAGATCAATTAAATTCAACAGTAATTAAAATACTGCAATTTTTTGATTATAAGATTTATATCAACACTCCAGATTTATCGTACAATTATGAAAAGCCTTACATAAAAGATCCATTATATATAAAATTACGTGAATTAGTTGTCAAACCTGAATCTTTTGGAATTATACATATATTTAACCAATTGTAAATCTATTAAATTGTAAATCTATTAAATTTAAATTGAATATTAAAACATTAAAGAATCTAATTTATATAATAAATGTATAATTCCAAAAGATGTAGGTTCTAAAATTAAATTTCGCAATTTTATAAATTCAGAGTCTGTAGTATATGGACAAAAATAACTGTAATGTAAATCTGGAGTTTGGATATATATTTTGTAATCAAAAAATTGCAACATTTGTATTACTTTTATATTAAATTCCGATAAAGTATATCTATTAACTAAAATAGTTATTAAATCTTCTGAAATCTATATATTACAGTAAAAAAAGATACTCATAAATATTACACATATTCCTATCAATTAAAATTTTTTACTATCTATAATATTAAAAGCTAAATATATATCTATTAAAGCACAAGTATGTGCAAATAATTCCGGAAGTTTAATTCTATAATATACTTCCCAAATCCATTCTAATAATATTTTTCGTATTTTTATAGATCCCGATTCAGATATTAACCTTGTCTTATGATAAATATTTAATTGATTATTTATTATATTAAAGATAATTAATTTAAAATGAATTTGCACATTTTATTACAAAGATACAATAATTTTTTACAATATTGTATCTTTATTTATTTTTATAATTATAATTTTCAAATTTTTGAAAACTCACATTATTTAAAAATTTCAATATCTATATTTTTTTATTTTTATAAGCATTTTTTATTATACATAATATTTATGTACTATTCAGATTCTAAATATTATTATTGTATTTATAATGGAATTAATACAATTATAATATATTATTGTATAATATAATTATTGTATAATATAATTATTGTATAATATAATTATTGTATAATATAATTATTGTATAATATAATTATTTTGCTAAACTCATATTTAATAAATCTGTAGGAGTTAAATTTGCATTTAAGGTTCTAGCTAATCGATGTGAATAATATGAATATAGCGCATAAATAACTAAGGCTAAACTAAGAGTAACCAATCCTGTTTTTAACCGATTTAATATATAATTGTATCTCGGAGGAATCCAAAATATAATATATCCAAATAAATCTAAAATAATAGCAACAATAATAATACTAATAAACCGATTTTTATCTTCAGCTGAGTGGTCTCGATCTAACCAAGCAAGAAGTGGGAAAAGTAAAATTATAGCAACTGTTATTTCATCTTTTGAAGTTAATTGTTTCACATTTAATTCATCTGAAAGATCAGTATCAAAAACATTAATTAAAAATACAATAAATGGGATTCCTAAGATTGCATATCCGAGATAATCAGTTTTATATAGTTGTAAATATGCAACTATAAATACCCAAATTAAAATTAATACAATATAAATAATATATACATTTATGAACTCAAAATCCATTTATTTTAATAAGTTATAATATTTTTTTAAAAAAATATTCTATTGATAGTTTATACATAAATGTTTAATTCTATTACTAATTATATCCATAAATACTGGAGTATTTATTTTTTATAATTATCTTGTACAAACTCAATCTATAAAAAACTTAGATTTTCACTCTAATTACACATTTTTTAAGAATAGTGAAAATTTACATTCTACAAAAGAAGAACGATTAAAATTTAATATAAAATATTGGACTCTTGTAGCCGAACGATTATATGCATTACAATGATTTAAATTAAATCGAATTTTTAAATCTACCGATGATAAACAGTATCTCGATTTTTTGTAAACACTAATTGCGATAATTTGCAATATTTAGAATCAAAAGCTACTTTACACATTATTAAATAAAATTCCCACATTCGTTTAAATTTAGAGTCAAAAATTGTGGAATCATATTTTTGTAATTCTGGATATGATTTTTGAAAATTATGCAACCAACTATCTAATGTTTTTGAATAATATAACCCAAATTCTTGTATATCAGATAAATCAAATTTAGTATTTTCTATATCTTTAGTAATTTCTGAAATACTTGGTAAATATCCACCTGGGAAAATGTATTTTTCAAGCCAAGGATCATTTCCAGAGCTTTGACAGCTTTTACAAATAGTGTGCAATAACATAATTCCATCATTTTTTAACAAATCGTATGTAATATTAAAAAAATCGTTATAATTTTTAGAACCTACGTGTTCAAACATTCCTACACTATAAATTTTATTAAAACTATGTTTAGGTATTTCTCTATAATCTTTTAATTCAAATTTTAAATTAGGTAAATTATATTTGTTATTACAATACGCTATTTGTGATTCTGAAATACTTATTCCAATAACATTGCATTTTGGATATTTATTTGCGATAGTATAAGCTATAAATCCCCATCCACATCCTATTTCTAAAACTGTGTCATTTGTAGATAAATGTAATTTTTGTATTATTAAATCTGTTTTTTGTAGTTGAGCTAGATGTAAGTCATTTGTATTTTCAAAATATCCACACGAATATAACATTGTAGAATCTAACATTTGAGTATATAATATATTTGGAAGATCATAGTGTATTTTTGCTACTTTTTTAGATAGCAATATATTATTATAATTTATTAATTTATAGATAATAATAGTATATAATTTCCAAAATCCATAAAAAATTAAATATATATAATCAACCAGATTTAAAATTCGAATATAATCAGTAAATTTCATAGTATTTAATTTTTGAAGTTTAAATGTTAAATTGTATAAATCAGATGTGTCTATTTTTCCGCTCATATAACTTTCTCCGAACCCCAAAGTTTTATATTGTAATAAATCTGCATAAAATGAAGAATCATTTACAATTATATCTGAGTATAAATTTATATTTGCAAATTTGAATAACTTTAAAACAACTGATTTAGACATTTTAAATATCTAAAGCAGTCTTTAAAATGTCTAACATTATAAAATTATTTGCAAAGATACTATAACACATATTCTATTGATCGAGAATATTTAAATTTTTTTTATAATAATATTGAATATATATTAAAATAACTTTTATATTTGATAGGAATATATATTTTAATAAAAAATTGATTTTTTTAGAAATAATATAATTTTATATTATTTTTCCATTTTATATTTATCTTTATCTTTATCTGAATTATGTCAGCTACTAAAACTTTA
>Ga0315900_10004084_pt1 | contig 20771 bp, 18 predicted proteins | sample LakEriMetagenome_FD_203521 | JGI IMG/M metagenome (GOLD analysis project Ga0315900, IMG submission 203521) | Freshwater fungal communities from buoy surface, Lake Erie, Ohio, United States - Buoy 12 MA114 | ecosystem: Environmental > Aquatic > Freshwater > Lake > Lake biofilm | place: USA: Lake...
CCGTTGACGGGTTGGCTGTTTGACCTCCGGTCACTATTCCGTGCACACCAAGTTGACCAAACAACTCCGACAGACCATCACCACTTGATACGGCAACCACGGCGCACGCAACCGCGGGAAGCGACGTAGATGTGGGACGTTGACCTATCTCAACACCAAGTTCTGCTTCGCGTGCTGCGTGTTCCTCGGCTACTTCTTCAAACAAGTCTGTGACACGAATGTTGCGGGGGCGTCCACCAAGGAGAAGCGGAGCTTCGATTGCTGCACCGATGTCGTTCGTGTGGATATGGCAGTTGTACAGACCGTCGCCACCAACGACCACGATCGAGTCACCAATACTTCCCCACGCTTGTTTGAATGCACGCGATTGATCATCAGCAAGATCGAGGAAGAACATCACTTCGTAGCGCAACTCACTGACATCAACAGTGCCCTCATTGCCTGCGCGGTGAGCAACACTCTGGAATTGATCAAGCGACATTTCAGAACGAACCTCTGGTTCGGGAATCGGTTCTCCATCAACAACATGCAATGCAGCGTCAAGGAACAACAAGAACCCTGCACCACCTGCATCAACGACACCCGCGTCTTTCAACACCGGCAACATGTCGGGTGTGCGCGCCAATGCGTCACGTCCGGCGGTGCGCGCCTCGCGCAACATTGCGGCAAGTGAAACTCCTTTTTCAGCCGCCGCGGTTGCAGCATCTGCGGTTTCACGAACAACAGTGAGGATTGTTCCTTCAACCGGTTTCAACACTGCTTCATACGCTGCAACTGACGCGCGCTTCAACGCTTCCGCAACTTTGACTGCACCTATGCGAGCACCTTGAACTTCAGAAAGAGTTGCAGCCATGCCACGCAAGATTTGCGACAAGATGACGCCACTGTTGCCACGCGCACCCATGAGAGATCCATGACTAATTGCCTTGCACGTGGACTCCATCTCGGGGCCGGCTTGATCCATCTCGTTGACGACCGCGTCCAATGTGCGTGCCATGTTCGTACCGGTATCGCCGTCTGGCACTGGGTAGACGTTTAAGCGATTAATGCCCTCTGAGTGCGCGACTACGGCGTCGCGAAATGTGACAACCGTCCGACGAAGCTCGTCTGGACCGAGAACTTCAATACCCGACACGGCGCAAAGCGTACCGAAAGTAAAAGTTCCTAGTTGGGCTCTCAGGGCGCTCGCTGGTAGTTTTTGAGCATCCAATTGAGGTGGGACTGCCCCTCAATAGTTCGAACGGAAGTGGAGACCATGGCTGCTGTATGTGAAGTCTGTGGCAAAGGACCATCGTGGGGCATGTCGGTCTCGCACTCGCACGTGCGCACCAAGCGCCGTTGGAATCCAAACATCCAGCGCATCCGCGCAATTGTGAAAGGCGCGCCGCGTCGCGTCAATGCATGCACTGCATGTATTAAGTCGGGCAAAGTCACCAAAGCATCTCGCTGATAGCGCTCCGATAACAATGCAAGGCGTCATCAAGACTTACGACCCAGAGACCAAACAGGGTCTGGTCATCACCGACACCGATCTCTCTGAATACGAACTCGCAGACAACGCGCTTGACGGCTCCATCTTTCGGATGTTGCGCCAGGGACAACGCGTCATTTTTGATCTTGATTCATCCGGTCGTGCCACCGCGCTTCGTCTTGGCTCGGAAGCGGACATGAGCACGCCGGGACACTAGGTTTCCATCCAACATTTCACCGGCAGCACCCCCAAACATCCGAAAAAGTGAGGTTCCCATGAGCGGATCAACCACGAATACAAAGTTGCAACAGTGGGTCAACGATTGGGCAGAGATCCTTCAGCCCGATTCCATCTATTGGTGCGACGGTTCGGCAGACGAATACGACCATTTGTGCCAAGAGTTAGTTGACGCAGGAACGTTCACAAAACTTGATGAGGCAAAGCGTCCAAACAGTTACTGGGCTCACTCAGACCCGGGCGATGTTGCCCGTGTTGAGGATCGCACTTTCATTTGCTCGGCACGTGAAGAAGATGCGGGTCCGAATAACAACTGGCGCGAACCATCAGAGATGCGCAGTGAATTGACCGCGTTGTACTCAGGTGCAATGAAGGGTCGCAAGATGTATGTGGTGCCCTTTTCGATGGGTCCGCTTGGTTCACCAATTGCACACATCGGCGTGCAGCTCACTGACAGTGCATACGTTGCTGTGAACATGCGCATCATGACGCGCATGGGTCAAGGCGCACTTGATGTTCTTGGCAACAACGAATGGGTTCCTTGCGTTCACTCGGTAGGTGCTCCACTCGCCCCAGGGCAGAAAGATTCTGCATGGCCGTGCAATCCGGACAACAAATACATCGTTCACTTCCCCGAGACTCGCGAGATCTGGTCATACGGTTCGGGATACGGCGGTAACGCTTTGCTCGGAAAGAAGTGTTTCGCATTGCGTATTGCATCAGTAATGGCTCGCGATGACGGCTGGTTGGCAGAGCACATGCTCATCTTGAAATTGACCAACCCGCAAAACGAATCGAAGTACATAGCTGCCGCATTTCCATCAGCATGTGGCAAAACCAACCTCGCCATGCTGGTGCCAACAATTCCAGGTTGGAAAGCAGAAACCGTTGGCGATGACATCTGCTGGATGAAGTTCGGTGCCGATGGTCGTCTCTATGCGATCAACCCCGAAGCTGGTTTCTTTGGCGTTGCGCCAGGTACTGGCTACGACACCAACGCAAACGCAATGGACACATTGTGGGGCAACTGCTTGTTTACAAACACCGCTCTCACTGCTGAAGGCGATGTGTGGTGGGAAGGCATGAGTGGCGCAGCTCCCGCGCGCGCAACTGATTGGAAGGGCAACGCCTGGACGCCAGAAACCGACACACCAGCAGCGCACCCGAATGCTCGCTTCACTGCTCCTGCGTCACAGTGCCCATCGATGGCGCCCGAATGGCAAGACCCTGCGGGTGTTCCAATCTCAGCAATCTTGTTCGGTGGACGTCGTCGCACAACTGTGCCACTCGTGACCGAAGCATTTGATTGGGACCATGGCGTATTCCTCGGTTCGATCATGGCGTCTGAGACAACAGCTGCTCAACAAGGCGCAGTTGGAAACTTGCGCTTCGATCCGATGGCAATGTTGCCATTCTGTGGCTACAACATGGGTGACTACTTCGCACACTGGTTGAAGATTGGTCGTTCAACAGATGCAAGCAAACTGCCAAAGATCTTCTTTGTGAACTGGTTCCGTCGCGATGAAGATGGTCGTTTCTTGTGGCCAGGCTTTGGTGAAAACAGTCGCGTGTTGAAGTGGGTGTTTGATCGCATCGAAGGCAAAGCCGGTGCAGAACGCACGGCAATCGGATATCTGCCAAAGACATCGGATCTTGACCTCTCGGGTCTTGATGTTGATGATGCGGATCTCAATGCAATCTTGTCGGTGGACGTGAATGGTTGGAAGTCAGCAATTCCGCAAGTCCATGATCACTTCAAGCAGTTCGGTGAGAAATTGCCGAGCGAGTTGCAGTCCGCACTCAAAGAACTCGAAGCGTCACTCTAAATAGGTCGGGCTTACTGTCCAACCAACTGTGTCTCATCGCTCGTCGCTCCAGTGACGCCGTCACTGTCCAACCAACTGTGTCTCATCGCTCGTCGCTCCAGTGACGCCGTCACTGTCCAACCAACAGTGTTAGATCGCTCGTTGCTCCAGTGACTCCGTCACTGTCCAACGAGCATTGCCCTGATGCCGAGGCCCATGAGGAAGAGGCCTCCAAAGCCATAGAGCAAATACACCTTGCCCTTTAATTGGTGACGGTACGAATAAATAATCGCGATCGCCATGATGGAAACAAATCCATAGAAGGCGTGAAAATTCGGAAACTCAAGTTTGTATTTGTTCACCAAGGCCACGCCGATGATCACCTGGACAAACACTGTCAGTTGAGCAAGACCGGTGTACCACCACAACGCCCTAGTACGAAGCGCAGTGACCTTGTGAGCGGCAAGAGCCCACACACCAGCAATTGCATTACCTATGATGACGACCCAAGCCCACGACTCATGCCAGTCGAGAAGCAGTAAAGACAGCACTCTCTGAATCTAGCGAATCAGAGTGTCTGCTTCCCTGCCCATCTCAACGATGGTCAAGGTGCCATCTGTCGCGACATCAACAGAGGTGACGGAGCAATTATCAAGACTGGCTATCACCATGCGGTCATCACCGGTTGCCGCACCAATCACCACGTTGATCGCAACAAAATGACTAAACACCACCGTGTCAACATTAAAGGCGGATACCCGTTCGACAACGCTGTCGCGATAGGACGCGTAACGATCTCCAGAAGCTTTTGCTAATTCACTCCAGGTACCAGCCATCGCATTACGTAACCAGCCAACGCGATTCGACAAGTCGTATCCCTCTGGCGACGGGATCTCCGCAACCGCCGGTTCGATGTCAACCTCAACACCCCATGTTGATGACAATGGAAATGCTGTCTGTTGGCAACGCAGTAACGGACTCGACACAATAGGCATCACGCTGTAACGAGCAAAACTACGTGCAACTTCAATTGCTTGTTGGCGTCCTCGATCATCAAGTGGCGGATTCGGATCAGTGTCCCATCCAGCTGCTGCTCGCCCATGGCGCACGAGATACACCCGTGTCATTAAAAAATCCAACCGTCGCGCATTGGCGAGTTGTCACCGGGGATGATGTAACACTCATTTCCAAACGCCAACGCGAACATGTCTTCATCCATGCTGAGGAAGAAACCAGAGGTTGATACTTGGCTTGCATGACAAGACACGGCTTCACGTTTACGTTTTGCCCATGCCGATACATCAACACTGATGTTGATCTCGGTTTCCAATGAACCCATCGGATTGCCATCGTCTGCGGGAGCATCAGGGTCAAAATCGAGATCTTCTTCGCTCACTCCTGCTTCGCGTGCAACATCTTTCAATCGACGCATGCGGTCACGATTCATTGTTGCTTCAAGAACCTTTACGTTCGGGCGCAACTCTCCAGCGCGGTGTCCTACTTTGTGAACCATGATGTGATCAGGATGGCCGTAACCGCCATGCCAGTCGTATGTGACGAGAATGTCGGCATTTTCCTCATCGAGAACAGTCGCGAGTTTGTGTGCTGCCTCATCCATCGACGCATTGCAAAAAGCTCCTGCGCGTTGGTTTTGTTCCCATCCGGTCATACCGCTGTCTTCGTATCCCAGCCACACAATGCGAGAAATACCTAGTGCTTTCGCGGCACATTCGGTTTCATGACGACGTCTGTCAACAAGAGTCTCCCCTGGTCGCAAATCGTTGGGAACCTCACCATGATCGCCATTGGTGGCGGTCACTAGAACGACTCGATGTCCTTCATCATGTGCTCGAGCTATTGAGCCGCCTGTGAGAATGCACTCATCATCAGGGTGAGCGTGAAGATAAACAACTGTTGCCATACGTCAGGCTTGCTTCGCAGCGCCGCTTGACAACAAGGTGTCAACATTGGCAACTCCCCATGCCTTCAACACTTCACTCGTGTGTTGCCCAGGGTGAGCAGGCGGCACGGAAATTTCAGGAACGGTGCGTGAAAAACGAGGTGCAGGCGCTGGTTGTTGCTGACCGAATTTCTCGACGAACGTCTGGCGTTCTTTGTTGTGTCGATGTTCCGCCGCTTCGCTCATCGTCAGCACCGGCGCAAAACACACATCAGTTGCTTCCATGATTTCGCACCATTCAGCACGTGTCTTTTGCGCGAATACAGCACGAACTTTTTCTTTCAGCGCCGGCCACTGTGAACGGTCCATTTGCTTTTGGAATTCAGGATCCGCACCGAGACCACTGAGTTCAAGAAGTTGTTTGTAGAACTGCGGCTCAATTGATCCGAGCGAAATGTACTTACCGTCTTTGCATTCGTACACATCGTAGAAATGTGCACCTGTATCGAGAAGGTTTGTTCCGGGTTTGTTTTCATCATGCGCACCAATCGCCTTGAACGCCCAAAACATCGTCATCAAAACAGCGGCTCCATCAACCATCGCTGTGTCAACTACTTGACCTTTTCCTGACTTCTGTGCTTCCAGCAACGCGCACACAACGCCGTAGGCAAGAAACATTCCGCCTCCACCAAAGTCACCAACCATGTTCAATGGCGGTACTGGTGCTTCTCCCGCGCGCGCGTAGTGAGCCAAAGCGCCTGCGAGAGAGATGTAGTTGATGTCATGTCCCGCTGCTTGGGCATACATTCCCTCTTGACCCCAGCCGGTCATACGACCAAACACAATCTTTGGATTACGCGCGAGACACACATCAGGTCCGATGCCGAGACGCTCCATCACTCCGGGGCGGAAACCTTCGATGATCGCATCTGCCTGTTCCACCATCTGCAACAACGCTTCCACTGCGTCGGGGTTCTTCAGATCAAGTGCAATGTTTTTGCGCCCGCGCTGCAACAAATCAAAGTGCGGGGCGTCGGGAGCAGGACCTGCCACTGCTTGTGCGCGATCAACACGAATGACTTCAGCTCCCATGTCGGCGAGCAACATGGCCGCAAATGGACCTGGTCCTATTCCTGCAATTTCGATGACCTTAAAACCAGACAGTGGTCCGCTCATGACGTTCTCCTTAAATACTGACAAAAGTGATATTTGAGTGTGTGAAATTCAACGTGTGCGACGTTGTGGTCACGAATGCTTTTTGATGTGTGAGCAAATCGCATCGGCGAAAGCGGGCCACAACGGCTCAGGTAGATCATGCCCCATGTCGTCCAACATCAGAAGTTGTGCATTTGGGATTACTTCTGCAGTTCGCTCGCCACCACTAGGCGTGATCAATGTGTCATCTCGGCCATGAATCACCAAGGTGGGTACATTCAGTTTTGTCAATCGATCAGGGCGATCAGTGCTTGAATAAATCGCCGCCAATTGACGTCCGGCACCCTCTGGATAAAAGCAACGGTCGTATTCAAGTGCGGCTCGCGTCTTCAGCACTTCTGCATCACCATATTTCTTTGATGCCCACACCAAATACTTCGGAGCAGCTGCTATGTAACTCTCGCGATCAAGAGGTGGCGGCGATAACAACGCTTCGGCCGCTTCGGGGGTTGGCTGACCAACTGTTGGGTCGCCGGGTTGAGACATGATTGAGGTAAGAGTCAGTGTGCGTTCCGGATAATCAAGAGCGAATGTTTGTGCGATCATTCCACCCATAGAGGCGCCAATGATGTGCGCTTTCTCAATTCCAAGATGATCCAACACACCACGTGCGTCAGCTGCCATGTCGTGCAAGGTGTAGGCAACTGGCGGCATGTCATCTCCAAGCAATGCCGCCTTGATCACATCGTCGGTGTTGGCCGGAACGCCATCAAATTTTGTTGATAGTCCACAATCTCGATTGTCAAAGCGAATGGCGCACAGACCGCGATCAACGAACATCTTGAGCAGTTGGTCGGGCCACGCGATCATCTGAGCGGTGAAACCCATGATCCATAGTGTTGGCGGATGAGCGAGGTCGCCCATCACGTCGTATTCGATTTCGATTCCAGAAGATAACGAGGCGCGAGGCATTGGGTCAGTGTAGTGACAGGCGCTTACCTGCCGAGGAGGCGCTGCTTTTGGTCCTCAAATTCAGCATCTGTCAATACGCCACGATCGCGAAGATCGGCCAATTTCTCAAGTTGCTCCGCGATGTCGATAGGTCCTCTCGATGCTGCACCAGTGGCCATTCCTGGCCCGGTCTGGAGCCGTTCTTGAATCGCGGTGTGGATGATTCCTTGCACGCGATCGGGGTTCACAACATCGGTGAATCGAGATTGTCCACTTTCGCTAGCGGACTCAATGATGAGATCTCCACATCCGAGAATGCGTTCTGCGATGGATTGATGAAAATTGACGTTGTTGATCTTCTCCAACGGAATTTCAATTCCACTGCGCGACAACAAACCACGTCGAAAAATAAGACGATGCGATGTGACGACAAAATATGTGGTGCGCCAGTCCAGTAATCGAACGATTAACCACGCCACCGAGACGATGAGGGCCGCAAGCAATAAATACGACAGTGCGTCTTCGACTGCGCCATCTAACTGAGCACGAACGATGAGTGAAAAAATTACCGTGGCCCCAGTCGCCACCGCCGGCCACCCAAAAAACCACCAGTGCGGGTGCAAGTCCAACACCACGGTTTCATAGTCATTGAGCAATTTGCGAGGGAACGGCATGGCACCGATGGTAGTCAGGGCGTAGTTTGCAGGAATGACCCACGCCCCGTTCCCGGCCTCACATGAGGAAACCGACGAACGTGTAGCGGTGGTTCTGCATGGTCTAGACCCCGATCAACACAGAGCCGTCACCGCTCCTGTTGGAGTCGTCGTGGTGCGCGCAGGTGCTGGAGCAGGGAAAACACGAGTGTTAACTCGTCGCCTTGCGTGGCGAGCAATGTCGGATCCTGCGGTCTTGCCTCACTCGCTCGCCATCACCTTCACGCGTGAAGCCGCTGGAGAGCTACGTCGACGTCTTCGACAATTTGAGTTCTCCGAAATGCCCACTGCTGGCACTTTCCATGCAATTGCATATCGATTATTGCGCCAACGATACGCCGATACTCGCCGACGCGAACCAACGGTTTTGATAAATCGGATGCAACTACTTTCGATCGCCGCGGGAGAGAAAGTTAGTCGTGCGACATTGCCGGAAATCTCAAACACGATCGATATTGCTTACGCCAAAGACCTCACCAACGATCAAATGGTCGACTACTTAAACGAGCGAGGAAACGGAATCAGCATTCCATCAGTTCAGTACGCCACGATCGTTAACGAATATGAGAAATTGAAAAAGAAACGCGGTGTGTTGGACCTGAACGACATGTTGCGCCTCGCTATTTATGAGGCCAATGACGACCCACGCTTTCTTGCGTCTATTCGTTGGCAGTATCGGCATGTATTGGTTGATGAAGCGCAAGACATGAATCCACTTCAATACAGATTCTTACGCCTTGTCGTTGGTGATAATCCTGATTTGTTCGTTGTTGGTGATCCCAATCAGGCAATTTATGGATGGAACGGAGCAGATCGCACGCTCTTTGACGTACTACCTGGATTACCCGCACCTTCCCACGTTGTGTCATTGCCATCCAATTATCGATGCACTCCGCCCATTGTCAATGCTGCACTGCACATGCTGGGAGATACAGAAACAAACTCCGCAGTTTCTCGACGCCCGATTGGCACTCCAGTCGAACTTATTCGTTGTGCAACTGAGGATGAAGAAATTGATGCCATCGAACAACAACTTCGCAAAATGTATGAACGCCTTCCGTCGTGGCGACATCTGGCGGTGCTTGTTCGCACAAATAATCTCGCGCAATCAATCAGCGATGCTCTATCAATGCGTGGCATACCAACACAACGACTTATGAGAGGCCACAGTTACACCGACGCGGTGAATGAAGTATCTGCACTCGGCGGACGAGACCTCCTAAATGCATGGGCCAGTGACATTCTTGATCTACCCGACCCCGATACCCCAGATGCCACGATTCAAGTTGCACAAAAAGTGCGTGAATACCTCACCGACAATTCAGTGGGACCTGTTGATGGACGTTCGTTTGCAAGTTGGCTAGCCACTTCTGTATCTCTTGAAATGCCTGACGGTGTCGCCGTGATGAATTTTCACACCGCAAAAGGTCGAGAGTGGTACGGCGTCATTGTGGCTGGTGCAGAAAAGGGACTTCTCCCCCACGTCAACGCACGCACAACAACTGCGCGCGAAGAAGAACAGAGATTGGCATACGTGGCGATGACGCGGGCATCTGATGTCCTAGTTATCACCTGGACGGATTCCCGTAATGGTCGCAGAACGGGGCCAAGTGCATTGTTGCGCGACATACCAACGGGAGAACAACAAGTTGTTGCTCCACCTGATGAGTTACGCGCGCTGGCCACTAAGCGTCAAGACATCAATAAGGCTCGCATTGCACTCGAGGAATGGCGCAAAAACGCAGCGAGAGCAGCGCGTGTGGATGTCACTGCCGTTATCTCAGACAAACAATTGAAACAACTCGCTACGGAAGTGCCACGAGATGTCGAACATGTCGCACGCATTATCGGTTCCATGCTTGCCACTCGTCATGGACAGCGCATTGTTGATGCACTCGCAACTGTTTCTCCAACTGACGTGTGATCAGATCGGCTCTAATCCTGTTTTGTGATATCAGAGCGAGACTGCATGAGTCGTTCAAACACTTCAGGGTTCATCGAAATGAACAAACCTTCGGCCTCGGCGCACAGTGTGTCTCCCTTGTGCAACGTGCCATACGTGAAAATCTTGCGACCCTCAACCTTTTGCACATATCCACGCAACGTAAGTTGCTGGAACAAGGGCGTTGGGCTTCGATAAGAAATTGACAAAAGTCCAGTCATCCCAGGATTTTCAGACAGTGATTGCGCAACACCTAACACTTCATCAAAAGCCGCTGCAACAAATCCGCCATGCGCATGACCCGGAGGGCCTTCAAACAATTCTGTGAAGAAGATATTTCCGATCACAACGGTGCCCGTAACGCTTTGGTCGGTACCGATCTCTTCTTGCGAGATGTCCATAGGAACAGCGATGGGATTCATTGATCCGAACATCGGACTACGGTCCATAAAGAATCCCACATTGGGGCTGTACGCGTCTGCGCCCCGATTCACATGCAGAACACCCACGGCGTCGTTGAGCAGGCTAATCGCCTTACGTACTTCTGCAACTGTCGCTCGTGAGGTGAATGCGGTGTTCATCAGCTTGCGCGTGAGCTGCGCAAGATCAACGTGGGCCAGTTCAATGTCGGTCATTTCATTTTCACGTACATGAAATGACGCAAAACTAATTTCGTCGTTGCTCCACGATTCCTTCATTATCTTTTGCCCTTCTCGCTACTTATCGTCCACGAGTAACAACACCGGCGCATGATCACTCGGCTGTTGGCCCTTGCGTGCATTTCGATCTATTGCCGTCCATGAAGAACGCTTGCTCACGGACTTCGAAGCCAAAATGAGGTCAATACGAAGACCATTTCCCTTGTGGAAATCACCGTTTCGATAATCCCACCACGAATACAAACCAGCATCTTCGTGAAATAGACGGAACGTGTCTTCCAATCCAAAATCACAGACATCATTAAGGACATCACGTTCAGGAGGGCTCACATGCGTGGCGCCTTCAAACTGTTTCGGATCATAAACATCGCGATCATCGGGAGCAATGTTGAAATCACCCGCCACCACAACGTCGCCTGTCTTCTTGCACGTCGCATCTAAGTGTTGACGTAGGCGCGACATCCATGAAAGCTTGTATTGATAATGCTCGTGATCAAGACTGCGGCCATTCGGCACGTAGACCGATGAGATACGGACACCTCCGCACGTTGCGGAAATGATGCGCGCATCGGGATCTGGCTCTATGCCATCTGCAAAATTGTGTTGCACTTTGTCGATGCCAACGCGAGACAGAATTGCCACGCCATTCCACTGTCCTTGCCCGTAATGTGCACTTTCATAACCAAGCTCTGTCATTGCGTCGACAGGAAAAGCATCCTGTTTCATTTTGGTTTCTTGCAGACACACGACGTCGGGACGCACATCGGCCAGCCATTCTTCAACGCGCGGCAATCGCGCTTTCAATGAATTCACGTTCCATGTCGCAATCAGCACACCTAGACGGTACCGAAAGTCATCACGTCAAAACGATGTCAAACAATCAGTCAAACGCCAGCAATGTTGCGAAACGGTTATTTCCCGCCTGGTTTCTTTACTGCGCCGGCGTTTGACGCCTTCTTTTTTGCGACCGTCTTCTTCGCCACTGGCGCCTTAGTCGTCTTCTTAATCGCCTGTTTTTTCACTGCTTCTGTCTTGACGGCCTCTTTTTTAATGACCTCTTTTTTGACAGCTTCCTTCTTCACGATCGGCAACTTCTTCTTGACAGCTTTTGTTGTCTTTGCGTCTGATTTCGCAACAGCCTTCTTGCCAATATCTTTCTTTGCAGCTTTGTCCAGTACAGCTGTGACCACTTCGACGACACCAAGATCTACGCTGCGTCGTGATGCCGTATACCCGGCAATCATCAATGTGACATTTTGACCCATCGAAAATACGTCCCGTGGTCGTCGCGGAGCAGGATTGCCAAGTAAACGCAAAGGCGCATATCCGCGAATGTCACCAATTCTTACGATGACACCGTTTGCGGAATAACCGTCTACAACGCCTTTCACGACAGAGCCCACAGGATGCTTCTCAACAAACGAGAGGTACGCCATCACATCGGCAGTATTTGTTGGCTTTGCCTGCACATCAGTGGGTGCAGCTTTCTTTTTGACTGTTGGCGGCGGTGTTTTCGGAACCGGCATTGGTTTGCTTGCCTCCGGACTGGCCTTCGGTGGTTCCTTCGCCACGATCTTGCCGCCCGCTTTCATAGCGCGCCGACTTGTTGAACCGCGCACCGGTAAACGCTCAACAAATACCCACCCGATGTGAGGAACGGGTTTACCGCCTATGAGTCGACCTTCATCAAACAGCCATGGATACTTGCCATGGAACTCTTGATAGCTGTCATTCGACAACACTGCAGCTTTTACTTTGTCCGCAATTGAAAGCACAAAAGCATCGCCACGACCAACTGCACCAGCAGGCGGTGCAACAAGTTCGTTGTTATCTACCGCTTCGTTAAATTCCGCGACTTCTTTTTTGTTGATCCGATGACCAAACGTGGCGTCAACTACAACCGTCACCTTGACATCTGGATTCTCTTCCATGAATGCAAGCACGGCTTCGTTCAATTGCACCAAACTGGGCTGGGTCCGCCCCTCGGTTGCCAAGTTCGAACCGTCCACGATCACGTGCTTTGCCATCACCTGTCCAGTCAACCACTCCGAGCCCTCAAAGTGAGGAACCCCCGCCTACGCTGTTTCAATGCCAAAAAATGGGGTGTCAGCAGTGTTGTGGGATTTCGGCGGGGTCATCCTTTCCAGCCCCTTTGAGGCATTCAACGACTACGAAGACGCCCATGACATCCCGCGAGACCTCATTCGCACCGTGAATGCCACGAACCCGCACACCAATGCATGGGCTCTTCTTGAGCGCTCTGAGATCTCCCACGAGCAGTTCGATGAGATGTTCGCCGACGAGAGTGAGGCTCACGGACATCGAATCCCCGGTGCCGATGTGTTGGCACTTCTCCACGGTTCCATTCGACCTGACATGGTCGACCTACTTGATCGCGTGATTGCCGAGGGTTATCGCACAGCGTGTCTCACCAACAATGTGGTGCCTCACAACGAGAGTCCTTCTGGTGAACGCGATAAGCAAATTCTTGACATTTTGAAGCGCTTCGACGAAGTGGTGCAAAGCAGCAAAGTAGGCGTGCGCAAACCTGAGCCACGGTTTTACGAAATTGCCTGCGAAATGTTGAACGTGACACCGAATGAATGCGTATTCCTCGATGACCTTGGCATCAATCTGAAACCAGCAGCCGCGATGGGCATGACCACAATCAAAGTGACGAGTGCGGCTCAAGCCATCGCTGACCTAAGCAAGCTTCTTGAATTGTAAAACCTGTTGCGCACGCCTTTAGAAACCAGCGAAGGTGTCATCCATAAGGTCGGCAAGCTCTTGATCATGAATATTCTTTGAACCAGTCGCCGGACTTCCTGCTTCGCGACGAGCGACGCTGCGCAGGTCGTATCCCTTTTCTTTGATGCGCCAGATGCGGTGTTCGACGAAATGCCATCCACCCATATTTTCTGGCTCTTCCTGCAGCCACACAACTTCTTTTGCATTGGCGTAATGCTCAAGAGCTGCGTTGATCTGCTCAAGTGGGAACGGATACAACTGCTCAACACGCACCACCGCTACGGGAGCATTCTGCTTGTCACGCTCTGCCATTGCATCCCATGCAACTTTGCCACTACACAACACCACACGACGCACCGACGATGCATCTTTGACTGTTGGGTCGAGCAACACTTCCTGGAATGAACCTTCAACAAACTCAGAGATAAGCGAACGGCTCTCTTTCATGCGCAAGGGTTGTTTTGGAGTGAAGATGATGAGTGGCTTACGAATATCGCGATGCATCTGACGACGCAACACATGGAAGTACTGTGCAGCGGTTGTTGCGTTGACGACTTGGATGTTGTCATCAGCACATGACTGCAGGAATCGTTCAATGCGTGCGCTTGAGTGTTCGGGACCTTGACCTTCGAAACCGTGTGGCAACAACAGCACAAGTCCGTTTTGCTGTTTCCATTTATCCTCGGCGGCCACCAAGTATTGGTCGATCACAATTTGGGCACCGTTAACAAAGTCACCGAATTGCGCTTCCCATAAGACGAGTGCATTGCGGTTCTTAAATGAATATCCGTACTCGTACGCGAGTGCGGCGTATTCAGACAAGAGCGAGTCGTACACCCAGAAATTTCCGGTAGCGGCAGGAAGTCCCTGCAAGGGAATCCAGCTTTCTTCGGTGTCGTAATCAACGAGAGCTGCATGACGATGGCTGAATGTTCCACGACGTGAGTCTTCACCCGCCAAACGTACGTCGAATCCTTCAAGCAACAATGAACCGATGGCGAACGCCTCACCGACTGCCCACTCAACATCCTGGTCATTTTCATATTGCTTTGCACGCAATTCGAATTGCTTCGCCAACTTCGGATGAACGTTGAAGCCTTCGGGGTAGTTGGTGAGTTGCTGGAAGATTTGGTCCAATGTGACGCGGTTGACGCCCGTGTTGACGTGTGGCAACACTCCAGCAGGTTTCGGAGGCTTCGGCACCTTGATAGCTTTATCCGATGCATCGGCGCGTGTCGCGTCAAGTGCAACCTGCAATTTGCTCTGATAATCCTGTAGTGCTTGTTCGGCCACATCAAGGGTGATGTCGCCTCGCTTTACCAATGTCTCTACATACAACTTGCGCACACTGCGACGTTCGGCAATCGCCTTGTACATGAGTGGCTGCGTGTATGACGGATCATCGCCTTCGTTATGTCCATGACGGCGATAGCACACCATGTCAATCACAACGTCCTTGCGGAACTTTTGGCGATATTCAAATGCGAGTCGGGCTACACGAACACACGCCTCTGGGTCATCGCCATTCACGTGGAAAATTGGTGCTTGCACCATCTTGGCCATGTCACTTGAGTACAACGATGAGCGAGCAAATTGTGGAGATGTGGTGAAACCAATCTGGTTGTTCACAATGAGATGGATTGTTCCACCAACGCGATATCCGTTGATGTCACTCATTCCTAAACATTCGGCCACAACACCCTGACCAGCAAATGCCGCATCACCGTGCATGAGAATTGGCAACACGCTGAATGACAACGGCGGTTCGATCTTGTCTTGCATTGCACGGGCCATGCCGAGAACTACACCGTTCACAGTCTCCAAGTGGCTGGGGTTAGCCGCCAACTCGATGGGTATCTCTTTACCTTCACGTGACTTGTATGTGCCTTTTGCACCGAGGTGATACTTCACGTCGCCACTGCCCTGTACCGACGAGGGATCGATGTGACCTTCAAATTCTTTGAACAGCGCACCGTATTCCTTGCCCATGATGTTGACAAGGACGTTGAGACGTCCACGGTGTGGCATACCCATCACAGAACCATCAAGACCATTGTCGGCTGCACGTGACAACAACTCATCGAGGATTGCAATCATTGACTCAGCACCTTCAACACCAAAACGCTTGGTACCGACGTACTTCGTAGCGAGGAACTTCTCGAATGCTTCCGCAGCGTTCAAACGCTCAAGGATGCGTAACTTCTCATCAAGTGTCGGTGTGAAAGTGACACCCTCAACTTTTGACTGAATCCAGCGCTGCTCATCCATATCTTGGATATGCATGTATTCAATACCGATTGAACGGCAGTAGGCGTCGCGCAACAAGGTAAGCAACTCGTCGAGCTTCATCTTGTGACTACCAGCAACTCCACCAGTAAGGAACTCACGTTCTAAGTCCCAAATCGACAAGCCGTAATACGCGGGATCAAGTTCTTTAGGAAGTTTTGGTTCTTTCCAACGCAATGGGTCAATGTCGGCAATGAGATGTCCGCGCACGCGATGGGTGCGCACCAGCATGCTCACCTTCATCTGCTTGTCCATCATCGACTCTTCACGATTCAACGGGCTGACATCGGGGTGCCATTTCACCGGCTGGTACGGCACCTCAAGACTGCGGAACACGTTGTGGTAAAAACCGTGATCACCGAGCAACAATTCGTGCACACGCTTTAAGAACAAACCGCTCTCTGCGCCTTGAATAATGCGGTGGTCGTATGTGCTTGTAACGGTGACAACTTTGGAAACACCCAACGTGTTGAGTGTTGACTCATCACTGCCTTGGAATTCTGCTGGGTAGTCGATGTTGCCAACTCCGACGATGACACCTTGTCCGGGCATCAAACGTGGCACGGATTGCACCGTGCCGATAGTGCCGGGGTTCGTGAGACTGACAGTTGCGCCCTGGAAGTCTTCGATTGTCAGTTTGTTGTTCTTTACTTTGCGAATGATCTCGTCATACGCAACAAGAAACTGTGCAAACGACATCGTGTCTGCGTCACGCAACACGGGAACAACAAGTGAACGTTGACCATCACCCTTGTCGACGTCAACTGCGAGACCGATATTGACGTGTGGATTACGAATGATTTGTGGTTTGCCATCCACGTCTGTGACAAACGAATTATTCATGTTTGGAACAGCGTCAGCAATCGCACGCACCACGGCGTACGCGATGATGTGTGTGAACGAAACCTTTGACATGCCGAGACGAGAGCGATAATCGTTGATGCCTTTACGGTTCACCTCAAGAAGGCGTGCAGGCACGTTGCGGAAACTTGTCGCAGTAGGAACAGTGAGGCTGCGTTCCATGTTGGTGACAATCGCTGCACCAACGCCACGAAGAGGTTGCGGCTCAACGCCGCTTGGATTTACTTGTGGCGCAACTGCCTTTGCGGCAGACTGCGCTTGAGCAGTAGGAGCAGATGGTGTTGTTGCAGGAGCGGTCGGAGCACTTTGTGCGGGCGTGCTTGATGGAGCGGCTGGTTCTGCGTACGCAGTGGCAGTGCTTTTGTAATCGCTAAAGAATTCACGCCATGCTTCGCTCACCGAATTGGGATCAGTACGAAACTGGTCATACATCTCTTCTACCAACCATGAGTTGGCGCCAAAGTCTTGCGGTCTCTGAGCAATGTCAGTCATGTCGTGCCTCACCTAACGACGCGGTGGATGACCCGCCACGCCATCGCTCACTCTCTCCCCGAGAATGTGCGAACGCCGTTGTTCGCACTTGTAGATGGTAGTTGTCCGTGACCATTGTCTTGGTGCCACAGAGGCCTGCGGTCAGTAGATTTTGCGATCATGAAGTTGCTTTCACGCACAACAATCGCCCTTGCCACTCCCCTTGTGGTGCTACTCGCTGCTTGCGGTGGCGGCGGTGGTGATTCCACCCCAGCCGACACGCTTCCGAGCGGTGCGCTCGTCGTCAAGGCCGTACCTTCGCTTCGCTTTGACGCAGCAGAGTACGGACCAGTGCCAGCGGGGGAAGTCACTTTTGGATACGTCAATGAAGATTCTGTTCGTCACACTTTGATTCTCGCCAAGGACGGCACGAAGGTTCCAAACTTCAAATTGGAGATCGTGAAAGAAGGTGACAGCGACTCCGGAACTGTCACTCTTGAGGCGGGCACCTACCAAGTGATTTGTGATGTGCCAGGTCACAGCGCGATGGTCGCAGACCTCATCGTTGAGTAACCGCGTAGGAACTCGACCAATAACGAAAAAGAGCCGCCCCTAAGGGCGGCTCTTTTGTATTTCGAAACTATGTGGCTTATCCGAGGATGATCTCAGAAAGAATCCACAAAACACCCCACAACACGAACGATGAGATGAGCGCGTTCTTGTGGTTCTCATACGGCCACAGCAACTTGTTGGTTGGAGCGGTGCCACCAAAAATGCCAAGACAGTTCAACTCGAGCAGTGCTCCGATTGCTAATGCGATGAAGAAGAACAACCACGCATCGCCAGGGCTCGCAGTGAATGCGAACACGTTGTAGAAGTGCGAAGCACCGACCATGAAGAACAACATCGACACTGAGAAGATCATGTTCTGACGTGATGCAAGTAGAGCCTTGCGGCCACATGCGGCTGCGTTCGGATCAGCTTCCTGACCATTCAGTACGTTGGCGGCATTGGCGATCACCACTTTTTGGTTCTTCCAGATGACCATCCACACGTTGGCCGCCATCGTGATACCCATCAACATGCCGATTGAGATCGATACGTTATGACCGATACCGAAGACGCTGTCTTCGCCCATGAAGCCCTTGAAGTAATCATCAACGATTCCGGTGATCAGAATTCCGGTTGCAAGCGTTGCAACTGCTGCCCAGCGGAACCACCACAAACCGCGATTTGCAATGTTGACGATGGTGATGTTGCGTGCCTTGCCTTCATCGCCATAGGCGGCGAGGCCAGGAACCTGCACAAAGTTGAAGTAGTAGAGCAAGCCGATCCAGGCAATACCTACGAGGATGTGCAACCAGCGGAAGGCGAACCCACCGAGAATGTCGCGATCAAATAATTCCATGTCGAAATCTCCCTACAAATCCCATGTATAGACAATGTGAGACTGTGTCAACGGTACCACTGTCACCTACCGCCACAGAGTAAATCGCTACCTCTCCACTAGTGTTTCCTCTGGCATGGCACACGAGTTCATCTACACCTGTTACAAACTCGGGCGCTTCTATCCCCCAGACCGCACTGTCTTGGCTGACATCTCGCTGTCGTTCTATCCCGGGGCCAAGATCGGCGTCATTGGTTCAAATGGCAGCGGAAAATCCAGTCTGTTGCGGATCATGGCGGGCCGCGACGACGGTTACACCGGCGAGGCTCGACTCACCCCAGGGTTCACCGTTGGCCTTCTTGAACAAGAGCCACAACTCGACGCCTCAAAAGATGTGTTGGGCAACGTGATGGATGGTGTTGCACCAGTGCGAGATCTTCTCACTCGATATGAAGAAGTAATGGCGATGTGGGGCGACCCTGATGCCGACTACGAAAAAGTCGGCGCGTTGCAAGCCGAACTTGAAGACAAGATTGCTGCTGCTGACGCATGGAGCCTTGATCGCAATGTTGAGATCGCGATGGATGCGTTGCGGTGTCCACCGAATGATGCCGACGTCTCCACGTTGTCTGGTGGTGAGAAACGTCGTGTTGCATTGTGCAGACTGTTGTTGTCACGGCCCGACTTGTTGCTACTTGACGAACCAACAAACCACTTGGATGCCGAAAGCGTTGATTGGCTCGAGCGCTTCTTACAGGAATACCCCGGCACCGTCGTTGCGATTACGCACGACCGTTACTTCCTGGACAATGTTGCCAAGTGGATCCTCGAACTTGATCGTGGTCGAGGCTTCCCGTTTGAGGGCAACTACTCAAGTTGGCTTGAACAAAAACAAACTCGCCTCACACAAGAAGAAAAACAAAACGAAGTGCGCGCACGAACATTGTCTCGTGAATTGGAATGGGTGAAGATGTCGCCCAAGGCGCGTCAAGCAAAAGGCAAAGCGCGTCTTGCCGCATACGACAAGTTGCACGCGGAAGCACTTGCTGCCGAACGTGGCCCTGATCGTTTAGAAATTGCAATTCCTGCTGGCCCACGCCTCGGTGACACCGTGATCACAGTTGACGGCATGTCAAAAGGTTTCGGTGATCGTCTCTTAATCGACAACTTGTCATTTTCTTTGCCACCGGCTGGCATCGTTGGAATTATCGGACCAAACGGTGCTGGAAAGACAACATTGTTCAAGATGTTGGCGGGCGAAGAAAGCCCGGACTCTGGCACGATCACCGTTGGCGACACCGTGGTGTTGTCATATGTTGATCAAAACCGCGACGCACTCGACCCCGACAAAACGGTGTATGAAGAAATCACCGACGGAGTTGAACACATGAAGGTAGGTGGGCGCGAGATTCATGGTCGCGCGTACGTTGCAAGTTTCAACTTCAAGGGCAGTGACCAACAAAAGCGCGTCGGTGATCTGTCTGGTGGTGAACGCAATCGTGTTCACTTGGCAAAGCTATTGAAGCGCGGCGGAAACGTGTTGCTCCTTGACGAACCAACAAACGACTTAGACGTCGACACACTGCGTGCGTTAGAAGATGCTCTTGAAGCGTTTCCTGGTTGCGCCGTCGTCATTAGCCACGACCGCTGGTTCCTTGACCGCATTGCGACACACGTTCTCGCATTCGAAGGCGATAGTCAAGTGCGGTGGTTCGAAGGAAACTTCTCGGAATACGAATCGTGGCGACGTAAAGAACTCGGCAGCGCTGCTGAACAACCCCATCGCATCAAGTACAAGCCTCTCGCCCGATGAAACGTTTGAAGATCGCCCGCATTATTTGTGCCGTTATTTTCGTGGCGGGTATTCCGTCGTTGATCGTTTCGTCAATTATCGACAACAACGGTTTGGTTATAACCTTCGGTCTCATCACCGCGATCACCGCAATTGTGCTTGTTGCAATTTCCACTGTGAGTGCTGCTGAACGCATTGATGTGTTTGATGATGTGTTAGCCGAGCGTGTCGAACAACGAATCGGCGAACTTGTGGCGCAAGGTGCAGATGAAGAAACCGTGCGACTTCTCGTTCGCGAAAGTATTGAATTGGCGCGCGGACCACGGTGAAGTTTCCTATCCCTGAACCAGATCCCGCATGGGTTGATCTTTCCGATCATGATTTAGCAGCGAT
>Ga0315900_10004089_pt1 | contig 20759 bp, 19 predicted proteins | sample LakEriMetagenome_FD_203521 | JGI IMG/M metagenome (GOLD analysis project Ga0315900, IMG submission 203521) | Freshwater fungal communities from buoy surface, Lake Erie, Ohio, United States - Buoy 12 MA114 | ecosystem: Environmental > Aquatic > Freshwater > Lake > Lake biofilm | place: USA: Lake...
GCGGGCAAGAGCCGCAAGGCGCTGGTGATCGCCAAGGAGGCCCTTAACGGGCTGGAGCCGCGCGATGTCGATCGCGGCTATCGCTGGGAACAGGGCTTCACGCTCGAAATGTATATGCACGAAGACAGCCAGAAGAGCCGCGATGCCTTCGTCGAGACGGGCAAGGCGGCGAAGTTCTGACCATGAACCTGGAGTACACCCCAGAACAGCAGGCGTTCCGGGCCGAAGTGCGCGCCTGGATGGAAGCGCACGTGCCCAAGGAGCCGCTCGTCACGCTGGAATGCCGCGAAGGCTATGACCAGCACGTGGAATGGGAACGGACCCTCGCCAGCGGCAACTGGGGCATGGTCACCTGGCCGGAAAGCTTCGGCGGGCGCGGGCTGGACCTGATCCAGTGGCTGATCTTCGAGGAGGAATACTTCCGCGCCGGTGGCCCCAACCGGGCCAACCAGAACGGCATCTTCCTGCTTGGCCCGACGATCATGGAATTCGGCACCGAGGAACAGAAGGCCCGCTTCTTGCCGCCGATGGCGCGGGGCGAAGTGATCTGGGCCCAGGCCTGGTCCGAGCCCGGCGCGGGCAGCGACATGGCGGCGATCCAATCGAAGGCGGTGCGGGACGGCGATCATTACGTCATCACCGGGCAGAAGACCTGGTCCAGCCGCGCTGCCTTTGCCGACTGGGGCTTTGGCATCTTCCGCACCGATCCCGACAGCACGCGCCACAAGGGGCTGACATTCATCCTGTTCGACCTGAACAGCCCCGGCATCACTCGCCGCCCGATCCGGCAGCTGCACGGCGATACCGGCTTTGCCGAGCTGTTCTTCGACGAAGTGCGCGTGCCGGTGGAAAACTGCCTGGCGGGCGAAGGACAGGGCTGGAACGTGGCCATGGCCACGGCCGGCTTCGAACGCGGGCTGATGCTGCGCTCGCCCGGTCGGTTCCAGGCGACCGCGCGGCGGCTGGTAGAGCTTTACCGGGCGCACGAGGCGGAGGCTTCCCCGGCCGCGCGCGAAGCCGTGACGCAGGCTTGGGGCGCGGCGCAGGCCTACGCTTACAACACCTATGCCGTCGCCTCGAAGATCATGGCCGGGGGCAAGATCGGCGCCGAGGCCAGCCTGAACAAGATCTTCTGGTCCGAGCTTGACCGGATGATGCACCGCACCGCCATGCAGATCCTGGGCGCCCATGCCGAGCTGAAGCGGTTCGGCAATGGCCAGCTCAACCAGTGGCTCGAAGGCTACATCTTCTCGCTGTCGGGACCGATCTATGCCGGGTCTAACGAAGTGCAGCGCAACATCATCGCCGAGCGCCTGCTGGGCCTTCCGCGGGTGGGAGCAGGCTGATGGACTTCCGCTTTACCGATGACCAGCTGACCCTGGCCGAGACTGTCCGCGACTACCTGGCCGGAACCCACGGCCCCGAAGTGCTGCGCCGCCTCGACGCCCAAGGGAACCGCGATCCCGCGATCTGGCAGGGCCTGGTCGACATGGGACTGACCGGGCTGTGCGTGCCGGAAGAACACGGTGGGCTGGACCTGGGCCTGGTCGAGGCCGCGCTGATTGCCGCTGAATGCGGGCGGGCCGGCCTGGCCGAACCGTTGGTCGATACCGCTTTCGTCGCCGTGCCGTGGCTGGTCCGGAAGGGCGAGACGGCAGACCTTGCCGCTATCGCCGCCGGCACCCGCAAGGTAGCCTTGCCTCATGTACTCAACCCCTGGGTGGCCGATGGCCAGGACGAGTTCGGGGGGCGGCCCTTGCAGAGCGTCGACCCCCTTCGCAACTTGGTGATGTTTCCAGCCAGCGGCAGTTCGGACCCGCACCTGCTCGACCTGGGCGCGCTGATGAGCGCGGCGCAGCTGGTTGGCCTGGCCGAGGCGATGCTCCAGCAGGCGACCGACTATGCCAAGGTCCGCACCCAGTTCGGCCAGCCGGTCGGGGCCTTCCAGGGCCTCAAACACCAGCTGGCAAGCTGCGCCGTCGCCGTAGAGTTCGCCAAGCCGGTGTTGTGGCGCGCTGCTGGGTCGCTTGAGTGCATGTTGAGTAGCGCTTCGGTGCATGTCAGCCATGCCAAGTTGGCGGCTGCCGACGCCGCGATCCAGACCGCCGAGACCGCGATCCAGGTCCACGGCGCGATGGGCTATACCTACGAGGTTGACCTGCACTTCTGGATGAAGCGCGCCTGGGCCCTGGCCGGGGCCTGGGGCGACCGCGCCCATCACCTCAAACGGATCGACCAGGCCGTGATCGGTGGCACCCTGCCGATTGGCCCAGAACACACTTTTGCGTGAGAAAACAAATGGCTGAAGCCTATATCATCGATGCTGTACGCACTCCGATCGGGCGCAAGAAAGGCAGCCTGGCCCACGTCCACCCGGCCGACCTTGGCGCCCACCCGATCAAGGCGCTGGTCGAGCGGACCGGGATCGACGCCAATGCCGTCGACGACGTGGTCTGGGGCTGCTGCGACACTATCGGGCCGCAGGCGGGCGACATCGGCCGCACCGTCTGGCTGGTCGCAGGCCTGCCGCAGCACGTACCCGGCACTACGATCGACCGCCAGTGCGGATCGAGCCAGCAGGCCGTCCACTTTGCCGCGCAAGGAGTGATGAGCGGAACGCAGGATCTGGTCGTCGCTGGCGGCAGCCAGGCGATGAACGCCATTCCGATCTCGGCGGCAATGCTGGCGGCAGAGCCTTATGGTTTCGCCAACCCTTTCAACACTTCGCCCGGTTGGGTGGCGCGCTATGGCGACGGGATTCTCAACCAAATCAATTCGGCGGAAATGATCGCGGCGAAGTGGGGCCTGACCCGCGCCGAGATGGAAGCCTTTGCCGTAGCGAGCCACCAGCGGGCGCAGGCAGCAGCCGACAACGGCTGGTTCGCCAATGAAATCACCCCGATGGCCGACCTGGCCGCGGACGAAACAATCCGCCCCGGCACTTCGCTGGAAGGTCTTGCTGGTCTGCGCACCGTGCATGAGGGCGGGATCATCACCGCCGGGATTTCCAGCCAGAACTGCGACGGCGCAGCCGCCATGCTGGTCGCCAGCGAGCGCGGGGTGAAGGAACACAACCTCAAGCCGCGCGCGCGCATCCATCACATCTCGGTCCGCGCCGACGATCCGGTCTGGATGCTGACCGCGCCGATCCCGGCGACCGAATATGCATTGAAGAAGGCCGGGATGACCGTGGCCGACATCGATCTGTTCGAATGTAACGAGGCCTTCGCTTCGGTGCCAATGGCCTGGATGAAGGAGCTCGGCATCCCGCACGAGAAGGTCAATGTTCACGGCGGCGCGATTGCGCTGGGCCATCCGCTGGGCGCTACCGGTGCGCGGCTGATGACCACGCTGCTGAACGCGCTGGAACGGACCGGCGGACGCTATGGCTTGCAGACCATGTGCGAAGGCGGCGGTCAGGCCAACGTCACGATTATCGAGAGGCTGTAATGGGAATCTGCGACAACCGCACCGTCATCATTACCGGCGCCGCGCGCGGGCTGGGCCGGGCCTATGCCCTGGCCTTTGGCGCTGAAGGTGCCAACGTGGTGGTCAACGACATCGGCACCTCGCTCCACGGTGAAGGGCGCGACACCTCTGCCGCAGACGCAGTGGTGGACGAAATCCGCGCCGCCGGTGGCCAGGCGATCGCCAATTACGAGGACATCACAGACTGGGATGGTTCCAAGCGGATCGTCGATGCGGCGCTGGAAGCCTTTGGTGACCTTCATGTCATCGTCAACAATGCCGGCATCGTTCGAGACCGGATGTTTGTGTCCGCCACGCTCGAGGAATGGGATGCGACCATGCACGTTCATCTGCGGGGCCACTTCTGCCTGGCGCGCCATGCGGTGAACTATTGGCGCGAAAAACAAAAGGGTGGGGCCAATCCGGATGCCCGGATCATCAACACCTCGTCCGGGGCGGGGCTGCAGGGCTCGATCGCCCAGGCGGCCTACTCCACCGCCAAGGGCGGGATCGCCGCGCTGACGCTGGTCCAGGCGGCGGAGCTGGGGCGCTATGGCATCACCGCCAACGCCCTTGCCCCCTCGGCCCGAACTCGGATGACCGAGCAGGCCTTCGCCGACAAGATGGCGACCGAAGGCCAGGCCTTCGACGTGATGGACCCGGCCAATATCGCGCCCACCGTGGTCTGGCTGGGCAGCGCCGAAAGCGCCGATGTGACCGGCTGCGTCTTCGAACTCGAAGGCGGCAAGATCATGCTGGAAGACGGCTGGCGCGAAGGCCCGGTGGTGGACAAGGGCGCGAAATGGGCACCGGCTGAAGTCGGCGCGGCCGTATCGCAGCTGATCGCCAAGCGGGTGCCGCCGCGCAAGGTCTGGGGGACCGCATAATGGAATTCGTTTTCACCGAAGAGCAGCAGATGATCGGCGAGACGGCGCGCGCCTTCTTTGCCGAAAATGCCACCAGCGAACGGACCCGCAAGGCCATGGCTGCGGACGGGATCGACCGCGAACTGTGGAGTGCCTTCTGCCAGGAGCTGGGCCTGTCGGGCATCGGCATTCCCGAAAGCGCCGGCGGCGCGGGCCTCGGCCTGGTCGAGCTTGCGATCATTGCCGAAGCGGCCGGCGCACAGGTTGCTGCGTTGCCGATGCTGGGATCGCTCTCCCTTTCAGCCCAGGCGATTGCTGCCGGGGGCAGTGCCGATCAGCAGGCGGCGCATCTGCCCGGCCTGCTTTCGGGTGCAATCATCGCCGGTTATGTCCACGATGCGGGCATCGCGGCGGAAGGCACCCGCCTGACCGGCAGCGCGGGCTTTGTCGCCCATGGCGGTTCGGCCCAGCTGCTTGTCGTAACCAGCAACACGGGCGCATGGCTGGTCGCGGCCGATGCACCGGGCGTGACAGTCACGCCGCTGACAACCATGGACCAGACCCGGCCCTATGCCCGTGTCACACTGGCAGGAGCGCAGGGTGAGCCACTGGCCGATGCCGCAGCGGCGATTGCCGCTGCGCACCGCGCCGGGTTCGTCGTGGTTGCGGCCGAGGCGCTGGGCGGAGCTCAGGCCGCGCTCGACCGCACGGTCGCCTATGCCCGGGAACGCGTCCAGTTCGGGCGAGCGATCGGCTCGTTCCAGGCCTATAAGCACCGGCTCGCCGACTTGATGATCGAGATCGAGCAGGCCCGCTCGGCGGTCTACTGGGCGGCCTGCGCGGTGGATGAGGGTTCGGACGAGGCCGCGTTGGCGGTCCATGCCGCCAAGAGCTTTGCCGCCGACACCTTTTTCCTGTGCGCCGGCAACATGATCCAGCTGCATGGCGGGATCGGCTTTACGTGGGAGCACGATGCCCACCTCTATTTCAAGCGCGCCCGCGCGATCCAGTCGATGCTGGGCAGCGGCGAATGGCACCGCGAGCAGGTTGCTAAGATGATCCTGGGAGAAGTGGCATGAAGCTGGGTTTCTCAGCCGCGGATGAACTGTTTCGCCAGGAATGTGCCGATTGGCTGAATGCCGAGATGGCCGGCGAGTTCCGTGACATCAAGGGCATCACCAAGCTGACCGCGAGCCCCGAACGCCGCAAGGAATGGGAACAGCGGCTGGGTGAAGCCAAGTGGGGCTGCATCGGCTGGCCTGTCGAATGGGGCGGGCGCAATGCCACGTTGGCACAGCAGGTGATCTTTGCCGAGGAATACGCCCGCGCGGGCGTGCCGGGCCGGGTCAATCACATTGGCGTCGAATTGGCCGGACCGACCCTGCTGGCCTTCGGCAGCGAAGAGCAGAAGCGCCGCTTCCTGCCGGATATTGCCGCCGGCAAGACGATCTTCTGCCAGGGCTTCTCCGAACCGGGCGCAGGATCGGACCTCGCCTCGGTGCGCACCAAGGGGCGACTGGAGAACGGGGAGTGGATCGTCAACGGCCAGAAGATCTGGACCAGCCTGGCGCACATTTCCGACTGGATCTTCGTCGTCACCCGCACCGAGGAAGGATCGAAAGGCCCCAAGGGCCTGACCTTCCTGATGATGGAAATCGACCAGCCAGGGATCGAGATCCGCGGGATCAAGCAGATCAACGGCGATGCCGAATTCAATGAGACCTTCTTCACCGATGCGCGCTGCCCGGCCGACAGCATGATCGGCGCGGTTGGCGATGGCTGGAAGATCGCGATGGGCCTGTTGGCCTTCGAGCGCGGGGTATCGACGCTGGGGCAGCAGATGGCCTTCCGCACCGAGCTGGACGAGCTGATCGCCGCAGCGAAGGCCAACGGCGCGGCGAACAACCCGCTGATCCGCCAGCGCATCGCCAAGGCGGAAATCGGTCTGCGGCTGATGCGTTACGGCGCACTCCGGATGCTGTCGAACACTGATCATTCGAAGATCGACGGGGCTGCCCTAACTTACAAGATCCAGTGGGCGACTTGGCGCCGCAATCTGGGCGAGCTGGCGATGGACGTGCTGGGCCAGGCCGGCGAAGTGGCTGAGGGCAGCGAGTACGAGTGGGATACCCTACCCAACCTGTTCCTCTACAGCCGCGCCGACACGATCTATGGCGGGACCAACCAGATCCAGCGCAACCTGATTGCCGAACGCGGCCTGGGCCTGCCGCGCGAGCCGCGGGGTGACGTGTAATGGCTGCACCTGTTCCCGCTTATCCGGCTCCGCGCGACTTGCTGAAGGGCAAGACCATCGTCGTCACCGCTGCCGCTGGCACCGGCATCGGCTTTTCCGCCGCCAAGCGCGCGGTAGAAGAGGGTGCGACCGTTCTGATGAGTGACTTTCACGAGCGGCGGCTGGGTGAGGCAGCCGACCGGATCGCGGCCGAGTGCGGCCAGCGGCCCGTCACCTTTGTCTGCGACGTGACCAGCCAGGACCAGGTCGATGCGTTGCACATCGCGGCATTGGCCGAGCTGGGCCATGTCGACGTACTGATTAACAACGCCGGCCTTGGCGGCGAGGTCGACGTCGTCGACATGACCGACGAGCAGTGGTTTCGGGTGCTCGACGTCACACTCAACTCGGTGTTCCGGATGAGCCGGGCCTTCCTGCCCGCGATGTATGCCCGCAAGGCCGGGGTAATCGTCAACAACGCCTCGGTCCTGGGATGGCGTGCCCAGAAGGGGCAGGCGCATTATGCCGCGGCAAAGGCCGGGGTGATGGCCTTCACCCGCTGTTCGGCGGTCGAGGCGGCCGAGCATGGCGTGCGGATCAACGCCGTTGCCCCCAGCATTGCGATGCACGCTTTCCTGGCCAAGGTGACCACCGATGAGTTGCTGGCCGAACTATCCAGCCGCGAGGCATTCGGCCGTCCCGCCGAAGTCTGGGAAGTAGCCAACGTGATGATCTTCCTGGCCTCCGACTTGTCCTCCTACATGACCGGCGAAGTCGTCTCGGTCTCCAGCCAGCGGGCCTGACCATGGCCAAAATCTACCACTCTCCGCGCGACCTGATTGGCCAGGAAGGCACGCAGCTTGGTCCGACCGACTGGTTGGCAATTAAGCAGGACCGCGTGAACGGGTTTGCCGATGTCACCGGCGATCACCAGTGGATCCATGTCGATGTCGAACGCGCCAAGGATGGCCCGTTCGGTGGCACGATCGCCCACGGTTACCTGACGATGAGCCTGGTCAACTTCTTCCTGCCCGACCTGATCGAGGTGCGTGGCTTCACCCATGCGGTGAACGTCGGCGCAGACCGCCTGCGCTTTCTGGCGCCGGTCAAGGTCGGCAGCCGCATTCGCGGGGTGGGCGAGATCGTCTCGGTCGAGGAGGTCAAGGGCGCGATCCAGTCGGTCGTGCGCGTGACGGTCGAGATCGAGGGCAGCGACAAGCCAGCCTGCGTGGTCGACACGATCAGCCGCTATTTTCCGGAGTAATTGCCATGCCGAGCCCCGAACAGATGGAAGCCGCCGTCCACGCCTATGTCGAGGCCTTCGCCAAGGGCGATCCGGCGATGGCGGCCGCGATCTTTGCCGACGATGCGGTAATCGAGGATCCGATCGGGTCCGAGCCCAAGGTCGGCAGGGCGGCAATCTTGGCGTTCTACACGCAGTCGATGGCGACGGGCGCGACCCTACACCTGCAAGGCCCAGTGCGCGTGGCCTCTGGCCATGCCGCCTTCGCTATGCAGGTGCGGCTGCATTGGGACGGCAAGGACATGGCAATCGACGTGATCGACACCTTCGCCTTCGACGAGGCGGGCAAAGTCAAGGAAATGAGGGCCTATTTCGGCCCCGGAAACATGCATGGCTGATTCTCTGCCGCTCACGATCCCTCACGCCGCCGAGGCTGCTGCACGGCGCTGGCCGGATGAAATTGCGCTGATCGAGCAGGGCGAAAACAAGACCTTCGCCGAGCTCTGGCACGAATGCCGCGCGGCGGCCTCGGCCCTGATCGAGCGTGGCGTCGGCATCGGGGATCGGATCGCGATCTGGGCTCCGAACTGCCGCGAATGGGTTGTTGCCGCCGTGGCCGCACAGGCTTGCGGGGCAGCAATTGTCCCGCTCAACACTCGCCTCAAGGGCCGCGAGGCTGGCGACATCCTGCGTCGCGCCCGAGTGCGCGTGCTGTTCACCGTCACCGGCTTCCTGGGCATTGACTATCCCGCCCTGCTGGCAGCCGAGGACCTGCCGGCGTTGGCTGAAATTGTCATGCTCGACAGCGGCTTCGAAGCTTTCGTTGCCAGCGGTAAGGGTGCTGAAGATCCCCGGGTGGACTCAGCATTGGCGGCGGTGACCGCTGAGCACGTATCCGACATCATGTTCACCAGCGGCACGACCGGTGTGCCCAAGGGCGTGCTGATGACCCACGGTCGGATCCTGCCGCAGGTGGGTGTTTGGATTGGTAACACCGGCCTCCAACGTGGCGAACGCTACCTGATTGCCAACCCGTTCTTTCATTCCTTTGGCATGAAGGTTGGCTGGGTCGCCTGCCTGATCGCTGGGGCGGTAATGGTGCCGATGCCCCAGTTCGACGTAGCCGAAGCGACCCGCCTGATCGAGCAGGAACGCATTGCCTTCCTGCCCGGTCCGCCGACGATCTTCCAGATGCTGCTGGCCGAGCGCGAGAAGCGGCCGTTCGATTGCTCCTCGCTGCGCGGCGGCACAACCGGCGCCGCGACGGTTCCCCCGGTGCTGATCGAGCGGATCAGGACTGAGCTGGGGATGAAGGACATCATCACCGCCTATGGCATGACCGAATGCGTCAACATCACCTCGTGCCGGCCCGGCGATCCGGTCGAGCTGATCGCCCAGACCTGCGGCGCAGCGATCCCTGGCAACGAGGTAATCATTGCCGGCGAAGACGGGAATGAGGTTCCGCGCGGCGAAACTGGGGAAATCTGGGTGCGTGGCACGGGCGTGATGCTGGGTTATCTCGACGATCCCGCCGCCACGGCTGAGGCTATCGATGCCGCTGGCTGGCTGCACACCGGTGATATCGGGACCATGGATGCGGGCGGCTATGTCCGCATTACCGACCGCAAGAAGGACATGTTCATTTCCGGCGGGTTCAACGTCTATCCAGCCGAGGTTGAGAAGATTTTGGCCGCGCATCCGGCGGTCGGCATGGTTGCCGTGGTCGGTGCGCCTGACGAGCGAATGGGTGAAGTGGGGGTTGCCTTTATTGTGCCGCGGCCTGAAGCCAGGGTCGTTCCCGAGCAAGTAATCGCCTGGTCGCGCGACAACATGGCCAATTACAAGGTGCCCCGCCGGGTTGTTGTGGTTGATGATTTGCCGCGCAATGCTTCCGGAAAGGTGTTGAAGATTGAATTGAAAGCCTGACACGGAATTACCTGCGCTAATCGAGGGTTGCACAATGACGAATGGCGTAGTGGCGATCACAGGCGCCGCCCGCGGGATCGGGAAAGCATTGGCAAGAGAAGCGGTTAGCCGCGGCTACGACGTTGCCCTGTTCGATCGGGACTGGCCTGAACTGGAAAGCTTGCGATCAGCTCTGGGCGAGGACAGGTGTAAGATCTCCTCAGGTGATGTCAGCAGCGATGCCGATCTGCAGCGCTTTACCGAGATCGCGACTTCATTCGGCCCGCCACTGCGAATAGCATTCGCCAACGCCGGCATCCTGCGCGCCGGAGATATCCTCGATCAGCCGATCACGGAAATCGAGCAGATGCTGGCCGTCAACGTCATGGGGGCGATAAGGACGGCGCGGGTACTGGTGCCCCACATGCAGCACCAAAACGTGAATTCAATCTTCGTGTTTACCGGCTCAACTTCAATGCTTTCGGTCGCTCCCGGCTTTGGCGGCTATGCTGCAACTAAGCATGCATTGCTGGCCGTGGCCGAAGCGCTGGATGCTGAACTGCTGCAGGCCAATTCTCCAGTCCGTGCGGCTATCCTGTGTCCAGCGGCAGTCCAAACCGGCATTGCAGACGGTGAGACCGCACTGCTCAATCGCCTCAAGCGCCGAATGGAAACCCACGGCATCAGTCCGGCGGAAATGGCGAAGCTGGCGTTTGATGGCATCATCGACAATCAAAGCGTCATATTCTCGAGCGAACCAAGCAAGGAGGCGGCGCGGCGCCGCCTGGATGTCCTATTGTCTGGATTTTTTGCAGGCAGAGCATAGCCAGAGGAGACCAGTTCGCGTCAGGCTGACAGCACCGCCGCTCGGTCTGCAAGACTCTGCAATTCCCCATCTGTCAGCTCGATTGTCTCCGGCGGATCCGCAATGCAATGTCCGGAAGTTTCGCGCGGTGCCTCGGTCCTCGGCTATCCCAGCGTGCTTCGGACAATTGCGATGATATCCTCGGCTTCTTCTGCAGCAATTGTCAGAATGGGCCGGAATGGTAAAACCGGAGCAACACCCGACGGAATTGTAAGAACCCCTGCTTCGCTCAGAGCAGCTGCAGCTGCTCGGCTATCTCCGGTCCAAAGCCCCATACACAGTCCGCGTTGTGTAACCGGATAGGGTGCATCCGCGAAGCCCTTCGCAAAGATCGAGGCCAGCTTGCGTGTATGCGCGAGGAAGGACGGTTCCAGGGTGAGTTCGATCGCGCGGGTTGCCACGATGCAGGCATGTTCCGAACCGCCATAGGTCGAACCGTGTGGTGCAAAATCCCGACCGGTGAACTTGCGCCAGACATCCTCGCGCATGGTTGCCGCCGAGATTGCGAACATGCCGCCGCCCAGTCCCTTGCCAGAGGCGATGATGTCCGGCGTGTAGCCGTCGCTCTCGTAGCTCCACATGGTGCCGCAGCTGCCCATCCCGGTCTGAACCTCGTCGAGGATGAACAGCACACCATTCGCCTCGCAGGCGGCCTTTACGCCCTTCAGATAGTCCGGATCGGCGGTCGGGAACCCAGATTGCGCCGGTGTCGGCTCGATGATCACACCGGCCACATCGTCCTGCGCCAGGGCGGCGCGCATGGCGGGAAGATCGTTGAACGGCACGAAGATGGTGCCGTTTTCAGCGATGCCATAGTGCTTGCGCTCGGCCCCGCTGATCGCGCTGACGGTCAGGCCGAATTCGTTGTGGCCGTGGAACGAGCCCGTCTCGATCGCGACGAAGCGGTGCCGGCCGGTGAAATAGCGCGCGGCATGGGCCGCGATCTCGATCGCATCGCCGCCATTGCAGCCGAAGATCGAGCCGGTCAGCGCCCCGCCGGTGGATTCGGCCAGCTTGCTGGCCAACATGGCGCGGTAGCCCGAAACCTGGCTGAAGCTGCCGGCATCGACATAGTCCAGGGCGTCCTTCGCCACCCGCACCAGTTCGGGGTGGAGGTGGCCGAGGTTGAAGGTCGATCCGCCGCGGTGGCAGTCGAAGAACCACCGGCCGGAATAGACATCCTGAACGCGCCCGTTCTCGCGCTTGCCATAATGGATGTTGTGAAAGCTGAGCACCGAATTGAGGATGGAAACATGCCCCGCCGAGACATGGCGGGAATAGGCCTCCTCGGCTGCCTCGCGGGTCGAATAGGGCGGCTGGGCGGGATCGGGCAGGAACGGGACTGATGACATGGAATTCCTCGTCAATAAGTCATGCACAGGCTGCGAGGGCGGTATCGGCGATGGCAATGGCCTCGTCGATCGCGGCATCGTCATGCGCGGCGCTGACGAACCAGGCGAGGCGCGGATGGAACAGCAAGCCGCGCCGCGCCGCCTCATAGGCAAACCGCTCGCCCCGCGCGCAGCCGGGATCCTGGGCGAACAATACGTTTGGATGGCTGGCCGGGCCGGTAAAGCGCAGGTCCAGCCCATGCCGACCAGCTGCCGCCAGCACTCCAGCCCGCAACCGCTCCGCCGCCCGCTGGATCGCCGCGAAGGCATTGTCGCGTTCATAGACATCAAGCGTCGCGATCGCCGCCCGGAAGCAGACCGCGCTGTAGATATAGGTGGAGGTATAAAGGATCGACGAAGCCGCCGCGCGCAGCGGCTCCTTGCCCAGCAGCGCGCCGACCGCGTGGCCATTGGCCAGCGCCTTGCCCAGACAGAGCAGGTCCGGGTCGAGCCCCATTGCCCGGTGCGAACCCTGCGGATGGAGCCGGAAGCCCGAACGGACATCGTCCAGGATCACCAGTGCCCCGGTCCGCTGACGGAACCGGTGCACCGCCTGGACGAACTCGGCGCTGGCCTCGCTGGCGGGGACGCCCGATGGCTGGTCGATCGGATTGAGCATGATCGCCGCCACTTGCTCGGCTGCTTCTGCCGGGAAGGCATCAAGCGCGGCGGGATCGTTCCAGTCCAGCCGGTAGAGATTGTTGAGCGCGGCGGCCGGATGCCGCTCGTGCCGCAGCGACTGCTCGGCATTGTTGCCGTGGTAGGCCTGCCGAAACAGGATCAGTCGGTCGCGGTTGCGGGCCGCGCGGACTATGCGCATGGCCAGCGCGGTGGCATCCGATCCGGCCTTGACCGGCAGGGTCCAGTCGAACCCCGGACTCCAGCGCAACAAGCGTTCGCAGAAATCGACCATGGCTGAGGGGAAGTAGGGCATCAGATCGCCCCGCTCGGCCTGCCGGCGCGCTGCCGCTTCCACCTCCGGGTGGCGATAGCCCAGCAGGTTCGGGCCATTGCCGCAGTTGAGATCAAGGTACCACCGGCTGTCTGCATCGCGCACGCGGCAGCCTTCGGCCTCGTCGATGAAGCCGGGCTGCACGCCAGGCCCGGCGTACCGCGCACTGCGGGTCATGAACATGGCCCGACCGGGCAGCACGGCATCGGCTCGTGCCCACAGCGCCTGGCCGATCGGGCCATCGATCGGCGGGCCGGAAATGTTGCTGGCTCCGTCAATCCCCGGGAGTTTGCTATCGGTAGGCATCTGTCATTCCCCCATCGGCGAAACCTGCTGCCGCAACCGCCTTGCCGCCTGCCGCTACCTGGCCGTTGCGCGCCGCCCAACGCCGCGGTGCTTCGCCAAACCAGCGCTCGAAAGCATGGTTGAAGGCGGACTGTTCGGAGTAGCCGAGCATCAGCGCCAGCTCGGTTAGCGACATGCCGCGCTCCAGCACGATCCGGACGGCCATGGTCCGGCGCTGCTGGTCGAGCAGGTCGGACAGGCTCAGGCCATGGGCCTGAAGACGGCGTTGCAGTGTGCGCGGATGCATCCTTAGGGCGCGAGCCACGCTGCCCAGGCTGGCCTCACCCATCGGTAACAGGATTTCGAGCAGTAGGCGCACCATTGCGATCAGGTCATGGTGGGCATCGCCGACAGGCCGGTGCAGACAGTGGGTCATGACCTGCTCCCCGCAATCGGCTGTCGCGTCAGATCAAGTCCGCGACGGCCCCGATGGATAACCTCCCGGTCATGGCCCAAGCGCCGGGTTCGAAGTGGCAAGGGAGGAAAGCAGAGATGGCGAAATTGCCAGCAAGAGCGGGCCGCGTATCGGCCAGGAAGTCGGTCCGAACACTCAAGTGGCTGGCCCTCGCATCGACCGTGGCAATGGCCCTGACCGGCCCCGCGGCCGCTAACCCGCCCAAGCGTGCAGAGCGCCCGAACATCGTCTTTATGATGGTCGACAATTTCGGTTACGGGGACCTTGGCAGCTATGGCGGCGGGGTGCTGCGCGGGGTGCCAACCCCCAACCTCGACCGGCTGGCGCAACAGGGCTTGCGGCTGACCAATTTCAACGTCGAGCCGGAATGCACGCCGACCCGCTCCGCGCTGATGACCGGGCGAATGCCGGTGCGCAGCGGCACCAGCTTCGTCAACAACCGGGGCCAGCGCGACGGGCTGGCCAATTGGGAATACACCATCGCAGAGCTGCTGTCCGACAGCGGCTATCGTACGGCGATCTTCGGCAAGTGGCACCTGGGATCGGAACCGGGCCGGATGCCGACCAGCCAGGGCTTCGACCTGTGGTACGGCATCCCCCGCAGCAGCAACGAGGCCGCCTGGACCATCCAGCCGGGTTACGATCCGGCGCTGGCCCGTGACACCGGAATCTGGGAAGCGAGCAAGGGCGCCGCCCCGCGCCGGGTGAAGGCCTATACGCTCGAAACGCGCGGGATGCTCGACAGCGAGATCACCGAGCGCGGGGTCGCCTATATCAAGGCCAATGCGAAGAGCCAGCAGCCCTTCTTCCTCTACATGCCCTTCACCCTGCCGCACACGCCCACGGTAGGTTCGCCCAAATATGCCAAGCCGGGCCGGTCGCAGTACCAGAACATCCTGGCCGAGATCGACGGCAATGCCGGAGCGATCATTGATGCAGTGCGCGAGGCGGGGATTGAGGACAATACGATCGTCATCTTCACCAGCGACAATGGTCCTGAAACGATGCTCGGGCCCGGCACCGATTATGGCGCGCAGTCCGATAGCGGGCCGTTCCGGGGCGAGTTCCCGAGCTCGCTCGAAGGCGGAATCCGGGTGCCGATGATCGTGCGCTGGCCGGGGCGGACCCAGCCGGGGCGGGTATCGAACGAGATCGTCGCCATGCTCGATTTCTACCGCACTTTCGCGCGTTTGGCCGGAGCGGAAGACCGGGTGCCGGGCGACCGGGCGGTGGATTCGCTGGACCAGACCGACTTCCTGTTCGGCAAGAACGAGAAATCGGCGCGGGACTTCGTGATGTTTTTCCACAACGGCGATCTGCACGCGATCAAGTGGCGGAATTTCAAGACACATTTCCGGATCAACGAGCCGGCCCGCAATGCCGTGGCGGCGCCCGGCCAGGCCGTGGTCACGGGTTACACCAACACCCTGACCTATCCCTGGGTGTTCGATCTGGAGAACGATCCGAAGGAACTGTGGAACCTTAACACGGCCCATACCTGGGTCGGAGCAATCACTGGACGGATACTCAGGCGGTACACCGATAGCACTCAGCAGTACCCCAACCTGCAGGCCGGGGAGGACGGACCGCCCAAAGGTCCGTGAACCCCGCACCGGCTACTCCGGCCCGCCGCCATAGAGCAGCGGGCGGGGGTTGACCGGCCGGCCATGGACATAATTGTCAACGAGGTCGCGCAGCGCATCGGCCGATCCGGCGGAGCGGTTGAGCGGTGCCCAGCGCGGCGCGGGCAGGGTGGCGTTCCAGGCTTCCCATTGCTGCTGCAGCCGCTGCGCCACCTCAGGGTTGCGGTCAGCGAGGTTGCGCCGCTCGCCCGGGTCGGTCGCGAGGTTGAACAGGTAGCTTTGGTTGGCCACCCGCAGCCACTTCCACTGCCCCTGCCGGGCTGCACCCTGGATATTGCTGCGCCAGTAGAGCGGCCGGTCGGAAAAGCCGGAGCGGCGCGCCTTGAGATCGGGTAGCAGGTTGACACAGTCAAGCGTCGGATCGGCAGGAATCCCGGCTGCCACCATCGCCATGCAGGGGATGTCATGCCCCACCCCGACCCGGCGCGAGACCAGCCCGGCAGGCAATTGCCCGGTCCAGCGGATCACCGTGGGCACCCTGATCCCGCCTTCGAGCAGCAGCGCCTTGACCCCGCCCAGCGGACCATTCGAGGCAGTGGTCTGCCAGGTCGGCCCGCCATTGTCGCTGGTGAAGACGATCAGCGTGTCGCGCCCCAGCCCGGCCTGGTCGACCGCATCGACGATCCGCCCGACCGCGCTGTCAAAAGCGCTGAGCATGGCGAGGTAAGTCCGCCGCTTCGGATCGGCCACGTGCCTGAACTGGTCGCGATAGGGCGTAACCGATTGAAGCGGGGCATGGACCGCGTTGAACGGCACATAGAGGAAGAACGGCTTGGCGCGGTTCTGCTGCACGAAGCTGACCGCCTCGTCTGCGAAGGCATCGGTGGTGTGGGCCGGGTGCGGCACCGTCTCAGTGCCGCGCAGCATGAGCCGGTCCGCCGGGGTATTGGTGGGGATATAGCCGATCGCCCCGTCGAGGAAGCCGTAGAAATAATCGAACCCGCGTGCGACCGGGGTGTTCGGCGCGGTAAAGCCGATGTGCCATTTCCCGATGATGCCGGTGGCATAGCCGCGATCGCGCAGCCGCTCGGCGATGGTCGGCAGGTCGCGCGGCAAGCCTGCGGTCGGATCGGTGCGCTGCTCGGCGCCCATATTGTTTTCGAACCCGAACCGGTTCTGCTGCCGCCCGGTCATCAGCGCAGCGCGGCTGGGTCCGCAGACCGGGGCGCTGGAATAGAAGTGCGTCATCCGCACGCCCTGGCGGGCCAGCTGGTCGATCCGCGGGGTGCGGACGTCCCGGCCGCCCTGTACGCCCAAATCGCCATAGCCCAGGTCATCGGCGAGGATGACGATGATATTGGGCGGCGTGCCGGCCGGGCGGGCCGCCGCGGCCACGGGGGTCACGGCGCTGGCGGCGAGCAAACCGGCAGCGAGCAGGCGGGCCTTGCGGATCATGGGTACACCATCAGGTCCTGGTTGTCGTAACGCATCGTGGTTTGGCGCATGCTGGTCCACTGCGGGTCCGTGTTGCCGCGATCCCAGCGCGCCAGCTTGGCCCGGAGCTGCGCCACGACCTGCGGGTTGGCCTCTGCCACGTTCCGCTTCTCGCCCGGATCAGTAGCGAGGTCATAGAGCATCACGTGCTGGCCCAGCGCCGAAACGGTGGCCTTGGTGCCATCGGGCACCAGCGCGGTTTCGGTCATTATCGGCGCGGCGGGATCACGCCGATTGGCGATCCACAGCTTCCAGTTGCCATCGCGGATCGCGAAGTTGGGGCCTGACCGCCAGTAGAGTGTGCGCGGCACCGGCTGGCGCGCCGCCCGGCCCATCAGCCGCACCAGGTCGAGCCCTTCGGCCGTGGCTGGCACCCGGCCCCGCGCCCCGCTAACGGCTGTCGGCAGGATATCGAGGTTTGACACCACCTGGTCGCTGACAACCCCGCGCGGGATCCGCCCCGGCCAGACCGCGATGAAGGGAATGCGGATGCCGCCTTCCAGGTGATCGCGCTTGAACCCGCTGAGCGGCGCATTCGTGCAGGCCCCCAGGACATAACGCGCGCAGCCATTGTCCGAGGTGAAGATGATCAGCGTGTTATCGGCCTGCCCGGTTTCAACCAGCTTGGCCCGGATCGCCCCGATCGAATCGTCCAGCGCCGAAACCATCGCCGCATAGACCCGCTTGCCCGGATCGGTGATGTGGGCATAGCGGTCCATATACTTGCGCGTGGCCTGCAAGGGCGTGTGCGGGGCCGGGTGGGCCAGGTACAGGAACAGCGGCCGGTCGCGCTGCTGCCCGATCAGGTCGACCGCCGCCGTGGTGAAGGCATCGGTCAGGTAATCGGCCACTTCCACCTCTCGCCGGTCACGCAGGATCGGCGAGCCCCGGCGCAGTTGTGCCATGACCTGTTCCTCGCTGGCATCGGCATCGACCGTTATGCCTTCGGCCTGGCCGAATGACAGGCCCGCGCCCGGCGGCATGTAGCTGCCATCGCCGGAGGCGTAGCGGGTCAGGAACGAAGTGGCCCCGCCCAGCAGCCCGAAGAAACTGTCGAACCCGCGATCGAGCGGATGATAGCCGACCGGCTGGCCGAGGTGCCACTTGCCGATGATCGCGGTCTGATAGCCCTTGTCGCGCATCAGCTGTGGCAGCAGCCGTTCGGCTCGCGAAACGCCCTTCACCCGGTCACGCCCGGCAGGATTGAATTCATAGCCGAAGCGGGTCTGGACCCGCCCGGCCATCAGCGCCGCGCGCGAGGGCGAGCAGACCGGATGGGTCGCATAGGCCTGGGTAAAGCGGACCCCGTCGCGCGCCAGGGCATCGATGTTGGGCGTGCGCACGATCGGGCTGCCATAGGCGCCGGTATCGCCATAGCCCAGGTCATCGGCGATAATGACGATCACGTTGGGGCGAGCATCCCTCGCCTTCGCGGCCGCCCCGCCCGGCAGGGCGGTGCTGACGGCGGCGGTCATGGCCAGCAGCGACGATTTCAGCAGGCGGCGCATTGGCGGGGCTCCCTTCACCGGGCAACAAGGTCACGATCGAGCCAGCGGGCCGTCAGCAGGAACAGCAGCCCGCCGAAGGCATAGATGCACGATGTGATCAGCAGCGAATCCTGCAGGCTTTCCGGGTGGGCGACGCCGCAAACGGTGCGCAGGTGGTCGGGTAGCGCGGCAAGGCCGGCACCCTCGCAGGCCTGCCGGGTCAGTTCGGGGGCACCGAGTGCGGCGACCTGCGAATTGAACAGGAAATCGCTGAGCACCCCGATGAACAGCGGGCCGAAGCCATAACCAATCAGGTTGATCACGAACAGCATCACGGCCGTGGCCAAGGCGCGGGTCTGGCTGGACACCACCCCCTGGCCGATCGAATACTGCGCCGCGAGGTAGCCGTATTTCGACAGGCCGCCCAGGCACAGGCCGGCCAGCGCGTACCACAGATTGTTGGTCGAAAAGGCCCAGATATAGAAGGGGACGCAGACGATCATCCCGATCCCCGGCAGCCAGGCAATTGCCGTGATGCTGCGCGATGCAAGGCGCGTTGCCAGCCAGCCCGTGCCGGCTGCCCCCAACGACGAGGCGATCGCCACCGGCACGTTGATGTAAAGAGCCGCCTCTCCTGCGGTCAGGCCAAAGGTGCGGTTGACGAACAGCGACTGGAACGAGGAGACTGCATAGCCGCAGAAAGCGGCGATCGTGGCGGCGGCGGTCATGCTCCAGAACGAGCGCTTGCTCATGATCTCGCGCATCCCGTCAGAGAAGCGAACCTTTTCACGGCGCGGCGTCCCCTTGGGATCGGAATAGCCGCGCGGAGGTTCCTCCACGGTCATTTTGAGCAACAGGGCTACGAGGACCCCAGGCAAGCCCAGGATAATGAAGGCCCAGCGCCAACCGAACGCATCTGTAATTGGCCCGCCAATGACATTGGCAAACATGGTGCCAAGCGTGACCCCCATGCCGAAATAACCCAGCGCGGCTGGCCGGGCCTTGGGCGGAAAGTAATCGGAAATGATCGAGTTGGCCTGCGGTACGCAACCGGCTTCTCCGACCCCCACTCCCATGCGGAAAATCAACAGGATCCAGAATACGCCAATCGTCAGCGAACCGATGGTCACTTCGGTGCTGAGCCCGCAGGCTGCAGTCATCAGCGACCAGCCAGCAATGCAGACTGCCATGATCGTTATGCGGTTCCGGGTTTCCGCGAATTGCGCGAGCGGGATGCCTACGACGGTAAAGAACAGGGCGAAGCCGAAACCGGTCAACAGGCCAAACTGCGTGTCGGTGATACCCAGTTCCGGCTTCATCTGCGGCGCAACCACCGCCAGCAGGGTCCGGTCCATGAAATTGAGGATGAAGATGAGCAGAAGTACGTTCAGTACGTACCGCCGGTATCCCGGTGAACGATATCCGGTGTCGGGTCCCTCCGCAGTTTGATCCAGGTCTTGCCCTGCGGAGGTCGCGCTCATGTCATTCTCCCTGTCTGGCGGCAGCGGCCTTGTCCCGCAGCCGCGCCATGCCGGCGATCCATCGGTCGTAGTCGTCCGTCTTTCGGCGCATATAGGTCAGCACCTGCGGGTGCGGCAGCGCCAGGAACCGCTCTTCGGCAATGGCCTCGAGCGCGCAATCAGCGACCGCTTCGGGCGAGAGGATGCCATCAAGGCTTTGCGTGCCAGTCGCGCCCTTGAGCAGCGGGGTATCGACTGCCTGGGGACAGAGCACGGAAACGCGGATGTTCTGGTGGCGGTGCGTGATCGCCAGCGCCTCGGCAAAGCCGATCGCAGCGTGCTTGGTCGTGGCATAGCCGGGGCTGCCAGGCTGGCTGAGCAGGCCAGCAGCGGAAACGGTATGGAGGAAGTAACCGCCACCCTGTGCGATCATTCCCGGCAGCACGGCCCGCGCAGCATAGACATGGGCCATCACATTGATTTCCCACCCCCGCTGCCACAGTTCGTTCGACGCTGACCCAACAAAGTCAGGGTCCGGATCGCGCATCGAGATTCCGGCGTTGGAACACATCAGGTCGATGCGCCCGTAAGCGGCGATGGCTTGCGCCGCCAGTGCTGTGAGGTCACTTTCGCGGCTGACATCGATCTGCATGGCGAGCCCGCCAACTTCCGCCGCGACTGCGTAGGCCCCGGCGCGGTCAAGGTCAGCAATCACGATGGCCCGCGCCCCGGCCTCGTGCAGCCGCTGCGCCAGCGCCTTGCCGATCCCGCTGGCGCCTCCGGTGATGACTGCAACCTTGTCTTTGACGTCCATGTGCGCCTTCGTTTCCCGTGAGCGGTGGTCCGGTTCCAGGTCAGACGCTGATCCGTCCTGGAACCGGTGCTTCAGATGGCTTTCGCCGGCATCAGAACCGCTTGGTGAACTCGATGTTCACCTGGCGGGGGTCGTTCAGCGTGCAGCGCTGAACGGTACCACCAGTTGCCGCATTGCGGAGCAAGAACTGCTGGTCCTGCACCTGCGGTGCCATAAGTGAGCAGAATGCCTTGTTGGT
>Ga0315900_10004090_pt1 | contig 20756 bp, 19 predicted proteins | sample LakEriMetagenome_FD_203521 | JGI IMG/M metagenome (GOLD analysis project Ga0315900, IMG submission 203521) | Freshwater fungal communities from buoy surface, Lake Erie, Ohio, United States - Buoy 12 MA114 | ecosystem: Environmental > Aquatic > Freshwater > Lake > Lake biofilm | place: USA: Lake...
CGGACAGGGGGAGCGAGACAGCCAGCCAGCCAGCCAGCGGGGAGGGAGCGCGGACAGCGTGACAGGCAGGCAGGGAGGCCGGACCCCACCACACCCGTGGCAGGGGGAGGGGGACTTGGCTACGGCGCAGCGGAACAAAAAACGACCTAGAGGAAAATCAAAATTAAAATTCTGGAACGAAAATCAAAATTAAAAAATGTCCCTTATGCACCGAAATCGCATTTATTCCGTTCTGCCTGCGGTATTTATCCTTTTCGATAAGTTCTGCGTGTCGATCTGTCTGTTGCTTTGCTGTATCTTTCCGCTGTTCCTGCATAGCCTTCTTTTCGCTTATACGGCTCTGTAGCGCGTTTTCTTTGCTTTTCCGATACGATGTAGCGGAACGTGCTTTGCAAATCGCTTTACGGGCTTCTGGCGGGGTTGACGCTACACTCTTTGCGAACTCTACGCTTGTCGGTTGTAGTGTTGCCTCTGTGTGTAGTATTGTGTCCTAGGCAGGGATCGAACCTGCATCCTTCGGGGTAGAATCCCGATGCTCGATCCGGTTGAGCTTCTAGGACGGTTTGATCTGTATGCTAAAAACTAAGTGTTTCTTGGTTTCCTGCATACGGATGGGGCTACTGGAGTATCTGATCTCTTAGCCTTTTTAGCTCTTCGATCTCTACGGCGAGGCTTTTTAGGAAGTCTGGGTGGAATTGCACTCTAAGGGAGTTGTCGTATTCTCCCCCGATTTGGCTTAAGAGGAGGAAGGTGTCTATCGCGGAGTCCTCGATTGGGGATGTATCCTCGGATTTGGCGGTTTTAGGGGTGGTGCGGTATTGGGCTTTATTCTTCTTCATCCTGTGTCTTGAGGTGTTTGATAAATGTCAGGTCGAATTTCCGCTCTTTCATCTCGTGCAGGATAATCGCGATGTCTGAGTATGCCATCTCCAACTCTTGCTCCAAGTCCTCGATCTCTTGGGATAGCTCGACAATCTCTTCGTGCAGGTTTTGGTTCTCCTGCATTAGCTGCTGGATACTCTCCCTGAACTTCTCGATTTGTTCCTTACCCGACATGCCGGAAGCTGGGCGGTTTCGACGCTACCGCAAAACGTGCCTCGTATCGTTGATGAACTTCCAGGCTCGGCGACTGGACGATACCGGACTTATTGCCGAAATTCCCGATCGGTAAGTATGCCGTGCTTTTCTTTGCTTGTTCTCGCATCTTTTACTGATCGGTAAGATTGTTTGTTTCTAGTAAGACTTTACCCCGCCGCAGGAGTCCCCCGACGTGTGCCGAAGGTGGTTATGCCCTCTTGCGCTCTCCTACACTTTGCCGTCGCCTTGAAGTCGTCGCGGCTCGGATCGTCCGGCAAAAGAACGGGGAAATTCAAATTGGCTTACTTCTTTTTCTTAATACCAGCCATGGAAAGAGAAATCGCAACGGCTTGCTTGCGGCTCTTCGCCAACGGAGCTTTCTTTGGCCCCTTCGGGTTGACTCCTGCGTGAAGCTTGCCTGCCTTGTATTCACGCATGACGGTTGCGACTTTTGCTGCTTTTCCTGCTTTGGTTGTTGGTTTCTTCATATCTTTATTCTTGGTTATTGTTTTCCAATAATTGGTTTACTCTACTGGTTGCAGAATACCGTTTTACTGTCTTCTCTGCAAGCAATAAAGCCTTGAGCCAGTTTACATCGTTGCAGAATGCAATCGGTGCGCAGTATGCCATCCTCTCGACGCATTCCCGCCAGTCGTTCTTCTCCTGCTCCAGAAGCTCGATCCGGTGCTGCATCTCAAGCATTAACAGTGTTTCCTCAATTTGGTTCATGCTCCACCTCCTCGAAACGGGCTTGGGCCTTGATAAATCTAATCGGAATAACCGGAGTTCCGCCGTGGCGGTTGTGCGTGATCGTGAATTGGTAGGCGAACGGATCGTCGCTCTCCTCGTCCTTGCTGACCTTTGTAAACGAATCGCAGTCCATATAGAACGTCCTCGATTCGCGGACGGCTCCGTTCTCGTTAAGCTGTGCTAGAAGGACAATGCAGACGTTTAATTCCTTTGCGAGGATCTTTGCCGTCCTGCTGACTTCAGCTACTTCCCTCTCGCGGTTCTTGGGATCGCCGCTGGCTTCCATCAACTGGGCGTAGTCCACCATTATTATCTCAACCTTGTTCTCGGAGACGAGTCGTCTGCACCGCGCCTTGAACTGCGTGACGTTCATACAAGCCTCGTCTGCGATATATATAGGGAGTTTAGCGGACTTGCTGATAACTTGGCTAAGTTTGGCGTAACTGCCCTTGTCGAGCTTGCCGTCGAGCAGGTCGGACAGGTTGATCCCCGCCTTCTGCGCGATATACTTGTCCAGCAGTTCCTCTGCCCCCATCTCCATCGAGATAATCGCAATCGGGACGTTCTTCTCGAAAGCCGGATTGGTTATCATCTGCAAAGAAGAAGTTGTCTTGCCTGCCTTGGCGGCTCCAGCAATGACGTGCAGGGTGCGGGGACGGAATCCACGGATAGCAAAGTCCCACTTCCTGATGCCGGAATCGTGCCCTCGGTTGACCGCTCCGTTCGTTCTGGCGGCCTCTTCCCACCGATTGACGCAGTTGTTCAGAACCTCGCCGATGTGCCGTGTGGAGACATTTGTGCTGTTCAGCGATACAATCTCCTTGCTCGCTTCCTCTTGCATCTCCTCGACGTTCTTCGTCATATCCAGAGAGTCGTTCATCATTCTCTGAGATGCAACAAATATCTTCCTGCGAACCATACAGTTCCGCATATTGTCGAGGTAGTCTTTCCAATTCGCGGAGGTTGGGACATACGTCGCAACTTCGGTAACATACTCCATCCCCCCAGCACCGACCAATGTTCCGGCTTTCTCCATCTCGGAGGTGACGGTGATCATGTCGATTGCCTTGCGGTCTTGCCACAGCGACAGCACAGACTTCCAGATTTCCTTGTGGGCGAAATGCGTGAAATGATCGTCTGTGACGCGATCAATCGCTTTGTCGATTATCTTCGGGTGGGAAATAACGGAGCAAAGGAATCCCTGCTCCGCTGCCAGATCGGCGGGTAGTTTTTTGTTCATCACCGACAAGGATACGCTTTCTGCGATACCCGTCAACAAATCTTCTAGCGCGACATCCCGAAGATGTTCAGAAGGTCTTGAAACCTAGCGGATGAGGAAGGAGAAATAAATTCGTCCTCCTCCTCGTATTCGTCGGTATCCGGCTCTTGGTTGAATCCCTGCTTGTATGCCGTGTCGTAGGTTGTGTTGAAGAACTTGAGGAAGCCAGCCTGTGTAAAGGTAATCGTCTCCTTGGACAGTGCGGGGTTCTTGGACAGATACAACTGCAAAAGTTTTTCTTTACTCATTGCTCAAGTATAATACGTTATTGGGCAACAATAGAAAGACTATTTATGCAAAACTACATGCCAAGTCGAGTTGCTTCCGCGTATGGAAAAATCTTGAGTGGACAAGATAAAGGTGAAGACGCGGCTATTGAGGCATCGGCTAGAAAGACCTACGAAGAGTGGCGGAAAAGCAATCCGGGTCGCGGCGTTAAGGACTTTCAAGACTACTTGGCGGCAATGCAGGCTTGGGAATTCCATCAAGGTCCAGGCGGTCGCCGATACGCTGAAAAGATGTCTCGCTCTCGTGGAGGCGGTTCGGCCTACGTTCCCAAAACAATCGAGGAAATCCAGTTGGTTGATACAACTGGCAAAAGGCTTTAAGGATGAAAAAGAAACCCCTTAAATCTCAATACGAGAACTATCCCCCTAAAAAGGATATCCCGAAATATACGGATAACTTTCGCAGCATTTACGACAAGCGACTTGCCAAAAAGATGCTGAAGAAAAAGACATTTCAGTCTTTGAATCCCTAAATCTTGCGTAGCTCAATGCCGAACTTCTCGGCAATCTCCTCGGTCGAGGAATCAAACTCGTAGGACTCGCCGTAAACAACACGCTTGATGCCGTAGGAGGCTATCGCCTTAAGGCAGTCGTTGCAGGGAAGGGTCGTTACCGCAATCAGCCCGCATTCGTCAGGTCGGATATACCGCAGCGCATTCTGCTCGGCGTGGACGACAAAGAGCCTCCGTCTATCCCGATCCGTCCAGTCTTCCTGCATTCCGGAAGGGAATCCGTTGTAACCTACAGAGGCAATCGAGTTGTCCTTACGCAGAACGCAGGCTCCTACCTTTCTCCAAGGGTCTTTGCTCTTCTTCGCAACAGTCTTTGCTATCTCCAGCGCGTATTCGTCGTATTGCATATTATGTGTAAGCAAAATCAAATCAGACTTGAGCTATTTGTCAAAAGCAGTCGATTTATTTTCGTAGATACGGTTTACTCGTAATGCACGATTTTGTCCAAGAGTTAGTCAATACGATACGCATTTTAGTCAATCCAGACTTCCCGCTCTGCAATCTGTAACGAACCTGTTAACTGCTCGCTCGCGTTGCATCGCTTGCGCTCTAGGGCGTCCCACCTCACGGGATGCTTGCTATATTTACGGTGGAGAGCTTGGGCATAGCAGTTCCCTACCACTTAGAGAACTGCTCAATGCTTCAACATTTCCGTATGGAGCCGCTTGTAACATTTTTAGAACTGCACGTCCAGAGGTCGTCCTTAGCCTAGACTAACTTAGTTTACCCCTTTCGGGGAGAGCCAGTTCAGTTCGCAGTCTCAGACATTGCTGCCAGAGTCGCTTTAAGTCGGTAGTCTTTTAACCCTCCCGACCCCTCTCCTTCACACGGGAGTCCTTTTCAGGTTGGTTCCGTAGTCAGGGATTGAACCTGCCGTGCTACGCTCACCCTAACTGCGAGTTCTTTGTCGGTTACTTCCCTACGGTTTCAGCGCAAAGAGATGACCCGCTTAGTAACGCCAGCTACCAAGCGGGTCTATTCTCTTTGCTGAAAATTAAACCAATTTGAGTCTGGCGTTCCTCATTAGGATGCAACCAATCTACACTCCTGCACGAATCTGTCAAGCGTTTGGCAAATCGTATTTGCAAACAATCATTGAGGACTCTTCGTTGGGTTGATACCAGCCTTTATTTGTGTAGACATTCAAGATATCGTTAAAGAACTTCTCGTATCTCGGCCCAATCTTCTCAAGCGTGAAGTTCTCTCCCCAGACCCTGCAATTCTTTGAAGCAATCTCTCCAGCTTGAACTCGCTTAATTGCCTCCACAAAGTCTCCCATAGAGCGGCATCTGTAGCCAGTAATACCGTGCAAGTTGTTTTCGGCAAACGCCCCCCAGTCTGTCGTTATTGTTGGGGTTCCAGATAGAAGGTTCTCAATCTGAACGCCTCCAAACGGCTCGACATACATTGAAGGCAAAAATGAGGCAGCAGCATTCGCCATCAGTTCCTTGCGTTTCTCCATGTCGGCATACCCGACATACTCAACATGTGGTGGAAGATTGTATCCGTCTTCCTTTTGCCCTGCAACGACCAGTTTCACTCCAGCCTGTTCAGTAGCTTGTATTGCAATATTGACGCCCTTGCCGTCGTAAACTCGCCCCAAATACAAGAAGTAATCTTCTTTCTTGTCGTTAAATGTAAAATCTTTCTTGTCGAAATAGTTTGGTATTACAACCTCATACCAGTCTTGGTTGCAGTGACCGACACGATTCATGCCGCAGTAGGCGTGATAAATTGCGTAGGATTCAAACACCTTCCACCGCGCCCAAAATCCGCCAGCATATCCAATGCCTGGCTCTACACAGATCAGATCGGGATGTGCATCGCAGATCGGCCTAACCCCGCTCCCCCAGAACGGAAGGATGAATTCATTTTTGCCTTTGCGCTTTTCAACCTCGCGGATCGCATTTTTGTAAAACGTCTGATATGCATAGTCGCCAGTATCAAACTTGAAGAACTTGCTCTTCCAATCGTGCGTTCCGTATGACTTCTCAAAGTCGTCGTTTGTTAGAACTGAAACATGTTCGTCGCATTCAAGATCAGAGTCTTCGTGACCATAGTGAATAACCTTGTGACCCAAGGCTTTCATCATTCTCCCGAACTTTACCACTTTTTGGGTGTAGGCGCAGGCGTTGAATTTTGTAGAAGAAACGGTGTGCGGAACTCCCAACACATGGTATGTGTGCATATTCATCTTAATTTTTACGATATATCCCTGCACGAAACTGTCAAGTCCCGACAGTTTATCTCAGAAAAATGTATACAAGTTTCGGACAGAAAAACCGCCTTGAACTCTGCGATCTATTGGGTAACAATAACTGGAGATGAACGCATTCCATTCCGGCTGCATCGGCGATATTATCTATTCCATTCCCTCGATGAAGGAGTATGGGGTGAAGAAGTTGTTTATCGCGGACAGACCTTGGACAAAGCCAATCTCGCACAGGATAGATACGTTTAGGAGGCTAATCGAATCTCAAGGCATCTCCGTCCACAAGCATGAAGGCGAAAAGATCGACTTCGATATTTCTACGTATCGGAACGGCGGGATGCGCTACGGGGAGAACATCGCTAGTCGTGTGGCAAGATGGATGATGGTGAGGCCGGATTTGACGCAGCCTTGGCTGGACATTCACTTGGGCAGCCTCGACGCAAAGAACAGAATCGTCATCTCTCGGGGAGCAAGATGGCATGGCGAATACTTCCCGTGGAGGAGGATAGTCGAAGAGTTCAAGGATGATATTCTCTTTATCGGATTGCCGGAGGAACACCACACGTTCTGCGAGCAGTTCGGGAAGGTAGAGTATTTGCGCACAAACGACCTGTATGACGTCGCGCAGGCTATTCGGGCATGCGACCTCTTTATCGGGAGCCAAAGCTCGCCTAACGCCATCTGCGAGGGATTAAAGCACAATTGCATCCAAGAGTGCTGCCTCTACGCCTACGACTGCTATTTCCCGAGAGAGAACAAGAAGCACGTCAACTACGGAGAGGTATCGTTCACATTCAAAGGAAAACGCTTCTCGGCGAGTCCAGAGTATCCCAAGAGCGGATACCAGATCACGTTTAACAATCACATCTACAAGGCAAAAGACAAGCACCTAGTTGTAGCGATGCTCAGAGCAGACTTGATTCAGCAAGGATTATCGTATACCGTAGACGAGATGGAGTCTTGGATACAGAGGTATTGAAGTATGGCTACAGTTAAATACACAGAAGACGAAGAGGGTAATAAAAAGATTATCCTAAAAGATGGTAAGGTTAGTTGTGAGTGCTGTGGCACGCCATTCGGCCTTTTAGCTTCAGCAACTTCAGATGGGCAGAACTTAGGATGTGCCATGGGGCCAGCAATACAAACTTATTTTATAGAGCCGCCATATAAATTAATAAGAAATAAAAAATACAAATTAAGAATTAATTTTACTTCGGGAGATTCTTTGTATCATGTGGGATCTTTTTATCAAGCAAATTATACATTTGCTCCAGATTTAACTATAAATTGGGCAACAACATTTAGTGGAACATTTGGCAATCCGTGGACAATATCAAATGGTGGGAAAACAATTAGATTTTCTCTTGATGATTCTGGAAATTGCGGCGGATCAAATAACAACTTGCAAAGGGGGACAGCAGAAGCCATTATCATTAACCCGACTAGCAGCATTACAATGGGCTTTAGTTTTACCGGAATCGCAGAGCTTCAAGACTCTGGTTTTGAAAATATTTCCTTTTTTTTAGAAGATGTAAAAAATATATGAGAGGCGCGGTTATTTGCGAAAACCAAGTTAAAACAAAAATCAAAAATCTTTTTGTTTGTAAAATAAATCTATATGGCGGCCATCCATACATTGGCAACTGCATCGAATGTGTTTCTCGCAACCAAAACAACCAGCAACACGCCGCCGAACTCGCGGCCCGCGCCGAACGCTCGCACCCGTCAACCGCCCCCCGCGTCTCCGGCTGCTGCGACTCAGCCAGAAATTACATTGATTGATAGACTTGTTAACAATATAGTTCCGCGATGAATCCGATTCCTACGACTAACGCAATGAAGCCAGCCCCCGGCAAGGGCGTATCGTCCTTCCCAACGCCTGTCATCAAAGACACGGTAATCGTAGAGGTGGTCAATGCGTGGAAAGGCGACTACCAGCCGCTGGAATATGGAACGAAGTGGGATGACGTTCCCCACGCCTCGGTTCAAGGCAGCTTCCCAGACCACAAGCTGATCAACCAATCCCCGAACAGCGAAGACGGGCAATGGGTCAAACGCATCTGGGCGAACGACCGAGTAGACCAAGACACCTACAACTACGCGATCAAATACAGCGGAGGATCAGACGCGCATCCGATTTACATCCGCACCTACGTAGAACTCCGCGAGACATACGCTCCAGTTCCAGACTTGTCGCCGGACCCGCTATTCCCAAATGCATTGCTTGTCGAGGAGGAGGTTCAAAGACAAGAAGACGAACTTGATTCTCGTTACGTCAAGGTTATCCGAACCTACGAAACTCTTCCGGGTCCAATTATCTCCTCACGGCGAGTCAACGAGCGTGGAGATTTAGAGACAGTCGAAGTCCAAGAAGTAGCCCCAAACACGCCACCAGACCCAGACGGGCTGTTTGTCACGCAAACACAAGTCATCAAGGAGGATGTTAGTAAAGGAACGAAAACTACAGCAACCGTTCCGAGCTACACTCAACTTCTCGTAAAAGAAAAGAAAGAGGGACTTTTGGGGGAAACAGTAACAACTGACGACATTGTTGATCCGACAACGCAACCTGATGCGCTTTCGCAATCCGTCGTTGCCTCTGTTGTTCAGCAAACGTCTGCAACAAAAGCTGTCAAAAGAACAACAACCTCAAGCGGCCCTACGGTTCTTACAAAAAGGAGCAAGGATGGGAAGTTGCTTGGAGACGTAACGGCGACCCAAAGCATTGTGCCTCCGAACTCAGGCGCAGACGAGCCGAATAACGTAATTCTATCAAGCGAGGTAAATCAGATTGATTCAGGAAAGGCTGTTAAAACAACGACAGTCTTAAACTCAACACCAACATTAACAAGCAGAGACAAAAAGGCTGGACTGCTTGGAGAAACAACCGCAACGGAATCTGTCGTGTTGGCTGGAACGCAACCGGACAATCTTTCTCAAACAATCGTATCCTCAACAGTTGAGTCCATAGATTCTATTAGGAGCAGAAAGGTAACGGTTGAATCTACTGGTCCAACACAGCTTGCAGGGCAAAGAGTAAATCAACGAGGAGATTTGGAAACCGTTGTCGAAAGCATCGTTCCAACAGGAACAAGACCTCAAGACGATTCGCTTCTACTTGTTTCTTCAGAGGTTTCCCCAATAGACTCCGCGAAATCAAAACTAACAACAGCAACCGTTGGTCTGCACAGTCAGCTGTCTGGTGCGGAGCAAAAGTCTGGGCTTTACGGAGTCACTCAGACAATAGATTCAATTGTTCCAGCCGGATCACCGCCAGATGAATTGTCTCTAAATGGCATCATTGAGTCTACTGTAACTCCAATCTCAAAAACAAAATCAAGAAAAGTAACGGTTTTTTCAGGAGGGCCAAACAAGCTTGACTCAAATTCTCTTGTTGATTCGCCGATTGGCCTTGTTAAGGCAAAGGTTGAAAAGTCAATGGTTTCGCCATCAACTCAGCCTCAATATGACGAGCAACAAGGTCTTACGATTTTAAGAGATAATATTGAACCACTTGATGAATCAAAATCACAGCGAGAGGTTATAGATGTAAGTGATTGGCCTGAAAACACTGGCGTCGATTATGATGATGAACTTGGAATTGGGGTTTATTATAAAGAAACAATTGTAAATCCAAGTGAATACATAAACTCAAATTATTGGGAAGATTTATCAAACATCAATTACAAGCCAATTGATCAATGGAAAAGTCTGAAAAGATCAATAGATAAGGAAAAATTAAAAGAATCGTTATTAAGTCAATGGTATAAGATTTCCACAGGAGTCCAAATAACGCTTCCGGATAAGTTGTTAGAAATTAAATCATATTTCGGATCTTCGTTTTCGGAAGCAGAAGATTATGATTTTGGCGCTGGAGCGTTTACTGGATCGTATGAAAGAAACCAATCAGGCTCAACCAAGTCATCAGCCTCAATGAGCGGAGAGGTATACTTCAGAATTCAAAAGGGCTTTAGCGGATCAATACCAGGCTACAAGCATATATTCTTTCTTGAAATACCTAGCGACGGAAGGATTGCTGGACAAAGCATAATAAATAAATTAAATGAGCTTGAACAATTTGGAACATCCGGACCAACGATTCCGGGCGGTGGAGAGGGCGTTATAACGCTTGATCCAAAATACAAGCCTTGGCCGTATATTAAATCTATATCGGAAAACATACTTCTAATAAGCGGCGGAAAATCGGAAACAATAAATAAATCGTTGAGCGAGTCTGTCTCAATAAATGGAGCATCTCGCTCTGAAGGTGCGGGGAAGTCGTTAGATGTTAATGTCAGCGTAAATTCAATAACGGTTCCACAAACACTTCATGGTGTATTGCAAACAGGCCCGCCGCAAATAATAGGCCAAGTATCAAGTAAACAAGAGCTACAGGTTGATTACTCGGTCCAACCCGAACAGCTTTCTGCGACAGATCCAGAAAGATTCCCAGCCGGAAATTATTTATATGATTCAAATGTTGAAATTTACAAATGGGGATTTGTCAAAGTGACCGCAATAACAGTTGAAATAACAGACGAGTATACATGAACGAGGCGATTCCAATCTCCAGTAGCGCAAACAAGGTAAAACAACTACCTATAAAAATACCAAATGACTTTGAAGATGGTGCGCAATATCTACCAATTGCTGGTAAACAGCAAATCAATGGAGCAAGCGAGCCAGCAATAGGTTCATATACGCCAAAAGCGCCTGGAGGCGGAACATTTGTTCTTGGATCTATTGATGGGGTTATACAGTGGATAGCAACAGAGGCGTGCCAATGATTTTATTCTTGAAGAAAAGGTTTCAAGATATACAAATGTAAAAAGAAGATAATAATATGGCTTCCATTCTAAAAGACGCAAAGCAAAGATTTGTTGGACTTAATGAAAATCCAACAACAAACCAAAGATTGCCGCAATACCCAATGCAATCAATGTCGGAACAGCCAACAACTGGGAGCGTTGGTCAATCATTTGGAAAAGTGATTGGTGGAATGACTGGTGGAGGAATTGGCCTTGCGGGACTAGCTGGACTATCAAAACAGCTTGCCGACTCCGCTGCTGAGAGAGAGCGCGAAACAACAAAGCTTGAATTAGGCCTTAAAGAACAATCAGAATTAAGGAAAATCAGAATTTCAGAAGCCCAGAGAAAAATAGAAGACATTAAGTCGGAAATTCAAGAATGGGAAAAATCACCACAAAGTATAAATAAAGGCGCTGAAATTGAAAAAAGAAGGCAGTCATTACAGGCAGCGCAAAGAGAATTAGATCAATTGCTTAAATGAGAATAACTCTCGGAGAGGCGAAGCAGCAACTTTATACCGCCATTGTTCCCAACCTGAACTCGCAAGAGAACGTAGACAGGTTTACGTCTTATCTCAATCTTGCGCAGGAAAGATTGATCAACAGCGGGAAGTGGAACGGAACGATATTTCCGGTTAGGTTTCTTTCTCCAGACGGGCTGATCACATTGCCGCGACAATTCGTTTCGGCGTTAGCGTCCAAGTGGGTTAAGGATGAAGCCAGCGGCCCGATTCGCATTCGCAACGGGTGGTTTACATACCTCACACCAATTACCGATCTATGGAGCGCAACGTATTGGCCGCGATACGGATTCAACGAGACGTTTATTGACGATCTCGGAGACGGATTCTGCACATTCAAGGATTCAACTTACAGTTCATACAGGCTGAAGATTGAAATTGACGATCCCACAGATGCCGGAAGCAAGGTTGTGATAAAGGGAAAAACTCCAAGCGGGGTGGACATATCAATGACGGTTACACTTATTAACCAAGATATTACGACTTTTGATTCTTTTAGCGGACAATTATCGATGTTCCAAAAGCCAATCACCAATGGAGCAATCAAGCTTTATGCCGTAAACTCTGCAAATCTCGCGCAAGAAGAACTGATCGGCGAATACGCTGATACAGAAACAACGGCAAGCTATCACCGCTATTCCGTTCCTAACGAGCCAACTGTTGATTACCTTGATGTTCTCTGCAAGATTCGCTATGTTCCGTGCATCAAGGATACAGACGAGGTTATCGTATCCAATCTTGGAGCATTGAAGAATATGTTGATTAGTTTACGATACGAAGACGAGGCAGATTTGGAGCGGTCTGAAATGTTCTTTATGAAGGCGTTGCAGTTGCTGAACGGCGAAACAAAAGAGGTTCGCGGAGGATCTCGCTGGACGCTGAATATTGATCCTGTCTCGATGCAGTTCAACAACCTTTGGCCTGGGAGATAAGACATGGCTGTTTTCTCACAAACACCTGGAGAATTGGAAATCAAAGCCGTCTTGGGCAATGATTTTCTTTGCAGCCTAAACTTTGATACATCAATTGCGGCATATGATTTTACGGCTGGAATTATTCTAAATGAATATCCAGACAAGAAAATCTATCCGATCTTAACAACAAAGGCGTCATCAACAAAGTTGAACCTTCAGCTTTCCGCCTTAAGCACAAATGAGATTGGAGTTATTTCAAACAAGAAATGGTTCTTAAACTGGACAGCCAACGATGCAACTCAAACAATTTTAAGTGGAAGGTTCCAAATATCCGATGTTCCGATTGGATTAAATGAAGGAAATGATGTTGATGTAATCGTAAATTTTGATGATGTAAACATTAACGTCTCCTCCGTTGCATCGTTTGGAGCGACTGGAGCAACCGGAGCGGCGGGATCAACTGGCGCAACTGGAGTTGGCGCAACGGGCTTAACCGGATCAACTGGCGCAACGGGAATTGGAACACTGTTTTCTTCTTCTCCTCCGTTCCCTATTGCTGGGCTTAATTGGGTCGATACCGACACAATGAGGTTTTATCAATACTACGATAATGCATGGGTTGAAACATCTAGCTCTTTTGTTGGTCAAGCTGGAGCCACCGGGTCTGGAGCAACGGGCGCGACTGGAGTTACAGGTCAGGCAGGCTCAACTGGAGCCACTGGAGCTACTGGTGATATTGGATCAACTGGTCCGATAGGAAGAACCGGAGCAACAGGACTTCGCGGAGCCACGGGAACAATAGGGACTACTGGAGCTACGGGCGCTACAGGCCCAACAGGTCCGCAGGGGGCTACTGGAATCGGCGCAACTGGGGCTACCGGACCAGCCGGAGCGACGGGAACTGGAATTAGATTAAAAGGTTCTGTTGCTACAACATTAGATCTTCCTTTGGTTGGAAACACAATAGGCGATCTATATATCGTTATAGCAGATGGCGATGGATATGCGTGGAGTGGAGCGCAATGGACTAACGTTGGACAGATTCAAGGGCCAGCCGGACCTACTGGAGCGACTGGAATTCAGGGATCGACTGGCCCGCAAGGAACTACTGGATCAACTGGATTAACTGGTTCAACAGGTTCAACTGGAGCGTCAGGTCCAGCAGGAGCAACTGGCGTCATTGGAACAACTGGTGCAACAGGTGCGACTGGACCAACAGGAATTCAAGGCGCTACTGGGCAAATCGGGCTAACTGGAGCAACTGGAATTCAAGGGTCAACCGGACCAGTAGGATCTACTGGAGCTACCGGATTGCGCGTTGATACTACAATTTCAAGCAATTCCACTGTATCAATTAGCTTGGGCGGAAAGATATTTCAGCACACAACCACATTCAATCCAGTCTATACAGTTGGGAGCAGGGTTATTATAACAGGAACAACTGATAGGCAGATGAGTGGAACCGTTACGAATGTTACGGAGTCCTTAACTCAAGTTAACGTAGATACAATTATTAGCGGGTCTGGAAACTTTTCGTCTTGGACAATTGGTCTTAGCTCAATCATTGGGGCTACGGGATTGGTTGGTCCGACTGGAATTCAAGGAGCTACCGGAATTCAAGGATCTACAGGATCAACTGGCCCAACTGGCCCAGTAGGTCCAACTGGACCGCAAGGAACTCCAGGCGGTGCTACTGGCCCAGTAGGTCCAACTGGACCGCAAGGCGCTACTGGAGCAACGGGTCCACTTCCATCGGTTGTTCCTACACTACAAATTACCGGAGAGGCCAATCTTGGGTTAATTACAGAAACAAAAACAACTACGGGGACAAGCGGAAATATCTCGTTAAACCTATCATCTTCTACATTCTTTGTAATAAATAGAACTGGTAGTGTAACGTTAACATTTTCAAGCCCTCCAGCTAGTCCCAAGGTATTTTCTTTTACAATTTTTACAACATCTCCAGGCTACACAGCTTTTCTTATATATCCAGCAAGCGTTAAGTGGCCGGATGGAATTCCTCCAGCATTAAGTGTAGCAAGTGGAAAGGCGGATATATTATCATTCTTGACGCACGACGGAGGCAATACGTGGTTTGGATTTGTATCCGGACAAAACTATTGATCGTAATGGGTTTTGCAGCCAGAAAATTTATAAATCAAAATTCGGGAAGCTTTCCATCCCACTGGGTCGGCGGGGAAATGGGATTTGAAATTGAGCTTGATGATTCATTCGTTTCCATTGTTAACGGAGGCGGAATGATCGTCGCAATTACAGCAAGGGGACTTGTTGCAAGAACGACTGATGGAATAAACTGGCTTTCATCGAACCTTCCAGCGGGACAATGGTTTGATATAACATATGGAAATGGGAGATTTGTTGCCGTTGGAGCACTTGGGTCTGATGGAATTTCAGCGTATAGTTCAAACGCGGCAAATTGGACAAATGCCTCCATGCCGACCGGATTATGGCTCGGCGTTACTTATGGTGCCGGAAAATTTGTCGCAGTTGGATATCACAGTAAAAGGAGCGCATATAGCTCAAATGGAATAAATTGGACGATATCCAATAACGGTCCAGACAACCCGACCTTTCCAAGAGACGATCAGTGGCATAGCGTATCGTTTGGAAATAACATTTTTGTTGCAATAACAGGTATTTCTATATCTCGCAGCAGTGATGGTATAAATTGGACATATTCTCCATTTGATTCTACTAATCCAGATATATACTACGACATTAAATTTAGCGGTGGAATATTTGTTATTGCTGGGGAAACCGGAAGGTTCGGGGGGGGGAATGGCAAGGTAACTTATGGTTCTGATGGGGTAAATTGGTTTGAAAAAATAATTGAAAACCAAGACAATGGATATCGCAATTTCTATACATCAATTGCAACAAAAGGTGACGATTTTGTAATCATAACTAAAACGATTAACACTCAATCAACTTGGGCAACAAAAATAAATGCACAAAAGTTATATACAGATCAATTTATAGCAATACCAGAGCCATTAAATGTTAGGGCCGAATCAAATAATTTAATTTGTTATGGTGAAAATCTAAGCGGATATTCTGGAAAAGATAGATTTGTTTGCATTTATGGAAATACCAATCTTTTTATTTATTCAAAATCAGGTCCGACGCCTTGGTCAACAAACGCTCTAACGGATACATTTTCTTCTGGAAAATTGCTTTATGGAAGCCAAACGAACTTTGGGGTTAATAGCTTTTTTTCAATGAATAGAAGTAATTCAAATCAATCCAAAAAAATTGCCGTAAGCCAAGACGGAATAACGTGGACGCAATTTGGTTTTGATAATTGGGAAACAACGACATATAGGGATTTTTGTTTTAGTGAAAGCAACACGATGGCTTTAGTCGGAAATCAATTAAGCGATGGAGTTATAAGAATATACAGGACTCCACCGACAGGACAAACGTTGCCATATTTTGACATAACAACGCCTGGATACCAATTAAGAGCGATTACGTTTGCAAACGGAAAATACTATATAGCCGCAGTCACAACAACGTCATGGTATATTATTGAATATACAGTTGGATCTACATTCAACGCATATCAGATTCCACTTACAGGAATAACAGATTTAAGATATTTGAATGGAGTGTTTTTTATAGAGGCATCTTCGGCCTTCCAACCCGGAAGGAAGGTTTATGCATGTAATAATATAATCAGCGGTCCATACGTTGAAATTCCGGCAAACTATAATTCATCAATTGCATATGGCAATAATCTGTTCGTGTCCTCCATTTATCTTGGTGGTTACACTTATAGTAGCAACGGGATTGATTGGACGCCAGGAGGCGAGTTCCAAAATGTATATAATAAGCCAATTATTGCATTCGGTAACGGAAGATTTGTTTCATTAGCGTCATCAGTTGTGGGAAACTCATTTAGATATATTTCCGCGTATAGCAATGATGGAATTGAATGGTTTACAGATCCGATATATCAAATGCCATATCCAGAAACGATTGCATATGGAAACGGAAGATTTGTTGCACTTCAAAGCTCTTTTGCTGGCAATCGCGTTTCAATCCGAGAATAGTTTTTGCATTTAAACGATTTTGATTTATATTTTTCCAAATTATGCCGATTGACTTTCCAGACAACCCAGTTTTAGACGAGGAATTTACAGCAGCCGGAAAAACGTGGAAGTGGAACGGTTATGCTTGGGATGCGATTACTATCGTCCAACTTGGGCCACAAGGAGCAACCGGACCATCCGGTCCAACGGGGGCAACCGGACTAACTGGATCTACAGGGCTAACAGGATCAACTGGCTTGACTGGTCCAACGGGATCAACTGGCGCAACTGGCCCAGCGGGAGCGACAGGAGCCGGGGCTACGGGATCTACTGGGCCAGCCCCAAGCGGAACTGGATTTGTTTCAGTTACAGACGGCGTGTTGCAAACGCCAATACCAGCGGCAAACCTTTCCGTTGGGACTGCAAGCAGGGTTGCAACAACTCAAACGTCAGTAAATCAATCGTATTTTGTTCCGTTTGTAACAAACGCGACAAGTCAAACTAGTGAAACCGTTAGGGTTGATTCTGGAATAACATACAATCCATCAACAAGAGTTCTTTCGACAACTTCAATTTCTGGAAACTTGACAGGAAATGTTAATGGGAATGTTCTTGGAAATCTGACTGGCCTTGCGTCAGGGAATTTATTGCTAAACAATAGCGCATATATAATTGTAAGAACAACCACAGATCCAGTTGTTAACGGAACAAATTTAAGAAGCTCATATTCTTCCGCAAAGATTTCTACCCCAAACACACTTCCATTATCTGCAACCAATAGAATTGCGGTTATAGTTCCTCCAGCTAGATATGACCTTGGAATAACGCCTTTGGCTATGGACACAGATTTCGTGGACTTGATTGGACTCTCCGAAGAACCGCGCCACGTCTTCATCACAAGTCAAGTCGTTCTCTCTGATAGCGGAACAATCGTGCAGACCGCAGACAACGTAGTTATCCGCAACGTCAGCATAGACCGCACAGGCAATCCTGCTGGTGTTGCAGCAGGAAGAACTGCGGCATACTTCCCGAACCGCGCCTCTACAACAATTCAATCGTGGACATCCAATGGAACCACGGCAACAGTCACGTCCAACGGACACGGATTACAGAACGGCGACTCTGTTCGCATTACAGGGTCTGGAAACACCAGCTTTGACGGGGCGTATACGATCACAAGAATTGACGACAACTCGTTTACATTCTCATCAACAGTCAATTCGTCTGGACTAATCGGAATAGCAACAGAGCGATTTGACGATACTTATATCGAGAACTGCCGATTCAGCGGAGACAGCAGTAGCGGAATGAGGCAAGCTGTTGAATACGCGGGAACTTATCGTAGATGCGTTGGCGGAACAGCTTCATTTGCAGGTCTTACAACTGGTTCTGGGGCCATTGCTTCTGGACTATTTGAAGACTGCGTAGCGGCAGGAAGCTCTTTTGGAGGAAGCGGAGGAACTGCATCTGGGGTATTTACAAGATGTTCTTCTGGGTCTGATTCGTTTGGCTCAACGGCATCAGGAACATTTACTGATTGCACGGCTGGGGCGACAAGCTTTGGAGGCCAGGCTGGCGGAATAGCATCTGGAACATTCTTGAGGTGCGCCGTTACTGGAGCTGGGTTTGGATCAAGCTCTTCTGGCGGAACGGCAACCGGAACATTTACCGACTGCACAATTACAAACACATCTTCCTACGGGGGCACATTTACCGGAACAATGCGTCGTTGTCGTTTTGTGACTACAGGAACAAATGCAAGCGCACTTAAAGTTGGCGCTGGTGCTAGAATATTCGATTCAACACTTATAGCCACAGGAACAGGTAACAGCATCACAGCAGATACTCCAGTAACAATCTCTCTCGCCGGATGCCGCATGAACCGTGACATCAACGCGAACGTCAGCAACAATCTCGGCACATTAACAGAGAGCTACAACTTAATCGACGCGGATATTACATAAGGAGAATTTATGCCAATTTCAGTTCCATTACCAATTGCAAAAGGAGGCACAGGGCAGGCCGCTACAGGGACGGACGCGTTTGCCGCCGGAACCTCTAGCTCCGCAACAGGAAATACAAGCAGCGCAATTGGCGGAATCAATCTCGCAACAGGATCGTTTTCCAACGCATTCGGATACGGAAACTACGGAGGCGGAACAAGCTCATCTTCCTTCGGGTATTTGAATACAGTTCTTACTCCAGCATTAAACTCCAGCGCGTTTGGATATGGGAATAGTTCTACTGGGATAGATTCGTGCGCATTTGGATACAGAAATACCGCATCTGGATTAGACGCATCCGCCTTTGGAAATTTCAATACAGCAACAGCTACAGAGTCCAATGCGTTTGGAACACTATCAAACGCGCAAGCAACTAGGGCGCTGGCTGTTGGTTTTTCCAATTTAGCTCAAGGTGTAAGCTCGTCTGCTGTCGGTGCAAGCAATATTGCGCAAGGCAGTGGAGCATCTGTCTTTGGAAGAGGAAATTTTGTCTCTACGTCGCAAGACGCCTCTAGCGTCGGTGTTGTAAATTTTGTTTTTAGTGGAGCAACAAATTCTTCCGCATTTGGATACGGCAACAGCATCTCTGGAACAGGAATAAACTCTTCCGCATTTGGGTATCGAAACACAGCACCTGGACTTGAGGCCGTCGCAATAGGAACAAACAACGATGCATCTGGATCAAGCTCTTCTGCGATTGGAAGATATAATGATGTAAACGTGTTGGGGTCAACCGCTGTTGGTCACAATAATGTTATTAACGGAGAATCGTCGATTGCGCACGGGCGGTATAACACGGCATCTGGCGAGGCATCTTCTTCGGTTGGAGACACCAATACATCCAGCGGGCAATTCTCGCTTTCTTTCGGGCGTCTCAATGCTGCAAATGGAGTGCGTTCGCAAGGTTTCGGAACATACAACTTCGCATACGGAACAAACAGCAATGCGTTTGGATACGGATGTTACGGAGGAGGAACGAATACATCCGCATTCGGATACTTCGTCCAATCTCCTGTTGCGAATACGGCAGAGTTCGGGTATTGGCCTAATCAAGCTCAACGCGGAGGATCAATCCGCACAGACTCTTCTGGAACTGCCGCACTTACCTACAGCACAAGTTCTACCGCCCTAACAGACGGAGGGGCTACAGCAGGCTCAGAGGCTGTTGGAACGCTTCCTAGAGGAATGTGCGCGATCCGCCACGACGGAGACGGACAGACGTTCATGGACGTTAACGATGCTGGCGTGATCGAAACAAAGAACATTACATCAATCTTTGGACAGGCGGCATCCGGTGCTGGCTCGGTCGCAATCGCTGTTAGTGGAACGTATTACAAGCTAACCACGGCTGCGACATTGGATTCCGGCAACACGTCACACATGGCGCTGAACGCTGGGCAAATCACACTCCAGAACACATCTGGATACACGCGCAGGTTTCTTGTAACAGCCTATATCAACGCAAGTTCAAACAACCAGAAGACGATGATAGGATTGCGAATCGGAAAGAACGGAACAAGCTACGCCGATTCGGAGGCCCGCAGCTTCAGCGACGATACAGCGCATCCTGTTGGCATAACAACGAGTTATATCGTATCCATGAACGACAACGACTACGCGGACATTTACGTGTCTAACCACACAGATACAGATACGGTAACAATCAACGCGGCCCGCATATTGGCTCACAGTATTGATTAGTCTTGATCTGCGACTAGAAGCATTTATTGTCCAACAATAAAGGATTAGAAAAATGCCAACACCAGCAAAAGGAACTCCAGCATATCAAAGAAGGTTTGAGCCTCGCGTTAAGAAAGTCGAGAAAGAAGAGGAGGTTATTGAAGAAAAGCCAATTACCCTGCGGAGGGTTCTTGGACTAGACGTGCCTCCTCGTCCGCGTGTTGGTGCTGGATCTCGACGCGAAAAAATGGAGGGGGAGGGAGAATACGGTCGTTACTTTAGGCAGGTTGCCGGGGGTCTATTCAAGCCAAGCGGAGCGAAAACAACACAGCGTGTTCCGCAAAAAAAGAAAGAAGAAGCGGTTAAGCCAAGTGATTCCGAAATGCCGCAAAGGCAAAAAGTTCCAGCAAAACCCATCCAAGTAAAAGAAGCTGCCACGGTAGAACAAAAGAAGCCAGACGAAAGCGTTCGCATTTGGCGCGTCTTAAGAAAAGGAGAAGACCCCGAAAAGGGAAACTATTTTGAAACAAAGGAAGCCGCCGAAGCTGAACTAAAGAGGCTTGGCGGTTCTGCTGTGGGTGCTGTTGCTGGTATTAAATTCCCAGGAAAAACAAAAGAAGAGTCAACCAAGATGCGCGATCAATATGTTGCTAGACTTACA
>Ga0315900_10004093_pt1 | contig 20741 bp, 21 predicted proteins | sample LakEriMetagenome_FD_203521 | JGI IMG/M metagenome (GOLD analysis project Ga0315900, IMG submission 203521) | Freshwater fungal communities from buoy surface, Lake Erie, Ohio, United States - Buoy 12 MA114 | ecosystem: Environmental > Aquatic > Freshwater > Lake > Lake biofilm | place: USA: Lake...
TCGTGGTGGAGGGCGAAGTCGTCAACCGCAAGATCACAACGCGAGAAGATCTGGAATGGGCGAATGCGCACGCCAACTATTTGTTACGAGGTGAAGTCTGATGATTGATGTTCGAGTTGGCCAAGGGTTCGACATCCACAAATTCGCTGATGCACCCATTGAAGGTCGCGTGCTCATCTTGGGTGGCGTTCCGTTTCCTGGTGAGCGAGTGTTGGTGGGGCACAGCGACGCCGATGTGATTGCTCATGCAGCAGCTGATGCTCTCTTGGGTGCGGCTGGGCTCGGAGATATTGGGCAGCACTATCCAGATACCGATCCAGCATGGAAGGGCGCGGACTCATTGGCCATTTTGCGTGATGTTGCGGCCAAAGTGACCGCCGCGGGCTGGAGAATTGGCAATGTTGACTGCAGTGTTGTGTGCGAATCGCCACGAATTGCTCCATCTCGCGACACAATGGTGACCCTGCTTTCCAAAGCCGTCGGTGCACCCGTTTCTGTTAAGGGACGACGCGCTGAAGGCCTGGGGGCGATCGGACGCAGCGAGGGCATTGCCTGCTTCGCATCAGCCGTCATTATCAAGGAGTCATAGCCATGGCCGCACGCAAATCGAATAAGCCCAAGGCAAAGGTCAACCTCGGACCTCCAGGACGTCCCGCTGGTGGACGCAATACAAACAGCCGCGCCGGAAGCAAGCCAGCAGCAAAGAAGGCTGCTGCACCTCGCAGTGGCGCTGCTGCATCTCGCGGTGTTGTGTCGCGCAGCAAGGGTGCTGGTGCCGGTGGTGCATCACGCAGTGCTGCTTCGTTCTCGCGCGATGATGCTCCGCGCCCAAAGGCTCGTCGTTCGGCTCCACTTCCTGGTGGTCGTCGCGGTGAAGCACCACGTCGTAATGCACCTGTTGCAAAAGGTCTCGGTGGAGAACAAGTAGAAGGTCGTCAAGCAGTTCGTGAATTGTTGATTGGTCAGAAGCGCAAGATCCGCGAGATCTGGATGGCATCCGACATCGATGCTGCACCGATTCTTGATGACATCGAACAAATCGCACACGCACAACGTGTTCCCATTCTTGAAGTTGCTCGTCGTACATTGGAAGACACAGCGCGCAGCGAAGCACCGCAAGGAATCATCGCGTTTGCTGATCAACTGGAAGAGGCATCGTTTGCCGACATGTTGAAGACGCACAATGGTGTCGCACCATTCTTGGTCGCCGTTGATGGCGTGACCGACCCCGGCAATCTCGGTGCTCTCTTGCGTTGTTGCGATGGTGCAGGCGTGACAGGTGTGGTGTTGCCAAAGCATCGTGCAGTGCACGTGACTCCTACCGTGGCAAAGGCATCAGCCGGAGCAGTTGAGCATGTGCCCATGACTCTTGTGTCAGGCCTGCCCACTGCCATTCAGCAGATGAAGGACAAGGGCATTTGGGTTGTCGGTCTTGATGACTCGAGCACCAACACCTTGTTTGACATCGGCAAGTTGGCCAACGAGGGCATCTGCATCGTTCTGGGGTCTGAGGGCACGGGCTTGTCCCGCCTGGTGAAGGACCGTTGCGACACCATCGTGGGCATCCCCATGCTGGGCCAAGTGTCTTCTCTCAATGTCTCGGCAGCAGCTGCGCTGGCCACTTATGAAGTGACCCGTGTGCGAATGGCTGGACGCGCCTAGGCTGAGAGACCTCGCCGGGTTAGCTCAGTGGTAGAGCAACGCACTTGTAATGCGTAGGCCGTGGGTTCAACCCCCACACCCGGCTCCATTTGCCTGATATATAAGGGTTTACTGCGGTGGCCCACGCCCTGTACACCCGCCCACTACGGTGTGGATATCTCCTTTTCCAATACGGAGGACCTTTTCTTATGAGCCAGCAACGCCCCCGCGGATCCCGCCCCTCACTTCCATCAGCCTCGAACGGCAGCCTTGGCGCAGCCGTTGCGGTGGTCGCACTCCTTCTCGGATTCCTCATCCTTCGCGATGTGCGCGCAGATGGTGGCACCAGTGTCACCCCTGCCACCAAGGCACCGGAAGTCACGGTTCCTGGCGGTGGAACCACCGACCCGAACTCGTCATCGTCCACCGCACCGTTCAACATCATGGGCTTCAAGATCCAGGTTGCGAACGCATCGGGTATCGCAGGCAGTGCCGGCGACATGACTGGTCGTTTGCAGGCACGTGGATACGTAGTGCCCGAAGCAAAGAACGTGGCTCCTGGTACAGCGAAGCGTTTGAAGACCGGCGTGTATTACACCGTGGGCTGTGAAGCCAATGCGCAAAATGTTGCAGCAGTTCTTGGCGGCAATGTTGATCTTGGGCCAATGCCTAACCCTGTTCCATTGGAAGATGGCAACATCGGCGAAGCATGCGTTCTGATTCTTTTGGGCACAGACCTTTCAAACAAGCCACTTGCTGGTGCTGAAGGCGGTCCGAACGGCATCGCTGCAACCACCACAGTTCCTCAGCAATAGTTTTTGTTGATGCTGTGTCGCTAGAAGCGACACACGTTAGGAACGAAGTTTTTTGAGAACGTCAGTTGTGGCGTCTTCGACACAACGCAACACCTGTTGTAACGCCATCTCGGTACCAAACATTTCAGTGATGCTGATTGTTTCGATCTCTGCTCGCAATGATGCGTCCATTGCTTCATCGATATCGCCCACAATTGCAAGTGTGCGCTTCTTTGCATCTTGTGCGTAATCAAATACCGACCCGACGACTTTGCCATCGAAGCTGGTGTCGTCAAGTAAACCTTCACCGGTGATGACAATGTCGTGTTCCTTCACGGCCTCATCAAAGCCATTCTCTTCAGCCACGATGTCAAAGCCAGGAATGAGTTTTGCGCCGAGTGCAGCAAGGCCGCCTGCAAGGCCACCCGCAGCGCCACTGCCAGGCATGCGCGCAACGTTGATGCCGTAGTCGCGCTCATAACGCTGCGCGAGTTGTTCGAGTCGACCAGTCAGCATTCCTACTTGCGCAGGAGTTGCACCTTTTTGTGGCGCAAAGACTTTCGCTGCATCGGTGAACAACGTGTCTACATCGCACGCAACGAGGAATTCAACTGCAAGGAGTCGTGCAGGTGTGCCGATGGCTTTCAGCGCGCCAAGACCACCATCTGTTGTGGCAGAACCACCGAGGCACACGATGATTTTCCTTGCGCCTGCGTTCAGTGCTGTGTCAATCAGTTCACCCACACCTTGTGTTGTGGCATTGAGTGGGTCGTTCTTTGCTGGACCACCGGCGAGAGTGAGTCCCGACGCACGAGCCATCTCAATAACTGCAACGCCTCGATGCAGTCGCCATGCTGCTTCGACTGGTTGGCCTAATGGTCCTGTCACGAGAGTGGTGCGGTTGGGTCCACCGAGAACATCAAGCGTTCCCTCGCCACCATCAGCCATGGGTATCTCGGTGCAATCGATATTGAGCGCCCAACACGCGTGCCCAATTGCGGCGCAGATCTGTGCGGCGCTGGCGGTGCCCTTGAATTTGTCAGCCGCTGCAAGAACTCGCACGGGGCTACCTTACGGCGGGCATAAGGTTTCCACCATGAGTGATTCATTGAACGAATTGGATGCGACGGCACAAGCCGCTTTGGTTGCCACAGGCGAGGTGTCGGCAGGCGAGATGGTGGACGCCGCAATTGCGCAAGCAGAGCGCGTGAACGGCGACATCAACGCAATCATTCACCCACGTTTTGATCGCGCACGTGATGATGTTGCGAAAGGTCTGCCCAACGGTGCATTCACAGGCGTGCCGATGGTGTTGAAAGACCTTGGTGCGTCAATGGCCGGTGAGCCACATCACATGGGTACGCGTTTTCTGAAAAACGAAAACTACATCGCGCAACGAGACAGTTATCTCACGCGTCGTTTTCGTGATGCTGGTTTTGTAGTTATTGGTCGCACAAATACGCCAGAGTTTGGCAACACGATTACAACTGAACCGTTGAGTTACGGTCCGACACGTAACCCGTGGAACCTTGACCATTCCACCGGTGGTTCGTCGGGTGGTTCTGCTGCGAGTGTGGCTGCGCACATCGTTGCTGTTGGTCATGCAAACGATGGCGGGGGTTCGATTCGTGTTCCTGCAGCCGAATGCGGACTTGTTGGGTTGAAGCCATCGCGTGGTCGTGTGAGTAAAGGACCAGACCTTGGCGAAAGCTGGATGGGTTCGACGATTGACGGAAGCGTCACGCGCACCGTGCGCGATACTGCAGCAGTTCTAGATGTGATCGCCGGCTACGAACCTGGCGACCCATACACAGCGCCACCATTTGCACGTCCGTTGTTGCAAGAAGTCGGCGTCGATCCGGGTCGTTTACGCATTGGCATTTTGGATCATCCGTTGTTTGCTCATCAAACAGATCATGCAGAATCTCGTGAATCCGTTCGTCGAACAGCAGAGATGTTGACATCGCTCGGACATGATGTGTCTGTTGCGTGGCCCACTGCATTGGAACATCCGGAGAGCGCTGGCAAGTTCACCGCGATTGTTGCTGCATGGACACATGCAGATGTTTCAACGTTTGAGAAAATTCTCGGACGCGAGATCGGCGAGGGCGACATGGAGCCCGACAACTTGTTGATGCGCAATCTTGGTCGCAACGTTTCAACAGGGATGTATCTCGACAACATGATGTGGTTGCACGCATGGTGCCGCGAAGTTGTGCAGTGGTGGGAACCCATGGATGGCTCTCGCGGCTTCGACATCTTGGTGACGCCCACGATTGCGGGTCCACCACCAAAGATCGGCTATCTCGCCGGCGAAGACGGCACACGTCATCTACTTGAAGTGCTGGCGTACACAGCGCAGTTCAACCTCACGGGCCAACCAGCGATCAGCCTTCCCTTGCATTGGTCGACGTCTGGATTGCCGATGGGTGTGCAGTTTGTGGCCGCCCCGTTCCGTGAAGATGTTTTGGTGCGGTTGGCATCTCAGTTGGAAGTTGCGATGCCGTGGAGCGACCGTGTGGCGCCACTGGTGACAAATCCCTAGTCGCTCGGTAGGGTTTTGCCCATGGCCGTTACCGTTCGAATCCCCACCACCATGCGTCCCATCTCCGGTGGAGCATCCACTGTGGAAGTTCCTGCTGGCACCTTGGGTGAAGTGTTGAAGTCGCTTGATGCGGCTCACAACGGCTTTGGCGAGCGTTTGTTTGATGGCTCAGGCGACCTGCACAAGTTCGTGAACATTTTCGTGTCGGATGACGACGTGCGTTACCTCCAGGGCCTTGAAACCCCTGTGAAGGACGGCGACACCGTCTCGATCATCCCAGCTGTAGCCGGCGGCTTTTAAAAGCCAGCGACTCGAGTGAGGCCGCTAGGCCGATCGGGTATCACGTAGCTGGCTGGTTCTAAGCCTGTAGAGGCTTGGCTGGCCTGAGGCCGGTTTTCCTATACAACTGCCAGGTGTGGCGTTAGCAGTCTCAACGGTAGAGTGCTAGCCATCGGTTCGCCCCTCGGCGTCCCCCCCATATAGGCACCCCAATTCGGAGGAAACCACCATGGCAAAGCTCATTGCGTTTGATGAAGAGGCCCGTCGCGGTCTTGAAGCTGGCATGAACAAGTTGGCTGACGCTGTCCGCGTCACGCTCGGACCAAAGGGTCGCAACGTCGTTCTCGCCAAGCAGTGGGGAGCACCCACAATCACTAACGACGGTGTCTCCATCGCAAAAGACATCGAACTCGAAGATCCTTACGAGCGCATCGGCGCTGAATTGGTCAAGGAAGTCGCAAAGAAGACTGATGACGTCGCAGGCGACGGCACCACGACAGCAACAGTTCTTGCATGGACAATGGTGCGCGAAGGTTTGCGCAACGTTGCAGCCGGTGCAAACCCAATGTCACTGAAGAAGGGCATTGAGGCAGCAGTCGCAGCAGCAATCGTCAGCATCAAGGATCTTGCGAAAGAAGTCGATTCGAAAGAGCAGATCGCTCAGGTCGCATCAATCTCTGCAGCCGACACTGAAATCGGCCGCATGATTTCTGAAGCCATTGACAAGGTCGGCAAAGACGGTGTCATCACCGTTGAAGAGAGCCAGACATTCGGAATGGAAATGGACCTCGTCGAGGGCATGCGTTTCGACAAGGGCTACATCTCCCCATACTTCGTGACCGACGCAGATCGCATGGAAGCATCGCTCGACGAGGCATACATCCTTCTCGTCTCGGGCAAGATCACAAACGTTCGCGACATGCTTCCTGTTCTTGAAAAGGTCATGCAGAGCGGCAAGCCACTCGTCATCATCGCTGAAGACATCGAAGGCGAAGCACTTGCAACTCTCGTCGTGAACAAGATTCGCGGCACCTTCAAGAGCGCAGCTGTCAAGGCTCCAGGCTTTGGCGATCGTCGCAAGGCAATGTTGCAAGACATCGCGCTTCTCACTGGTGCACAGGTCATCAGCGAAGAAGTTGGTCTCAAGTTGGAGAATGCAACTCTCGACCTTCTTGGTCGCGCAAAGAAGATTGTCATCACAAAAGATGAAACAACAATCATCGAAGGCGCTGGCACCGAGGATGACATCAAGGGTCGCATCAACCAGATCAAGACTGAAATCGAAAACACCGACTCTGACTACGACCGCGAGAAGCTCCAAGAGCGCCTTGCCAAGTTGTCAGGTGGCGTTGCAGTTCTCAAGGTTGGCGCAGCCACCGAAGTAGAACTCAAGGAAAAGAAGCACCGCATCGAAGACGCAGTGAGCACCACGAAGGCCGCTATCGAAGAGGGCGTTGTTCCTGGCGGTGGCGTTGCACTTCTTCGCGCACAGGCTGCAGTTATCGCTGCTGCTGAAAAGCTCACAGGTGACGAAGCAACCGGCGCACGCATGGTCGCACGTTCACTCGAAGGCCCACTCAAGCAGATCGCAGAAAATGCTGGTCTTGAAGGTGGAGTCGTTGTTGAAAAGGTGAAGAACCTCAAGGGCAATGAAGGCCTCAACGCAGCAACCGGCGAGTACGAAGACCTCGTGAAGCTTGGCGTTATCGACGCTGCAAAGGTGACACGCTCTGCATTGCAGAACGCGGCATCCATTGCTGCTCTTTTCCTCACCACCGAGTGCGTGATTGCAGACAAGCCAGAAGAGGCTTCACATGCAGGTCACGACCACGGTGGCATGGGCGACTTCTAAGTCGTTCATACATTTCTGATCGTCGATGTCGCGTCCTCTCGCACTCGTTAGTTGTGCTGAGGCGCGACATCACGACACAGATCTTTCGCTGATTATTCGCGGTCTGCAAGACCGCGGCATCGTCGCAGAAATTACGGATTGGGATAACGCCGCCGAGGACTGGTCACGGTTCTCCGCGGCGATTATTCGTTCTCCATGGGATTACCACCGCCGGTATGACGACTTCGTGCAATGGCTTGATGATGTCTCTGCGAAGACAACGTTGTTCAACAGTGCTGACATCGTGAAGTGGAACACCGACAAGGTGTATCTCGGTGAAATGATCGATGCTGGTATTCCAGTGATCCCCACAACGTTTGTTCGTGGTGCTGAAGACTTAGTGCTCATCACGAATGATGGGATGTTGAATCGTGACATTGTGGTGAAGCCGACGATCAGCGCTGGTTCCAACAACACTGAACGCCACATGGAGTCACCGGTGAAAGCAGCAGCTCATTTGGGTTCGCTGATTGATGCGGGCAAAGTTGCAATGGTGCAGCCGTATCAGCGCTTCATTGATGAACGCGGTGAAACCGGAATGGTCTATTTCAACGGCGCCTATAGCCATGCATTCCGCAAAGGTGCAATCTTGGCAACAGGCGACAACGTGAAGAACGGCCTGTACACCGAAGAAGATATTTCAGCGCGTGATGCGTCATCGCAAGAGCGTGAATTGGGCGAACAAGTCATGGACTTCATCGTGGAGAAGTTCGGTTACGCGCCGTTGTATGCCCGTGTTGACGTTGTTCGTGGCTCCGCCGGAGTTCCTGTTCTGATGGAGCTTGAACTTGCAGAGCCGTCCTTGTACCTCCACATGGATCGTGATGCAGGTACTCGCTTTGCGTCAGCCGTCGTCACAGTCACTCGTCAGTAGATAGGTTAGAAATATGAGCGAACCGATGTCCCCCTCGGTCGGCCTTGGGGTCGTCCACCTTTTTTGCAAGCCATTCCCTGACTTCAAGGGTGATGATCTTGTTGCAGCAGTGAAGGCTGCAGAGGAAAACGGCGTCACCGTCGTCACTGTTTCCATGTTGGGTCACAAAGCTGATCTTGCAGTGATGGGCATGGCCGCAGACATGCGCGCTCTGAAGGCTTTACAAACCGGTGTGCAGCATGCAGGTCTTGAAATTGTTGACAGCTATGTGTCGCTCACCGAAGTGTCTGAATATTCAAAGGGCATGCCGCAGGAAATGTTGAATGCGCGTCTGTACCCAACATTGCCACCTGCAGGAAAGAACGCTTGGTGCTTCTATCCAATGTCAAAGCGCCGTGAGCACAAAGACAACTGGTTCACCTTGGAATTCGACAAGCGTAAAGAACTGATGGAAGAGCACGGCAAGAGCGGGCGCACATTCGCCGGCCGCGTGATTCAACTTGTCACTGGTTCAACGGGCCTTGACGATTACGAGTGGGGAGTCACCTTGTTTGCTGTGCACCCTGATGACTTGAAAGAAGTCGTGTACACGATGCGTTACGACGAGGCATCGGCTGTGTATGCAGACTTCGGCGCGTTCTATGTCGGCATGGTTACACCAGTCGAAGAACTGATCCACCAGATCTAATTGGCATCGTTGATGAGGTGTGCATACTTCTTGTGCGCAGCTTGAGGTGTCACCCCAAGTAGATCGCCGATTGTTTGCCACGTCACCCCAGATTCTCGGGCGGCAGAAATCGCTCTTCGGAGTTCCTTGTCCCAAATGCTTCGCTCAAAGACTGCAGATGTGATGGCCATTTCCGCGGGGGTAAGTTCTCGACCGAGCGCAATCTCGCCTCGTTCAAAACGATCTATAAAGTCTTGAAGGTCCATTGACGCTTTCTTTTTCATTTCACGATCCTTAAATGTTTTGGTCTTACCTTCATGGCATGGAAAATGACAATTGACTCTTCTGACAATCTGTAAATGAGTTCAAGCAGATTCCCATTACTGTCCGGACCTACAACTAGGTATTTTTCCTCAAGTCGAAGTTCTCGAATTCTGTTGCGGAATGCGTGCATCATGTCTGCGTCAGAGATTCCGTGTTCCGCGCTGAGGGCAGAATCTCTGGTGTCAGCATATCAACTTAGGTTGATAACTTGACGGGGCTTGCATGTTGGCATGTGTGCCGATTTATCGCCTTGTGGCAATGCAATGTGCGCATAGCTGGGTCTAGGTTTGGGATATTGAAACGGGGGACACGTGGCAAATGTTGTGAATGAAGCACGCGATTTCTTAGCGGCGCATTGGCAGCCCGACATGGATCTTGCCAAGTGGAAAGAGCTCGTCATCGACAACCGGTGGGCTGCATTGCGCTGGCCAGAAGATTGCATGGGTCGCGCGCTGGATGACGACACAGCGAAAGAAGTCGAAGCGTTGTTTGTTGCTGCAGGTGCACCTGGTACGGGGCAAGACAAATCCAATCTGTGGGCTGGATCCATTGTCGGCTTCGGCACACCAGAGTTGAAAGAGCAATTCATTCGTCCGTTATTGATGGATGAAGTTGCGATGTGTCTGTTGTACAGCGAGCCAGGAGCTGGTTCAGACCTTGCAGGTATTCGCACCTCAGCAGTTCGTGACGGAGACGAATGGGTTGTCAACGGTCAGAAGGTGTGGACCTCAGGCGCAAAAGATGCTGATTTCGGAATGTTGATTGCTCGCACTGATTGGGATCAGCCAAAGCACCGCGGAATTTCTTTCTTCTATCTTCCGATGAAGCAAGCCGGAGTTGAAGTGCGTCCGCTGCGACAGGCGACGGGCGACTCGCGTTTCAACGAAGTGTTCATCACTGATGCACGAGTTCCCGCGCAGAACATGCTCGGTGAACTCAATCAGGGTTGGTGGGTATTGCAAAGTGCGCTGGCGTACGAGCGCGCAATGATGGGCATCTCACGTCGTGGCCCTCGTGGCCCCGCTGGTGGCGCGACTGCAACTGCAATGGGTCACATTCCATTGCCAGATTTGTCGTTGGTGAAACTGGCGCAATCCGTGGGAAAGAACAACGACCTGAAGGTGCGACAGAAATTAGCGAAGTTGCATTGCATGCGCTTAGTGAACGATTGGAATAACGACCGGTCCAAGGCAATGGCTGCAGGTGGCGGTTCGTCACCTCTTGCGTCATTCGGAAAACTCGCCATGAGTGGGTTATTGCATTTTGCTGGTCACTTACAGGGCGAACTGTTGGGCGCTGAAGGAACACTTGATGGTGATGAGAATCCTCGTGCACGTGATGCGAATTACTCACAACTCAATGCGTATTTCACATCGATCGGTGGCGGCACGGATCAAGTGCAGCGCAACATCATCGGTGAACGCATTCTTGGTTTACCCAAAGAGCCTGAAGTCGATAGGGACATGCCGTTCCGCGATGTCCCTGCGGGCGGAAAGCGCTAGTTAATCGCGTGCCATGGTGGCACGACTTGCGCCATGGAAATCAAGAACTTGATCATCATCAAGATTGATTTCAACTTTCTTGAGATCGCCTGTGAACAAGAACGGCGATTCATAATGGCTCACTGGTGTTCCACGGTCGAGGCCAATGTCAAGACCTGACCACGAGATCAGAAGCCAGAAGATGTTTTCCGTTGTCATGGTGCCCACTTCAACGTCATCAATGAACATCGTGAGAGTTCCTTCGTTGCCATTGCGCTTCATGCGCACGCCCACGATGTGAGCTCCAGCCGAGATCTTGCGATCTGATTTCAGCATCTGGTGACTGCCACCAATGTTGAGGTCATGCTCGAGGAATCCATCTCGAATGAAGAGGCTGTATCCACTGGTGAGGTCTCCGTGAGAGATCAAGACACCTTCACACCCATCTGCAGGAACATCGATGTATGCAGAGATTGTGTATGAACGACTGCGTAAGTCGGGTGCGACATCGGATGGGATGTGCCCCATTCCCTTCCAGAAGGTGTAGCGCGAACGATTGCCTCGATGGCGTTCTGCGTTCTCGGCGAAGCGTGGTGCGAAGCGGTCGTCGAGTGGCAACACCTTGTTCTTGTCGGCTTCTTGCCACCACATCTCGATCAACTTCGCAAGACGCTCTGGCTCTTGTGCAGCAAGATCATTCATCTCATTGAAGTCCTGTGCAAGGTGGTACAACTCCCACACATCGTCTTCGAACGGAGTTCCCATTTGGTGATAGGCAACTGCTTTCCATCCGTCAACAACGATGCCTCGGTGACCGAACATTTCAAAATATTGTGGGCCGCGATTGATTGTTGCGCTGGGGTCACTGAGGACAGGGGCGAATGATTGACCTTCAATCGGCATCTGTGCGATGCCGTTCACAGTTGTTGGCGCTTCGAGACCGAGCATCTCGAGAATGGTCGGGGCAAGGTCAACAGCATGACAGAAGTTGTGGCGAACACCACCGTGGTCATTCACAACACCTGGCCATGCGATGACAAAGGGATCACGAATTCCGCCGGAGTGCGTGTTCTGCTTGTAGCGCTTCAATGGTGTGTTGGCGGTCATCGCCCAACCCCACGGGAAGTTGCTGTGCGTATCGGGGCCGCCAATGTCACCGATCTTTGAAATCTTTTCTTCGATCGATTCCGCAATGAGGTTGAAAGGCCCCATTGCATTGATGAATCCCAATGGTCCGCCTTCTTGACTTGCACCGTTGTCACTCATCACCATGATGACGGTGTTGTCGAGTTGACCGGAGTCTTCAAGCTGCTTCACCAAGCGTGCGAGATGATCATCAAAGTGTTCGAGCATTGCTGCATATGCAGCCATTAGTCGAATAGATAGTGGCTTCTGATCTGCAGGTACGTCTGCCCACGGAAGAACCCAATCGTTGCGATCAGGAAGGACGGTGTCTGGTGGAACAATTCCCAACTTAATTTGGTTTGCGAGACGACGTTCGCGTGCTGCATCCCAACCATCGAGGTAGTTCTTCTCGCAACGGTCGATGTACTCAACGGGAGCCTGATGAGGTGCATGACAGGCACCCGGTGCAAGCAACATCATCCATGGTGTGTCGGGTGCGCCAGCAGTGTGGTCCGCAACATAGGTGATGGCGTTATCAACAAGATCCTCGGTGAGGTGATAGCCAGTCCAATACGTGCCGGGTGCGGTGACATGTGTGTTGTCGCGCACAACTTCAGGGCTGTACTGATCAGTCTCAGCATCAAGGAATCCGTAGAAGCGGTCAAACCCGCGTGCAAGTGGCCATCCATCGAAGGGACCAGTGGGGCCTGTTTCGGTGAGAGGTGTGACATGCCATTTGCCGACCATGTAGTTGCGGTAGCCGTGCGGGCGGAGCATTTCAGCAAGTGTTCCTGCTTCGTGTGTGATCTTGCCGCGATAGCCGGGGTAGCCGCTGTCGAAGTTGGCGAGGCAACCAACACCAACAGAGTGATGATTGCGACCAGTGAGCAGTGCGGCTCGCGTTGTGGAACACATCGCTGTCGTGTGAAAGCCAGAGAATCGAAGACCACGTTGTGCGATTGCATCAATGGTGGGTGTGTTGTTCTCGGCGCCGTAGCAACCAAAATCTGCAAAGCCCACATCGTCAAGCAGCACGATGAGAATGTTGGGCTTTCCTGCTCCTTGATTGTGATCAGGGAAATATGGGGTTGACTCAGAGATCGTCTTGCCGATGGTGCCGGGGAATCCGGTGGGTGTGGTTGGGGTAAACGTCATCAAAGCCTCCGAGAATGCCTCTTGAGTGTACTTTCGTCCCCATATTGCAGGGATAATCAGGTGCGTTCTGATGTTCTGTAGGTTTGATGCCAATGAGCAGTACGAATGCATCGATAGAGGACTTGGAGTCGTATCCCAGGGACTTATACGTGGCAGTTATGCAGGCGATTCCTGCATGGGTCGCGCGACGAATGCTGGAGATTGCATCCCATGGTGGTGTGAGCGCCGGGGCTGACTTTATGGAAGCAATTGAATCAGTCTCGAAACTGACAATGGAACAGCTTTCAGGCGATCTCTTGGCGCTTCTGACAACCGATGTTGACCACCAAAGATTTAATCCGCTGCAGGTCATCCGCGAGGCAAATGTTTTTGCGAATCAATCACTGGCCGTCTTAGGTGTCCCTGTGCCGCGTCGCGATGAGTTTGATGCTCAGGTCATGCCCCACGACCACTACGCCGTTGGCCCGTTGACATGGAAGGACCTCTCGGAAGACGTTCACGAAGCCGGTATTAGCTGGGGTGCATGGAAGGCGGCCACTGTTCTGACCCGGCGCCGCGCAGAGGGCAAGATCCAATAATCCCCCGTCACCGTGGCTTTCGGGGGAATTGTAAAAAGCATGTGAACCATTTGAATTCGCGGCTTTCCCGCTGGTGGGGCACCGTACGCTCAGGTCATGGTCACACGCCTGGACATTTCAAATGACTTGTCACTGAGGGGTCTCACGGCGTGCCAGGCAATGTCTGCGGCAACAGATTCGTGGCTTGCACAGTTGTTTGATGTCGCTACTGCGGATGTGAAAAAGCGTGATGACATTGCGTTGATTGCAGTGGGAGGATACGGACGTCGCGAACTTGCACCACAGAGTGATCTTGATGTCCTCTTGGTTCACAAGAATGTGAAGGACATCAGTGAGATTGCACCTCGCATTTGGTACCCAGTGTGGGATGCGGGTATCAAACTGGGCCATTCGGTACGCACGCCGAAAGAAACCATTCAGTTGTGTGGAACAGATTTAGACACTGCAACGTCACTTGTCACCGCACGCGTGATTGCAGGAAATGAAGTACTGGGAAATCAGGTCATCGCGGAAGCTGAAGAGAGTTGGCGCAAGCGCGGCCGTCAGTGGCTCGTAGAACTCCATACTCGTGTTCTTGAGCGATACGCCAAAGATGGCGAAGTTGCGTTCTTGCTTGAACCAAATCTCAAAGAAGGTCTAGGTGGTCTTCGTGATATTCATGCATTGCAATGGGCTGTGAAAGCCGGTCTTGATTTGTTGCCGGGCGATGCAGCACAACTGGAGTGGTGCAATGACGTTTTGTTGAATGTTCGCGTTGCACTGCATCGTCACAATGGCCGTCCAAACGAAATTCTGCGGCTGGAAGATCAAAGACCTGTTGCTGCACTCGCAGGATTCGAATCTGATGATGCGTTAATGGCAGCTCTCGCAGAAGTGGGTCGACGTGTTGCCTGGATTTCGGACGAAGCGTGGTCTCGTCTTGACCCTCCCGCTAATCGTTCAAGTACTCCACAGTCAATTGCCCCTGGCGTTGAACTTCTGAATGGAGAAATTCATCTTGTTGACAATGTGAATGTGTCGGAAGACCCCACATTGTTGTTGCGTGTGGCAACGGCAGCAGCGCGATTGCGTGCTCGTATCGCTCGACCATCACTGGACCGACTCGGTCAAGAATCACCGGTGTGGCCGGATCCGTGGCCTGCAGGCGCGAGTGATGATCTTGTCGCGCTGTTGTTGGAAGGCGAAGCCGCGATTCCTGTCTTGGAAGCTCTTGACCAACGAAACCTCTTGGTACGAGTACTTCCTGAATGGGCACCTGTTCGCAGCAAGCCACAACGCAATGCGTTTCACCGCTACACGGTTGATCGCCATCTGTGGCAGACAGTGGCAAATGCGGCGGGCCTCGTTGAGCGAGTTACTCGCCCCGACTTGTTGGTCATTGGTGCTCTCTTTCATGACATCGGTAAGGGGTATCCCGGAGACCACACCGAAGTAGGTGTGGAGATGTTTGAGTACATCGGAACACGCATGGGTCTGACCGATGCGGACAAGGGGATTGTGTGTTCCTTGATTGAACATCACCTGTTACTTGCTGATACTGCAACGCGACGAGACTTGTCCGATGATGCGACCATCACAATGGTTGCTGAGCGTCTTGGAAGCACGGTCGTTCTTGATCTCTTGCACGCGTTGACAGAAGCGGATTCAAAAGCGACTGGCCCATCAGCATGGAGTGACTGGAAAGCAGAACTGATTGCACTTCTTGTCGACAGAACCCGCCATGTACTGGGTGGTGGCGATGTGCAAGAAGTGATGTGGCGTTTGTTCCCTGATGCAGGCGTGTTGGAAATGATGGCAGCGGGTGAAGTTGCAATTCGCGCACTGCCCGATCGAGTTGCGGTTGTAAGCCCCGACCGTCCCGGAACATTCAGCAAAGTGGCAGGTGTATTGGCGCTGAGTGGTCTTGATGTTCTTGGTGCCGAAGCGCATTCAAATGAACAGGGAATGGCTGCATCGGAGTTTCGTGTCATTAGTCCTCTTGGCGAAATCGATTGGTCACCCATTGTCGAGAATCTTGAGCGTGCACTCTCTGGTCGCCTTGCTCTTGAATCGCGCCTTGCGGATCGTGCAGCAAGTGCTCGCCCGCGCAGAGCAACATCTGCAGTTGCACCTGCGGCGCCCACTGTTCGTTTTGATGATTCAGCATCGTCGAATGCAACGTTCCTCGAAGTGCGTGCTCCTGACATGCTTGGCGTTCTTCACCGAATCACAAAAGCAATTGCTGATCTGGGTCTCGACATTCGACATGCGCGTGTCTTGACCTTAGGAAACGAAGTTGTTGACTCTTTCTATGTTCGTGAGTCGGGTGGCGGAAGAATCACCGATGAGTCCTACAAGAATGAGATCTCCCGCGCCATTCTTCACGTGCTTATTTGACGTGACGATGCGATGACGGAATCGAGCTCTGCTTCGCAGGGCTAGGGTTTGTTGTGTGAGCGATGCATCTCCCCAAAATTTCACCCGAGACCTCATTCGTTGGAGTGAGACATTGGCTGCAATCGCCCGCACTGGTATGGGCTTTACCCAGAGCTTGTACGAACGCGAACGGTATGAAGAAGTGCTGAAGGTTGCCGCAGACATTAAAGCGTCGGCAGATGAGGCTCTTGAAGTACGGCGAGAGCAAGATCACTTTGTTCAAGAGTGGATGGAATCAATCGGCGAAGGAGTTCCGGGTTACGTCACGCCAAAAGTTGCCATTGGTGCAATCGTGGGGAACGAAGAAGGAAAGATTCTTCTGGTGAAGCGGAAAGACAGTGGGGTGTGGCTGTACCCGACTGGTTGGGCTGATGTGGGGTATTCACCTGCTGAAGTCGCAGTAAAGGAAGTCGAAGAAGAGACTGGCATCCATGCAATGCCGTTGCAGTTACTGGGTGTCGTTGACGGTATGCGGATGGGTTTCTCACGCTTTGGTATGTACATGTTGCTCTTTCACATGAAGGCAACGGGTGGTGAACTCAATGGCCATCCATTAGAAACTGCAGATGTCGGTTGGTTTGGTCCTGATGAATTGCCAACACCAACTGCTGGTGCTCAATGGTGGGGCGACATGGCATTTGCTGCGATCAACGGGATCATCACACCAGCGACATTTGATGCGCCACGCGAACAACTGTGGCGTGGCGAAGAAGGAATGTAAGAACTATTGACCGTCTTGGTCGCGCAGGAACTGCTCGACCTCGTCTACCAAAGTGTCAATGTTCTCTTCGGCATCATCGTCTTCATCAGTATCGCTGAAGTCGAACTCGAGTTGGTTCGGGTTATCGAGGCCGAAAGCATCTTCACCAAGAGTCTCAATGCGCTCAACGTATTCACGAAGTTCGTCGTCGTCGTCAATCATTGCTTCGACACGATTGTCGTAATCAACAATGCGATTATGAAGCGCGCCGAGCGGTGCAGGCGTTCCGATGATTTCGCCTGCACGAGCGATGAGTGCGTTTGCGGCCTTCGGTGAAGGAATCTGAGATGCAATCGCAGGCACAGCTGCCCACAGCGATGCTGAAGGAATAGATGACTGAGCACATCCGTCATGCAAGACGCTGATAATGCCGGTGGGGCCTTCGTAACGAGAGCGGCGCAAGTCAAAGCGTTCAATGATGGCGTCGTCATTAGCGGTGCCCATGATCTGCACGTCGCCTCGATGTGACACCTCAGCAATGAGCGCGCCCAGTGACAAGATCATGGCTGCGTCAAAGCGTGCAGCAACACCGATGATCTGTTCAGTGAAGAGTCTCCACTTCAAACTTGGCTCTGGTCCGAGAATAAGAATGACGTCGGCTCCGGGAGTGCTCGCATGCCACAGGCTGACTTTTGGCCACACGATGGAACGAGTGATGCCATCTTCCAAACGCACCGAAGGACGGATCGTTGCGAAGTCAGTGAATTCTTCTGGGTCGATTTCTGCAAGAGGCTCTGCGTGCCACGCGTCAATCAATGTACGTACGGCTGTGCTGGCGGCGTCGGCTGCATCGTTCCAGCCACTAAAAGCTGCGATGACCGTGGGGTTATGGAGTTTTGGACTTGATAGCCAGCGGACGTGATCTGAAGCCGTCATTACCTCTGAAATCTACCGTCCTTTTTGGGCCATGAAATTCCTGAATTTCCTTGTGGAAAACATGGGAATTTGTTCATCTTGTGGCAAGGTGGAGACCATGTCAGTTGTTGTTGAACGGGCCACCGAAGTTACGCCGGAACTCATCTCAGCGTTTGAATTGCTGATTCCACAACTGTCGTCCTCGAATCCGCCACCACAGTCAAGTGAATTGCAGGAGATTGTGTCTTCAGATTCTTTAGTGCTCTTTATCGCTCGTATTGACGGGAAAATTGTGGGATCGCTCACGCTTGCAACATTTCGCATCCCAACTGGCCTGCGCGCTTGGATCGAGGACGTCGTCGTCGACTCTTCTGCTCGCGGTCACGGTGTTGGTGAAGCGCTGAATCAGGCTGCACTAGCTGAGGCTCGTGCCCGCGGTGCAGTAACCGTCGATCTCACATCGCGTCCGTCGCGTGAAGCAGCGAACCGCTTGTATCAAAAGCTTGGCTTTGTGCAGCGCGAGACAAACGTCTATCGCTTCACTTTGTAACTCGGCATTGTTGCTACTGTCGCCATTATGGCAAAAGTCAATAGAGGTCGTTTCACTGCAGATATTGGTGCCGATGGAAAAGTTCTTTTCCTAATCGGTATGCGTTTTAATCGCCTTTGGCAAGTGTGGAAATGGTTCCCAGTGTTTATCGCAATGCCGAGAATGTTGATTGAACTTCAAAAGAATCGGGATCTTGGATTAGTTGGGAAGCCAAGTACCTTTATTTCTGGGAAAACAGTTCTTGTATGGCAGTACTGGGAGTCATTTGAAAAACTCGACGCCTACTCAAAAATGAAGGATGCAGCGCATCTTCCAGCATGGAGAGCTTTCAATCGTCGTGTGCGCGACAACGGGTCTGTTGGGATTTATCATGAGACAATTCTTTTGTCTGATACGACCGTTGAAACGGTCTATGGAAACATGCCAATCATGGGATTAGCAATGGTGACCGGATTGGTTCCTGCTGGGAAACGTGGTCAAACCGCAAAGGCACGTATTACTGGGGATGCCTCAACGTCTCCCGCAGTTGACCCTTACTGATCTGATCGGTAAGGCGGTAGACAAGAGATTGAACTCAAAGGACGCATCATGACTCGCCTCGGCTATCAAATTCCCAATTTCACCTATCCAAATCTGACGGGACATGCCTTGTTCCAGAATGTTGTTGCACAAGCAAAGGCGGCAGAGGATGCTGGCTTTGACCGTGTGTTGGTCATGGATCATTTTTATCAGTTGCCTGGTTTGGGAACTCCGGACGAAGCAATGTTCGAGTGCTACACCTTGCTCTCTGCTCTCTGCTCTCGCCCAGCACACCAGCAAGGTGCGGCTCTCGGCCTTAGTCACTGGCAATACATACCGCAACCCAACACTTTTAGCGAAAACAATTACGGCACTTGACATCGTCTCGAATGGTCGTGCAACTCTGGGAATTGGTGCTGGCTGGTTTGAACTTGAACATGATCAGTTGGGTTTTGATTTCGGCACTTTCACAGATCGTTTCGAGAAACTCGAAGAAGCACTGCAAATCATCATTCCAATGTTGCGTGGAGAAAAGGCGACCGTTCAGGGCAAGCATTATCAAACAACTGAAGCAATGAACTTCCCTGCACCAGTTTCGCGTATCCCCATCATGATCGGCGGAAGTGGATTGAAAAAGACACTGCGAATGGTGGCTCAGTATGCGGATGAATCAAATCTGACTTCACGCACAGTGGAAGAAGTCACTGAACGCCTTGAAGCATTGTCGGCGCATTGTGAACGTCTTGGTCGTAATCGTTCTGAAATTAAGGTGACGAAGGCACAGATGGTCTGCGTTGCTCCGACGATGGAACAGGCCCATCAAGACTTGGTTGACATTGCTGCAATCAAAGGTTGGAACAACGACGTCATAGAAATGCTGAAGGGAATTGTTGTGTTCGGCGATCCTGACACTGTCGGCGAAAAACTGCTCGCATTCCTGAATGCGGGTGTTGACGGCTTTACTCTCAGCCTTCCCACGAACGGATATAAGACAGAGCGCATTGGCTTACTTGCAGAGGTTGCAAATGCAGCGTTGAAGGAAGCGGGCAAGTAATCCAATGAGCAAAGAATTGGTGATTACACATTGGGTGGGTGCAACTCCTGACGTCCTCTGGAATGCATATTCAACTCCGGAGCTTTTTCATCAGTTCTTTTCACCTGAAGGCTTGTCCATCCCTTTGGATTCTGTTGTCATGGAATTTCATGTCGGTGGGCGGTTTGAGTTCGACATGGTCTTTGAAGAATCTGGAGAGGTGAGCCCCAATAAAGGAATCATCTTGGAACTGGAAGCCCCACACAAAATGGTGTTTGGGGAGCCTGAGTTCATGGGCGGAGAACTTCGTTCAACGCAAACCTTCACTGCAGACAATGGCGGAACTCTCATCGTGGTGACTCAAGAAGGATTACCTGAAGAACTCATCGACAATCCGGAAGTCCTTGAGGCATTTCGCTCTAGCTTCCGCAAGCTCGGCCGTGTCCTTGGTGTGAATACCGAAAATCGCTAGACCGTAGACTGCGACTATGGCTCATCTTGAAGGCACCTACGTTCCTAGCGCGAGCGCATGGGTGCGCGACCAAGTCGACACGTACGAGAAGTCGGGTGGCACAGAAGGCAACACACTTCGTGACTCCGGCATTCCGGTCATCATCGTGACCATGCGTGGTGCAAAGTCGGGCAATGTTCGCAAGATCGCTTTGATGCGCGTTGAGCACGAAGGTGAGTATGCGCTCGTTGCGTCTCGCGGTGGCTCTGATGTGAATCCTGATTGGTATTCAAATCTTTTGGCTCACCCCGCGGAAGTCTTGGTGCAAGATGGCCCCGAGGCACGTCGCTTCACTGTTCGTGAAGTAACAGGCGACGAAAGAACAATCTGGTGGGATCGTTCAGCCGGTGTTTTCCCGCAGTACAACGACTATCGGGCAAACACTTCGCGCATAATCCCCGTGCTTGTTGCAACACCTCAGTAGAGGTCTGCTCAATTAGTGAGCAGGTGCTTTGTCCTCGAGGGCATCAGAAAGCCCAGCGCGTTGCTTCAGTGGAATCTCTGGCAATAGCCAAGCAAGAACTACTGCAAGTGCCATTAATGCTGCACAACACCAGAAGATTCTGCTGGTACCAAGTGCAATGCTGTCGATGACTGCTTGACGCGGGATGGCAGGAAGACGCTGAATCATCTCTGGGGAGCGAATCAGTGTGGACGCATCTTCAGGAGCAATGTTGGGAACTCTTGCTGGGATCTCGTTACGAATGGTCGAGTTAAGAAGTGTGCCAAATATTGCAAGACCGA
>Ga0315900_10004096_pt1 | contig 20729 bp, 14 predicted proteins | sample LakEriMetagenome_FD_203521 | JGI IMG/M metagenome (GOLD analysis project Ga0315900, IMG submission 203521) | Freshwater fungal communities from buoy surface, Lake Erie, Ohio, United States - Buoy 12 MA114 | ecosystem: Environmental > Aquatic > Freshwater > Lake > Lake biofilm | place: USA: Lake...
TGAAACCTTAATAAAATCTATCTGTCATATTAAAAATAATTTTGATCGAGATGGCTATTACATTAACCGACTGACAAATTATTGCGGCACTTGGGTAAAACATTGTAATTGGTATCCTGACAAAAAATTGAGATTGTGGGATAGTAGCAAGGGTCATTGGACTGGCATTAATCCACACGATAAATATGAACTTTTTGAAGGAAACCGTAAAACAGGTCATTTAAAAGGAGATATTTTACATTATAGTATTAATTCAATCTCCGATCATTATAAACAAGTGGAGTATTTCACTACAATTGCCTCGAAGGCTTATTATGAAAAAGGAAAGAAAGCGCCAATCTATAAATTAATTGTTAATCCAATTGCAAAATTTATAGATCATTACTTTTTGCATGTTGGTTTTTTGGACGGAAAAACTGGATTTTTAATTTCAAAAATTTCAGCGTATGCAACTTATTTGAAATATAAAAAATTACGAAACTTGTATAAAAATTTAGAACTCAGTGAGAGCAACCAATAATTTTTCAATCTTTAGTTTCATTTCAGTTGGTGTGCAATCAAAATTATTAAATAAGACTGAAAATGCAAGCGTCTTTCCTTTTTTTGTTTTTACATAGCCACTATAGCCTCTAGCCCTATTGATATAACCTGTTTTAGCGCGCATGTTGTTTTCTGCAAAAGTTCCTTTACACAAATTCATCATACTTCCGTTTTTTCCAGCAATTGGTAAGGACGCATTAAACGCATCATAAATTAAAGAGTCATTATAAATAACAGATAGTATTTGGGCTAATAATTTTGTCGTAATTGTGTTTTCTCTTGATAATCCGCTTCCGTCAACCATATGTAAACCCTGTAAATCAAGGCCCTTACTTTTCCAAAAACTTTTAACTGCTTCAATCCCATTTTGAGTCGTTCCTTGCTTTTCATTTTTTAAACCACCTACTGTTTTCAGTAAACTTTCCGCATAATGGTTATTACTTTTTGTATTGGTATAAAAAATTATTTTATCAAGTTTATTGCTTGTATGGGTATAAATTTGTTTTGTATTAATTTTTTTATCAAAAGTCGTATATCCATCATTGACATATAAATGATGTTGTGAAAGATTTTGAATTAAATCAAATTTAAAAAATTCAGTGGGTTTGGGCATTTGCGCTTCTACTTCATAATTTTGTTTATTTGGAGGAATACTCCCAAAAATTTTTCTTGAAAACCCATCAGGGTCGCCAAACACAAAAGCTTCGTCTTCAGTTCCTACAGCAATTACTTCTGATTCAATGTTTATTTTTTTTGAAAAATACGCTGGTTTGATGGCCTCTATTTTTGCCAGGGTATTTGGCTGCAGCGTTGAAAAAAAAACAGAAAATTTATTGTCTTTGTAGGATAATCCATTTGCGCCAGCACCAAAATAATTTGCAATATCAGCCCAAATCCAAGAATTAGGAATTCGTTCGTCAAAGCAGGCATCGTCTATCATGATGGTGTCAATTTTTTTAATTCCTTCTTGTTTTATTTTTTTTATTAATCCATCAAAAAAGAGCGAATCGTTATGATAAAAATAAGACGAATTAAAACTTGGATCTCCAACGCCCTTTACTTTTAATCCGATTCTATCAGAGGTATTCAAGCTTTCTCCATGGTATAAAATGGAATAAATTGTTTGGTAAACAAAATCTTTTTTAAGAATTCCAAGCGCTGCTCCAGTGGTTACAATTTTTAGAGTGCTTGCTGGGATTAAGGCTAATTCAGAGTGATGCTCTTTTATGGTTATTCCGGTTTGAGCATCAAGAATACAAAAACCAAAACTTGCATGTTTCAGGTTGATGTCTTTTTTTAAATCATTTAAAATTTGATCGACGGTTGATTGTGATTTTACAATGCTTAGTAAGCTTACAAGAAATAAAAATAAAAATTTTATACGCATAACATTTTAATAAAGATAGAAAATACATCTTCACATTCTTTTGTTTATCAAAAATATTTTTAACTTTAAATATTATTAACATCATAATAATGGTTTATGCCAAATTCTGCTTTCACATTCAAGCACTTTAACATAAAACAAGATAGATGTGCTATGAAGGTTGGAACAGACGCGGTACTATTAGGCGCCTGGGTTCAAGCACCTGAAGCAACTTCCATTTTAGATATAGGAACAGGAACGGGCGTTATAGCGTTGATGTTGGCGCAAAAAACGAAGGCAAACATAATAGGTATTGAAATTGATTTAAGTTCAGCAATGCAAGCACAAGAAAATGTACTAGAAAGCCCGTTTCATCATCAAATAAAAATTATACATCATTCTTTACAAGAATTTACAAAAATTTCAAAAATTAAATTTCAATTAATTGTTTCAAACCCTCCGTTTTTTGAACAATCTTTGAAGTCCTTTGATGAAAAACGTTCTAATGCAAGGCACGCTGATGTTTTGCCTTTTGAAGAATTGATTGAAAGCGTTTTGAAATTGCTAGACGTGAAAGGCAAGTTTTGTTTAATACTTCCTGTCATTGAAGCTGAAAAATTTAGAGCCCTCGCTCAAAAAAAAGGATTACAATTATCAAAATTACTTCGCATTAAGTCCAGAGCTGGTAAGGAGTTTGATAAAAGACATTTAATGCAATTTGAATTTTCCGCCAGCGAATTCTCGGAAGACACCTTAATTATAGAAGAAGACGAGAGGCATAATTATACAAAGGAATACAAAGATTTTACAAAAGATTATTATGTTAATTTTTAAATATACTTATCTTTATACATAAAAAATTTAGAATGATAAAAACCGTTTTTGCTATTTTCTTTTTATGTTTGAGTATTTTAATAAATGCGCAGGACACCGTTAAGGTTAAAACCGTAAATACACCCGTTAGAGAAGCTGAAATTCTCTATAATCAAGGCTTAGATTTTATTGAGAAAAAGGATTTTACTTCTGCAATAGAAAATTTCAGTCGAGCCATTTCTCTTAATCCTAATTTTGAAAAAGCATATTGTAGCAGAGGATTTGCGCAGTTTGATTCTAAAAAATACCAAGAATCTTTAAACGATTATAATCAAGCCATCCTATTAAATCCTCTTTATTCAGATGCTTTATTCGGAAAAGCTCAAACTTTCTATTTTCTAAAAAACAGAGATTCTTGCTTGAGCTATTTAAATAGAATTACACTGATTGACGAAGGATATTATAAAGCGTTTTATTTAAGTGGATTGTTAAAGTTTGAAGATCAATTGTATAAGGAAGCCATTGCAGATTATGGTTCGGCCATTGCTTTAAAAACAGATTTTGCGGCTGCCTATAATGATAGGGCTTCTGCCAAAAAAATGTTGGGTGATTTTGTTGGTGCTATTTCTGATTATGAAAAGGCAATCTTAAATGATCCGAAATTATTTTTCTCATATAATAATTTAGGCTCCTGTAAAAGAAATAATGGCGATCATAAAGGTGCGATAGAGGCGTACAGTAAAGCGATTGCTTTAAAATCAGACTATTATGTTGCTTTAAACAATCGCGGCACAGCAAAGTTAAACCTAAACGATATCACAGGAGCCATTTCAGATTTTGATGAAGCTCTAAAGTATAAAGCAGATTATGATTTAGCGATGAATAATATGGCTTCAGCGTATATCAAAAAAAAGGATTACAAAACGGCTGTTGAGTGGGCAAATAAAGCCATACAAACTAATTCCAAATCAGGCGCTGCATTTATAAATCGAGGCATTGCCAAACAATTATTAAAAGACGAAGAAGGTGCCTGTAACGATTGGAAAACAGGCAGCCAATTAGGTTTTTCAGAGGGAAAGAGTTACTCATCAGGATTATGTGATTAATCATTTTTAAGAATTAGAAATAAAAACAGAATGAAACATAAACATTTATTTGCCTTTATCATACTGCTAACTTTTCAAATTGCAAATTCTCAAAACATTGAATTTGATAAAGCCAATTTTCCAGATAAAAAAGATCAATTGAAAACGGCAAAAAGAAATTTAGATGATGGCAGGGACATTTTTATTACTGGAAAAAAGGAATATGATTTTTTTCTGGAAGAATACGTTGCTATTCATGGATTTTTTCCAACAAGTAGAAATGATTATCGACATGCTGGCGATATTTATTTTACAGAAGCTCTACCATTGCTAAAAGCTGCTCAAGATTTTAATCCTAACAATGCAGAGTTAAATTATTTACTTGGCGTTATTTATTTTAATCTAGATCCTTTATCATTAGATGCAAATCGTCACTTGGAAAAAGCTAATTCGTTAGGCGGAAATATTCCAAATGACGCCTATTTCTATTTAGGTTGGTCTTCTCAACTTAATTTAAAATTAGATGCCGCTATTAGTTATTATCAAAAATATATTAATTATTTAAAACTTAATGTTGCTGAAAATGCTTTGGCCATTGAAGATGTTAATAAAAAAATAGAAGAATGTCGAATAGGTAAAAGGGAAATGGCAAATCCGAAACGCATATTTGTAGATAATTTAGGCCCTTCTATTAATTCTTCTTACCCCGAATATAGTGCTTTTATTACTGCCGACGAATCCATGGTGGCATTTACTGCTTGCAGAAATTCAACCACAGGTGGGAAGAAAGACAAAGATAATGGTGGATATATGGAAGATTTATACATATCATATAGAAAAGGTAAAGATTGGGATCAAGCTCAAAACTTCGGTGCTATTGTTAATAGCGATGAACATGATGCTACGGCAGGTTTATCGGCAGATGGTACGATTTTGTTTATTTACAAGTATAAAGAAAAAGATGGCGGAGATATATATGTAAGTAATTTATCAGGAACAACATGGTCAAAACCTGAGCACTTAAATAAAAATATCAATTCAAAAGATCATGAATCTTCGGTGAGTTTATCGTTTGATGGGAAACGCCTTTATTTTGTGAGTGATAAAAAAGATGGCATTGGTAATAGGGATATATACTATTCCGACAAGGATGTAAATGGAGAATGGGGACCATCTATCAACATAGGCCCAACCATCAATACAAAATATGACGAAGAAGGTGTTTTTATTCATCCCGATGGAAAGACACTATACTTTAGTTCCAAAGGGCATCAAACAATGGGAGGTTATGATGTATTTAAATCAGTATATGAAAATGGAAAATGGAGTTCTCCTGTTAATTTAGGTTATCCAATTAATGGTGCCGATGATGATGTGTTTTTTGTCATTAATGGTAGTGGTTATCATGGCTATTATGCGTCATCAAAAGCGGGTGGATTTGGAGACAAAGATATTTATCGGATTACATTTTTAGGTCCTGAAAAACAACCAATCTTAATGAATGAAGATAATTTATTGGCTAGTGTAGCAGGTCCAGTTACCGAATTTAAAGCCAACAAAATTATTGATTCGAGTCCGAAAATGACCATCCTTAAAGGGATTATATCGGATGAACAAACTAAACAACCCCTTGAAGCAATAATTGAATTAATTGACAACGTTAAAAATGAAATCATTGCCATCTTTAAATCAAACAGTTCATCAGGTAAATATTTAGTTTCTTTGCCTTCTGGAACTAATTATGGGATTGTTGTAAGACGCGAAGACTATTTATTTCATTCTGAAAATTTTGATTTACCTGCAGCTGCAAATTTCCAAGAAATTGAAAAAAATGTTGAACTTAAAAAAATAGATATTGGAAAAACAATTGCATTACGAAATATCTTTTTTGATTTTAACAAAGCAAGCATAAGGCCAGAATCTGCTAGTGAGCTCAATCGCTTAATTAAATTATTATCCGAAAACCCAACTTTAAAAATTGAATTAGGTAGCCATACTGATAGCAAAGGAACTGATGAGTATAATCAAAAATTATCTCAATCACGTTCCCAATCTGTTGTTTCTTATCTCATAGAAAAAGGTATTTCATCTGATAGACTTGTTGCTAAAGGATATGGAGAAACGGTTCCTGTAGCGACAAACGATACAGATGAAGGTAGGCAAGAAAATAGGAGAACTGAATTTAAAATATTAAGTAAGTAAACTCCTATGGCACTTAAATTATGGCAATTTTTATTTTCAAGTGGTATCCAAACTGGATATGATGATGCCTTAATTAAACGAATTAATTTTTTTAATAAATTTTACTGTGTTACTGTATTAGTTTTATTATTCAGCTCCATTAATTATTTTTTAATAGGAGATTTTTTAGCAGGCTTAATCACCATAGCGCTAATTTTTATTTTTACTATATTATATTTCCTTAACCGTTTAAAACATCACAAACTTGCCATTTCACTACATTTTACATGGGTCAGCTTAGTTATTTTTTATTTTGACTCTTATTCTGGGCTAAAATCAGGTGCTTATTTATTCTACTTTCCATTGTTGGTTGGAATTGCTTTCGGCTTTGATTTACAAAAAGAAAAAAAAATAATTGCTTTTCAGAGTTTATTAATCGTTGTTTTAATTCTAATTAATGTCTCAACAAATTATGAATTATTCAAAAATTCATTTTTAACAGAGGAAAAACAGTATAAAATATTTTTGTTTAATTTGCCTTTTAGTTTAATCTCACTAAGTTATTTTGCATTTATTTTTTCCCAAAATAATTTAGGAGAAAGTTTAGAGTATCAAAAAAGAATTGAGAAGCGTTCACTTTCGGAAAAGGCGACTGAAAAAAGTTTGGCTGAAAAAAATATCTTATTGGCAGAACTTCATCATCGTGTTAAAAATAATCTAGCCATCATCTCTGCTCTTTTAAATTTAAAAATAAATGATGATTTACATATTGACGCGAAAAATACACTCATTGAAAGCAGGAATAGAGTTCATTCTATGGCATTAATTCATAATCAGCTCTACAAAAACAATAATTTAAATAACATTGATTTTGGCGAATATTCAAAAGAATTAATAAAAGAAATTTCTAAATCTTATCCTGGTATTTCAAATACCATCGAAATTAATTGCAATATTAATAACACTTTTTTAAACATTGATGCAGCTATTCCTTGCGCTTTGATTTTAAATGAATTGCTCACGAATTGTTTTAAACATGCATTTAAAGATAGGTCTGCTGGCAAAATTGATATTATCTTTACGAATGAAAAAAATGGTTTTCTTTTGAAGGTAAAAGACAATGGCATAGGATTGCCAATAGATTTTAAAAACAAATATTCACTTGGCTTATCTGTTATAGAAGCATTAACAGGCCAATTAAATGGTGTATCAAATTTTATCAATGACAATGGAGCAACTTACACATTGAATTTTGATTCAGCATTAATTTCCGAAGAAAAAATAAGAACTTATTAAAATATATAATATGAACACAACAATTAAGAAAAAGAGCAGCTTACTAAAAAAAGTTTTGAAATGGTCAGGAATTACTTTCTTAGCATTATTAATTATCATTGCATTGGCGCCATTCCTTTTCAAGGACAAGCTCGTCCAAATAGTTAAAGATGAAGCAAACAAAAGTTTAAATGCAAAAGTTGAATTTGGTGATTTTGATTTAACCCTTATCAGTTCATTTCCTGATTTTAGATTTAAAATAAACAATGTTAGTGTCATTAATATTGAACCATTTGCAGGTGATACACTGGCTTACATAAAACAGTTGTCTTTTGATTTAAACATTAAAAGTGTTATTGCTGGCGATAAATATCAAATAAATTCTTTAATTGTAAATGAACCTCATATTAATGCAACTATTAACAGTAGTGGCAAAGCAAGTTGGGATATCACAAAAGCGAATTCAGATACTGCATCTTCTCAAACGCCAATAGATACAACTGCAACAAAATTTGCGCTAAAACTAAATCAGCTAGAGATTAGTCATGCCAAAATCACCTATAACGATTGGCAAGGAAATACATTTGCAAATTTAAATGACCTAAATTATAAATTGAGTGGCGATTTTACACAAGATATTTTTACCTTAACTAATTTATTGGAAATTGCCGAAACCAGTGCTTCTTATGGTGGGGTAAATTATTTAAACAAAGTTAAAGTTCGGTTTAAGGCCGACTTAAATGTGGATATGCCAAATAGCAAATACACATTTAAAGAAAATGAATTTAATTTAAATGAATTAGGAATATCGTTTGATGGCTTTGTTGCGATGCCAACCGATGATATAAACTTAGATCTAAAATTTGCTGCCAAACAAACTGAATTTAAGTCCATCTTATCTTTAATACCAAGCGTTTATAGTAAAGATTTTGCTCAAGTAAAAACTGAGGGAGCTCTAAAACTAGATGGTTTCGCTAATGGGACTTTACATAGTGAAAAAGATAGTACCAAAAACACTTACCCTTCTTTTGGAATTAATTTAGCAATAATTAATGCCATGTTTAAATATCCTTCCTTGCCAAAATCTGTTAATGATATTAACGTTGATGTGCACGTGGAAAACAAAAAAAATTACCTAGATGCGACAACTGTCGATGTAAACAAATTTCATTTAAGTATGGCAGGAAATCCGATAGATATTTCAGCTCACGTAAAAACGCCCATATCTGATCCAAATTTAGCTGCTGAAATTAAAGCCATCATTGATTTAAATTCTGTAAAAGATTTTATACCATTAGAAAAAGGTGATTACATGAGTGGAATTATAAAAGCCAATATTAGTGCTGCTGGAAAAATGAGCAGTTTGGATAAAAAAGAATATGATAAATTCACTTTGAACGGAAGTTTGGAAATTGATAAAATGAATTATAAAACGAGCACAGTACCGTACGATATTTTATTAAATACTCTGAAATTAAATTTTACAAATAAATATGTTGAATTAGCGTCATTTGATGCCATTCTTGGGAAATCCGATATCAGAGCTAACGGTAAAATTGATAATTTTTTACAATACATTTTTAAAGATTCTTTAATAGCAGGAACTTTCGCCTTCAATTCAAATTTATTAGATATTACACAATTAATGTCTTCTTCTCCAACTGAAACTGTTGCTGCTGCTCCAGTTAAAGCAGATTCGACAGCGATGACTGTGCTTGAAGTGCCTGCCAATATTGATTTTGATTTAAATGCCAATATTGGAAAAGTACTGTATGATAATTTAATCATCGAACATATAGTAGGGAATCTACAAATCAAAAAAAGGAAAGTAGATATGACAAATTTAAAAATGAATTTATTAGGAGGCGGTTTATTAATGAACGGCTATTATGAAACTACTAATCCTAAAAAACCAACTGTAAGCTATAATTTAAAAGCTGAAAATTTTGATATTCAAAAAACATTTGTGGCATTTAATACCGTGCAAAAAATTGCTCCCATCGGCCAATATGCTAAAGGAATATTTACAGCTACACTCGAGAACTTTAAAGCAGATTTAGATACTAAAATGTCTCCCATTTTAGCTTCCTTAAATGGAAATGGCGTATTTAAAACTGCTAAAGTTTCAGTTGGTGGGTTTCCGCCTTTTGTAAAATTAGGAGAAGCTTTGAAAATAGAAAAATTAAAAAACTTGGATATTGAAAACATTGTAGCTGAATACGAATTTAAAGATGGTAGAGTATCATTAAAACAACCTGTAAAAGTTAAAATTGACAAAATCTCAGCAGATATTACTGGCTCCACTGGCTTTGACCAAACCATTGATTACAATTGGAAAATGCTTGTTCCAACTGAGTTATTTGGAAGTGCAGCAACCGGCTTGGTGAGCGGATTACTTGGACAAGCCAATTCCGCAATAGGTTCAAATATCAGTGTCCCAAAAACCGTTAATATTAATGTAGGGTTTGGTGGAACAGTATTGAAACCAATTGTAAAAACTGGTTTTAAAAATGATAACAAAACTCCTGGGGAAACTGTTACGGGTCAAGTTGTAGCTGAAGTAAAAAATAAAGCAAATGAAGAAGCACAAAAGATTTTAGCTGATGCACAAGCCCAAGTTGAAAAAATAAAAGCCGAAACACAAGCTGCCATAGATAAAGCAAAAACCGAAGGTTATGCTCAGGCTGATGCCTTAGTAGAACAAGCGACTAATCCAATTGCAAAAATTGCAGCTAAGAAAGCAGCGGAACTTGCTAAAAAGGAAGCTGATAAAAAAGCTCAAAAAATATTAGATGAATCAGAAGCGCGCTGTAATAAAATATTAGAAGATGCGAGAGCTAAGAGTAATGCGGCAGCTGGAAAATAAAAGGAAGAGTGATGATTAATATTTCAAAATTAAAAGTTTTTATAGCTACAATCATTTTTATTGTTTCTTGCAAAGTAAGAAATCAAACTTTTACTGCAGAAAGTATTGCGCCAACGGACATTCAGCTAAATGCAATTAAAATGAATTATCCAAATATAATGATGCAAGACTTAATTAATGGTCATGCCATTTATATTGGAGTATGCACTGATTGCCATGGAATGAAAAATATTTATACACGTGATGAAAAACAATGGAAGTATGAAGTTGATAGAATGGCTTCTAGATCTAAATTAACTCATAAACAAAAAGAGGAGCTATATCAATACATCCTTTCTATGATAGCAAGCCATTCTTCAGAAAATAAATAGTTACGAAAGTATTGATACTTAAATTACTTTTAAATTTTTTGGTAGACGTAACTTATTTGTTTAAATTCACTAGATTCGTAAAAACAAAGGTATGTTGCAGATTCGTGAGAATTTATTGGTGTTCAAAGATCTTTTTGATTATTACCTGCCTTTAAAAAATCCTGTATTGATTTTATCAGTCACGCTTTTAATTATTTTATTTGCGCCCTTGGTCCTAAAAAGATTTCAAATTCCTGGAATTATTGGTTTAATTATAGCTGGTGTTATTATTGGGCCTCACACGCTTCATATCATTGAAAAATCAGATAGTTTTGAATTATTTAGCAAAACTGGTTTATTGTATATCATGTTTTTGGCTGGTTTGGAAATTGATATGCAAGAGTATAAACAAAATCGATCGAGGAGTTTAGTTTTTGGGGCCCTTACTTTTTTTATTCCCATCTCAATTGGTTTTTGGGTTTGTAGCAATGTCTTCGAATTTAGCTTGTGGCCTTCCATCTTATTAGCAAGTATGTTTAGTACCCACACGCTATTGAGTTATCCGATTGTAAGCAATATGGGAATTGTTAAAAATAATGCGGTTCAAGTTTCTTTTGGCGGCACTATTATTACAGATAGTGCAGTTTTAATTTTACTTGGTATTATTACGAATGTTGTTGGTGGAGAAATAAATACAGTATTTTGGATACGCTTATTTTTATCATTGGGTATATTATGTTTTTCCGTTCTATATTTACTCCCAAAAATAAGTAGATGGTTTTTTAGAAACATCGAAGGGCAGGCCAGTTCGCAGTACATTTACGTTTTAGCAGTCGTATTTATTTCTGGTTTTTTTTCTGAATTGGCAGGCGTAGAACCCATCATTGGCGCATTTTTGGCTGGTTTATCATTAAATAGGGTGATTCCACATAATTCAATTTTAATGAATAGAGTAATTTTTATAGGTAATACCATTTTTATTCCATTCTTTTTAATTAGTGCTGGGATGTTAGTTGATTTGACTTTATTTTTTAAAGGCACCAATGCTCTTGTATTTGCAGCTATTTTAAGCATAGTTGCTATTTTAACCAAATGGATTGCAGCTCAAGCAACAGGTTTTATTTATAAGTATACAAAATATGAACGCAGGGTTATCTTTGGTTTGAGTTCTTCTCATGCTGCCGCAACATTGGCTGTTATAAAAGTTGGATATGACATTGGATTGTTTGATCAGAATGTTATCAATGGCACCATCATTTTAATTTTGGTAACTTGTTTAGTTAGTTCGTTTGTTACAGAAAGGGCTGCCAGAAAAATTGCAATAGAAGACAATGAAAATTCCACAAAAACAATCGATAAGACGGAACGAATTTTAATACCCATTAGTAACCCAGAAAACATTGCCAGACTAATAGACTTGTCTTTGATTATAAAAGATCCCAAATCGATTGAACCAATTTATCCTTTATCAATTATTGAAGAATCATCTGAAGCTGATGATAAAGTTAACGTGATTAAAAAGGTTATAGACAGTGTTGTTGATCAAATTTCTTCTGGAGATAAAAAAGTTCAAGTATTAAAAAAAGTTGATTTAAGCATTGTTGATGGAATTGCAAGAACGGCAAAAGCATACAGCATTTCAGATATTTTAATCAGTTGGAAAGCTCAGCAAGGTTCAGGAAATATAATATTTGGGAGCATTGCAGATAATTTATTAATCAAAACAAAGCAATCAATTGTAATATCAAAAATTATCCAACCATTCAATACCTTTAAAAAAGTGATTGTTGTTTTATCATCAAATGCTGAACTCGAAAATGGGTTTAATTTAGTTGCAAAAAAAATCAATTATATTTCGAAACAAGTTGGCGTTAAATCCTTGGTTTACGGTCAAGAAAAGACACTTGATGTTTTTTCGAAATTAATAGGAGATAAAAATAAAGAGTTTTATCTATACTCTGTTTTAGAAAATTTTGACGATAATGATATTGTTGAAAAAGCAAAAACGGATAATTTATATGTGTTTTTAAGTAGCAGAAAACAAACCGTTTCGTTTAACTTTCATGTTGACAATATGCCTAAACTATTGAGTAAAAATATTGAATTTGCGAGTTTTGTTTTGTTTTATCCCGAAGCACTTAAATCGTTAAGCGATTCTCAAATAACAGAAATTACTGCACCACCCATTCAAGAAAAGATTGAAAAAATTATTCAATGGAAAGATAAAATCAAACCATTTTTTAAGAACAAATAACGTTCATTGATTAAGCATTTAAAAGAGTTAAAAATGTTTTTCTTAAAAAATGATTTGACATCTTTTTAAGACATGATCATTCAAAAATCTTCAAAAATAAAATCGTTTTGGAGATACCAGTTGTTATTATGAGGTTGTTCTTTTTGTCTCAGCATTGTTTGTTCAGAAAGGTATTCCCAATATAGGTTTTAATATATTCACAATAGGAGAAGCAGCTAAACTTACAAATGTTTCAATCCCAATGTCTTTAAGTATTCCGCCTATTGTATCTAGTCGTGATTTTATGTCCTTCCCTTTGTCTAGTTGCTTAATAGCATTTTCAATTTCTGCACTTAATTCTTCTTCTTGCTCCTGATTAAGTTTCGCAAGGTCTGCCTTGAGTAGAGAAAACAGTTCATTAATATTTTCTTTTGTATAGGTTATTTGTTGTGTCTGAATTGAGTTATTTGTATTTTGTTGAATCTGTGCGGTTGCATTTTCGCCAAGTAAAATCGTGTTGTGATGGATTTGAACTGGATAGTAAGGATCTTCTTCAAGGCTTTCCAAATATTTTACGCCAAGTTGAGTTATACTGAATTGTTGGAGTAATAATCTAATATATCCAACTTCGTTGTCTGAAAAGTATTTAACTATTGCGTCCACTTCTTCTTGATTTAAACCAAGTCGTTCACCTAAAATGTAACCACTTCTTTCTTCGTCATTTTTTATAAACTCCTTTGTCTGCATATTATACTTATGATGCTTTGCAAGTCTAAAATATGCACTTATTGGCGAAGTTGGACTTCTTTCTTTAGCTTCTTTATAAACTTCATAAAGAAATTTATTTCGTTTCTGTTTTTCTTCTTTGAGGTTCATTCGTTAAATAATTTTCGTTTACTTATTCCTTGTGTTTCGGTTTTCCAAGCATCTCGCATAACGGGAACATTAACTTTGTTTATCCTATCTTACATAATAATGATGTCGTTATTTAAGCTATCCTTTGTATAAAGGAAGTTTACAAACTTGAACAATGAAAAAGTTGAAACAGATCCAGGCTTTTTTTCTGTCTTCAATTTTTTAGGTTGTTCAGGTTGTTTTTCTTCAAGATGGTTGATTAGTTGGGGAGGTTTGTTGTAATCGATTACTTGATTTTGAGGCGCTGTATTTGCAGATTGAACTTTAAATAAACCAATGAACAAAATTATATAACATGACAAGACAATTTTCATGATGGTTTTTTTATCAAAAGTAGTTTTTTTATAAATAATTGCAAATTATCCGATTTTACTCCAAGAGCTTTTGCTTTGCGCCAATAAAGTTAATTGATTGAGGAGTAATTGATTTTCAGGATGTGTCAAACTCTCATCTTCGTTTAAAATCGTTTGTGCAGCAGATCGTGCCAATTGTAATATTTGACCATCCTGAACCAAATCGGCAATTTTAAAATCTAAAACGCCACTCTGCTGCGTTCCGTCCAAATCTCCAGGCCCACGTAATTTTAAATCTACTTCGCTAATTTCGAAACCATCGTTTGTTCTTACCATGGTTTCCATTCTTAATTTACTATCTGCACCAAGTTTATAAGATGTCATTAACACACAAAAAGATTTATCGGCCCCCCTACCTACTCTTCCACGCAATTGATGTAATTGTGCTAAGCCAAATCTTTCCGCACTTTCAATTACCATAACGCTTGCATTTGGTATGTTTACGCCCACTTCAATTACGGTAGTAGCAACCATTATTTGTGTTTGTTTTTGAATAAATCGTTGCATTTCAAAATCTTTTTCCTTTTGTTTAAGCTTTCCATGCACGATGCTTATCTGATATTGTGGGGGTTTGAAATCATCCACTAAGCAGTCGTAACCATGTTGAAGATTTTGAAAATCAAGTTTTTCACTTTCTTGAATCAAAGGATAAACCACATAAATCTGCCTTCCTAAAGCAATTTGTTCTTTCATAAAACCAATGAGACGCAGCCTTTGATTTTCCATAAAGTGCATTGTTGTTATGGGTTTTCTTCCAGGAGGAAGCTCGTCAATAATGGATGTATCTAAATCCCCATACAATGTCATTGCCAATGTGCGGGGAATTGGCGTAGCCGTCATAATTAAAACATGAGGAGGTTGTCTGTTTTTTTTATGCATTTTTCCACGTTGTTCAACACCAAAGCGATGTTGTTCATCAATAACAACTAAACCTAAATTTTTAAAAATTACGGCATCTTCAATTAAAGCGTGAGTTCCAATTAATAGATTGATTTCGCCAGTTTCCAAATCTTGATGTAAAATTTTGCGCGCCTTTGTAGTTGAAGAACCAGTAAGTAGGGCAACTTTTATTCCAATGGGTTTAACTAATTCCGAAATTGTGTCAAAGTGTTGCTTTGCTAGTATTTCGGTAGGAGCCATTAAACAAGCTTGGAAATCATTGTCTATGGCCAGTAACATGCTTAACAAAGCTACCAGAGTTTTTCCACTTCCTACATCTCCTTGCACCAAACGACTCATTTGTTTTCCAGAACCCATATCAATGCGAATTTCTTTTACCACTCTTTTTTGCGCATTGGTCAATTCAAAAGGTAAGTGATTTTTATAAAACAAATTAAAAGCATCGCCAACTTTAGAAAACACAAAACCTTTTGTAGTTATATGTCTGAGGTGATTTAATCTTAAAAGTTTCAGTTGGTTATAAAAAAGTTCTTCAAATTTTAATCGGAATTTTGCCTTTTCTAGTTGTTCTTTGGAATCAGGAAAATGAATTTGTTTCAAAGCATCAAGTTTGGAAATCAGCTTAAAATCATGAATGATAACTGAAGTTAATGTTTCTTTAATATTTTCTGTGGTGAGTAAATGACTCAGAATACGTTGTGCTTTTTTTATTCCTTCACTATCCAAAGTTTTTAATTTTAACTTTTCTGTACTGTGATAAACTGGCTGAAATGCTGATTGCTGAGCCAAAATTTCTTTTGATACAACTTCAATGTCAGGATGAGAAATATTAAATTTATGATTAAACAAAGTTGCTTTCCCGTAAACTATATATTCTGTTTGTAATTTTAATTTTTCTGACATCCATTTATGTCCTTGAAACCAAACTAAGTCGATAACTCCAGTTCTATCTCTAAATTTTACAACCAATCTTTTTGAACGCTTTTCACCTATGATTTCCATGCTTTCTATAAAGCCTAGGAGTTGATAAGAAACCCCATCTTCGTTTACTTCATTAATTTGAAAAAACTTAGTTCTATCAACATAACGAAAAGGATAATGAGTCATTAAATCTTGATAGGTATAAATATGCAATTCTTTTTGTAACGCTTCGGCGCGCATCGGACCAATTCCTTTTAGGTATCCAATTGGGGTTGACAAAAAAGTTTGGCTCATATTCACGAGTAACAAAAATAGTATTAGATTTTTGTTAATACAATTACTGTTTTTATCATCATAGCACTCATAATCTGTTTTATTTTTGTTCAGTGAGAATGTTGTTTATATCCGTTTTTATAGGACTTACTATTTTTGGAAAAGCTCAATTTTTAGATACGATCAAATCATTGACCAATAAAAAACCTAATATTGGCATTCGTTTGGAATCAAGGTTTTCTTTTTTAAGGAATGAACTTGTAAAAGTTTCTGGGTTTAGAGTAGGATTAATTTTTCAAAAAAAGTTAAAAGTAGGCATTGGTTATAGCTGGCTAAGGTCCAATGTAAGCGATGACTTGGAAATAATAAATTCTCTTGGAAATAAAGAAATTGTAAAAAATTATTTGAAGTTTGGCTATGTGGCATATTATACAGATTTTGTTTTTTATAAAACAAAACGTTGGCAATTAAGTGTGCCTTTGCAGTTAGGAACAGGCTTGGCATGGTTTCAATATGTTAACAACAATGCCAAGGTTGAATCAAAAAAACATATTTTGCTCTTGTATGAACCAGGAATTTCTGTGCAATTTAAATTAACAAGATGGGTTGGTTTAGGCACTGATATTGGATATCGATTTACTTTAAAAAACACCAAACGCATCGGTGAAAAATTAAATTCACCAACGTATGGTTTTAAATTAATGTTATGGTTCGACCAACTATTTTATCTGATAGCACCAACGCATGAGCTTTCAAAAAAATATGGCCCTGCCGAATGGTAAAAATATTAAATAGGAATAAGGATTTTTTAAAATTGAAAATAAATAAATGGCTGCATGTTTCCACTGATTAGCTGGTAAATAAAAAACACAGCAATGATAACGAATACACTCATCATTGGCAGTGGTAATTTGGCAAACCATAGCCTGTAATTTTCTTTTATACGTTCAGGTATCCAATGGATTAAATATCCACAAAGCATTACTAAAAATACCATCCGATAACCTTTTATTATTTCAAAAAATAAATTGCCATCAAAATGATTACTAAGTCTATCAAAAATTAAATAAACGGTTTCTAAACTATCACTTCTAAAAAAAATTCTGGTAAAACTGATGAAACTTAAAGTGATTAATACCATGATTATTTTTATAAACCATGATGTAGAATTTTTAAATGGCGAATAATTTTTCCAAAATTTATGAATAACTAAACCTATGCCATTTAATCCTCCCCAAATAATAAACAGCCAAGAGCTCCCGTGCCAAAAGCCTCCTAAAAGCATTGTAACAAGTAAATTAATATTTGTATCAATGCTTTGCCTAATTTTTGACGAGAAATAAAACATAAGAACAAAAATAATAGCCATAAATAACAATAAAAGCAATAACCAAATTTCTCCAGTCAGCAGTATTAAAACGATGGATAAAAAAATAATGCAAATGTAGGAAGCTACTGTGCCTTTTTTATTTCCACCCAATGGAATGTATAAGTAGTCTCTCAGCCAGGTAGAAAGTGAAATGTGCCAGCGTTTCCAAAACTCGCTGACGTCTTGAGCTTTATAAGGAGATTTAAAATTTGTTTTTAGCCGATAACCTAACAGTAAGGCAATTCCAATTGCTATGTCAGTATAACCACTGAAATCAGCATAAATTTGTAATGAATAACCAAAAATTCCAAATGTTGTTTCTAAACCAGAATAATAATTTGGATTTTCAAAAATGCGATCAACGTAATTAATGGCAATGTAATCTGCCATTATTTTTTTGCATAAGCCGTTTATAATCCAAAAAATGGAAAGCCCAAATTCTTTTCTTTGCAAATTATAAGGCTCATAGATTTGATATAAAAATTCGTTGGCTTTAACAATTGGTCCAGATACCAAGTGCGGGAAAAAGCATACAAAAAAACCATAATCAAATATTGATTTAACGGGTTGCACTTTTCCTCTATATAAATCGATGGTATATGAAATGGATTGAAAGGTGAAAAAAGAAATTCCTACTGGTAAAATTAATTTATCAATGGGATCATGGGTTCCTAAAAACGTATTACTAAATTGAGAAAAATGGTTGAAAAATGAAATATTTAAACCTGCAATCTGATTAATGCTATCAGCAAAGAAATAGGCATACTTAAAATAACACAATAAAAATAAATTGATAAGAATACTGAACGTGAGATAAATTTTTTTCGAATTTTCATTTTTACTTTTATGAATGAAGTTCCCCCAATTATAATCACTGATAATGGTAAATACGAGTAAAATTAAAAACACGCCACTCGTTTTGTAATAAAAAAATAGACTTATCAATAATAAATAAAATGTGCGTAACGTATTTTTCCTATAAATCAGAGAATAGAAAGCCAATACAATGATAAAGAAGCCCCAAAAGTAAAGCTGAGTAAATATAATCGGCGCTCCTTTCTTATAAAGAAAATAAGGCTTTAAATATGTTATCAAATCATTTATTGAAAGCATGTTTGATTATCTTGATTATTTAACCTATCTATTTTTATTTTTTAAGGCCTTTATTTTTTTATTTTAGAGTTGGCGTAATAACTTTTATTGATTGCTTCTAACATTAATGTAGCTAAAATGGTGTACCCTTTACGATTAAAATGAACTTTATCTTTTGAAGCTAAACCAGCTTTAAACCACTTGGAAATAGACTTAAATCCACCCATTACAGAATACAAATCATAAACAGCAGTATGGTGTTTTTCCATCAATTCAAATATTGCTTCTTGCGCTTGTTGAGGTCGTTTGTTGGGTGTTTTTTTATTAAAATAATTATCTGTAACGGTTGTAAATAAAAAACTGCAATTGGGAGAGGCTATTTTTACTAGTGAAATTAAGCTGTCATAATTTGCCATGTATTGTTTTTTTGTAAAATTTTTATCATGCGTATCATTCACACCTAATGAAAAAATAACCAAATCTGGAGCCAATGACGAAAGCTCGCATACAAATTCTTGACATCTCAGGTATGAAGAAGTACTTGCACCATTTACACCAATAGATGCATAATAAAAACCAGGATTTGAATTTTCTATGCTAAATCCGCGCAACATAAAGTTAGGAATAATGGTGTCTTTCCTTTTTAAACTGAAATTAATAGAATCGAGATAAGTTTCAAAAACAAATTCAGTATAACTTTTTTCAATAAAATCTTTGCGTTCAAAAAAGACGCTCGCTTGATTTGTAATTGAAATCTCGAAACTTGGATTAAAATTATGATATATTTTTACTGAATTAAATGATTGATGATGCGTATTTGGTAACATTTTAAATCCAAACGTATTCGTACTATCATTTGTTATTCCAGCCATTCCAGCCATTCCAAGATTTTCACACATTTCTTTAGAAAGCGAATTGCGTTTTCTAATCCAATTACCAGTTGTAAATGATTTAAAAAAATGTGGGCTATTTGATTTAACGATGGCAAATGGAAAAACAAAAGTTCCACCACCTTTAAAATCACCCATCTTTTGAAATCCATCCATTAACACTTCTGTCCAAAACCCAGCTTGAATATGAGATCCGCCAAAATGAACGATGGAAATTTTCTTCTTCTTCCCCTCTCTTAAGCTATCCATTTTTTGATATAAATTCATGATTTGTGAACTGTCTTTACTGAGGTGTAAAACACTTTTATCATATTTAATAAAAGGATATTCTTGAGCTTTTGAAAATAGTGTAACAAGAATGAATGCGAGTACTGAAATTGAATTTGTAGTTATTTTATGGGTTCTCATTTATTCAATTTCTTTTATGTTTTAATATATAATTGTTATAATCATTCATCAATGAAGCATGTAGCAAAACGGCTATTTTTCTTGCTCCAACTGGACTGAAATGAACATAATCTTTTGCGGCAATGCCTAAGTCAACCCAACTAACCATGCTATTTTTCCCACCCATGCAAGCATACATGTCAAAAAAAGCGCAGTTGGTTTCAAATGCTGTTTTTCTGAGAGCATCTCGTAAATTCTCCACTTGAGGATGCGTTTCATATGCTTCACCAATTTTCACGCTCATATCAGCCGGACCAACTACCAATATTGACGTTTGCGGAGCTATTTTTTTTATGATTTGAATTTGAAACTTTAAATAATTACCAAAACTGACTGTCTCCTCTTTTGTTTTTATATATGGTAACACATTTCCTCCAAACTGAAGAATAATTAGTTTTACATTAAGAGTGTTATAAAACTGCTTGAGTTGTTCAAAATTTATTTGATTGAAAAATGTGCCAGAGCTTCCCCGTAAGCCAATATTGTCAACCATGACGCCTTTACTGCCTTCTAAAGAAAGTCCGTAAAAATCGGGACTATCTTTCCCTTTAAATTTAAATTCAAGCAATAATGGCTTTTGATTTAAATTAAATTCTTTGATGTTAAAATTTCCATTTGCTAATAAGGAGTCAGAATTATTTAATGATCCATTTTCAAACAATTCGATGTGTGTTTTTGTTTGAGCGCCTCCATAATATAATTTACAATTGCTAAATGCAGAAGCTTTAGGTCCGCCGTTTTTTGTAGTCACAACTTTAACCCAAGCGGTTTTGTAATCAGTGGTGTCGGATAATGCTTTATAATCGGTAAATCTAGTCAACAGTGCCAATGCACCAAAATGATTATGTTTTACGCGTTTA
>Ga0315900_10004097_pt1 | contig 20710 bp, 12 predicted proteins | sample LakEriMetagenome_FD_203521 | JGI IMG/M metagenome (GOLD analysis project Ga0315900, IMG submission 203521) | Freshwater fungal communities from buoy surface, Lake Erie, Ohio, United States - Buoy 12 MA114 | ecosystem: Environmental > Aquatic > Freshwater > Lake > Lake biofilm | place: USA: Lake...
CCCATAAATGGACAGGCATTTGTGGTTTTTAAAACCACGATCATCATTCATTTGCCACAGACTGGCTCCCGAAGCCATTTTTTTATGCAAGACGTTCTGGGTGAGTCGGACGCCTTTCTCTCCTTCACCGAGCAACTCTCCCGGGTGGCCCGCGTGGACCGTCCCGTGCTCCTCATCGGGGAGCGGGGCAGCGGCAAGGAACTGGCGGCCGCGAAGCTCCATTACCTGTCGAGCCGCTGGGAGGCGCCGCTGGTGGCGCTCAACTGCGCCGCCCTGTCGCCGACGCTCATCGAGGCCGAGCTCTTCGGCCACGAACGGGGGGCCTTCACCGGCGCCCTGCAGGAGCGGGTGGGACGGTTCGAGGCGGCCGACGGCGGCACGCTGCTGCTCGACGAGATCGGCCTGATTCCGATCGAGGCCCAGGAGAAGATTCTCCGCGCCGTCGAGTATGGCAGTTTCGAGCGGGTCGGCAGCTCGCAGCCGACGAGCGTGGACGTGCGGATCATCGGCGCCACCAACGCCGACCTGCCGGCGCTGGCACGATCCGGCCGCTTCAAGGAGGATCTCCTCGACCGGCTCTCGTTCGAGGTGCTGCACGTGCCGCCGCTCCGCGAGCGTCGCGACGACATCCTGCTGCTGGCCCGGCACTTCGCCGCCCGCATGGCGACCGAGCTGGGCTTGGACGCCCCGCCCGCGATCTCCCGCGCGGCCCAGGCCGCGCTTCTCGACCACGCCTGGCCGGGCAACGTCCGCGAGCTGAAGAACGTCGTGGAGCGGGCCGTCTACCGGGCAGATGGCGGGAAGATCGAGGACATCGTGTTCGACCCGTTCGCGCGGCGATCCACCACCACGCCGACCGATCCGCGACCCGCGGCCGCCCCGCCACGCGGCGGCGAGCCCGCTCCGTCCGTCGCGGCCGGCCCGACGGCGGCGCCGCCCGTGGGCACACTCCGCGACGCCATCGCCCGCGTGGAGATGGAGATGCTGCGGCGGGCGCTCGCCGACTGTCGCCATCATCAGCGGCGGGCCGCCGAGCGGCTGGGCCTCACCTACCACCAATTTCGCGGCCTCTACCGCAAGCACGCCCGGACGCTGGCCGGCGACTGAGCCGTGGATCCAGCAGATGTTCGGCTGGATGACCACCACCGACATCCTGCGGTTCATGGAGCCGGGCTAACGCGAGCTCCACTCGCTCGCAGCGATGGCTGCCGCCCCGCGCCGGGGCGATTCGCCCCAGACCGGGTCGATTCGCCCCACCCCGGCCGCACCGGCTGGAGCGATTCGCCCCAGACCCGCCGGCGGCGGCGCCGGCACGCCCGCGGTCCGATCGCCGTCTCGGGCCGGAAAACCGCGATCCGGCCGCCGCGCGGGCCGAAAGCCGGGGCTTGGGCGCGAAATCTGCATCGGCTCATCGGCAGTCGGGCGGCCACGAGGTCCGCCCGCCCCTCCGCCGGAGGCCGTCCCTCCCAGCGCACCTTCCACCCGTGTCGTTCCATCGTGTCGTCGCGGGGCGTCGAGCCCCGCGGCTCGTCCTCCTCCTGCCGCTGCTGGCCGGCCTCGGCGCCGTGCGCCCGCTCCGCGCGCCGGGTGACGAACTGGAGGGCCTGCTGCCGCTCTCGCTCACGCCCGGCGGCACGCCCTTCGTGACGGCGATCGGCTCGGCCACGTCGCAGGGCGTGGCGGTGCTCAAGGCCGACGAAGCCCGTTCGATCTTCGGCGTCACCGGCGCCGGCATCCGGCTGGGGGTGATCTCCGACTCCTTCAACGGCGCCAACTCGACGCCCACCCTCGCCACGCAGATCGCCGCCGGCAACCTGCCCGGCACCGGCAACCCCAACGGCCACACGACCGCCGTCACGGTCGTGAAGGACGCCACCGGCAGCGACGAGGGGCGGGCGATGCTCGAGATCGTGCACGACGTGGCGCCGGCCGCCCGCCTCTACTTCCACTCCGCGTTCAACAACACCCAGGCGCCGGGCTCCACCTCCGCGGCCACGGCGACCCCGGACCAGACGATCGCCGACGCCATCGCCGGCCTGGCCGGCGTGTCCGGCATGCGGATCATCGTGGACGACGTCGGCATCGTGACGGCGCCGCGGTTCCAGGACGGGGCCGCGGCCCGGGCGGCCAACGCGGCCTTCGCCCAGGGCATCGCCTACTTCTCCGCCGCTGGCAATTCCGCGACCGACGCCACCCGGGTCACGACCACCGCCGGCGTCAACGGCACCGTCAATTGGGGAACCGACGACCTGCTGCGGATGCGGATCGCCGCCAACTCGACCGGTCGCGTGGCGGTGCATTGGGGCGAGCCCTATCCGAGCGTCAGCGGGACGGCGGCGACGTCGGACTTCCGCGTGGCGGCGACGGACACCGCGGGATCGGTCACCTACTTCAACGTCAACGGCCAGGCGGCGGGCGCGGACCCCTACGAGTTCTTCTCCGTGACCAACTCCAACGCCGTCGCCATCGATTTCGCGCTGCGTGTGACCCGCAACTCGGGCACGGCGCCGGTCGTGATGCAGCTGTCAACGTTCGGCTCGGTGCTCGCGATCACCGACGCCGACAAGACCAACGCCCCCACCATCTACGGGCAGGCCGCGGCGTCCGGCGCCGTCGCCGTGGCCGCCAGTTACTGGGGCACGCCCACCGCGGTCGAGTCGTTCAGTTCCCGCGGATCCTCGCTCGTGCTCTTCGACTCACTCGGCAACCGCATCGACGAGACGCGGGCCACGCCCCAGCTCACGGCGCCCGACGGCGGCACGACCACCACCGCCGGATTCGCCGCCTTCTACGGCACGTCGGCGGCCGCGCCGCACGCCGCCGCCGTGGCCGCGCTCGTGCTGGAGCGGTTCGACCAGAAGGGGCTCACCGTCTCCACCCGCGACCTCTACCAGGTGCTCTTCGACTCGGCCGTGGACATCGGAACCGCCGGATTCGACTCGGCCTCCGGCCACGGCCGCATCGACGCGCTGGCCGCCGTCGCCGCCGGACGCATCTGGGACGGCAACGGGTCGGCCGCGGGCCTGTCGGGCACGGGGGCCTGGAGCCATGCCAAGTGGACGCTCGAGGCCGCGGGCGACAAGCCCACCGGCCGGTTCATCCGCGGCCAGCCGGCGGTCTTCGGCACGGGGACGGCCGCGGCGTCGAGCTACGCGGTGAGCGTGGACGGGGCCTACGACGTCGCCGGCCTGTCCTTCACCCGCGACACCGTCGCGCTCACCGCGGGCGGCGGCACGCTGAGGCTCACCGCGGCCGCGGTGGAGGTCGGCGCGGGGATCACCGCCACGATCGCCGCGCCGCTCACCGGCACCGTGGGCCTGGCGAAGCAGGGCGCCGGCACGCTGCGGCTCACGGGCTCATCCGCCGTCGGGACGACGACGGTCGGCGGCGGCCTGCTGGCGATCGACGGCCTGCTGTCCGGCGACGTCGTCGTCACCGCCGCGGGCCGGCTCGGTGGCAGCGGCACGATCGGCGGCGGCGTCACGCTCGGCGGCACGCACGCGCCCGGCAACTCGCCCGGCCTGGCCACCGTCGGCGGCAGCCTGGCCTACCAGGCCGGTGCCGTGGTGGCCTGGGAACTCGCGGCCAACACGGCCACGCAGGGCCCCGTCGGCGGCCGCACCTTCGACCAGATCGTCGTCGGCGGCGACCTCGCGTTCACCGGCTCCACGATGCTGACGCTGGCGTTCGTCGCCTCGGGATCCGACGGCTCGTGGCCCAGCACGGTGGACTGGACCGACGACTTCTGGAACGCGAACCGCTCCTGGACCCTGTGGCAGGTGACGGGCTCGACCTCCGGGTTCGCCAACCTCGGGCTGGCGGCCGGATCATGGCTCGATTCGCAGGGCACGGCGTTCGCCGCGGTCGAACCGGGACGGAGTTTTTCGCTCGCCCTCGATGGCCAGGACGTGCTGCTGGTGTACGCGGTGCCGGAGCCTTCCGCCATCGCCCTGGCCGTGGTGGGACTGTTCGGCGGCTGGTGGCGGGCCCGCCGCGGCCGGCGGCGCGGCGGAGGCGGCTACCGCAGCGGCAGCGCGTAGCAGGCCGCCTCCTCGGCGTTGCGCACGAGCAGGCGGTCGCCGGCGACGGCGGGATTGTTCCAGGTCTGGCCCTTGATCGCGGCGAGCCGGCCGCGGACCGAGTGCCGCGCGGCCGAGCAGTCCACGAGCACCACCTCCCCCGATTCCGCCTGCACGACGAGCAGGTCGCCGACCCGCAGCACCTGCCCCTGCCCGTAGCGGCCCCCCTTCCAGGCCCGCTTCCCGTCGGCCAGGCGGACGCACTCCAGGATCCCGTCGGAGAGGCCGTAGGCGTGGCCGTCGTGGATCACGACGTTGGTGAACTTCGTCTTCAGCAGGGACGGCTGCGACCAGACCGGGCGGAAGACGGGCGGCTCGGCCCCCGGCTCGGCCGCGAACACCGCCGCGCCGATGCCGTAGCCCTTGGAGATGAAGATCCGGCCGTCGGCGAGCACGTGCGGCTGCGAGCAGGAGGCGTCGGAGTTCGAGTGGCCGGGCCAGGGAAACGACCACAGCTCGCGGCCGTCAACCGGGTCGTAGGCCGCCACGCTCCCCTCGTTGACCGTGAGCACCACGTCGCGGCCGCCGATCGCGACGAGAACCGGCGAGACGTAGCTGATCTGCTCGTCACCCCCCTGCCAGGCCCGCGCGCCGGTCGCGCGATCGTAGGCCGCGAGCGATACGGCGCCACCGCTTTCGCCGCCCAGCGGTCCGCCGCCCGGCACGATCACGAGCGACTCGGTCACCAGCGGCGAGCCCGCCCGCCCCCAGGCCACCGCCGCCGCGTGCTTTTCGAAATCGACCCCCAGGTCGTCGAGCACATTCTTCCGCCACAGCACCCGGCCCGTGGACCCCTCGATGGCGTGCAGCCAGCCCGTCGCCCCCGTGGAATACACGACGCCGTCGCGGATCGTGGGCGTGGACCGCGGGCCCACGCCGCCCAGCACCGTCTCGTGGCGGCTGCGGATCGGCACCGACCAGGCAGGAGTGCCGTCCGCGAGGGCATGGCAGGCGACGACCTCCTCGTCGCCCCGCTGCTCGAGCGTGACGGCGTGGCCGCCGCAGACGGCGAACCCGCCCCAGCCGGCGCCGATCGGCCGTCGCCAGATCTCGCGGGGCGGACGCGCCTCCCAGTCGGCGGCGATGGCCGGCCCGTCGATCGACCCGCTGCCCGACGGCCCGAGGAACCGGGGAAAGTCTTCCGCGCCGGCGGTCCAGGCCGCGGCCGCCCGGCTGTCGGCCGGCTCGGACTTCGGCAGCAGCCGGTCGCGGGCCGGCGCCCACCGCCAGGTGAACTCGGGCACGAGATCGCCCGACACCCGCTCGATCCGCAGCACGCCGGCCGCCACCACCACCATGCCGAGCAGACCGCCGAGGATCATCTGCTTGAGGGGCTTCGCGTGGCCGCTCTCCCGCAGGAACCAGACGAGCAGCGACATCAGGCCGGAGAAGGCGAGGATCAGGGTGATGATGTTCCGCACCGCCTGATCGACGATGCTCCCCGCGACCGCCTCGAGCATCCCGGCCCGCACGAGGGCGGCGGCGGCCGACAGCGAGGCCAGCGTGATCCACACCCGGCGGGGCGGCCAGCGCGACGGCGCGGCCGTGGGAACGCGGGGCGTGGCGGAGGGAGCCTTGGCCATGACCGGAAGCGGCGTCGTCGGCAGTGGGGATCGCGGCGTATGACACGCGCCGCGAGACCCGTGAATCTATCCGCCGCCGGCCGCGGCAGTCCAACGTCCGAGGCCCGCGGCCGCGCCGGCCGCGGCGTTCCTTGTCGCTCGTCGTCACCCCGACTAGACTCGGCCCACGCCCCGCCAGCGGGCGTCTCGAGCCCCGCAGGAAGCCGGCATGCCGACGACGAACGCCCCGGATCCGGCCGCCCGCCAGCCCGCCGCGCCCGCCGCCGCGGGGCCCTCCACCACCGCGGTGCACGCGGGCGAGGCGCGGGACAAGCCCGGCCATTCGATCACCGACCCGATCTTCGCCTCCTCGACCTACACGTTCGCCGACACGCAGTCGATCATCGACTTCATCGAGCAGGACCAGCCCCGCGAGGAATACGGCCGCTACGGCAACCCCGGCGAGCGGGTCGTGGAGCGGAAGCTGGCGGCCCTCGACGGCGGCGAGATGGCGGTGCTCTTCGCCAGCGGCATGGGGGCGCTGGTCGGCCTGCTCATGGCCCACCTCAACGCCGGCGAGGAGATCGTCTTCTTCGACGAGTGCTACCACCGCAGCCGCGAGTTCTGCCGCCGGCACCTGACGCGGTTCGGCGTCGGCTTTCGCGAGGTCAGGACCGGCGACTACGCGGCCATGGAGGCGGCGATCACGCCGCGGACGAAGTTCCTCGTCAGCGAGTCGCCCACGAACCCGCACCTCAGCGTGGTGGACATCGCGAAGTTCGCCGACATCGGCCGGCGGCGGGGCGTGCTCACGCTCATCGACGCCACGCTGTGCACGCCCTACAACCTCCGGCCGCTGGAGGCGGGCGTGGACTTCGTGCTCCACTCCGCCACGAAATACCTGGGCGGCCACAACGACCTCCTGGCCGGCGCCGTGATCGGCAGCCGGGAGCAGCTCGAGCCCGTGCGGAAGCTCCGCGGCATCATGGGAGGCGTGAACTCGCCCCACAACGCCTACCTGCTGGAGCGCGGCCTGAAGACCCTCGCCCTGCGGATGGAGCGGCACAACGCCAACGGCCTGGCTGTGGCCCGCTTCCTGGAGAGCCACCCGCGGGTGGAGCGGGTCTACTATCCGGGCCTCGAGAGCCATCCCTGCCACGGCGTGGCCACCCGCACGATGCGCGGCTTCGGCGGCCTGGTGACGTTCCTCGTCAAGGACGCCGACTGGCGGGCCACGGCCGACGTCGTGGACGCGGCGCGGATCCCGCGGATCGGCCCCAGCCTCGGCGGCGTCGAGTCGCTCATCGAGCAGCCGCTGGTGATGAGCTACTGGAACTACTCGCCCGCCGAGCGGGCCGCCTTCGGCATCCCCGACAACATGATCCGCCTGGCGTGTGGGATCGAGGACGCGGCCGACCTGATCGCCGACCTCGCCCAGGCGCTCGGCTGACCGCGGGATCGACCCACGCATGCAGTTCCGCACCAGGGCGATCCACGTGGGCCAGGACCGCGACCCGGCGACGGGCGCCGTCGTGCCGCCGCTCCACGTGGCCAGCACGTTCGTCCAGCCCGACGCCTCGATGACGGCGGCCTATGACTACGCCCGCACCGGCAGCCCGACGCGGCACGCCTTCGAGCGGACGCTCGCCGACCTCGACGGCGGCGTGCGGGCGCTGGCCTTCGCATCGGGCATGGCCGCCACCCACTGCGCGACGCAACTCCTCGCGCCCGGCGACCGGCTCGTCACCGGCACCGACATCTACGGCGGCAGCTGGCGGCTGTTCAACCGCGTGCTCGCCCCGCACGGCATCACGGTGGCCGCGGTGGACACCTCCGACACGGCCGCCGTCGCCGCGGCCGTCGTGCCCGGCACGAAGCTCGTGTGGATCGAGTCGCCCGGCAATCCGCTGCTCTCGATTACCGACATCGCCGCCTGCGCGGAGATCGCCCATGCCGCCGGGGCGCTGCTGGCCTGCGATGCCACGCTCGCCACGCCGGCCCTGACGCGGCCGCTCGAGCACGGCGCCGACATCGTGATGCACTCGGCCACCAAGTCGATCGGCGGCCACAGCGACCTGCTCGGCGGGGCGCTCGTCTGCCGCGACGCCGACCTGGCCGCGCGGCTCCACTGGCTGCAGAACGCGACCGGTGGGGTGATGGGGCCGCTCGAGGCCTTCCTCTGCTCCCGCGGCCTGAAGACGCTCGAACTGCGGGTCCAGGCCCAGTCGGCCACCGCCCTCGAGCTGGCCGAATGGCTCACGACCCGGCCCGGCGTCCGGCGGGTCCTCTATCCAGGCCTGGCCGGCCACCGGGGCCACGCCCTGGCCGCGCGGCAGATGACCGGCGGCTTTGGCACGATCGTCAGCTTCGAGATCGACGGAGGCATCGAGCGGGCCCGCCGCGTCGTCGAGTCCACGCGGCTGTTCCAACTGGCCGTCAGCCTCGGCGCGGTCGAGAGCCTGATCGAGATTCCCGCCCTCATGTCGCACGGCTCCTACGAGCCCGCGGCCCGGCGGGCCGTCGGCATCGCCGACGGCCTGATCCGACTGGCCGTCGGCCTGGAGGCCTTCGCGGACCTCCGCGACGACCTCGCCTCAGCGCTCGCCGCGGTTTGACCTGCAAACACGGGCCGACCCCGCAGGCTGGGCGGCTTGGGGGGCGGCTGCGGATGGCGTCGATTTTGGCGGAAGTTCCGCCCGTGCGGGTGCCGATAACCCTTCCGATCGCGGAGTCTCTGCCGCGCCACCACGGCGCGGAGGGACCGGCTCGGAGGTGATGCCATGAAATTGATCCACGGATTCCAGCACCTGCCTGCGGCGCTCGTCGCGGCGACGGTCGCCATGGCGACGGCGGTGGCCGCCGACGCGGTCGGCCAGCCGGCGACACCGGGCGAACTGAAGTGGACGCCGCATCGCGCCTCGAAGCCAGCGCCGACCGCCGCCGAGCCCGCCCGGGAACTGCCCGCCCTGGAGGTGCCCGCCCCGTCGGCCCCCGTCGAACCGCGGGCCGCCTCCGCTCCACCCGCCGGCCCGCCGGCGGCGGTCACGCTGCCGGACGGCGTGCCGCCGATCTCCGCCGTCACCCGCGGTCCGCGGCAGCCGGCCGCCAGTTACGCGCCGCTGCGGGAGCGGGAGCGGGAGCGGGAGCGGGAGCGGGACCGCGGCGACTTCGCCAGCCCCAACCGCATCTCCGGCGCGATGCGGCAGGCCTTCGACCCCGACAATCCCGACGGACTGCTCGGCCTCAACGTCATGCGTTCGCCGCAAGGCGAGGTCGGCAGGCCGATTCTCGCCCCCGAGGGACGGCAGGCGACCGCCATGCAGCGGTCCGCCGCCCGCACGCCGCCCGCGCGGCTCGGCGGTGGCCTGGCGCCGCGGGCCGTGCCCGGCGGCCGCGGCGGCCGCCCCGAGCGGCTGGCGATGAACACCGAGGGCATCCCGTCGGTGATGGCGCAGGTGCCCTCCGTGGGCGGCCTCGACGACGCCGGCGTGCCCGGCCGCACGCCGCCGGGTGCCGGCGCCGGTGAGAAACTGCCCACGCCGAGCGCAGGGCCGGCGATCGAGGGCCCGGAGGTGATCGAGGGCGGGCCCGAGGACATGCCGCCCGACATGGCGGGCATGATGCCCGGCGAGTACGACCCGTCCATGATGACGATGCCGGGCGAGGACGGCCTGCTGATGGGCGAGTATCCCGCACAACTGCACGTCGAGTCGTTCTACGACGATCCCTACGAGTGCGAGGACGACGAGTGCGACCTGTGCATCCCGCACGGCCGGATCTGCGCCTGGCTGCGGCGATTCGGCAAGCCCTACTACGGCTGGAGGTGGTACCGCGACTTCACGGCGAGCGCCGGCATCACGTCGTTCACCAACGCCAGCGACCTGGGCATCAACGGCAACTTCGGCACCAACGAATACCTCAACTGGGCGATGCCGTTCTGGAACGCCTTCGGCGTCGGCTGGCAGGTCGGCTGGCGGGGCACGCAGACCAACTTCCAGCCGGCCTCGGTGGAGGTGGGCGCGACGACCTTCGAGAAGAACGCCCGCACGCAGAACTTCATCACCACGGGCTTCTTCACCCGGGCCTTCGAGGGCCGCGGCCTCCAGGGTGGAGCCGTCTACGACTACATGAACGACAACTGGTTCGACAACGTGGACGTCTCGCAGATCCGCGCCGAGATCAGTTACGTCTGGGGCTACCACGAGGTCGGCTTCTGGGGCGCCGCCAACCTCGGCGACCAGACGAGCCTCTTCGGGCCGATCACCCGCAGCCCCGGGCTCGCCAGCACGCTCGACCTGTACGCCGGCTTCTACCGGCTGCAGTTCGGCGATGCCAACGAGTGGAAGGTCTGGGGCGGTGCCACCAGCGAGAACGACGGCCTGATCGGCACGCTCGTGCGGGCGCCGATGGGCCGCTCGCTCGCCCTCGAGGGCACCTTCACCTACGTGATTCCCGGCAAGACCCAGTCGCTGGACATCCTGCCCGGCGGGGCGGTGTCGGAGTTCTCGCCGTCGGCGTGGAACCTCGGCGTGAACGTCGTCTACTACCCCGCGGGTCGCTCGCGGCGCAGCCTGGCGAGCCCGTATCGCCCGCTGTTCGAGGTGGCCGACAACGGGAGCATGATCCGCACCATCGGCCCGACGCCGTGAGGCGGGAGGCCGCGGGAAACGGCCCGGCCTGACGCCCGCGGGCCGGTTGTTGTATCCTTCCGGCATTCGCACCGGCGGCCTGGCGGCCGCACCGCGTCACCGTCCCGGAAGCCACATCATGTCGGAACACGACCCCCAGGATCCCTGGGCCTCGCTCGCCGAGTCGCTCGGCGCCGCCCCCTCGTCCGAGCCCTCCCCGCCCCGCCCGGCGCAGCCCGCCCGTCCGGCGGCCCGTCCGCGGACGGAGCCGAAGCCGCGGCCGGCCACCCCTGCGGGCGGCGATTGGGACGCCCTCGCCTCCGATCTCGGCGTCGCCGGATCCCCGGCCGAAACGCCGCGACCGGCGCCGCCGCGTCACGAGGGCGGTGACCGTTCGCCGCGCGCCGAGCGGTCGGCCGAACGGCCGGCGGTCGAGCGGGTGCGGCATGACCACGACGACGAGGCGGCCCCGCGGTCGCACGCAGCCGGTGGCGGAGAGCGGCGCGAGGAAGACGGCGAGGATCGCGGCGAGCGGCGTGGCCGGCGCCGCCGCGGGCGGCGGGGCGGCCGCGGCCGTGGCCGGCGCGAGGGCGACCGGGTGGCCGGTGCCGAGCCCCGCGGAGACGCGGGTGACCGCCGGGCGGGCGGTCAAGAGATGCCGCCCCGCAACGATCTGGCCGATGAGCCGCGGGACGCGGCCGATGCATTCGGAGCCGGAGCCGAGGGCGACGCATTCGCCGCCGACGTCTTCGCGCCGGCGGCCGACGCCGACCGCGGCCGTGAGGGCGAGCCCCGTGCGGAAGGCCGCCGGGAAGGCCGCGACCGCGAGGACCGGCCGCGGCGGCGGCGCGGCCGGCGCGGTGGCCGCAGCCGCTCCGGCGGAGAGGCCGTCGAGGGCGGTGCCGGCCGCGAGTCCGGCGAGCGGCGCGACCGGCTCCCGGCCCGCGGAGCCGCCGACGGCGATGACGAGCCGCTGCCGGCCGGCTACGGCGTTCGCCCCGCCGCCCCGCGGTCTGCCGACACCGGAACCCGCGGCGAAGGCGAACCGGCCCGCAGCGGCGACAGCGAAGGGGAAGGCGACGGCCGCGGCCGGCGCCGCCGGCGGCGCCGGCGCGGTGGCGAGGGCCGATCGGGATCCGGCCGCGAGTCGGGCTCGCGCGCGGAGTCCGGCCGGGGCTCGCGGGGCTCCCGCGGGAGACGTGCCGAAGGCGGCCTGCGGTCGTCGTCCTCGACGCTCTCGCGGGGACGCCGCGCCGACTTCGCACCGGTGGCGGGCGGGTACGACGAGGACGACGAGGGGCTCGAGTTCCTGGGCATCGAGGAGGCGGGCCGCGAGCCGCAGCGCCGCGAGCCACGGCCGCAGGACGACGAACTGTTCGCCGAAAGCGGGCTCGACCAGGTCCGCGACGTGCCCAGTTGGGTGGAGGCGATCGGCATCGTGATCGCCGGCAACCTCGACGCCCGCAGCCGGGGGCGTGGCGGCGAGGGCGGCCGCCGGTAGCGGTCCGCCGCCCCATCCCGTCGGCTTCAGGTCGTTACTTCAGCGAGATCGTGCGGGCCAGCGGCCGCAGGATCTGCTCCACGACGCAGTTGTCCACCACGTCGCGGGCCACCTGGGCCAGACGATCGAGGGCTTCCACGTAGGTCGTGTCGGGCTCCAGGCTGCCGTACTGCCGGGCCGTCACGTACACGCTGAGCTGCTCCTCGTTGAACTCGCCGGTCCGGACCTGGAAGGCGTTGGTCCGCGTTTCCGTGCTGATCCGCACCTGGATCCGGCATTCCTCGTCGAGCGCCACCGTGAGGGAGGGCTCGTAGCTGATGACCCGCGACCCCGGCGCGTCGCCGAGACGGTCGAAGGCGGGGCCGACCCCGAGCGCTTCGGCCAGCAGGGCGTTGTGGTTGCCGCGGTAGGCGAAATCGAAGCCGAACAGCACGTCGAGCGCCTCGCAATCCAGCGGGCTGACGGACAGGAAGGCCGGGGCGAGATCGAGCACGAGCCGATGCTGCTCCAGCACCGCCTCCAACGACGGCGGGTTCACCTGGCCCGAGCAGAGCCGCTTCGTCTCGACCGCGGCCCAGCGGTAGCGGCCCTGGTCCTTGTCCTCCTCGAGCACGTAATCCCGCTTGTCGCGGCAGTAGAACTTCCGCATCGAGGGGAACTTCTTCTGCACCCGCTCGAAGTAGTGGAGGATCGTCTCCCTCTGCGAAGGGAGCTCCATTTCCGTCGCCAGGTTCATGTTGACGTAGAAGTCGTCGGCGAGCGACGCGTACTGCGTCATGCGTGAAACTCCGCGGGAAGAACCAGGAAGATTCGGAGTATAGAAACGCCGCGCGGAGAGTGTCAAAACACCCGCGCCCGCCCGCTGGAATAGGCCGTGCAAAAACGGCATACTGCCCGGTCGTGGTCGTTCCAAGGGCAACGCCCCGCGGGACGACGACGCCCCGCCAGCCTCCGAGCCGTCCGCATGGCCGACGAGCCGCAGTCCGCCGACATCCCCGAAGAGCGGCTTTTCATCGAGCAGCGCCCGGACGGCACGATCGTCGTGCGGGTGCAATCGGACGGCTCCCACGGCGAGCGGCTGCCCGACGCGAAGTTCTCGTTCCGCTGCGGCGACCCGCAGTACGCCTACTGGCTCGGGCGGCTGCAATCCCGCCGCGGATAGCCGGCCGCCGAGTGCGCTGCCCCCGGGCCGATGCGCCACCGGAGTCGGACGACGCCGGGCGGAAGCCCGCTCAATCCTCGCGGGAGCTGGCGATCAGCGTGATGAACTCGCGGTTGCTCTTGAACTTCGCCAACTGCTTGGTGAGCTGCTCCATCGCATCGACGTGATGCATGCTCGACAGCGTCCGCCGCAGCATGTTGCAGGCGTGCAGCGTGTTCGGGTCGAGGAGCTTCTCCTCGCGCCGGGTGCCCGACTGCGAGATGTCGATCGCCGGCCACACCCGGCGGTCGGCCAGCTTCCGATCGAGCACGAGCTCCATGTTGCCGGTGCCCTTGAACTCCTGGAAGATCAGCTCGTCCATGCGGCTGCCCGTGTCGATGAGCGCGGTGGCCACGATGGTCAGCGACCCCCCTTCCTCGAACACGCGGGCCGTGGCGAAGAGCTTCTTGGGGATGTCGAGGGCCTTGATGTCCACGCCGCCCGACATCGTGCGGCCCGTGTTGCCCACCCACTTGTTGAAGGCCCGGGCCATGCGGGTGATCGAGTCCATCAGCAGGAACACGTCCTTGCCGCACTCGGCCATCCGCTTGCACCGCTCGATCACCAGCTGCGACAGCCGCACGTGGCTCTCCACGTCGCAGTCGAGGCTGCTGGCCAGCACCTCACCCTTCACGGTGCGGCGCATGTCGGTGACCTCCTCCGGCCGCTCGTCGACGAGCAGCATCACCAGCGCCAGCTCCGGATGGTTGGCCGAGATGGCCTGGGAGACCTGCTGCAGGAGCACGGTCTTGCCCGTGCGGGGCGGGGCCACGATCAGGGCCCGCTGCCCCTTGCCGAGCGGCGTGAGCAGGTCCATGACGCGGGTCGTGAGCGGCTGCTGGCCCGTCTCCAGCCGCAGCCAGGTCTCGGGGTTGATCGGCGTCAACTGGTCGAACGTCTTGACGTTCGGATAGAGGTCGGGCGCCATGCCCTCGACCTCCTGGATCTCCCTGACCCGCGGCCCCTGCTGCCGGCGGCCGGGCTGCACCAAGGCCTTGATGAACACGCCCTCACGCAGGCGATACCGCTCGATCATCGTGGCCGGCACGAAGGGATCGGTCCGCTCGCGGGTGTAGTTCGTCTCCACGCTGCGGAGGAAGCCGTAGCCGTTGGGGTGCATCTCCAGCACGCCTTGGCCGGGCTCCAGCGGCACCGGCTCGCCGTTCTCGGTCACCTCGGGCTCTGGCTCCGGCGGCCGCATGCCCTCGCTGTCCATGCCGACCGCACCGGCTCCCGCCGGCATCGGCCCGCCGCCACCCCCGCGGCGAAAGCGACCCCGCCGCCGGCCGCCATACCCGCCGCCCTGGTACCCCTGACCCTGGGCACCGGGCTGAAAACCGCCCTGCCCCGGCTGGCCGCCGAATCCCTGACGGCCCCGCGAACGCCTCCGCTTGGACATGGATAGAGCATCGCTCCCGAGAGTGAAACCGAACCGAAACCATCCGCACGACGGCGGAAAAGATCCGTCTGGTGGCGACGGACGATGACACCGTCCTGGACGCGTATCCCGGAACGGGAAACCTGGCCCGGAACGGCCTTCAGACGGCGGAGACGCGCTTGGCGGAACTTGTGGTCTCCAGCCGGGGCACCGGGCCACCGACCAGGATGAACCTGAAGATTCCCGCTTCCAGCCGCGCTCCGCCCCAGATCGCCGAAACGAACAGTAAGGGACGAAAACGAACGACGAAGCCTTCCGCTACCTCGTGAGTGGTTCGCGGAGTCGCTTGAGAAACGACTATCGGATTATCGGGCCAACCCGGCCGATTGTCAAGACGCCGGCGGCCCGGGGGTTCGGGCTGACCGGGCAGCGACGCGGCCTTCCCTTCACCCGCAGGGTTGGGGGGCTGCGGGGCCGAGGGGGCCTGCGGGCCTGTTTTTCTCCGCGATTCCTGCAACCCGTTCGACCGATACAAGCCGCAGGAGGTGCTCGCGGGGTGCCAGGGGGGTGCCGCGCGGAACCGACCGCACCGAGGCAGAACGATGCTCCGTCCATCCGTCCGCGGGATCGGCCGATTCCGGCCGCTGCTCTTCGCCTGCACGGCGCTGGCGTGCCTTCCGGCGGCCCTGGCGGCCGCGTCCCCGTGGCACGCGGACCTGTCGGCCGCCAGCAACGCCGCCGCCGGCAGCCGGCGGCCCGTGCTCGCCGTCTTCGTGGCGTCGTGGAGCGAGGAGAGTCGCCGCATCGCGACGCTCGTGCAGGAGAGCGCGGAGTCCAACGCCCTGCTGGCGACCTGCTTCGAGCCCGTCGTCGTGGACGTCGACGCCGATCCCGAACTCACCCGCCGACTCGAAATTCTCCACGTGCCCACGGCCGTGGTGCTCGACCAAAGCCGCAGGAAACTGGCCACCTTCGAGTGCCCCGACGCGCCGCCGGCGTTCATCGCCGCCGCGGCTCGGGCCGCCCGCGAGGTGGCGACGACGCCGGCCATCGACGGTGCGGGATTGTCGCTGGCCGGCCCCGCCCTCGACGCCGCGGCCGCCCGGGATCGAGGTTCGATCTCGATGGTCACGGCCAAGGTCCGACACCTCTCCAGCTTCGCGGACGAGCCGCTCGCCGGTTCCTCCGGTGCGGTGGTCCGACCGCTCGGTGTTCAGGAATCGTTGGCCGGTTCGCCGGCCGCCCTGCCGGAACCATCGCTGCCCCGTGCCCCGTCCGCCTGGACGGCCGAACGGCCGACCGCGCCGCTGGCCCTCGCCCCTTCGACAGCCGCCCAGCCCCGGCCCGCCATCGAGCCCGTCGCGCAGGCCGGCGGCATGCAGGAAACGCCGAGCGTGCCCACGCCGCCCTGGCTCGCCGCCGCCGCCGCGCCGGAATCATCGGCGAGCGTCACCGACCTGCCCGGCCCCACGGCCCCCGCCGCCGACCGTGCCTCGGCCCCCGCCCCCCAATCCGATTTCTGGTCCACGATCCGCCGGCCCTTCGCCGGCGGCGGCAGCAAGCCTGCGGCGGTGGCGACGACTCCGGCTCCGGCCCCGCGGCCCGAGCCGCCGCCGACCATGCCGCCGGCCCGACCGCAGTGGCCCGGCCTGGCGGCGACACAGCCCGCACCGGCCACGACACCGGCCGCCCCAGCCCGTGACGCCGCGGCCGAGCAGCCGATGCCGCTGGGCCTCGAGGGCTACTGCCCCGTCACGCTGGCGGAGAAGCAGGTGTGGACCGAGGGCCGACCGCAATACGGCGCCCGCCATCGCGGCCGCACGTATCTCTTCGCCGGGCCGGACCAGCAGCGGGCCTTCCTCGCCGATCCCGACCGCTACGCGCCGGCGCTCTCGGGCGACGATCCCGTGCTCGCCTTCGAGCAGGGCAAGAGCATGCCCGGCCAACGCCGGTTCGGCGTCGTCTGCCAGTCGCGGATGTACCTCTTCGCCTCGCCACAAACACGGGACGCGTTCGCCGCGAACCCCGAGAAGTACACGGGCCGCGTCGCCCTGGCGGAGCAGTCGGCCACGACGGGCACGCGGACGTACTGATCGCGACCGGCCTCAGCCGGAACTGCCGGCGGCCGTCGCCCAGCCCTTGCTCCGCTCCACGGCCTCACGCCACCGCGCCCGCATGCGGTCGCGGGCCCCCTCCTCCATGCGCGGCACGAACGACCGCTCGACCCGCCGGGCATCGGCCACGGCGGCCGCGTCGGCGTAGAAACCGACCGCCGTGCCCGCGAGCAGGGCGGCCCCGAGCGCCGTCGTCTCCAGCACCGCCGGCCGATCGACAGGCAGCCCGAGCACGTCGGCCTGGATCTGCAGCAGGAGGTCGTTGGCCGTGGCCCCGCCGTCCACCCGGAGACGCTCCGGCGCGGCATGGGCGTCCTGCTGCATGCACTCGACGACGTCCGCCACCGACAGCGCGATCGCCTCGAGCGCCGCCCGGGCCACGTGGGCCCGGTGGGTCGCCCGCGACAGGCCGATGATCATCCCGCGGGCGTGCGGATCCCAGTGCGGTGCCCCGAGTCCGGTGAGCGCGGGCACCACCACCACGCCCCCGCTCGACTCCACGCCCCGTGCCAGGGCCTCGATGTCGGCCGCCCGCTCGATGAGCCCCAGGCCGTCCCGCAGCCAGCCCACGAGCGCCCCGGCGACGAACACCGAGCCCTCCAGAAAATACCCCGGCGGGTCGCCCGCGGCCGCCAGGCAGGCGGGCGTGGCGAGCAGGCCGTGGCGGCTGGCCACCACCTCCCGACCGGTGGCGAACATGAGGAACGCCCCGGTGCCGTAGGTGCACTTTGCCTCGCCGGGCCGCAGGCAGCCCTGCCCGAAGGCGGCCGCCTCCTGATCGCCGGCGCAGCCGGCGATCGGCACCCGCGCGCCGAGGACCGCGGCGTCGATCGTCCCGAAGTCGCCCCCCGAGGGCCGCACCTCGGGCAGCATCGCCCGCGGCACGCCGAACATGCGGCACAGTTCGTCGCTCCACCGCATCTCGTGGATGTCGAAGAGCAACGTGCGGCTGGCGTTGGTGACGTCGGTGGCGTGCACCGCGCCCCCGGTGAGCCGCCAGATCAGGAACGAGTCGACCGTGCCGAAGAGCACCTCGCCCCGCGCGCACCGCTCCCGCAGCCCGGGGACCGTCTCCAGGAGGTGCACGATCTTCGTCCCGGAGAAGTACGGATCGAGCAACAGCCCCGTGCGACGGCGGATTTCCTCCTCGTGGCCGGCGGCCCGCATCCGCGCGCAGATCGGCGCCGAGACGCGGCTCTGCCACACGATCGCCGGGGCGACGGTCGCTCCGGTCGCGCGATCCCAGAGGATCGTCGTCTCCCGCTGGTTGGTGATGCCGACGGCGGCCACCTGTGCGGCGGAGAGCCCGGCCTTGCCCAGCACGCCCCGCGCGCAGGCGAGTTGCGACCTCCAGATGTCCTCGGGATCGTGCTCGACGATCGCCAGCTCGGTGCCGTCGCTCGCCGTCGTCGTCCGCACGTGCTGCGGAAACTCCTCCTGGGCCACCGCCAGGATGCCGCCGCGCCGATCGAAGAGGATCGCGCGGCTCGAGGTCGTGCCCTGGTCGAGCGCCATCACGCAGCCGCCGCCGTCGCTCATGGTTCCTCCGCCGGATGGTCCGCGGTGTCGGTCGGCACCCGCCTGCCGTGCCGCGCGGCGAGCCCGGCCATGCAGGCCTCGGTCGCGCCGTCCACCGTGGACGGTGATAGCAGGCCGAGGGCGGCGAGGACGAGGGCCACGTCCTCGATCGCGGGTCGGCACAGCCGCGGATCGAAGGCCAGCATCAGCCGCCGCTCGACGATGTCGTCGAGGCTCCGGGCCCACTCCTCGCGAACGCAAAACTCGACGGCCGCCCGGGGCAGGCCGACGCCCCGCAGCATCCCCGGCCGCGAGGCCGCCGCGGCGGCCACCGCGGGGCCGCGGGCCCCGAAGAGGGTTACCAGCCGATCCGCGGCCGGCACGGGATCGGGGATCCCGGCCCGGGCGAGCGACTCCGCCGCGGCCGCGGCGACCGCCGCCCGCGCGTCCGCCCCGCAGGCGCCGGGCAGCGGCCGTTCCCGCGACGACCCCCGCACCGGCAGCCCGAGCGTGCCGAGCACCTCCGCCGCCGCGGCCTCCGCGAGGCTGCGGCAGGTGGTGAGCTTGCCGCCCACGATCGACCAGGCCGGCAGCGGCGCCCGGGGATGCGGCACCAGCATGTGTCGGCGGGTCACGGCCCCGGGGGACCGCAGACCGCGGGCCGCGGCCGCCGCCGGGAGCGGTCGCACGCCGCAGTAGTGCTGCTGCACCGCCCCGCGGCCGGGTGCGCAGGCAGGGAAAAGCCGGGCCACGGCCCCGAGCAGATAGTCGATCTCGGTGTCGTCCGCCCGCGCCGCGGCCGGGTCGCCCGCGAACGGGATATCGGTCGTGCCCACGAGGACCAGGTCGTGCCCGAACGGCAACACGAACACGGGGCGGCCGTCGTCGGCCTCCGCGTACACGCCGTGTCCGGCCAGCGCGGCCCGCAGCGGCGGCGAACGCACCAGGAGATGGCTGCCCTTCGTGCCGCCGATCAGCCGCCCGGCGCCCGCCGGGGCCGCGGCGAACACGGCGGCCAGGGTGCGATCGACCCAGGCCCCGGTGGCGTTGACGATCGCCCGCGGCCGGAGCTCGATCTCGGCCTCGCCATCGGCTCCGGTGAGGCTCATCACGCCGTCCGTCCGCAGCACGGCGCGGCGCCGCGTGAACACGTCGCAGGAGGTGCCCGCCGAGGTGGCGGCATGGCGGGCATCGACCAGCAACTCGACGGTGAATCGCTCGGGATAGAGCATCTGTGCGTCGGCGTAGGTGCAGCCCAGCGGAAACCTCGCGGCATCCACCCGCGGCAGGCCCGCTCCGCCGGCAGGCACGCTGCGGTGCCGTGGCCACCCCGAGCCAGCCGCCAGCAGGTCGTAGAGGGTCAGCCCGATGCCGACCGTCCAACTGCCGCGGCCCCGCGACGGCCGCCACCGCGCCGCCAGCCGCTCGAGCCCCAGGAGCCGCGCGGCCGCGGACGCCAGGCCGCCGCACCGGCCGCGCACCGGCAGGTAGAAGGGCAGCGGCGCGACCAGGTGCGGTGCCAGGCGAACCAGCCGGTCGCGCTCCGCCAGGCTCTCCCTTACGAGCCCGATCTCGCCATGCTCCAGATAGCGCAGGCCCCCGTGGATCAGCCGCGTGGACCAGGCGGTGGCGCCGCTCGCGAGGTCCGCCGCATCGACCACGGCCACGGGCACCGCCGAGAGGGCGAGTTCCCGCGCCAGGGCCGCCCCGTTGATCCCTGCCCCGAGCACGACGATCGGTCGCTCATCCGCCACGCTCGAGCACTCCGCGCCCTGGAACCGCCGCCCGCGGCCACCAACCCCAGGAGCCTACCGCCTCCGGGCCCGGAACGACGGCGCAGGCACCCGGCCGTCGCCTACACTATCGTGACTGGCGGGATTTCCATCGGCCGGAGAGTTTGGCCGTGCCAACCGAGCGAGGTACGAAGCCGGGCGCAGCCAGGAGGGCGAAACACGGGGGCCTCCGCATGACCACGGGCCCGGGCACCGCTCCGCCGCGGGCGGATCGTTCGCGCCCGCGGTTCGACTCCCATCCCGTGATTCATGTGTCTGGAACGCCATCCATGAGTCGCTCCCCCGGGGCCGAAGGCCGGCCGAGTCGGAGCCCGTTCGGCCCGCTGCTCGCGGCCCTGCTCGTCGCGCCGCTATGGGCCGTGGCTGCCGGCCTCGACGACCCGGTGCGGTCGTCCTGGAAGGCCGTGCCGCTCGACGACTGGGCCGCCAGGGTCGCTTCGCTGGCGGGCATGCCGGTGATCGTCGATCGGCGTCTCGATCCCCAAACCCCGGTCACGGCCGAGGGCCGCGGCGAGCCGCTGCGGGAGATGATCGCGACGGTCGCCGCCGGATTCGACGGCGAGGTCGCCCTGCTCCGCTCCACGATCCGCATCGTGCCGCGCGGCCGCGGCGGGCTGTGCGAGCGGGCCGAGGACGCCCGCGACCGCGAGATCGCCCGCCTGCCCGCGACTCCGCGGCAGGCCCTGCTGCAGCAGGCGGCCTGGAGCTGGCCCATGGCCGCCCGGCCCAGGGACCTCGTCGCCACGCTGGCCCACGAGGCCGGCGTCGCCCTCGAGGGAATCGAAGACCTGCCGCACGACCACTTCCCCGCCGCCGACCTGCCCGCCATGACCCGCGCGGAGCGGCTCGATCTCGTGCTCGCGCACTTCGACCGCCGCGTCCGCTGGCGGACCGTGGCCGGCGCGGCCCGCGGCACGATCGTCCCGCTCGACACGG
>Ga0315900_10004098_pt1 | contig 20709 bp, 19 predicted proteins | sample LakEriMetagenome_FD_203521 | JGI IMG/M metagenome (GOLD analysis project Ga0315900, IMG submission 203521) | Freshwater fungal communities from buoy surface, Lake Erie, Ohio, United States - Buoy 12 MA114 | ecosystem: Environmental > Aquatic > Freshwater > Lake > Lake biofilm | place: USA: Lake...
AGTTTTTTGCTTCGATGAAGCGCTGACGCGCTGCGCGCGTCAGCGCTGCATCGGCCGGGGTCGCCTGCCGGCGCCCCGGCGCACCCGTGTTCTTCGGAAAGACGGGTGCGGCGAAGCCGCGATTCGAGCCTGAAGGGCGCAGCCCGGGTCTGGTCCCGCTTCGGGGCGGGGCGAAGAGGCCTTTCGTTCGACGCTGTCGAGGCGTCGTGCGATGGGCCTTCGTTCGTCAGGGCCGGCCGAACGTTGGGCTGGCGCCGACGGACGGGTCGCGCGACAGTTCGCTCATGAACGCTCCAGTATCCGCCTTCCAGCTCGCGGCCGACGAGCTCGCCCGGCGCGACGATCGCCTGCGCGTCGCGATCGAGTTCGTCGGGCCCTGCACGCTCGCGCCCGAGCGACGCCGCTCGCCCTACGAGTCGTTGCTGTCGGCGATCGCCCACCAGCAGGTGCACGGTGCCGCGGCGGCGGCGATCCTCGGGCGCATGCAGAAGCTCTACTCGCCGCGCGGGCGCTGGCCCACGCCCGAGGAGCTCGCGGCGACGCCCGAGGACACGCTGCGCGCCGCAGGGCTCTCGCGCTCCAAGGTGCTGGCCATGAAGGACGTCGCGGCCCGCGCCCTGGACGGCACCGTGCCGGATCGCCGGACCATCGCGCTGCTCGACGACGAATCGATCATCGAGCGCCTCGACGTGGTGCGCGGCGTGGGGCGCTGGACCGCCGAGATGCTGCTGATCTTCACGCTCGGCCGGCCCGACGTGCTGCCGGTGGACGACTTCGGGGTGCGCTACGGCTTCAAGCTGCTGTACGGCAAGCGGCAGATGCCGAAGCCGAGGTGGCTCGCGGACTACGGCGAACGCTGGGCGCCGTACCGTTCGACCGCGAGCTGGTACTTCTGGCGCTACGTGGACCGGCTGCGCACCGAAGGGCGGGATCCCGCGCAGCAGGCGCGTCGCCGGAAGCGCAGCGTCGCCGCCAGGCCCGGCGCGAGCCGCAGGCAGGCCGCCCGGGTCTGAGCGGCGGCCCCCGGTGGCGCGTCAGCCCTTCGACGCGGCCGGCGGCGCCCCGCTGCCCTCGCGCCTCTCCCGCATCCGCTCGCGCCGCTCCTGCATCCGCTGCTGCAGCTTCGCGCGGCGCTCGGCCTGCAGCTGCGCAAGCTTCGTCTGCTGCTCCTTCGTCAGCAAGCCGTGCACCTGGGCGCGCAGCTGGCTGCCCTGCGTGACCATCCGCGAAGTGAGGTCGCCGAGCTGCTGGCTCGTGCGCTGCACCACCGTCGCGTAGTTCGGGTCCGTCGGCGCCGTGTCCGCGAGCTGCCGGCCGGCGGCCTGCATCTGGTCGCGCAGCTGATCCATCTCGGGCCGCGCGGTCTCGAACAGGCCGCGGATCGTCTGGCGCTGCTCCGTGGTCAGGCCGAGATCGTCGGCCATCCGCTGCAGCATGCCCGGATGGATCATCCCGGGCACGAGGCCCATCGGCCCCGGGCCGTGGTGTTCGACGTGCCCGGCGCGCGGTTGTCCGCTCTTGCCCCCGTCGTGGTCGTGGTCGTGGTCGTGGGCAAGGGTCGGCATCGCGGCCGCACTCGCGAGGCCGAGGGTGGCCGCAAGGAGGGTCGCGCGCAGTTTCGAGCGGTTACGCTGGTGCATCGTGTTCTCCGTCGGCCAACCGGGCCGCGTGTGAACAGCCTGCCTGAGCGAAGCGTGATGATGGGTCGGCTACCTGCCAAGACGCTGCAAAGTTGGGTCAAGCGCGGTGCGTTCCGGTGACAGCGAGCCACCGGCGGCGGCACCATCGGAGCATGTGCCGTCGCGATGGCCCTGCACCATGAGCCCTGCCCCGGCGGCCCCCCGCGTGCTGCTGGTCGACGACGACCGCGAGCTGACGGGCATGCTCGTCGAGTACCTCGGCCGCGAGGGCTTCGCCGTGGAGGTCGAGCACGACGGCGCCCGCGCGCTGGACCGCAGCCCGTCGGTCGACGCGGACCTCGTCGTGCTCGACGTCATGCTGCCGGGGCGCAACGGCCTCGACGTGCTGCGCGCACTGCGCGGTCGCGAGCGCGCGCCGCCCGTGCTGATGCTGACCGCGCGCGGCGACGACGTGGACCGCATCGTCGGTCTCGAGCTCGGTGCCGACGACTACCTCGCGAAGCCCTTCAATCCGCGCGAACTGGTCGCGCGGATGCGCGCCGTGCTGCGCCGCGCGTCAGACCGTGGCGGCGTGGACGAGCCGGTGTCGCTCGGGCCGCTGAAGCTCGACCCCGCGCGCCATCGCGCGAGCGTGCGCGGCGAGCCGGTCGAGCTGACGGGCGCGGAGTTCCGCGTGCTGGAAACGCTGCTGCGCGCCGCGGGGCGCGTGGTCTCGCGCGAGCAGCTCACCGAGCAGGCGCTCGGCCGCAAGCTCGAGCTCTACGACCGCAGCATCGACACGCACGTCAGCAACCTGCGTCGCAAGCTGGCGCTCCAGCCGCCGGCCGAACCGGAGATCCGGGGCATCCGCGGCGCGGGCTACCTGCTGACGCTGCCGGGCGGCGGCGCGTGAGCCGGCCGCGTCGCGAATGAACAGCCTCTACGCCCGCATCTTCCTGTCGTTCTGGGCGGTGATGATCACGATCGTCACCGGGGCGGTGCTGGTCACCTGGCTCGTGTTCATCGACCGTGCGGACGACGCGCCGCGCATGTCGGCCGCGCTGATCCGCGAGGCGGCCCAGTCGCTGCGCGACGGCGGCGAGCCGGCACTGCGGCGCTGGCTGCAGGGCGTGCGCGAGCGCTCGCCGGAGCTGCGCATCTTCATCGTCGACGAAGGCGGGCGCGAATTGCTGGGGCGACCGCTGCCGCCGCACATCGGCCGCCGGATGGCGGCGGGCCTGCGCGCGCCCGTGCCCGAGGTGCCGGGCGTGCGCGTGGTCGCGCCGCAGCCGCTGCCACTGCTCGTGACCGCGGACGGCCGACGCTACGGCGTGCTGGTGCTGCCGCCGCGATCCCCGTTCGGCGTGCTGAACCTGCCGGTCACGCGCGGCGCGATCCTCGTGCTGGCGCTGCTGGCGACCGGGCTCGCCAGCTGGTGGCTGACGCGCTCGATCACGCGGCCCGTCTCCCGCCTGAGCGAAGCCTCGCGCGCGATCGCGGCCGGCAACCTCGACGTGCGCGTCGCCGACGGCATCGGCGCGCGCCGCGACGAGCTCGGCGTGCTGGCGCACGACTTCGATGCGATGGCCGCGCGGCTGCGCGAACTGCTGCGCGCGAAGGAAAGGCTGCTGCGCGACATCTCGCACGAGCTGCGCTCGCCGCTCGCGCGGATGCGCGTGGCGCTGGGGCTCGCGCGGCAGCCCGGCGGCGACGTCGCGCGTCAGCTCGACCGCCTGGAGGCGGAGGCCGAGCGGCTGGACCGCCTGATCGGCCAGGTGCTGCACCTCGCGCGGCTCGACGCGCCGGCGAGCGACCTGCTGATGGAGGAAGTGGACCTCGTCGAGCTGGTCGAGGCGATCGCGCGCGACGCGAGCTACGAGGCGCAGGGGCGCGGCGTGCGCGTGGCCTTCGCGGCGCCGGCGGCGCCGGTGCGCGTGCGCGGCGAGCCGCGCCTGCTCGCGAGCGCGGTGGAGAACGTGGTGCGCAACGCGCTGCGGTACACGGGAGAGGGGACGGAGGTCGAACTCGCGATCGAGGCGGCGGCCACCGACGTGTGCGTCAGCGTGCGCGATCGGGGACCGGGCGTGCCGGAGGCGGAACTCGAGCGGATCTTCGAGCCGTTCCACCGCGTGGCGGAGTCGCGGGAAAGGGAGTCGGGTGGAGACGGGATCGGGCTCGCCATTGCGAGCCGCGTGCTGGCGGTGCACGGCGGGAGTGCGCGGGCGCGGAACCGGGAGGGTGGGGGGTTGGAGGTGAGGCTGCACTTGCCGCTGCGCGGAGCCGCGCCGGCACAGCGCAACGATTCGAGTCGGCTCGCTTGACGATCCGATTGCGCGCACTCGCGCGATCTCTTCGGAAACAGCGCTTTGGAAGCTTGGCACGAGGCTTGCTTCGAAGCTTGGCGGGACGTTCCCGCAAGCAAGGAGCAGCTCATGAAGTTAGCGAGTTTCGCCAGGGGCGCCGCGGTCGCGATGGCGTTGACGTCGACGGCGGGCGTGGCCGCCGCGGTCGAGATCGGGGCCGGCGACTTCCCCGCCAACGGATCCTCGGGCGGCACGATCATCAAGGGCGGTCTGGACCTGTCCGTCGCGACGACGCCGGGCACCATCGGCCGCAAGGGTACCGGCGCGTTCGCCGGGATCGGCATCAACTCGTCGGCGGCAGTACCGAACCAGACCAACGGCGAGATCGACCCAGGGGAGATCCTGTCGATCACGTCGAACGGTGGGGCATTCCGACTGACCGACCTCGTGCTCGGCTACCTGTTCGACGGGCCCGAGTTCACGGACTTCCCCGAGGTCGCGCAGGTCACCGCTTACATCCTTAACGGCGGTCCGATCATCGGCACGCTGACCAATCCTGCCGGCAACGGCACCAAGGCCGTATGGAGTTGGAGCGGCGGCACGTTCGATTCCGAGGAACTGTCGCCCTCGAACTCCAGCGACACGAACACCGACCAGGCCGTGTGGCGCGTCGTCGCTCCGTTCGGCCACAACCTGATCACCGGCCTGGAGTTCACCGCGTTGAATTCCCCGGTCCCGTGCACCGCCTGCGCGGACCAGTCCGACTTCACGTTCGTGCGGATGAACGCCAAGGTGCCGGAGCCGGCCACTCTGGGCCTGCTGGGCCTGGGTTTGCTCGGTGCCGGCGCTGCCGCGCGGCGCCGACGCGCCTGACGCGAAGTGGCGTAGATCCGGCGGGAGCCCGGTCGTCGGACCGGGCTCCCGCATCGTGGGCGACGGAACCTTGAAGCACGACGCAGTTCACGTCGGCGGACTTTACATCGCGCATTATGTCCGCGGAGAAAACTTATTAAAAACAACTGATTGACGTCTTGGCGCGGACCTTGCCTGATCGTGCGCAACCGATGCATCTACGCAGAGAGCCGCCGTCCATGACCCACGTCCGTCGCACCGTTCTCGCCACCTTCGCCACCTTGGCGGCAGGAGCCGCTCAGGCGGCCTCGATCACTGTCGACCACACCGACTTCGACGGCGCGATCGCGGCCAACAGCAGCACCGCGATCGTTTCCGAAGGCGGCCTCTCGCTGACCTGGAAGGCGGAGGCGACGGTCAACGACACGATCCAGAATCGCCTCTTCCAGAAGAAGGATTCCCCGATGCCTAACGCCGCTCCGGCGCTCAAGGGTATCGGCGTCCGCGGCGCGACGGCCGGCGAGATCGACGTCGGTGAGCGCCTGATCGCGACGGCCGGACCGGGGCAGTCGTTCCGGATCGACCGGCTCGTTCTCGGCCTGCTGTTCGACGGCCCCGAGTTCGGCGACGTGCAGGAACAGGCGCAGATCACGGCGCACCTGCTGGGTGGCGGCTCGATCATCGGCGTGCTGCAGAACACCTTCGAGACGGCGCCGGCCAGCCCGGACAACGACACGACCTGGGACAAGGCGGTGTGGACGCTGACTCAGGGCAACATCACGTCGCCCGGCGGGGCGCCGCAGAACCTGTCCCCGTCGACGCATCACCGGGGCGCAGTGTGGGAGCTGACGAATCCGTTCGGTTCGGCGCAGATCACGAAGCTGGTGTTCACCGCGATCCCGGGTACCCGGCACTCGAGCTGCTCGTGGTGCAGCAACCAGTCCGATTACACCTTCATCTCGATGAACGCCACGGTCCCCGAGCCCGCCACCCTCGGCCTGCTCGGCCTCGGCCTGCTCGGCGCGGCCGGCGCCGCCCGCCGTCGCCGCGCCGCCTGACGAACGCACTTCGAGCGTGTCGTCGCGAGGCCCGGAGCGCCAGCGCTCCGGGCCTCGTGCTTTCCCCGGCCTGAGGATCCGCCGCCGCTCTGCGTCGCTTTCCGGGCTCGCGCGTCGCCCGAGGCTCGGCCCGCGCTTCTCAGCCCCGCTCCTTCTCCCGTATCAGCACCCGCTGCTCGCGCTTCTCCACGTCGAACAGCCCGATCGCCTTCGCGAGATCGCTGAGCTTCCCGTAGCCGTAGTTGCGCGAGTCGAAGTCCGGCGCCAGCTTGTTCATCGCGCTGCCGACCGTGCCGAGCTGCGCCCAGCCGCTCTCGTCGCTCGCGTCGTCCAGCGCCGCGCGCAGCACCTTCATCAGTTCGCGGTCGCCGCGCAGCTCCTTCGCGCTCCAGCCCTTGCGGCCCTGCTCCGCGGCCGGCGGCTGCGTGAACACCTCGGTGTAGATGAAGCGGTCGCAGGCCGACACGAACGGCCGCGGCGTCTTGCGTTCGCCGAAACCGTACACGCGCTTGCCGGACTCGCGGATGCGCGCCGCGAGCCGCGTGAAGTCGCTGTCGCTCGAGACGATGCAGAAGCCGGTCAGCGGCGCGCCGTAAAGCAGGTCCATCGCGTCGATGATCATCGCGCTGTCGGTGGCGTTCTTGCCGGTCGTGTAGCGGAACTGCTGGATCGGCTGCACCGAGTGCTCGAGCAGCACGGCCTTCCAGGAGTTCAGGTTCGGCGTCGTCCAGTCGCCGTAGATGCGCTTGACCGTCGCGACGCCGAACTTGGCGACCTCGGCGAGCAGGCCCTCGACGATCGCAGGGTTCGCGTTGTCGGCGTCGATCAGCACGGCGAGGGCGCCGTTGGCCTCGGTGGCGGGGGGGTCGTTCGGCATGGGATCGATGCTCCGGGAGTCGCCGCGCGCGGGGGGAGGCGCGGACGGCCCGATTGTAGAGGCTCGCCGCCCGGTGGAGACTCTTCGGGCGGCGCAGCCTCCGCGGCCGACGAAGCCCCCGGGGTCCGTCACCCGCGCTCATCCATAATCCGGGTCTGCCAGCCAGGAGAGCCCGGATGCCCGAGTCGACGGCCCACGCCACCCGCCGCACGGCGCTCGACCGCTTCCTGAACGTCGTTGAACGCGGCGGCAACGCGCTGCCGCACCCGGCCACGCTGTTCGCGAGCCTCGCGCTGCTGGTGGTGCTCGGCTCCTGGGTCGCCGCGCAGTTCGACCTCGCGGTGCCGCATCCCGCGACGGGCAAGCTGGTCGAGCCGGTGAACCTGCTGACGCTCGAGGGGCTGCATCGGATCCTGACGAGCCTCGTCACGAACTTCACGAGTTTCGCGCCCCTCGGCACCGTGCTCGTCGCGCTGATCGGCATCGGTGTCGCGGAGCATTCCGGGCTGATCGGCGCCGCGCTGCGGCTGCTGGTGCTGTCGTCGCCGCGACGCCTGCTGACGCCGATCGTCGTGTTCGCCGGCGTCATGTCGAACATGGCGAGCGAGATCGGCTACGTGCTGCTGGTGCCGCTCGCGGGGATGATCTTCCTGGCCGCGGGCCGCCATCCGGTCGTCGGGATGGCGGCGGCGTTCGCGGGCGTGTCCGGCGGCTACTCGGCGAACCTGCTGATCGGCACGATCGATCCGCTGCTCGCCGGGCTTTCGCAGGAGGCGGCGCGCATCGTCGATCCGGACTACACGGTCAGCCCGCTCGCCAACTGGTACTTCATGGTGGTCTCGACGCCGTGGATCACGCTGCTCGGCTGGTTCGTGACCGAGCGCATCGTTGCGCCGAGATTCGCTGCGATACCCGGCGAAGGTCTGCGGCGGACGGGAACGGCGACCGGTGCGGGAGCGCGCACGTTCGAAGCCGCGGTCGCAGATGCGTCCGGCGGTCCCGCCGCGTCGCCCGAGTCGGGCACCGTCGCGGTCGACCCGGAGTCCAGCGCCCTCATGCCCGCCGAACGCCGCGGTCTGCGCTGGGCGCTGGTCGCGACGGCTGCGTTCACGCTGCTGGTGGTCTGGGCCACGCTGCCGGTCGGCACGCTGCCCGGCGCCGGCTTCCTCCGCAATCCCGAGGACGGCGACCTCCTGAATTCGCCGTTCCTGTCGGGCATCGTCGCGATCATCTTCCTCTACGGCCTGCTCGCGGGGCTCGCCTACGGCGTGGGTGCCGGCACGATCAGGAGCGACGCCGACGTGATCAGGGGCATGAACCAGAGCATGAGCACGCTCGGCAGCTATCTCGTGCTCGTGTTCTTCGCCGCGCAGTTCGTCGCGTTCTTCAACTGGACGCAGCTCGGGCTCGTGTTCGCCGTCAACGGCGCGGACGCGCTGCAGGCCCTCGGCCTGCCCGCGGTGCCGCTGTTCGTCTGCTTCATCCTGCTGACCGCGACCGTGAACCTCTTCATGGGCTCGGCATCCGCGAAGTGGGCACTGATGGCGCCCGTGTTCGTGCCGATGTTCATGCTGCTCGGCTACTCGCCGGAGCTGACGCAGGTGGCCTACCGGGTCGGGGACAGCGTCACGAACGTCATCAGCCCGATGATGAGCTACTTCGCGCTGATCATCGCGTTCTTCCAGCGCTGGGAACCGAAGGCCGGTATCGGCACGCTGGTGGCGACGATGCTGCCGTACTCGGTGGTCTTCCTCGTGGGCTGGGCCACGCTCTTCGCGGTCTGGGTGGGACTCGGCCTGCCCATCGGCCCCGAGGCGCCGCTCGACTACGTGCCGGCAGCGCGGCCGTAGGCGGCACGCCCGATCGCGTATAGAGTCGCACCGGGCGCCCGAACGACTCCGACCGCGCCCGGGAGCGCGGATCTTGTCGAACCTCGTGCCGGACGGCGCCGGCCCCGAAACGCGCCACGGCGGCGCCCACCGCATCGTCATCGTGGGCGGTGGCGCCGGCGGCCTCGAGCTCGCGACCCGGCTCGGCGATCGACTCGGCCGGCGCGGCAGCGCGACGGTCACGCTGGTGGACCGCCAGCGCACCCACCTGTGGAAGCCGCTGTTCCACCGCGTCGCCGCCGGGACGATGGACCTGAACGACCACGCGGTCGACTACCTCGCGCAGGCGCGCTGGCACCACTTCCGCTACCAGCAGGGCGAGATGAACGGGCTCGACCGCGAGCGCAGGGTCGTGAAGCTCGCGCGCACCGTCGACGGTCGCGGCGTCGAGGTGCTGCCGCCGCGCCAGATCGCCTACGACACCCTCGTGATCGCGGTCGGCAGCCGCTCCAACGATTTCGGCACGCCGGGTGCGGCGGAGCACGCGATCGCACTCGACACCGCGCGCGAGGCGGACCGCTTCCACGCGCGCCTGCTGAACGCGTGCCTTCGCGCCGATCTCGATCCGCGGCCCCTGAAGCCCGGCGCGCTGCACGTCGCGATCATCGGCGCCGGCGCCACCGGCGTGGAGCTGTCGGCGGAGTTGCACAAGGTGGTCCGCGAGCTGGTGTCCTACGGACTGAAGCGCATCGACCCCGAGCGGGACGTGCGGGTGACGATCATCGAGGCGGCGCCGCGGATCCTGCCCGCCCTGCCGGAACGCCTGTCGAACGCGACCCTCGGCCTGCTGCGCAAGCTCGGGGTGGAGGTCCTGACGGGCGAGCGCGTGACCGAGGTTTCCGCCGACGGCGTGCGCACCGCGAGCGGCCGCTTCGTCCCGGCCGGGCTCGTCGTCTGGGCCGCCGGCATCAAGGCGCCGGAGTTCCTGCGCGACATCGACGGCCTCGAGACGAACCGGCTGAACCAGCTGGTGGTGCGCCCGACGCTGCAGGTCACGCGCGACGACGACGTGTTCGCGCTCGGCGACTGCGCGAGCTGCGCGTGGCCGGAGAAGCAGGCCACGGTGCCGCCGCGCGCGCAGGCCGCGCACCAGCAGGCCAGCCATCTCGCGCGCACGCTGGTGCGACGCGTCGAGGGCCGTACGCCTGAGCCCTGGCGCTACCGGGATTTCGGCTCGCTCGTCTCGCTCGGACGCTACAGCACGATCGGCAGCCTGATGGGCTCGATCACGCGGGGCTCGTGGATGATCGAGGGCTACTTCGCGCGGCTGATGTACCTGTCGCTGTACAAGATGCACCAGCTCGCGCTGCACGGCGCCACGAAGACCACGCTCGACACGCTGGCGAGGCTGATCACGCGGCGCACGGAGCCGCAGGTCAAGCTGCACTGACGGCAGCGGGCCTCACGCCTTCAGTTCGTCGTCCAGGAACTTCGCGACCTCGCGCTCGACGCGCTCGTGGAACAGGCTCAGCGCGAAGCCGAGCTTGCCGTCCACGATGATCTCGCTGCGGCGCACCGTCACGCGACCCTTCAGGTTCGAGTGATCGACGCAGAGGTCGTCGCCTTCCCAGCGGCACTCGGCGCCGAAGCGCTCGGACAGACGCTGCGCGACGTGCGAGACGCGCGTGCGCGCTTCGGCGTGCGCCAGCGCGTGCGCGCGCCGGATGTAGAGGCGGCTCATGCGCCCTCCTCGCGGGCGACCGCGCGGTACCCGATGTCGCGGCGGAACTGCAGGCCCTTCCAGCACAGCGCGTTCACGAGCGCATAGGCCTGCCGCTGCGCGGCCGCGACGGTGTCGCCGAGCCCGACGGCGCACAGCACGCGCCCGCCGTTGGTGACGATGCGATCGCCCACGCGCTTCGTGCCCGCGTGGAACACCTTGCCGGGCAGCTTCGCCGCCGCGTCGAGCCCCTCGATCGCGTCGCCCTTCGCCGGGTCGTCGGGATAGCCGCCCGCCGCGAGCACGACTCCGACCGCGGCGCGGGGGTCCCACCGAGCCTCGACCTCGTGCAGGCGGCCGTCGAGCGCAGCCTCGACGAGATCCACGAGCTCCGACTGCAGCCGCATCATGATCGGCTGCGTCTCGGGATCGCCGAAGCGGCAGTTGAACTCGAGCACGTTCGGCGTGCCGTCCGGGTGGATCATCACGCCCGCGTACAGGAAGCCGACGTAGGGCGTGTCTTCCGCGGCCAGCCCGCGCACCGTCGGCCAGATCACCTCGTCCATGATCCGGGCGTGCGCGGCCGCCGTGACGACGGGCGCCGGCGAGTACGCACCCATGCCGCCGGTGTTCGGGCCCTCGTCCGCGTCGCGCAGCCGCTTGTGGTCCTGCGAGGTGGCGAGCGGCAGCACGTGCTCGCCGTCGACCATCACGATGAAGCTGGCTTCCTCGCCGGGCAGGAACTCCTCGACGACGACCACGTCGCCGGCGCGGCCGAACTGGCCATCGAACATCGCGCGCGCGGTCGCGATCGCCTCGTCGTGCGACTGCGCGATCACGACGCCCTTGCCGGCGGCGAGGCCGTCGGCCTTCACGACGACGGGCACCCGCTGCGAGCGGACGAACTCGGGATCGAACGTCTCGCGCGTGAAGCTCGCGTACTTCGCGGTCGGGATACGGTGGCGCGCGAGGAAGTCCTTCGTGTACGCCTTCGAGCCCTCGAGGCGCGCGCCGTCGCGCGTGGGGCCGAAGCAGCGCAGGCCCGCGGCCCGGAACGCGTCGACGACGCCGAGCACCAGCGGTGCCTCGGGGCCGACGATCGTGAGGCCGACGCCAGCGTCCCGTGCGAAGTCGCGCAACCGCTCGACGTCGTCGGCCGCGACCTCGACGTTCTCGCACTTCGGTTCGAGCGCGGTGCCGGCGTTGCCCGGGGCGACGTAGACCCGCGTCACGCGCGGCGACTGCGCCACCTTCCAGGCGAGCGCGTGCTCGCGACCGCCATTGCCGATGACCAGTACCTTCACGTCGCGGGACTCCCTCGTCAGTGCCGGAAGTGGCGCAGCCCCGTGAAGACCATCGCCATGCCGTGTTCGTCCGCGGCGGCGATCACCTCGGCGTCGCGCATCGAGCCGCCCGGCTGGATCACGGCGGCGATGCCGTACTCCGCGGCGACGTCGACGCCGTCGCGGAACGGGAAGAACGCATCCGAGGCCATCACGACACCGCGCACCGCGAGCTTCGCGTCCTCGGCCTTGAGCGCCGCGATGCGACTCGAGACGACGCGGCTCATCTGGCCCGCGCCGATGCCGGTCGTCAGCCGGTCCTTCGCGTAGACGATGGCGTTCGATTTCACGTACTTGCAGACTTGCCAGGCGAACAGCAGGTCTGCGAGTTCCGCATCCGTGGGCGCCCGCTTCGTGACCACCTTGAGGCCCTCGCGCGTCACGATGCCCGCGTCGCGATCCTGCACCAGCAGGCCGCCCGCGACGCTGCGGTACTCGAGTCCCGACGGCGCCGCGCTGCCGAGCGCGCCGGTCAGCAGCACGCGCACGTTGGCCTTCGCCTTCGTGACCTCGAGCGCGTCGGCGGCGGCGCCGGGCGCGACGAGCACCTCCACGAACTGGCGCTCCACGATCGCGCGCGCGGTCTCGGCGTCGAGCGGGCGGTTGAACGCGATGATGCCGCCGAACGCCGAGGTGGGATCGGTGCGGTACGCCTGTTCGTAGGCTTCGCGCGGCGAAGCCGCGAGTGCGACGCCGCACGGGTTCGCGTGCTTGACGATCACGCACGCGGGTTCGTCGAACTGCCGCACGCATTCCAGCGCGGTGTCCGCATCCGCGATGTTGTTGTAGGAAAGCTCCTTGCCCTGCACCTGCCGAGCGGTCGCGACGCTCTCGCCGGCCGCGCGCGGGTCCGCGTAGAACGCGCCGCGCTGGTGTGGATTCTCGCCGTAGCGCAGGTCGAGCCTCTTCTCGAAGCGCAGTTCGAGACTCGGGGCGAAGGCGCTCGACGTGGAGTTCGGAGCTCCGCCCGCCGCCTGCGCGGACAGCCACTGGGTCACCATCGCGTCGTAGCGCGACGTGTGCGCATAGGTCTTGGCGGCCAGCCGCTGCCGCAGCGCGAACTCCGTGCCGCCGGCGTCGAGCGCCGCGAGCACTTCCGCGTAGTCGGCCGGGTCGACCAGCACCGTCACGTGCGCGTGGTTCTTGGCGGCGGCGCGCAGCATCGCGGGCCCGCCGATGTCCACGTTCTCGACGCCGTCCTCGTAGGTGCAGCCCGGCTTCGCGACGGTGGCGGCGAACGGATAGAGGTTCACGACCAGCAGGTCGATCGGGGCGATGCCGTGCTCGCGCATCACCGCGTCGTCGACGCCGCGCCTGCCCAGCAGCCCGCCGTGTACGCGCGGGTGCAGAGTCTTCACGCGGCCGTCCATGATCTCGGGGAAGCCGGTGTACGCGGACACCTCGGTGACCGCGAGGCCCGCGCCCGCGAGCAGCTTCGCGGTGCCGCCGGTCGAGAGCAGTTCGACGCCTCGCGCCGCGAGGGCGCTGGCGAGTTCGACGACGCCCTGCTTGTCGGACACCGACAGCAGCGCGCGCTGGACGGGGATGCGCACGGGAGGTAGCTCCGGGTCAGTTCGCGAGACCGTATTCCTTGAGCTTCTTCCGCAGCGTGCCGCGGTTGATGCCGAGGATCACGGCGGCCTGGCTCTGGTTGCCTGCCGCGTAGTCCATGACCGCGCGGAACAGCGGCTCCTCGACTTCGCGCAGCACCAGATCGTACAGGCGCGCCGGCTTGTGGCCGTTCAGTTGCTCGAAGTAGGTGTTCAGCGCGGTGGCGGTGTGCTCGCGCAGCGGGATGTCCTTCATCGCGCCGCGCGCCAGTGGCCGCACCACGATGTCGCGACGCGCGGCGCGCGTCGACTTCCTGCCGTTGACCATCGTCGTCCCCGTCGTTTCGGCCGAGAGGGTGGACGCGCACTTCGACGCGTTCCGCTGGCCTGCGCGGCCGGTGATTCCGGCTCTGTGCGGCGGCCCTGCCCCCGGCCTTCTACCCTGCGATTCTCGACCCCGCGCCGGTCCCTCTGCCGACGCGGCCCGTGTGCAGCGCCGCACCGGGGTGCTCGAGGCCGCCGTGACCCGAACCGCGGCCCGCCGTGGGCTGCGGCAGGGAGTCGAACCACTGGCGCGCCAGCGCGAACTGGAGCGACGCGGATTCGACGAGGCGCAGCTCGCGGAACAGGTCGTCGGAGGCGAGCGGCGGAGTCGCGGTGCCCTCGGCGGTTCCGGCATCCGTGGCGGATCCCGGGAGCGCCGTCGAGTCGCGATACCAGCCCAGGTGCTTGCGTGCCACCCGAACGCCCGTGTGCTCGCCGTAGAAGGCGTACAGGTGCTCCAGATGCGTCAGCAATATATCACGGACCTCCGCGCTGGAAGGCGGGGCCGGCACGCGGCCCGTGGCGAGGTAGTCCTTGACTTCGCGGAAGATCCACGGCCGTCCCTGCGCGGCCCGCCCGATCATCACGCCGTCCGCCCCGGTGCGGTCGAGCACGGCGCGGGCCTTCGGCCCCGAGTCGATGTCGCCGTTCGCGAACACGGGAATCCGCACCGCCTGCTTGATGGCGGCGATCGTGTCGTACTCGGCCGCACCGCGGTAATGATCGGCGCGCGTGCGGCCGTGCACCGCGAGCGAGCGGATCCCGGTGTCCTCGGCGATTCGCGCGACGCGCGGCCCGTTGCGGTGCTCCGGATCCCAGCCGGTGCGGATCTTCAGCGTCACCGGCACGTCCACCGCGCGCACGGTGGCCTCGAGGATGCGCGCGACCAGGCCCTCGTCCCTGAGCAGCGCCGAGCCCGCGGCCTTGTTGCAGACCTTCTTGGCGGGGCAGCCCATGTTCACGTCGATGACCTGCGCTCCTTCGTCGACGTTCAGGCGCGCGGCCTCGGCCATCATCTCGGGATCGCCGCCGGCGATCTGCACGATGCGCGGTTCGGGTTCGCCTTCGTGGTCGCGGCGCCGGCGCGACTTGTCCGTGTGCCAGAGCGTCACGTCGGAAGTGACCATCTCGGACGCGGCGATGCCCGCGCCGAGTCGCCGGCACAGCAGCCGGAACGGGCGGTCGGTCACGCCGGCCATCGGCGCCAGCGCGAGGGGTGTCGCGATCGCGTAGGGGCCGATGTGGATCACGGCGCCTGCGCCAGCTTCAGGTCCTCGGCGCAGACCAGCGCGCCGCGACGCGGCAGGCAGACGTCGAGCTCGAAGCCGACCGCCTCGCTGCCGGGGTCCGCGAGCAAGAGATCCGCGTCCACGCGCCCGTTGGACGCGAGCAGCTGCGGTGGCGTTTCGCGCGTCGGCAGGTACTCGCCGGGCGTGAACTCCCGGCGTGCGACCTTGCCGCCGAAACGGTCCTCGAGGGTTACGCGGATCAGCGGGTAGGGTTGAGCGCGGCCCGCGCGGTTGACGACGCTGGCGCGTACGCGGAGCGTGCCGGGTTCGGAGTCCGCGCCCGCGCCCCACTGCTTCAGTTCGTACGCCGAGAGGCTCCAGGTCGGCTCGATCGGCAGTCCGAGCCGCGCGTAGAGATCGCGCAGCGGCGGCCCGGCGACCGGGTGCTGGGCGAGATCGTCGCGGCGATAGTGCACCACCTGCGCCCCCAGCGCGGTCGCGAGCACCACGGCACCCAGACCGAGCATCGCGGTGACCCACCAGGGGCGCGCGCCGCGTGTACCGGCGACCGCCTGGAACCGGCTCGGGTCGAACTGCACGAACTCGGAGGTGTCGTCCACGGCCGGCGGCGACGTGGGATCGCGGTGCCGGTCGAGCCCGTCGTCCTGGCGATCGATGCCGGGATCGCCGCCGCGTGTCGCGAGGTCGGCAGGGGACGTCGCGTCGGGGGCAGCGACTGGGGTGGCTGCCCCCGTCGCGCCCGCAACGGCAGTGGCCGGCGGCAGCGCGACGGCGGCGGCGACGGCTGCCGCCGCACGCGCGGCCGCAGCGGCCACCAGCGCGTCGAAGTCCTCGGGCCTCACGCCGAGCGGCGGGGGCGGCAGGTCCGTCGCCGCGCCGACGCCCGGAACCGGAGTGTCTGGGCGCGGCGTCGCGTCGTCGGTTCGCGGTTCCGCCGGGGCGAGGCCAAGCGCCGCTGCCTCCGCGGCGGCGATCCGCAGCGGCGGGATCGTCGGTGCGCTGCGGTCTTCGACGAGGGCAATGTCCCAGTCGGCCGTCGAGGCGTCGAACTCGAGCGCCGCGTCGACGAGTTCCGCGGACTCGATCGGCGGCGCGTCCCCGGACAGCACGATGTTCTCGGCGTCGGCGGGATCCAGGAATTCGATCTCGATGGAGAGGTCGGCGTCGGGGTCCGGCGGGCGCGTCGCACCGGCCGGCGTCGCCGCGTTCACCGGCGCATCCGGCGCCGCCGCGTTGGCGGCCGCCGCACGCTGGTTCAGCGGCTGTGCGTTACGGGCGATCGAGGCGGCGATCTCCGCGAGCGCCCGATCCTCGTCGACGGAGGGCGTGTTGCGCCCGGCGCGGCGCTCGAACAGCGGCGCGTCCGCAGACGGCGCGTCCGCGGTCGGCGCACCCGCGTCCGGTGCGCCGGCGGCCACCGGGTCGTCGAACGGCGGAAACTCCGGGGCTGGCAGCCGCGACGGGTCGATGCGGCCGAGTTCGACCGACACCTCGATCGGCTCGGCTTCGTCGACGAGCGGGGCCGGCACGGGGCGCATGGCGACCGGACGTGTCGCATCGGTCGCGATCGCGGCACCCGTGACCGGGTCGACCTCGACATCCTCGGTGAGGTACCCGAGCGCGTCGAAGGTCGCGTCGCAGACGCCGCAGCGCACCTGCCCGCGCGCGGTGCGGAGCACCGCGGCGGTCACGCGGAAGATCGTGCCGCACTCGGGACACTGGGTGAACAAGCCGGGCGCCTCAGCCGCGGCGGCGGCCGACCAACCCGGCCCAGCCTTCGCGCTCCCGCGGCGTTTCCATATCAAACCACGGCTCGAATGCGCTGGCCACGGCGCCGGCCTGCGCGGTCAGCAGGCCCGACAGTACGACGCTGCCGTGCGTCCGGGTCGCCGCGGCCAGTCGCGGTGCGAGTTCGATCAGCGGCTCGGCCAGGATGTTCGCGAGCACCACGTCGTAGCCGGACTGCCACGGCGCCTGCGCATCGCGCACCTCGAGGCGCCGGGTCACGCGGTTGCGTGCCGCGTTCTCGCGCGTCGCGAGCAGCGCCTGCGGGTCGATGTCCATCGCGTCCGCCTGCGCGGCACCGAGCACGAGTGCCGCGATCGCGAGGATGCCGCTGCCGCAGCCGACGTCGAAGACGCGGGCGCCCGCGAGCGGCGCGCCGTCGAGCCACTCGAGGCACAGTGCCGTGGTGGCGTGCGTGCCGGTGCCGAACGCGAGGCCGGGATCCAGTTCGACGACGATCGCGTCGCCCGCGTCCGGCGGCAGCGCCTGCCCGCCGGGTACGATCCACAGCCGCCGACCGAAGCGCATCGGGCGGAAGTCCTTCAGCCACTCGCGCTCCCAGGGGCGGTCCGCGAGTTCCTCGTAGCGCGGGGCGAGCGTGGGCGCCGCGAGCGCCTCGCGCAGCGCCGCCGTCAGCGCCTCGCGGTCGACGTCGGGGTCGTAGAGCGCGGAGAGCTTCACCTCGGGCCAGAGTGGCGTCGCGCCTGGCAGCGGCTCGAGGATCGGCGTGTCGGCCGCGTCGGCGAGGGTGACCGACAGGGCGCCCGTCTCGAAGCAGGCCTGCTCTGCGAGTTCGGGATCGACCCCGTCGAGCACGAGGTGAAGCTGGAGGAAGGGCACACGGCGTTCCGGCGAGGGTCGCGGCCACCCGGCCACGGCGCGAGCCTAGCAGGACGCCGGAGTTCGCGTGCCAAGATCGCGGCGCGGCCTCACGACCGGCCAGCTCACTTCAACCCCAACCGCCGTTCGAGGTAGTGGATGTCGACGCCGCCCTGCTGGAACGCGGCGTGGCCGAACACCTCCTGGTGCAGCGGCGTGTTGCTCTTGATGCCCTCGATGACCATCTCGTTCAGCGCGTTGCGCATCCGCGCGATCGCGGTGGCGCGGTCCTCGCCGTGCGCGATGATCTTCGCGATCAGCGAGTCGTAGTACGGCGGCACGTTGTAGCCGCTGTAGAGGTGCGAATCGACGCGGATGCCCGGCCCGCCCGGCGGGTGCCACAGCTTCACGGGGCCCGGCGAGGGCACGAAGCCCTTCGGGTCCTCGGCGTTGATGCGGCACTCGATCGCGTGGCCCGTGATCCTGATGTCGCCCTGCTTGAACGGCAGCTGCTCGCCTGACGCCACGCGCAGCTGCATCTTGACGAGGTCGATGCCCGTGACCATCTCGGTCACCGGGTGCTCGACCTGGATGCGCGTGTTCATCTCGATGAAGTAGAACTTCCCGTCCTCGTAGAGGAACTCGAGCGTGCCGGCGCCGCGATAGCCGATCTCCTGCAGCGCGTCGGTGATGGTCTCGATCATCCTCGCGCGCTGCTCCTCCGTGATGCCGGGCGCGGGCGCTTCCTCCACCACCTTCTGGTGCCGCCGCTGCAGCGAGCAGTCGCGCTCGCCGAGCACGACGACGGCGCCGTAGTTGTCGGCGAGCACCTGGAACTCGATGTGGCGCGGGCGCTCCAGGAACTTCTCCATGTAGCACTCGCCGTTGCCGAACGCGGCCAGCGCCTCGGCGCGCGCGGCGTTCAGCTGGTTCTGCAGGGCCGCGTCCGAATGCACCACGCGCATCCCGCGGCCGCCGCCGCCGGCGGTGGCCTTGATGATCACGGGATAGCCGATCTCGTTCGCGATGCGGCGGCACTCGTTCGGGTCTTCCGGCAGCGGGCCGCCCGAGCCCGGCACGCACGGCACGCCGGCCGCCTTCATCGTGCGGATCGCGGACACCTTGTCGCCCATGATCCGGATCGTCTCCGGCTTCGGGCCGACGAACACGAAGCCGCTCTTCTCGACCCGCTCGGCGAAGTCGGCGTTCTCCGACAGGAAGCCGTAGCCCGGGTGGATGCCGGTCGCGTCCGTCACCTCGGCGGCCGAGATGATCGCCGGCATGTTGAGGTAGCTCTCCTTCGACGAGGGCGGGCCGATGCAGACCGTCTCGTCGGCGAGCAGCACGTGCTTGAGGTTGTGGTCGGCCGTGGAGTGCACGGCGACCGTCTTGATGCCGAGTTCGCGGCAGGCGCGCAGGATGCGCAGCGCGATCTCGCCGCGGTTGGCGATGACGATCTTCTCGATCATGAGGGCGTGCCGCTCACTCGATCACGAACAGCGGCTGGCCGAACTCGACCGGCTCGCCGTTCTTGACCAGCACCGACGCGACCCGGCCGGCCTTGTCCGACTCGATCTGGTTCATCATCTTCATCGCCTCGATGATGCAGAGCGTCTGGCCGACCTTGACCTCTTCGCCGATCTCGACGAACGCCTTCGCGCCGGGCGCGGGCGCGGAATAGAACGTGCCGACCATGGGCGCCGTCACCGTGGTCTCCGGATTCGGGCCCTCGTCTGCGACCGGGGCCGTCGCGCGACCCCCCGAGTGAGCCGCGGCGGGCGCAGGGGCCGGGGCGGCCGGAGCCGCGGCGGGCATCGGCGCCTGCACGTAGTGCGTCACCGGCGGCGGGTTGCCGCTGTAGCGGCTGATGCGCACCGATTCCTCGCCTTCCTTGATCTCGATCTCGGCGACGCCGGACTCCTCCAGGAGTTCGATCAGCTTCTTGACCTTGCGGATGTCCATCGGGGCTCCTGGTGGGTTCAGCGGTCGGCGTAGCGGCGCAGCGCGGCCTCGAGCGCCAGTTCGTAGCCCAGCGGGCCGAGGCCGACGATCACGCCGGACGCGACGTCGGCGAAATAGGAGTGGTGGCGGAAGCTCTCGCGCGCGTACACGTTCGAGAGGTGCACCTCGTAGAACGGGATCGCGACCGCCAGAAGGGCGTCGCGCAGCGCGATGCTGGTGTGCGAGAACGCGCCGGGATTCAGCACGATCGCGTCGGTTGCTTCGCGCTTCGCGCGGTGCACGCGCTCGATCAGTTCGTGCTCGGCGTTCGACTGGAACGCGGACAGTTGTGCGCCGCGCGCGAAGGCGATCCGCTCGAGGCGGGCGACGATGTCGGCCAGCGTGTCGGAACCGTAGATCTCCGGTTCGCGCGTGCCGAGCAGGTTCAGGTTCGGTCCGTTCAGGACCAGAATCCGCGCCATCGCCGTCCCCGTCCCCGAGTCGAGGCGGCGGAGTTTAACCGTAATCGCGGCGGGCTCGTCCAACGTTCGACGCCGTTCGACGCCAGATCGCGCCGATCATCGACCCGGTGATGGCGCCTCCGAGTGTCGCGCAGCCGCGTCGGTGGGTGGCGTCCCGGTGCCGGTTCGAGACGGTACGGCAGTGGCTCAGGAACGGCTCGGTTCAGCCCGTTCCGGTGCAGGGAACGCGATTTTCGCGGCCGTTCGAGACCAAACGGGCCGCTGCGAAGCCGTTGCCCGGTGTGGTGCCCGAGTGCTGACGCTGGCCGTCGGTCGCCGCCGCGAATGTTGCGCGCGCGCGACCCGAGGGGTCAGCCGGTGCCCGTGGCCGGAGTCTTCGGCAGCGCCGCGAGCGCCTGCTCGATCGCCGTCCGGGCCTGGCCGACGTCCAGTTCGCCGGCGTTCACTCGTTCGACCACTCCGAGGATCGCTCGCGCCTCGGGTTCGTGGATCTCGCCCATGTGCACCGTCAGGATCCGCCCCTGCCGATCCGTGAACGCGGTGAACGGAAACGCCATCGTGTTCACGCCGAACGCGCCGGCGGCGTCGAGGCCGTCCTGCTCGCCGATCAGCACCGGGTACCGCACGGGCACTTCCTTCATGAACGCGACGACATCCTCGTGGAAGTCGACGGCGACGCCGATCACCTCGAAGCCCCGCGGCGCGTACTCGGTCTGCAGCGCGTTCAGCAGCGGGATCTCGCGGCGGCAGGGCGCGCACCAGGTCGCCCAGAAATTCACCATCAGCGACTTGCCGTCCCACTCGGTGATCGAGCGGACGCGGCCCTCGGGGTCCTTCAGCGAGAACACCGGGCGGGTGTCGGGGATCTTCGTCGCGACCAGCGGGCCGGCCGCCGCGGCGGAATCGCGCTGCTCGCGGTCGTAGACGTAGAAGCCGAGCACCGCGCCGCCGAGCAGC
>Ga0315900_10004099_pt1 | contig 20708 bp, 28 predicted proteins | sample LakEriMetagenome_FD_203521 | JGI IMG/M metagenome (GOLD analysis project Ga0315900, IMG submission 203521) | Freshwater fungal communities from buoy surface, Lake Erie, Ohio, United States - Buoy 12 MA114 | ecosystem: Environmental > Aquatic > Freshwater > Lake > Lake biofilm | place: USA: Lake...
CTGGGCCGTCCTGGGCGTCCTGCTGGCCCTCCTGGGAATTCTGGCCGCTCTCAGGGTGACCGAGGGTCTGCAGTCCCTGTCGCCTGTCCCCGCCGTGGAGGAGAGCCAGTGAGGTTTGTGCCCAACTGGCTCGCCGTCGCCCGCGTGCCCTGGACCCTTGAAACCGCCGCCCTGGTGGCCGCCCTGGGGATACCGATCCCTGACGAGGGCCGGCCTACCCGGTTCTCCGCCGAAGTCTATCGAGCCGAGTGGCACCTGCACACGGACGGCCGCCCCTGCCTGATGTTTGCGCAGTTTGACGTGCCCAACACCCAGACCATTGGCCCATCCCCTGGCGAATGGGCGCAAGGCCTGGAGGTCCAAGCCATGGGCGATATTGCCTGGCAACTGCTGGCCAGCCGCGCCGCAGATGAAACAGTCCGCAGCGCGTTTCTGCGCTGGCTAATGATGTGGGGCTGGCTGCCGCCGTTCCGCGTGGTAAGCCTGCCGCCCCGCGACAATTCCAACTGCGAGGCCTAATTGCCATGCCAATTAAAGACCCAACCGTCACCGAAAGGTTCTCCCGCGACGTTGCAAGCCATCAGATTGAGATCATCAAAGATGACGGTCTGCATCGACACATCAGACTAGCCCAGCCTGGCACGGGCGTCATGCGATTTGACCTGATCACATGGCCCGGCCACTTGTGCTATACCGGCGATATGGGAACCTTTGTGTTTAGCCGCTTGCCAGATATGTTTAATTTCTTTCGCGGTCACTCTCCCAACCTGTCTTATTGGGCGGAAAAGGTTTTAGCAGCTGACAAGCATGGTGGTATATCGCGATATTCTGCTGATGCGTTTCGCGCTCAGATTAAAGAGTATTTTGAAGGCCGCACTTATGATTGGAGCGAAAATAAAAAGAAAGCTATTTGGCTTCGGGTGAAAGAACGGGTTCTTTCTGCCGCCGACGACGGAGAATACGCCGCAAGAGAAGCGGCTGCACAGTTTTCAGTGTTTGCCGACTTCTGGGAAGCTGACTGCAAGGAATATACTTTCCACTATGAATGGTGCTGTCACGCCATCCCCTGGGGAATCGCCCAATATGACAAAATTAAAGAATTACAACTAACCCCACCCATGGCGGCACCTCCTCCGCCACAATGATCACATGGGCGGACGGCACGCACCCAGGAAACACGAGGAGCGAGCCCCCGGCAACAGATCACACGACCGGGCCACCAATCGAGATCAACAGGCCTGAATAAGCTGCCATCGCCGGTTGGGCCGGTAATAATTATCCAACTTGCATCAATTCAAATGCTTGAGTTTTTAGTTCTTGGGACTGTTTGCGTTGTATTTCTTGCCATTGTGTTTGCCGCGATTTACGCAGCACTGAGGTAAATCAAATGAAACCCTTCACCGTCCACACCACCGCCGGCCCCATCCCCGTAATGGCCCGCGACACCGCCCACGCCATCAGCTCAGCCCTTGAACTGACCGGCACTGGCCACCATGTCATCCGCTGCGAGCGGGGAGGTGACTGGTGAGCAAGCCCAACCCCCACCCCATCGTCACCCTCACCGGCCGTGCCTACAACATCCGTGTGTGGCGGCTCGAATCCCTCCCACGGTGGAGCGTCTCCATGGCCCTGGCCACCAACGACGGAACGATCACTGCCCAGGCCGACCAAGACGGCGCCAACGCCAGCCCCGGCTGGGTGGAAGGGATTTCCGACGGCGCCAGGGTCCGTGCCACGGGCCACCTGCCACCGCGTCGCCGGGGGCGGGAGAGAATCATGGAACTGGTGTCGCTGGAGGTGTTGCCGTGACCACCCCATCCCTCCCCTACGACGAACCGCGCTGCCGTGGCGATGGCAACGAAGAAGATGGCGTGATTGACTGGCGCGAAGGCTGCGAAACCTGCCTTAGGCGCACCGCGCCGCCACATCCTGATCCATCGCAGCAGCGGTGGATTGAGCCACCGCCCATAATCCTTTGGGAGTGTGACTTCTTGATCGAGCCATGATCAAGTAGCCTGAGATTGTTGCCCTTAACTCATTCAAACACCCAAGGAACTCTATGTCTAATTCACAAGAACTTAGAGAAAAACAAATCATCAAGAATACAGCACTTTGGTTGGCGGCGCTGCTTGGCCCTGATATGGATGGGGCTCAGTGCATCCACGCACTCAAGGAATTTGCGCGGGGCGTAGACAACGACATCTCTCAATCCATCACCTGGGAAGCCGTCGGGGATGTCACTGATGGCGTCCTATGGCGGTGCTGTTGCGGCCCGGCCTGCGCCGCCGCGCACACCAGGGTCGAAGCCCTGCTACGGGCTCAGCTGAACGCGATGAACCAGCCTGAGCCGGGCCCGTCAACCATCCACCTGGGAGACCAGCCCGTCCAGGAGTAGCGCTGCGCCCTTCCTGCCTGGTGATCGTTGGCGGCGCTGTTGAGCACCTGATATCCCCCCGCCGCAAGCCAGGCCTCGCCAAACGGATCGTGGATGATCAGCGTGCCACCGTTGCGCCCGGGCTCCCAGCCGATCACCAGGCTCCAGTGTCCGTTGCCAGCGGGGCTGGAAACAGGGCCCTTGTGCAGCCACCCCACGGCAACCGGCCGGCCCGCCCGCAGCTCCGACAGCAGGATCTCTAAAGTGCCGGTCTTCCCGAACCGTGCCGGGACGCCGAACGACTGGAGCAGAGCCACATGCGCCGCGGCGTCGGTTGTGTCTCCGAACCGCCGCAGCTTGCCCAGGTAGACGTCGTCAGGCTGCCCCGCCCCGGCCAGCAGGTTGGGCTTCAGAAATTCCACCGCCATGGCGCAGGTGGAGGAAAAGCACATCCGATCCCCCTGAGCGGTGGCGCTGTCCCGCTGACTCAGGTACGGCACCGGGAGCAGGATCCGCCCTGCTGGCTCTGGCGGGGGTGGCGCCTGCGCTCGCCATTGAGCGGTGAAAGCCCGCGACTGCTGCTCCGTCAGGTTGTTGTCGAGCCACACGAACGCGGCGAGCTGCTCAGGTGTGAAGTGACCCTGCCGAGCAACATGCTGCACCGCATCCACCAATGAAGCCCGATCGTTCGCCATAAATCAATAAAAAGTCGTGATCTGAATTGTAACGTCATACAACCCATCCCGATATTCCCGCGACGGAGCAGCGAGGTAGCGATACAGCTGAGGGTAGGGGGCAAGATCGTACAGGCTGTCATGCGACTGCCACTGCGCCGTGTCGATCGGGAACGGATCGTGTTGCCGCTGGCCCAGGAAATGCGCTGTGATCGAGTCCGCCACCGCCAGGGTGCATGCCGGGAACACGATCGTGATCTGCGCGTTGCTGGCGCTTGGCCCATGAAGCCAGACCACCCTCACGCCCCCGAGCTGCTGCAGCTCTGACGCGGGGCGAACCGGGAGCGAGTAGAACCGCTCCTGAGCCTGGATTGGGGGAAACGCCGCCATCTTCAGCCCCCGCGCCTGATGGTCTGAATCACCTGCGCCGGAACCACCAGCGGCACGTCTGAGGTGATCTGCCGCCCCATATCGAGCAGGGCGATCAGCTCATCCGCACTGGCCGCGCCGCCCCTCCACCGCACCCAGGCCACCCACTGGCAGGAGATTGGCCCGGTGCCGATCGTCGCGCCGCCAAGGGTGAGCATGTGGTTCCCAGTGGTGCCGTCTACCACGTGGCTCAGGGTGGCGCTCACCCCGCCCGTGGAGTATCCCCCCGTGGCGGCGATCTCGAAGGCCGTCAGATCCGACCGCCGGGAGTGGGCGGGGCTGTGCGCGTATTGGTTTGTGAGCAGGATTACCCGGTAGCTGCCCGAGACTGCAAGGGCGCCGGTCCAGAGGTCGAACTGCAGTGAGTTGGGGATGCGGATGGTCATGGGTGCACTCTTGCTCCCTGCCAGCGGTCGCCGGTCGGCGGATAGATCAACACCGGTGGGCAGAGTGTGCCGTTCAGCAGCGCCGTTATCGGATCTTCAAACCCGACGATCACGCTAGGCCCCTTGGTCAGCACAGCCGCCGCCATGGCCAGCGAAACCCGGCCGCCCTGCAGGGGAGGGGCGTAGCTGGGTGGTGTTTCCGTGCCAGCGCCGAACCCGATCGCCGCCCCCCTGGCCACCAGCGTTGAGGCTGATTGTGTGATGGAGACAGGCATTAAGTCGTCCTCGCGTAGAACATGACACTAGGAGAATCGTTCAAGGTTGGCCCGTTTGAAACGTTGATAATCTGACCGATTTCGACATCTGTCACAATAGTAACAGTGCCAAGGTTTACTAGAGTAATGTTGTCATAAGTCCCGTAAATTGAGAAGTCAGCTGGCAGGGTTGCAGCGCTGTATGGACTGATTAGATGCCCGGTAAAAGTTGGCCGATAGTTTGTCGTGTAAGCACCATTATTTAATGTGTGGCCTACTGGCATGGTCAGGGTTAGCCCTATCGGGAAATTGTAATTTGCTCCGTTATTGTTTGCGTTACCGGGCCATCCATAGGTGCATCCCCCGAATCGTTGCGCCGCGTTGTTTCCAACCTCCCACGGAGATGAACCGGTCGAGGATGCACCATACTGACTTGCGGTTTCAATGCCTCTCATTCCATTGCCGAGGAAGTGACGCTGAAGCGTCATTGGGAATAGTTGAAAATTTACGATTCCATAATTCGCGGCGGACCTTGTTCTTCCCGTCATCATAGACGAGTAACAGACCTTTGATAGATCAACAATATCAGCGACGGGAGCAGCTCTATCGATGAAGAAATTATACTCTACACTACCGTTCTTGATAAAGAAAACACTAAAGTTTGTGCGCTCCTGTGACGTGAATCGTGTGATGGTTAGCGATTGGTTTGCATTGTGCGCCGCGAGTCGTAGGTGATTTGCGGTGGTGTTGGTGAGGTTGCTGAGGTAATCCAGCCGTACCGTTCCGACTGGCACGTGCGTTGTTGCATTCCAGCCAGTACAGATATGCACAAACGGATCAGCACCGCTAAACACAAACCAATAGTAAGTCTTTCCGTAGGTCTTCGTATTGTCATATACAACCTCTAACACAAGATGACTTAGTGCGCCATCTGTAAAGCTATCGTAAATCGTAAAGCCAGCATCAACAAAACCTTCCTCTAATTTCGCTTCAAATTGAGCCGCAGTATAATTAGGATTCCCGCCATTCACGCTGTACGTTTCAACTGTTACCGCCATCAGCTCGCACTCAACATAAGGTAGTTCAATGTTATCACCACTTCGCCAGTAGCGCCGTCATTCACGAACCGCCATGGGTAGCTGTTCGTCTGCGGTGTCTCCGCGTTGCGTGCGGGCAGGGCTGGGTTCATCCAAAGGGTTCCAGCCGAGGTAAAGACCGGATCCCGAATCATCAGGTTCTGACCCGCTGGCTCGGCGGCCCGCAGCCGCCCCACGTCCGCCGCCGCGCCGGCCGCGTGAGAGTAGAGCGTGAACCACCCCGCCCGGTTGGTGGTGATGCGATCGAGCACGAACCACCGGGGCAGGGTCACGGTCCCGGCCCCGGTCGCCCCCGCCGCGATGGTGGCAACGATCGTGACCGAGCTGGCGTCATTCACCGCCACTGCTGAAGGATTCTGCGCCGCGCCGCTGACGTTCGCATCCCGATCGGTCTGGCGGACCCGGATGGCCCCCGCCGAGTAGCTGCCGGCCGGGAGCTGGAATCCCGAGCCCGTGCCCGCCGCCCAGGTGCTGCCGCCGTTGGTGGAGTACTCCCAGGTGGTCCCTACCTCCAGGCCGGTCACCTCCACAAACCCGTTCGAGGTGACGCCACTGGCCAGGTCCTGAACCGTGGCGGTAGGCGCCGCTGGGGCTGTGGTACGGACGTTTGCGATGGCGGTTTCCACTGCCACCATTTCCAACGTGCCCAGCTCCGACGGGAGCCGGATGTCTGACCAGAGGTTCCCAACGAAAGTGCAGGAGACAATGAAAAGATCTGTATACGCATCCTTCACCTGTACAGGCTCTGATGCGTACTTCCAGCGGTAACCGGTTGGTGTGTAGCTGGCTGGGATTGTGGAGGGAAGGGGGAAGCTTAGGAACGTGCCATGCTCCCTGTGATGCTCCCAAACAACAAGGAATTGCGCCTGCGTGAGGATGAACTCAAGCGGCAGAATGATATCTGTTTCAAGCTCAGAATGCCGAACAATCGCCGTGCGCCCGCTGGCGGTTTGCTGCACCGACGCCGGGAACGTGCCGTGCTGCAGCGGCAGGGAGGTTGGCCGGTAGGAGGGAAAGGTCGTCATGCCGTCGGGATTGGCGTCTGGATCGGCCCTTCTGATCCGTCTGCCAGCCTGCAATACCAGCTCAGAACTTCAAGTCCGAACTCCCCTTCCGGGCCGAATGGCGGAGCGCCGCAGGAGCTGACTATCTGTGAAACATCGTACCCGTATTTAGTAGCATAGGTAATCTTTATGGTTTCAAATTCTAAGCTTATCCCAGGAGACCAGTAATCACTAAAAGTAAATCCTAGTGAAACCCATTCAATCCGTTTAGTAGATTCGATAACCGTGTTCCAGTATCCCCATCCACTGGTGCTGATCGCCAAGCCCGTGAGTCGCGTATAGATCCGTGCCGGGCCATGCTCGCAATCTTGCGGGCCAGGAGGATAGTCAATCGGCTCCATCTTGCCGGGGAGGTACCCATCCCACGGCTGACCCCCGCCCTTGGATTCGCCTGGCTTCTTCGGCCCGTTGCCAGCCTCAGCAATCCCTCCACCGCCCGGCCCGCCAGGAGTCGGCCCCTCGGGCGGAGCCTCCACCGGCGGCGCCCCTACGTCGGTCTGATTGACACCCCCGCCACCGCCGGAAGGCTTCCCGATCGCAATGATGATCCCCCCGCCGCCAGAGGTGAACGGCACACCCGAGGTCGTGGATGGCGGCACGGTGGTATCCGAAGCCAGCCCCGGTTCGTCGCCCGCCGCCAACGGGGGATAGGGCAGGATGGCTCCCGGAGCGTTGTCGCGGGCTGCAATCACAGCCAGGGCCACCAGGCTGCGCCCCTCTGCATCCACCGGGCAGGCCGAGAGCTGGAGCGATTGGGATCCGTCAGGCGCAAGATCGACCCTGTCGATCCACCACAGCGAATTGATCTGTCCAACAGTCTCCCGCTCCGTCACCACCTGGAGGTAGATCTGTGCAATCTGGCCCTGCCTCAGGTAGCCGGACTGGCTGCCCGGCAGCAGCCGAACCGACGCGGTGGCCCCCGCGATGGTCCGCAGGGCATGGCGGTATCCCCCGGCAAGCGCTGCGTGCTGTTCGGATGTGGCGAACCCGCGCAGGTCGAACTCCTCCACCTGAGGCACCAGGCCCGAAGTGAACCGACCCACCTGCAGGTCCCGATCCAGCGGCGGTTCGGTGTCGCTGGTCTGCTGCCGCCAGAGGACGGAGATCTGCATGGGCCCCCGCGTCGCGGCGCTTGCCGGCCGCTCCTCCCAACTGTTTGGCGCAATGGCCTCCTCTGTCAGGGTCCAGTCGGGAACGATCGCCGTCGTTTTAATCGTGCCATCAGCATTCACGGGCACGGCTGGAATCAATGCATATTTGCCACTGATCGTTGTTGTTTCTCTGAGCAGGAAAGCCGGCAGGATGTTTACAAGGAAGTCGGGCAGACTTGCGGCGCTTGTAAATTGAGCATTACAGAAAAGTTGGTTTGCTTCAATGAAGGTCGCTGTATCTTCCATCACGTCCAAATCAATCTCAGATTCTTTTTTCCTGCCCGACTTCACCAGCGCCCAAATAATCAGGTCACAAATGTTATCACTAGGCCCAACCACATCATCTATCAGCCGCCCCCGGTCAATCTGCATCCCGTTGCGGATGAATAGGTTACAGGCAAGTTTCCAGTTGTCAGAGCCAATAGGCCACGTTCCTGAATACTCAAGTGTCGAGACTCCTTTATAGTCTCCCCCAATGCCGCAATTTCGCGGGAAGTCGGGCAGCGTAGTGCCTGCAGTGGGTTTGGTTCGGTTGCCTGGCGCCCATGTGCCGGCCCGCTTATCATAATTCTGACTATAGGAGCCGCGCCGATATAACCCTATGCGGAAGTCTTTTGTCTGGATCGAGCCAATCTGCCCCTCTCCCAATACGCAGAGGTAACGGGCTGTGATGTCGGTTGCCGTGTTGGAGAACTGCGCCTCAGTGGCGGGGGGCTGCACCATCACCCCACCCGTTCCCCCGGTGCGACGCCTGGCGAACACCACAGGCACAGGGTCGCCGATCGCCATGCCCTTGACGGGCTGGCTCAGGTTGCGCTCGCGTTCGGATGTTTCGTCCTGGCCCGTGCGGCTAGCTGCCTCCATGGAAGCTTTGGCGGCGACCTGAGCTTCTTGGTAGCGGATGTAGAATTCAAGTCCATAAGTCTCGCGAATAAACTTATCGATTTCAAAATTGCCCGCCATGTACTGTGCGAGCCATTCCGGATCCTCGGCGGGCTGATAGAAGGCGCTGCTTGGCATCTCAGCGCCCCCCCAGCTGGCACGGCACCCCGATCAGCGCCGCGTCTGCCCGACGCGGGGGGAAGGTGCCGCCAGACTCGCCGCCAAGGGTGATCGCGATCGCCGTCATCGTGAGGCTTGTGATCGATATCACACCGGTGAGCGACTGTTGTAGGAGCATTTCCTGAGCTGCCGGCGGCGCTGATATGCCGACGGCATCGGAGTGGTGGTAGACCCGCAGTCTCCCGGTCCACCCGTCTGCGTGCGCCTGCCGCAGGTTCGTGGCCAGGGTGGCCATGTGCGCGAACTCCAGCGCCGCCGGGGAGGAGTCGATGATCGCGCCTGAGCTGATGCCCGCCCACGTGAACTCCCGATATTGCCAAGCCTGGGATTCCCAGGTGACCGTCTGGTGCCGCCAGCGCGATTGCCACCGATGGGCCACGATGCCGCCAGGGGTGGAGACGTCGAGGAAGGCTGCAGAGTAGCGGGCCGCCATATCAGGCCCTCCGCGCGGATCGAGCCGCAGCGCCGGAGTTGGCCCGGGCCACGGCTTGGAGGGTCAGTCGGCTGGCCTCGGCGACCAGGGCCATGGCTTCAGCGCGTGAGATCGTGTCGGTTCCGTCTGGCAGCCGATAGGTCGGCCCGGACTGCTGCACCTGGATGCTCACCTCAGGAATCACCACCTGCCCGCCCATGCCGCCGCCGCTGGGCTCCATGCTGGCCCGGCCCGGTGCGAGGCCGGGGGATTGCCAGGCTGCTACCAGCGCGTCACCCCGCAGGCCCTGCCGCCAGCCGTCAGCGGCTGCGCCCATGCCGCCTTCGGGGATCACATATTCACGCGGGTTGCGGCCCTCGCCGATCACGCCCAGGGTGGGCTTGTCGATGAAGCCGCCACGGGCGAAGCTGGGAAGCTGCTGTTGCTCGAACAGCGGGATTACTGGGAGCTTCAAATTTCCGGGCAGATTGTTTGCACCTTGCGCTACGCGATTCCACAGCCTTAGGAGATCGTTTAGCCTTGAGGTGGCCGCGTCTATCATATAACTCCAAGTACGACCCATGCCGTTTACAACATTATTCCAAACAGACTGCAGGAGTGCCGGAATAGCCTTAAAGGTATTGACAACTGATGAAACAAGATCATCAAAGCGGCGCCGTACTTTTTCGATAAATGTAAACGGATCGGCCGTAAACTGCTCCCAGTAAGACGCCCACTGCTTGAGCCAATTTTTGTCAATAAACTCAAGGATTCCGCTAAAGAATTTGGTAATGCCTGCAAGCCATCCCTTGGCGGCATCGGTTACAGGCTTGGCCAGGACCTTATTCCACAGCTCAACCCAGGGCTTAATTTGTGTATCATAAATAAAACCAAATACTGTCTTCCAGAATCCCACAACCTGCTCATAAGCCCAGCCGAAGAACTCCATAATTGGTTCCCGGAAAAATATCATCCCCGCAACCACCGCCGCCACGCCCAGCGCGATCCAGCCGACGGGGCCGGAGAAGATTCCCACCATGGCGGGGAGGAAGGTGCCGGTCATCCATGCCAGGAGGCCGCCCATGGCGGTTGTGAAGGTGGCGACGAAGGGGCCGATTACGCCGGCCCATCCTGCGATTGTGGCGGCGATCTTGAGGCCGGCGAAAGCGGTGCCGAGGAGCTTTGCGCTTCCGATCAGAACGGCCAACGAAGCAACGGCGCCAGCCGCACCCACGCCAACTGCTACCAGCCCAATCCCGACCGACTGCACAGGCTCAGGCAGTGCACCGAAGCTGTTCACCAGACCCGCCAAGCCTTCAATCAACGGCGTCAGCAAGGGCAGCAGGTTATCACCTACTTCTGATGACAAATCTCCGATTGCCTTATTAAATTTTTGCAACGGCGTCGCATCAACAAGGCTTACCTTTTCCAGCTCTTTCATCGCTTTAACCAGGATGTCAGGCGTGATCAGCCCCTCTGATGCCATGCGCTTGAGGTCGCCTTGTGTGACCTTTACCCGCGCCAAGACGTTGGCGATGATGTTTTCATTGGCCTTTTTGTTTGCTTCAATCTGCTCATTTAGACTTGCTTGGATGTCCTGCTTCTGCCGCTCCAGTGCACCACGGCGGGATTCCTCCTCACGGCGCTGGCCCTCCTGCAGCGCCTCCTCCTCCTGCTGGCGGCGATCCCTGAGAGCGCGTTGCTGGACCTTGGCCTGTTTTTCGGCCGTCTCTTCTATGCCCTTCAGTTCAGCATCTTGCCGGTCCTGAATCTCTTTCAGGATCATCTCCCGCTCGTCTTCTAAGCGTCTTTCTACGCCTTTTTTCTGCTCATCATTAAGTGTTTCGTCTTTCGATAGTTGCTCCCTGACGTCTTGATATCTCCGCTCATAGGCCTTTCTTTCGGCGTCAAACCTTTCGTCAATCGCCTCTTTCTCGGCGTCTAGTCTTTCGTTTCTCGCCTTGCTGTCTGCGTCTGCCATATCATCATAGTTATCTCCCAGTGCTTTACGCATTGCGTCATATCGCTTAGCGATTTCCCTCAGCAGTGCATCAGTTTCGGACTCCGCTGCCAGCTCCCTTTCTTTGGCCTGTTCTTTCATGATTTCGGTCTGCCTTTTCTCCCCCGTCTTCACCTCGGCAATCATCTGATCAGCTCGATCCCTTGTAATCTGCACAAGGCCTTTATTGCGGGCGATATCGTTGAAAACCTTTACGATTGCGACACCAACCTGTGGCATCCGTTCCATAACCGAACGGAATTCATCCCCCATCAGCCTGCCGGAGCCCATGGCCTGGCCGAGCTGGCGGAAGGATTCCTTCGCATCGAGCAGCGACAGGCCCGCATTCCGCGCCGTCGTGTTCACGCCGTTGAACGTGGACTGAATATCGTCCATGCCCACCCCCATCGGCCGCAGCCTGCCGTAGAGGTCCGCCACGGCCTGCGATGCGTCGAGCTGGCTCAGGGTGAAGCGATCCGCTGATTGGCTGGCAAAATCCACCAGCCGGGAGGTTTCCCCCAGCTGGCCGGCGAGGTTCTGCATCCGCTGATCCACCAGCAGGGTTTCGTCCCCTGCCTGCACCGCATCGCCCGCAAACGCGATCATCCGGCCGCCAAGGTTGGCCAGGCCGATCCCGCCCGCGATGGTCCCCATGTTCCCCAGCGCTTGACTAAGCCGCGAGACGACGCCCACGGAGCCCTCAGCGCCGAGGCCAATGCGGCGTAAGAGGTTGTCCAGCTCCTTGAGGCCCTGCTGGCCTGATGTCCTGGCGTCGATGCGCAGGATGGCGGACATTGACGGCATGTCAGCGCCGGGCCTCCTGATACAGGCGAAGGACGCAACTGGCGACAAACTTCACCGCCATGGTCACGTCCCACACCCTGATGCTGGGATCCAGCCTAGCCAGCTCCTGCGCATAAGCCAGGGCCACCGCCGCGTCATGCGCTACGGGTGCCCCCTCCAGCCCGGCCCGGTGCCATTGGTCGCCAGTCGCCAGCCAGACCAGCACAGCAGCGCGATTCTGCGGCCAGATCAGCAGCTCACCGCGAGCATTGCGGTCGAGGGAGCTATAGCTGCGGATGGCCGCCACAGGCCGCCTCTCCCCGCTCATGGCGGCCCTGAGAGCCTGCAGCCGCTTATGCTGCGCCGCAATCTCTGCCGCCACATCATCGCCACCAAGGTGCCGCGCCGTCTCCACTGGGCTCACCCTGGCGTCGCTCTTTGGACCTGAGCCCTGAAACCATTCCCGCGCGAACTCCCGGAGTTTCCCAGTTTCGCCGCCTCAGTCCCGAAACGGGCTTCCTGGAAGGACTTGCAGATGGCGACAGAAAGGCCCGGCTTCGCGAGCATGACGGCCACCAGGTCGGCCGTGCACTCCATTGCCCGGCCGTCATCATGGGTTACCCACTGATCCTCCTGCCCTTCTGGGTTTGCCCAGCCAAGGAAGAATTCGGCAGCCAGCCTGCGCATTCCAGGGCCAATCCCATTTGGATCGCCTTCAGATTCAGCGGAGATCCTGGATGCTACCGCTTCAATTTCTTCATCGGTTTCATAGGCCTTAAACCGGCCAATAAAGCTGACCGGCTGCTGATTGCATTGCCCTGTCACCGGGTAGTGAAACTCGGTGATTGTTTCGTCGAGATTAAAAGACATGGGTGGCGATGATAAATGGGTGAGTGATTAGTCTACTTTGCAGCTAAAGAAACTAGGGTTTCCCGCTGCACGTTCGGGATACAGCTCAACCGTCGTGTAGAGAACTCCTTCGCGATCCTCATGACTGGGCTGGCCATAGGTCAACTTGGGAATCTCAATCGTTATGCGAGCGCCGGCCGGGCCGTGAACAATTTTGAAGCCATGGACGGGAGGCGCCTGGCTGGCGCTGAAGTTGAAAACGTTAAACTCTTCGAGTGTAGTTTCCCTGTAGGTGATGGTTGCAGTGGGCTGCCTTGCAGTGATTCGCACCTCTGGGCTGGTGCATCCTGCCTCATTGAAGTAAGCTGTAGTGCATCCAAAGTCAAGCGAGAAATTAGAAATACAGCGACTGATTAGGCTGCCAGTGGGGCCGATCTGAACCGTGGGTGTGTTGGTCGAATCCACCACAACCGACCGGGCCTGGTTGCTGTAGGTGGGCGAGATCATCGCCTGAGTGACCGGGGTGGTGTAGAGCCCCTGCATGGTGGCCTGAGCCGTTGGCAGTTCACCGCTTGGCAGGGTGATCACCATGTTTCCCCTGGCGCCATGGGATCGGTAATCGCGTTCGGCCATGAGAACGCGAATGTCTGCAAACCCGAGGGTTGAGTTAAGGCTTGCCTCCGTCAGGGTGTTGCTGACCGTTGCCACATCCGCCCAGGTTCCGCCACAGGCCTCGGCAAGTGCCGCCCATTTCGGCCGGGTGCCAGCGACGCCAGATCCGGCCAGCTCAAAGGTGAGAGTGGCACTGGACCGCAGTCGAACCATCGCCCGAGACGCGACCCGGCCAGACTCGCCATCGGCTTGGGCGCGCTCCAGGACGTCGCCCTCCAGGGGGGTGATTTCGATTGCTGAGCAGATCAGCGCGTCGCTCGCTGCAAACGTGGGAGTAGCACCATAGGTGCCGCCGGCCCTCACAAAGGCCTGCATCGAATTGAACTGTGCCATCAGGTCGCCTCAGAGGGTTCAGGAGCAGGGTTGAGCAGGGGTGGAGCGGGCGGGGCCTGCTCAGGTTGAGCGGCCACATATTCCCCCATCTCACCCGCCGAGGGATCCCACCTCCACCCGCCAGGGGTCCAAGCGGTTGGGAGCGGGTGGCCGGGGGGCGGGGTTTCGTGCCGTCGTTTGCTCATAGCGGCTGCGTGAGATCGGTGAGGCTGGTTCTCTGCAACACAGTGTAAACGAAGTCAATCCTGCCTACGTCGCCGTCTGGGCTTAGATCCTCCTGCTCGTAGAAGATCCCCTGCACGCCCGGCAGGTTTCGCGCCGCGCCATTCATGACAGCATGAACCGCTTGCCGGTATGGGTCAGCCTGCTCGTCAAGGCTTGGCCCTGTTGGTATGACGTCAAAAAACAGTGAAATAATGATAGGAGTGCGGTGTCTGATTATTGTGTGGCTCGTATCTACAGCGTCATTCTTTGACACCATGTGGTTGACAATGCAAACCGGCTTGGTTTCGTTATCGCCAACCGGATAGGCCCGCGCCAGCTCACACGAGCCCATCCCCTGGATCGCCGCCAGGAGTGGAATCAGGCCCTTGCGAAACTGCAGCGGAATGCTGTCCGTCATCGCTGCCTCCCAGATGGCACCGCAATGGCCAGCAAGGTGGCCCCGGTGCCTGCCCATGCCTCACGGGCCATACCAGCCGGAACCCGACACGCCGCGCCGCCAGCATGGCGGGTGCACTGAGCCCAATCGAGCGATGGGATTATGGCCGCCATCAGCAGGCAGAGGACGGCGGCGAGGAGGGCGTGGGAGAGGATGTTGTTCATCGCAGCCTCAAGTGGCTCTGAATCTGCTGGATTGCAAGGTGCTGCATCTGCTGCCTCTCAAGAAGTCTTTGATAGTCAGTTCGTTCTTTGTCGTTATCGTCTTCAACTTTCGCGAGCCTAGTCGAAAGATTTTCAACAATAATTCCTAGCCTAAGCTGATTGTCCCGTGTTTGCATAAATTGCGTTGCTACCCAGCTAATCATAGCCAGGCTAATCATGGCACAAACGCTATTGAACCACCGCAGCCCATTGGTAACGCGCTGATCCTGGGCAAACGACTGCGCCTGGCTCTGCCCGGCCGATTGGTTGGGAGGAGTGGTGGCCATGGGGGGATTCTACTCGGCCGGGATCTCCGGCGCTGGCTGGGGCCGGTCGTAGTGCAGTAGGTCAGAAATTCGATCACTGTCAAAACCTTCTACCCGCGCCGCGATGATTCGCAGTCCCTGTTCAAGTGCTGGGTCCGTTAGGTCAATAAATGGCCGGCTTATCAGTGTTTGAACAAGGCCGCGAATAACTAGGTCGATATCAGCGGCTTGCGTGATTGCCGTAAATTCTGGAACGGTCAAACGACGTATAAAGGTGGCTGGCGTAATCCTGCCAACTTCTAAGATATTGGCGTAAGCAATGCCCTGATTCTCAACAAATTCGCCTACAAGATCTTCAGCTGTTCGGTTGTTGCTATTGCCTGCCGCGACGAACCCATCATAGGCCCGTTGACTGAGTTGAATAGTGATTGATTCCATGGTGATTAGGTGGCAATGAGACCAGCAGACCGAGCAGCGGCCAGGAGTGCATTGACCGCAGTTATTGCGGTTGTGAGATCCGTGGCATCTGGGATTGCAGCCGGGCGCGTGACTGGAGTTGCGCCCCAAAATCCCAGCAATTGCGTTGAGCTGGAGCCGATCCGGATGCCACGTGCAGTTCCAGTGCCACCAGCTTCAGTACGAAGCGTGAAAACATTGCTCTCCCATCCTATTCGCATCCGCTCAAAATTGGTACCAGAACTTGTAATTGTGTTAGCAATCCAATAGGATTGAGCGGTTGTGCCGCCCTGCTGGTAGATCACTCCTGCGCTAAAGCGGGTCCAAAACGTGTCTAGCGTTGGGCTTGTTGCGTTTGCACTAGACCAACCCAAGATATTTGCATTTCGCATCGCCAGAGTCTGGTTGTCCACCCACCATCCCTGAAAACCAGTAGGGCCTATTTCGATAACATTTCCATATAATCTAAAAAAGCTTGATCCATTTGCACCAGCGTCTATCAATCGCTGGTTTATGATCGAACCGTAAATTGCAAGCCCAGTACCAGTCGTGGCCCAAGCCGTGTTAGTGGTGGCGGCGGAGTGCTGAATCAGTACATGTGGCTGGGTGGTAGTGCCCGTTCCACCGCTAAACCACGTGCCAGTGGTTTGAATAGCGGGAGCACTTGCGGCGCTATTTTGAGAAGATGTAAATCTTCCAGACAATGTAATATTTCCGCTACCGTCAATACTGCTTGTCGATAGCCCTGAAAATCCTCCATTGAGATTCCACTGCAGCTGGCCGGATGACCCGCCAGGCGACCCGCCCGCCGCGTTGAGCTGTCCAGAGGTGATGGACAGGCCTGTGCCCGGTATCAGGAACTCAAGCCGACTCGTAGCAGGATTCCACCAGAGCAGCCGCGTCAGGCCCGCGCCAGGGGAGACGGCTGCCAGCTCCTGGCCGGTCAGGGAGAGGACCGTTTCCAAGTTGGCGGCCAGGGTGGCGGGGGCGTGGTGGCTGGCCGCCAGCAGGTGAGCCGTGATGGCGCTGGATGCCGCCCCAGATTGCTCGGCGCCGATGGTTGATCGAGCATCCGCCGCCGTGGCAGCCGCCGCCAGAGATCGCCCGGTTGCGCCCGTGATTGAGCCCCACCACGCCGCCACCGCCTGCCGCCACCGCGTCGCGGACCACAGCCGAAACGCCGTCTCCGAGCCTGCCTCTGCCTCTGCCTGGCTGATCTCCTCAGGCCGGCCCGAGAGGTCGCCATAGGCCCCGGTGAAGGCCGCCCGGGGCAGTGCAGGGCCGGGGAGAACGATGACTGTGCCCGTGTTGGCGTGCACCCGCCCGACGACCGCCACCACCTGGACAAGGCCCGTCGCTGGCATGGTGGCCGTGGTGCCGCCCGTTGGGGCCACATACAGCGGAGCCCCTGACGTCAGGCCCGCCGTGTTGACGGCGGGGATTGGACCCGTCGCCACCAGATGACCGTTCGCCGCGCTGCCGCTTGTGCCCAGGGCCGCCAGAGCCATGCCAGCCGCAGGCATCCGGCCGGGAGTGTCGCCGCGCGCGGGAACCACCTCCAAGGTCGTGGTGTCGCCCTGAGATCCGGTCACGTAGAGCGGGGTCAGTGCCGCCAGGGGAACGCCCGAGACGTTGCGGCAGTGTTCGGAAACCGGGCCGGTCAAAAGATCAGCGTCGACCTGTGCTGCGGTGGCCGTGCCGCTGACCGTGAGCCCGGCGAAGATTGGCGCCGCCGTCGGATCCTGCAGCGCCCGCGCCGCGATCTCCTGCGCCGTCGCCCGTCGGGTGTCGATCTGCTGCGCCGTGCCAGTGCCAGTGCCCACCGCCGTGCAGGAGAACACGGTGCCCACCGCTGGAGTCGCGCCTGCGCCGGCTGCCGCCCAGTTGGTGTTCCCCAGCGAGACGATCCGGTAACCGGTGCCGATGGTGAGCGCCGTGGCCGCCACGGGGGAGCCCACCGCCTGATCCAGGGGGAGCACCTCCGCGCCGGTCAAAGCTGCGGCGGCTGGCTGGGATGAGATTGAGCCGGGGTTGGCAGCCATGTCAGGTGATCGTCAGCTCCATGCCGGTGGTGGTGGTGAGCGCCAATCCGGTGGTGGTGGTCAGGGGCTGGAAGGCTGGGGCCGGGGGAGGGGCTGCTACGGGGCCGGAGAGGGGGATGCGGCTCAGCACACCATCGGGGGAGATCGAGGGCTGATACTGCACCCGGTAGGTGTCCGCCCCCACGCTCAGGGTGTCGCCGTGCGCGAGTGCCGCCGCCAGGGTGGCAGCCGTCAACAGGCTGGGGCCGTGGTGGATCGCGCCGCCATCAAGGACGAGAGACGACTCGATGGAGAGCATCCCGAGGCCCGTGGCCGCACCGATCGCGATGGGCTGGCCCCAGTCCTGCAGGAAAGCCAGATCCTCCGCCGTGGCCGCGACGGTCGGAGATGTGCCGCTCACGGGAACCCTGCAGGTGATGCCGTCAGCACTGCGATATGGCTCGGATTGGACCACGTAGGCCACCCCATCGAGGGTGAGCGTGCTGCCGTAGCCCAGCTGGCCGCAGAGGGCCATGGTGCTCAAGATTGAATCCCCCTCGTAGACCAGCTGGTCATCAAGGAGGATCTGTGTGTTGCGACTGAGCACACCGACACCCGAGGCCGCGCCGACCGTCAGGGGTTGCCCCCAGTCGGTCAGCATGGCGGAGACGTCGGCGGCTGTGTCGATCATTTGGCGGGGGGCTTCTCCGTTGGGGGAGGGGTGGTCTCCCGGATGACGCCGAGGGCCAGCAGGGGGGCGGCTTGCTCGGGGGTGAGGCCAGGGATGGGCTGGCCTTCCGAGTAGACGCACCCGCCATGGTTGACGGGGCTTAGATCGGTGACGACGTAGGGCATCAGGCGACCGCGTTTTTGATCAGGTAGCCAGCATTGCTGCTGGTGATCACTGGAGCTTCACAGGTTGTCACCGGGAAGTACCAGGTTTTTTCGTTGTTGCCGTAGTAGGCCGGCTCTGCAAATGGATGGCCGTTCAACTGATAAGTAACTCCATAGGTTGGCAGCCCCATTTGCGCTAATGACGCGGTTTCGGTATAGGCAAGGACAACATCCTTGCCCCACACATCAGAGATTGTCCCGTCGTCAGCCGCAGTAATCGCCTCACCGATGACGATATTGGGAATCCTGAAGATACGCCTCAGGTCGTCAATGCCGGCAACATTGACCCCCGTATAGTTCAACCTGGTAAGAATCTTGGGATTTTCCAAGGTCTCTTCAATCACCTTTGCCGAAAAAACGGCAAGGTTTGGATACTTGCCAGTGGCCGCCCTGATTGCGCTCCGGGCGGTTTGCATGGCTTCTGCGGGATCAACCGCAGCGTCATTGAACTGACTGCCAGACGTCAGGGTAACCTTGTTGGCTGCCGGATAGTTGCTGAGGTTGGTGGCGGCGGTAGCCTGGGCAATTTCAAGGCGATTGTTGATCACCATCATTGCGCCAGTCATTGCCATTTGTGCGCCATCGATGGTAAAGCCCTTCGACGTAGCCCTCTGCTCCTGCTGAATTTCAACCGGAAGAGTACCCTCAATCGAGTAATCCTGCAGAGCGTAATCACTACCGGCATAGCCAAACTTCACCCTTGGGGTGTTGGTGCCAGGGGATCGCAGCATCCCCGCATACTGCATAAAATGCTCCCGGCCAAAAGTGATAATTTTGCCGGTGCGCATGTCCACCGTGATACGCGGAAACAAGGCTTGGCCCGCGTAATTGTTTTGCTGAAGCCCCAGCGCAAGCTGTGTGTTGACCGGGGAGATGATGCGGGCCTGGCCCAGATTCTGCGAAGGCATGATCTTCAGTTGGGGAGGATGAGAACTTCAATCTGCTGATCCGCAGCAGTGGCGGCCGTGATGCTGCGAGCAACAGATACACCAGTCGTTCTAGTGATCAACTTGCCAGAGGCGTTGAACTCCAGGAGCGCATTAGCAGCAAAGGCCGCGCCGGCCACCGCGACGGTGGTTCCCAGCAGGTTGGCCGTGATTTGTTCGGTAGCCACCCCACTGAACTCAGCGATGTAGCCAGCGGCGCCAGCGGCTGGCACGGCGCCAGCAAAGGTGATCCCGCATCCGCCAGTGATGGTGGCGGTCGCCGTAATGCTTTTGGCAAACAGGACGGTAGATCCAGCGGCCATGGTCAGTTCCTCCGGGTAACAATGGCCAGGGCATCCAGATAGGAAGCGCCTGGGTTTGCGGCTTGATGTGCGCGGGCGGCCCTGTCGATCGCCTCTTCATCGCCGTCGGACGTGATGACGGATGGGATGGCGCCACTGCCGGGACGCTCCAGCCCTTCATCCCCTGCCGCGGCAAAGGCCACAGGAGCGGGGGCCTCAGCGCTGCGAGCGGTGGCCGCAGCCTGGAGAAGCTCGCGCTCAGCTGCGTTGACAGCCAAGGCCGCCTCCCCAGGGGAGGTGTGGCCATCGGCCGCGAGCCGTTCGATCAGCGCTTCGTGGCCAGGGAGGCCAGCGGTGCGAACACCGGCGATGCGGTCCCGCTCTGCAGCGGCACCCTCCTGGCGTGCCTGAGCCAAGGCGGTTTCATGTTCGGGCGCGAGCCGCGCCCGTTCGTCGGCGGCGCCCTGGGCTCTGAGAGCGCTGGCGCCGTCCGGGTTGTCGATGGCCCACTGGGCCACCTGCTCCGGCAGGGAAGACATGGAGGATCGGACAGGGGACAAGTGAGCCGCCGCCGGTGGGCCGGTTGCGACTACAGGTAAAGACATTTTGGCACGCGATCCGCCAGATGGTATAGGCCGCCATTTGGCTTGCTCTCTCACCTCGCCAATGAGCTGATCCAGGCTGGCGAATCCATCAACCAGGCCCGCGTCGATCGCCTGCTGGCCAATGAACATCCGCCCATCAGCCATATCGGCGAGCACCTTTTCGACACTCGTGCCCCGTTGATTTGCTACATCGCCCACCATAATGCTATAGATCGTGTCTACAGTATCTTGAAGAGTTGCCTTTCCACTTTCGGTTAGCGGGCCATTCTCCGACGCGATACGCTTAAACTTGCCGGCAAAGACTTCGGTCTTTTTGATGCCAATCGCATCTAGCTGTTTTGATCTGTCGATGTGCTCAATCACCACGCCGATCGATCCGACCTGATCAACCGCCGAGCTGAGGTAAACCTTGCTGGCGGCAGTCCCAACCCACACACCAGCGGACGCCATCAGCCCTTCCACCAGTGTCACCACGGGTTTCACATCGCGGGCCGCCATCACCGCCTGAGCTGCCAGCTGGGTGCCAGCAACCGCGCCGCCGGGGGTGTCCATGGTCAGGATGAGCCCCTTCACCTTTGGATCAGCGGTTGCCGCCTTCACGTCCCGCGCCAGCAGTTCCGACGACGTGCCGCCGCTCACCTGCGCCATGAGGTTCATCCTCTGCGCCATCACCCCGCGCACGGGGATCAGGGCCACCCCATCGCGCACCTCATAGCCCTGGACCGGGCCGGGCAGTGGAGCCCCGCGCCGCGCCTCCAGTTCCTGCAGGTTGACGCCCTCGCCCCGCAGGTGGCTGGCGTAGATATCCCGGATCTGCTCCAGGTGGCCAGGCATG
>Ga0315900_10004100_pt1 | contig 20704 bp, 15 predicted proteins | sample LakEriMetagenome_FD_203521 | JGI IMG/M metagenome (GOLD analysis project Ga0315900, IMG submission 203521) | Freshwater fungal communities from buoy surface, Lake Erie, Ohio, United States - Buoy 12 MA114 | ecosystem: Environmental > Aquatic > Freshwater > Lake > Lake biofilm | place: USA: Lake...
GGGGGGGGCGGAGGCGCGAAGGAATACCGCAGGCCCAGGGTCAGGGACTGGTCCTCGTAGGCGCCATTGAAGGCGCCGGGCTGCAGGGCATGTGTGCCCTTCGAAGCAAAGGTCAGGTCCGAGCCGCTGAGGTAGCGGTAGGTCAGGTCGGCGTCCAGACGATCGGTAATCGCCCAGGCCACGCCCGCGATACCCTGCCAGGCAAAGGCCGTATCGTCATCGTCGATGGTCAGGTTCTGATAGGCCGGATTGGCGGGGGTCGCCGCAGGGCCCACCGGGGTGATGGTGGAGAACTGGCCGACGATGGCATCCGCTGTGGTCTGGTTGATGCCCACGCCCACCCCGATGAAGGGGTTCAGCGCCGAATCCGGCAGGATGTCGTAAATGACATTGCCCATCAGCGTGTAGGTCGTGAGGCTGCCGGTGGGCGATCCGCAGTTCGGGGCCGCCGTGGTGCGCACCACGCCCGCGGTGCAGAGGCCCTGGATCGCGTTGCTGGCGCCGCCGCGAACCGACTCGATGTCGCCGGGGCGGTAGCCGCCTTCCAGCTCGACGCGCCAGTTGCTGGAGACCTGATAACCAAGGCGGGCGAAACCGCTCCAGTCATCCGCCTGATTGAACTTCCAGTTGTAGGGCTTGCCGTTGGCGGCGTTGTTGCTCGACGTTCCGTCGATGCCCATCGGCCAGTGATAGCCAAGATCGACCGCGCCATACCAGCCGACTTCCCGGGCAGAAGCCCCCGAAGCGATGGTCACGGCGGCCAGAGCCGCTCCAGCCAAAAGTTTGAATTTCATAACAGAGCCCTCTCTTGCCCTCAGCGGAGACGAAACCGCTTTCACTGGCTTATATCAGACGAAGTATCACGTGGAAGTGTCGCTGACGCAACAGCAGGCTTTATTCGCCGAATATCCACTGGCAAGCCTCGAAGCGCCGTCAGGATCCGACCCCCGCAGGATGACGACGGGGTTTTGCGAGAAACCCGTCGCCTCTGTTGAGTTCGCGCCGGAACTCGTCGCGTCGTTCGTGGATCGAGGCGATGACAGGTCCGGCGGGGGCTCCCAGGCCGAGAAGGACCGCCTCCGACAGCTGCAGGCTGGCCTCGACGGTTTCGGGGACCGCGTCAGTGACCCCCAGATCATAGAGACGCAGGGCCTGCTGGCTGTCCCGGGCCCGGGCGAAGATGGCGAGGTCCGGGCGCCGCTCCCGGACCGAGGCGACAAGGGCCTCCACGGAGCCTGAATCCCCGCCATCAGAGTCCGAGGTGATCACGAGGGCGCGGGCGGACCCCAGGCCGCAGCGTTCCAGGAAACCCGGGCGCGAGGCGTCTCCGAAGTAGAGGCTTCGGCCAGACCGGCGCCCCCGGGCGACCACGGCGGCGTCCTGATCGATGGCTGACCAGGTCAGGCCATGCCGATCCAGCATCTCGCCCACCAGTCGCCCGACCCGTCCGAAGCCGACGAGGAGGATCCGGCCCTCGGGCGCAGCCCCGGGGGCGTGCGGCGCCTCTGCCAGCCCCCCGGTCGCCCGCCCGGCGATCCGGAGCCCGAGGGCGGCCAGAAGCGGGATGCACATCATCGACAGGGTGGCGGAGACCAGGAGGCTCTGACCCAGGGCGGCGGGGACGAGGCCCAGCTGCATGGCGGAAGCCAGGATGACGAAGGCGAACTCGCCGCTGGCGGCCAGCAGGAGGGCCGTCTCGATCGCGACCCTCCAGGCCATGCCGAAGGCGCGGGCCAGTCCGAAGATCAGGGCGGTGTTCAGGGCCATCAGCCCGACGGTCACCCCGACGACCTGGAAGGGCTGTTCGAGGATCAGACCGACATCGAGGCCGATGCCGACCGCCAGGAAGAAGAGGCCAAGGAGCAGGCCCTTGAAGGGCTCGATGACCTGTTCGACCTCATGGCGGAACTCGGTCTCGGCCAGCAGCAGCCCGGCGACAAAGGCGCCCAGGGCCATGGACAGGCCGGCGAAGGCCGCCATCAGGCCAGAGCCGATCACCACCAGCAGGCAGGCGGCCATGAACAGCTCCTCGCTGCGGGCCCTGGCCACCGAGCGCATCATGGGGCGCAGCAGGAAGCGTCCGAACCCGACCAGGGCGGCCACCGCCAGGGCGGCGGGGGCGAAGCTCAGCAGGATGTCCGGCGACAGGGTCCCGCCGTCGTTCCGCCCGAGGATGGCCAGGGTGATCAGGATCGGCGCTACGGCCAGGTCCTGGAACAGCAGGACGGCGAAGGTCACACGGCCCGCCTGGACATGCTGGCGGCGGCTCTCGGTCAGGATCGGCATGACCACTGCGGTGGATGACAGGGCCATGGCGGCGCCGACCGCCGCGGAGGCGGTTACCGAGGCCCCCAAGAGATAGGCGGTCAGGCCGACGATAAGGCCGCAAGCCAGGACCTGCAGGGCGCCCAGGCCGAAGACGTAGCGCCGCATCAGCCAGAGCCGGGCCCAGGAGAGTTCCAGCCCGATCATGAACATCAGGAAGACCACGCCCAGCTCGCCAAGCTGGGCCAGCTCCTTCGGCGAATCGATGGTCAGCTCCGCCGCCCAGGGAGCCAGTGATCCCAGGGCGCCGAGACCTGAGGGGCCGAGGAGGACGCCGGCGCCGAGGAAGCCGAGGATGGGACTGATCTTCCAGCGCCGGAACAGGGGAACAATGATGCCCGCCGTCGCCAGGAAAAGGATGACGTCCTTGTAATCGCCGGGGGCGGGGTGAGCCATGATCGTCCTCGTGCGCTTCGACTATGGCCCATGCCGGAGCGGGGCGCGAGGCCCCACTATCGATGGCGAGACGCAGATTGGACGAGGGGTGGACAGTTCAGAAAACAGGTGCCTGGATCCGGGGCAGTGGCTATGCGCCGCCCACCGACCCATGCCCCGGAGCTTTCGATGATCCTGTCGCGCCCGCTGACCATTGCCCTGGCCCTCGCCTTCGCCCTTCCGGCCGCCGCCGCCGACCTCACGGCGCCCCGCATGGGCGCATGGGGCTTCGACGTGTCCGGCCGGGACGCCGCCACGCCGGCTGCGCGGGACTTCTTCGTCCACGCCAACGGAACCTACCTCGACAAGCTGGAGATCCCGGCGGACCGCTCCAGCTATGGCGCCTTCGACGCCCCGCGCGAGCTGTCCGTGAACCGCATGCACGCCGTGCTTGAGGCCGCCGCAGCGGATCCGGCGCCCACGGCGGATCGCCAGCGCCTGGCCACCCTTTACCGGAACTATATGGACGAAGGCCGGATCGCCGCCCTGGGCGCCCAGCCCATCACCCCCGCGCTGAAGGAGATCCGGGGCCTTCGCAACCACCGGGACGCCGCCCGCCTGATGGGCCGTTCCGCCCAGGGCTTCGGGGCGTCGGTCTTCTCGGTCTTTGTTTCCGATGACGCCCGCAACCCGCAGGCCTACGCCGTCTATGTGAGCCAGTCAGGACTGAACCTTCCGGACCGGGACTACTATCTGGAGCCGAGATTCGAACGCCAGAGGGCGGAATACCGTGCCTACGCCGAACGCCTGCTGACCTTGGCGGGATGGACCGACCCCGGTAAGGCGGCGGACGCCATCCTCGCCTTCGAGACCCGGATCGCGAAGGCCTCCTGGACCAACGCCCAGCGCCGGGACCGGGACAAGACCTACAATCCCGACACCCCCGCCGAACTGGCCCGGAGCGCACCGGGCTTCGCCTGGGCCGACTACCTGGTGGGCGCCGGGCTCTCCGGCGTGAAGCGAGTGATCCTGCGCGAGCAGGGCGCCGTTCCCGAGATCGCGAAGATCTATGCGGAGACCCCGCTGGACACCCTCAAGGCTTACATGGCCCTCAGCCTGGTGGACGAGGCCGCGCCGTATCTCGCGCCCGAGTTCGACCAGGCGAACTTCGAGTTCCGGGGCAAGGTCCTGACTGGCCAGCCCCAGCAGCAGCCGCGCTGGAAGCGCGCCGTGACCCTGGTGGATGACCAGCTCGGCGAGGCCCTGGGCCGGGACTACGTGGCCGCCTACTTCCCGCCGGAGTCCAAGGCCCTGGAGAAGCTGTCCAAGTTCAGCGTCATGATCGGCTATCCTGACGCCTGGCTGGACTATACCGGCCTGGAGATGAAACCCGGCGACCTGTTCGGCGATGTCTCCCGCGCCCGGGCCTGGGACTGGAACCGCCGCGTGGCGCGCCTCAACAGCCGGGTGGACCGCAAGGAATGGAGCATGACCCCGGCGACGGTGAACGCCTACTATTCCTCCACGCGTAACGTGATCGTCTTCCCGGCCGCCATCCTTCAACCTCCCTTCTTTGACCCCGCCGGCGACATGGCGATCAACTACGGCGCGATCGGCGGCGTGATCGGCCACGAGATCACCCACGGCTTCGATGACCAGGGCCGGAAGTCGGATGGAGACGGGCGCTTGTCGGACTGGTGGACCCCGCAGGACGCCGAGCGCTTCAACGCTGAGGCCGCCAAGCTGGGCGCCCAATACTCCGCCTTCGAGGCCCTTCCGGGGGTCTTCATCAAGGGAGACCTCACAATGGGGGAAAACATCGCCGACCTGGGCGGACTCCTGCTCGCGCTCGACGGTTACCGCGCCTCCTTGAAGGGAGCGCCTGCGCCGGTGATCGACGGCCTGACGGGTGACCAGCGGGTCTTCTATGGATGGGCGCAGGTCTGGCGGACCAAGCTCCGGGATGACCGGGCGCGCCAGCAGTTGACCACGGGGCCCCACTCACCGCCCAAGGCGCGGGTCAACCTTCCAGTCCGGAACATCGACGCCTTCCATGAGGCCTTCGGCGTCAAGCCCGGCGACCCCATGTACCTGCCGCCGGAAAACCGCGCCCGGATCTGGTGAGGCCTCAGCCGAGCCGGGTCAGGATGTCCCGGGCGGCGTGGACGCCGGTCGCGAAGACGGCCTGCAGGAGGTAGCCCCCCGTGGGCGCCTCCCAGTCCAGCATCTCGCCGGCGATCCAGGTCCCGGGTCGGGCGCGCAGCTGCAGGCCGGAGTCGAGGTCCTCGAAGCGCACGCCGCCGGCGGTGGAGATGGCGCGCTCCAGGCCCGCCGTCGCGATGAGCCGGACGGGTACGGACTTGACCCGTTCCGCCAGGGCGAGCGGCTCCATTGGGACCGGCCCCGCCTCCCGCAGCAGGGCGATGGCGGCGGGCGAAAGGGAAAGCGCCTTGCGCAAACGGTTCGAAAAGCTGGCCTTGCGGTCCTGTCGGGCCAGGCGGGCGGCGAGATCTGCGGCGAGCCGGTCCGGACGAAGATCGATGAAGGCCCAGGCCTCGCCGGTAGCCGCAAGGGTTTCCCGGATCGGGGCCGAGAGGGCGTAGACGGCGCCACCCTCCAGGCCCCGCTCGGTCAGGAGAATTTCCCCACGGACCGAGCGATCGGCATGGCGCAGAGCTGCGGCCTTCAGCGGCGCTCCGGCGAACCGTTGGACGAAGCCGGGCCTGAAGTCCGCGACGAAGCCGCAATTGGCCGCCTGGAGCGGGGCCGGCGGGGCGCCCGCCGCCGACAGGATGTCTGTCCACCCACCGTCAGCGCCCAGACGGGGCCAGCTGGCGCCGCCCAGGGCAAGCAACAGGGCGTCGGCGGGCTGGGCGACCCGGCCTCCATCCTCCTGCTGAAACAAGGGACGCCCCTTGGCGTCCCAGCCCGCCCAGGTCGAGCGCAGGTGGATCTCGACGCCCAGCGCGGCCAGGCGGACGAGCCAGGCCCGGACGAGGGGGGAGGCCTTCAGGGCCTTGGGAAAGATCCGGCCGCTGGAGCCCACGAAGGTCTCCTGGCCCAGGCCCTCCACCCAGTCGCGAAGGGCCTGAGGCGGAAAGGCCTCGAGCAGGGGCGCCAGGCGGGACGACCGGTCGCCGTAGCGACCCAACATGTCCGTCAGGGCCTCGGAATGGGTCAGGTTGAGTCCGCCGCGACCGGCCATGAGCAGGCGACGGGCGGGGCTGGGCATGCGCTCGTGCACCACCACCTGCGCCCCGCCCCGGGCGAGAACCTCCGCCGCGATCAACCCTGCAGGACCGGCGCCGACGATCACCACCTTCGGACGGGACATGGGCGTGACCTCCCGGACCAGACGACGGCAACGGCCTCGGAAAAACTGACAACTTCGTCAATTTCAGTGGCGTTGCAAAAAACAACCCGCCTTGCGGCGGGTTGCATTGGCCTTTGGCCTTGGAATTAAGAGGGCGTTTCCTCCCCGAAACGCCGGAGATTGACGGTTCGAAGGCCGCCATGTCTCTCGCAGTTACAGACTTGAAGGCAAATCTCCCGCCCTGTCAACCGCCAGGGTTGACCGCGCGTCCAATCTTCCCGATGGGCCGGAAAATCCTGACAGTTTCGTCAATTACCACCAAGGGCGGCCCGTAGCCGCTCGACCGGTGGGCAGGCCGTCTCGAACACGAAGTCCGGGCGTGAAGCAGTGACCGGACCGCGTCCCGCAGCGGTCAGGCGGGCCGCCACGCGGGCCACGAGATCCACCGGCGCCAGGAGGCCATTCGGCCGCCGCACCGCCCCCAGGGACTCGAGTTCCGGCAGGATCGGATCCTCATCCCCGCCGGGCCAGATGAGGGTCGCCGAGGCGTGCGCGGCTGCGCGGGCCTCCAGGATCCGAAGAAGCGACTCAGCTGCAGCGAGCCCCTCGGTCGTCCAGGCCGCCCGGAGTCCCGCCGCCAACTGGGCCTGGCTCCGGAGGATGACGCCGTCCTCGAGAATCTTCAGGTCGTTGGCCTGGAGGGTCGCCCCGGTGGTGGTGATATCGACCACGATGTCGGCGGCGCCCGCCGCCGGCGCCCCCTCGGTGGCGCCGCCCGATTCGACGATCCGGTAGTCCGTCACCCCATAGCGGGCGAAGAACTCGCGTGTCTGGACGAGGTATTTGGTGGCGACCCTGAGCCGTCGGCCGGTGCGGACCAAGCGCTCGTGGGCCACCTCCTCCAGGTCGGCCAAGGTCGAGACGTCCAGCCAGCTCTTCGGCGCCGCCACCACCAGGTCGGCGCGGCCAAAGCCGAGCGCACGAAGCAGCAGGGCGGAGGCGGAGGCCTCGGCGCCCTGCTCGCGCAGGAGGTCCTCGCCCGTGACGCCCAGGTGCACTTCGCCGGAGACGAGGGCCGAGGCGATGTCCCCGGCGGACAGCAGCCGCACCTGCACCCCGTCCACGCCGCGCAGGCGGGCGCGGTAGCCGCGGTCACCTCCGCTCATGGCCAGACTGAGGCCGCAGTCCTGGAGCCAGGCCTCGACCTGCTCCTTCAATCGCCCCTTGGAGGGAATGGCGAGGGTCAGGGCGTCGGTCATTGTCCCGTCTCCGCAATGGCGCGACCGGGCAGGACCATGCCGCCCAGGGCCGCCCCCTTGGCCGCGCCGGACCCCGACAGGCGCACGGGAAGGCCGTCGTACCGTCCTCCCGCCGCCACGGGCCGTCCCGGCCCCAGGGTCCCGGACAGAACCTCGAACACCAGGCCATCGTAATAGGCGAAGTCCCCGCGGGGGGCGGCCTCGAAGATCGCCGGCGCGGCGCCGGCGGGAACCGCCTCGATCAGGTCCAGGCGCCGGTTCCAGTCCGTCAGTCTCGCCTGCAGGGCCGCCGCTCCGGGGGCGAGCCGGGCGAGCCGGGCGAGAGCGGGGCGAGGCGCTTCGCGGATGGCCAGGAAGGCGCGGATGGCGTCGGCCTGGGCGGGAGACAGGGCCGGAGCCTGCGCCGCCTCGGCGCGGCGGACCAGGCGGCCCGCAATCTCGGCGGCGTTGCGGCCGCCCACCGGGGTGATCCCCGCGAGCGCCCAGATCTCCTCAAGGAGAGCTGCGGCCTCGCCGGGCGGAAGGGCGCCGAGCCGGCGGGCGATCACGTCGTCGGCGTCGGCGCCGGCGACGGGCGCGACCTCATCGGTACGGTCCAGCTCCGCCGCCAGCCGGCTGGGCCGGGCGGCCATGCGGACCAGGCGCGAGGCCAGGACAGGATTCAGGCCCAGGGTGTCCACGAAGGCCGGGAAAAGACCCGCGTCGCCCAGGCGCAGGGACAGGTCCCCCCGCCCCCCGGCGAGGGCGGCGCGCCAGATGAGGTCGACCAGGCCCGAGTCCGCCTCGACGCGGTCAGCGTCGGGGGCGAAGCGCTCGATGCCGACCTGAAGGATCTCTTCCGGTTCGTCCGTCGAGGCCCGGAAGACCAGGCCCTCATAGGCGTAGTCGCCGGCGGAGGCGCCGGACGCCAGGTGGAGGCGGGCGACGGGCGTGGTGAAGTCGGGCCTCAGGCAGACCTCCTCCCCGCCGGCGGCCTGGAGCACGAAGAGCCGCGAACGCAGGGCTTCCCCGGCCAGGTCGAGGACCAGGGACAAGGGCTGCAGGACCGGCGGCTGCACCCAGGTCGCGCCGGTGGCGCGGAAGGGTGCGCGGATGGCCTCGAGACGAGCCTCCGGAAGGCGTGAACCCGAGGTCATTGCGCCTCTCCGAGGATCCGGCGAAGCACCCCGACCAGCTGGTCGCGAGGAACCGTCTGCTGGCCCGGACGCTCCGCCCGCCAGGCCGCGTTGTCGGTCACGTCTGAGGCCAGGGCGCGGCCGAGGTCGAGGTCCTTCACCGTGACGGTCCCGGCGGCGATCTCATCGCCCCCGAGGATCACTGCCGCAGGGGAGAGCCGGCGGTCAGCATACTTCATCTGCGCCTTCATGCCCGAGGCGCCGAGATAGACCTCGGCGGCGATCCCGGCGGCCCGAAGTTCGGCGGCCACGCCAAAGTAGGCCTCCATGTCGCTGGGGGAGAAGGCGATGACCACCACGGGGCCCCTCGCCTCCCGCCCAGCGTCGCGGCCGGCGGCGCGCAGGGCGGCGGCTAGCCGGGACACGCCGAAGGAGAAGCCGGTGGCGGGGGTGCGCTCGCCAGTGAAGCGGGCGACCAGGTCGTCGTAGCGGCCGCCGCCGCCGACGGAGCCGAACCGGGCCGGCTGCCCCTTCTCGTCCAGGATCTCCAGCCGCAGCTCGGCCTCGAAGACGGCGCCGGTGTAGTACTCCAGGCCACGGACCACGGACGGATCGAAGACCGCGCGGTCGGCGCCGACGCCCATGCCGGCCAGGGCCCGGTCGATCCCGGCAAGTTCCTCCAGGCCTGCGTCGCCCTCGGCGGAACCGCCGATGACCTCGGCGATGCGCCGCAGGGTCTCAGCCCGGTCCCCGGCCCCGGCGGCGGTGAAGGCCAGGACGGACTCGACGGCGCCGCTCGCCAGTCCTGCGCCGCGCGTGAAGGCCCCCGACTCGTCGCGGCGACCCTCGCCCAGTAGCAGGCGCACGCCCTCTGGACCCAGCCGGTCGAGCTTGTCCACCGCCCGGAGAACGGCGAGCTTCTGGCCCTCATCGGCCACGCCAGCCCTGTCGAGGAGGCCATTCAGCAGGCGTCGGTTGTTGATCCGCAGGACATAGCCGCCCTCGGGAAGGCCAGCGGCGGCCAGGCCCTCGGCGGCCATGGCGATGATCTCGGCATCCGCCTCGGGCCGGGCCGAGCCCACCGTGTCGGCGTCGCACTGGGTGAACTCGCGGAACCGGCCTGGGCCGGGCTTCTCGTTGCGCCAGACCGGACCGTAGGCGTAGCGCCGGAAGGGCTTGGTCAGCCCCTCGCGGTTCTGGGCGAAGAACCTGGCCAGGGGCGCGGTGAGGTCGTAGCGCAGGGCCATCCACTGGTCGTCGTCGTCCTGCAGGGCGAAGACGCCCTCGTTGGGACGGTCTTCGTCGGGCAGGAACTTGCCCAGGGCGTCGGCGTACTCCAGGGCGCCGGTGTCGAGGGCCTCGAAGCCGTAGCGTTCATAGACCTCGGCGACGCGGGCCAGGATCCGGCGCTCGGCGGCCAGGTCGCGGGCGCGGCGGTCCATGAAGCCGCGGGGGGCGTGGGCCTCGGGCCGGGGCGCGTCCGCAGCGGCTTCGGTCGGGGTGTCGGGGGTGCTCATGGTCCTATCCCTTGGGTTGGCCAGGGACGGAGCCGCCGGCCGGCCCCGTCCGCATTGCGCGGGGGCCGGCGCCGGAGGTTCGATCAGGCCGAACGCACCCGCCCGCTCCCGCTTTCGCAGGTCGGATGGTGGAGGCCGTGATGATGAACCTGACGGAGCATGGGCCGGGTCCCTAGCCCATCGACGCCGGGCCGTCCAGTCCCGGACCCGGCGCCCGCCGCCCTCAGGGCAGGAGGTCGAGGTCCGGCGTGCGGTAGTCCATTCCGCTCAGGGCCTGGCTCCGGTCGGCGGAATCAAAGCCTTCCATGATCCGCTGGAAGCGCATCTGGACGAAGGGGCGCATGTCCGGGTGGGTGAAGATGTAGAGGTCACCAGCCTGCAGGGCCTCCAGCACCCGGGCTCCGACCCGGGCCGGGTCGATGCCGTTCGCCACCCGATCGTCCGGGACGATCTCGCGCACCTGGGGGCCGCCGAACTTGGCCGGGCGGTTGCGGCCCGACTGGTTGATGCGGGTGCGTACGAAGCCGGGGCAGAGGACCTGGACCTGGATGTTCTCGGGCGCCAGCTGGGCCGCCCAGCCCTCGGTCAGGGCCACGACGGCGAACTTGGAAGCGCTGTAGGCCTCCATGCCGGGGGGCGAAATGTGGCCGGCCATGGACGCAGTGTTGATGATCGCCCCGCCCTCTCCGTGGGCGCGGATGTGGGGCAGGAAGGCCTCGAAGCCATAGATGACCCCCATCAGGTTGACCTGGAAGGTCCAGTCCCAGTCGGCGGGCTTCATGTCGTCTGCGGCCCCGCCGGCGCCCACGCCGGCGTTGTTGCACAGGATGTGGACCTTACCGAAGGCCGCCACCGTTTCACGGGCGGCGGCGGCCAGGGCCGCACGGTCCGTAACGTCGCACTGGACGGCGGCCACGCGCACCTGCCGGGCCTCCAGCTCGGCGACCGCCCGGGCCAGGGCCTCGGTCTCAATGTCGGCCAGCATGACGTTCATGCCCGCGGCGCCGAAGGCGTGGGCCATGGCCAGGCCGAGGCCTGAGGCGCCACCGGTGATGAAGGCGGTCTTTCCCGCGAGGTCCTGCATGATGGTCTTTCCTGCTGAGTTCAGATCTTGCGGTCGCCCTGCCAGTAGGCGTCGCGGAGGATGCGCTTATAGAGCTTGCCGGTGGGCAGGCGCGGCATTTCCTCGATGAAGTCGATGGAGCGAGGCGCCATGTAGTGGGCCAGGTGCTCGCGGGCGTAGGTCATCAGCTCGGCGGCGAGGTCCGTGGTGGGCGCCACGCCCGGGGCCGGTTCGATCACCGCCTTGACCGCCTCGCCCATCTCCGGATCCGGCACGCCGAAGACCGCCACGTCAGCGACCTTGGGATGGGTGATCAGGGCGTCCTCGATGGCCTGGGGATAGATGTTCACCCCACCCGAGATGATCATGAAGGCCTTGCGGTCGGTGAGGTAGAGATAGCCCTCCGCGTCCAGGTAGCCGACATCGCCCAGGGCGTTCCAGCTGGGGTGCCTCGGATGCCGGGAGGACCGCGTCTTCTCGGGGTCGTTGTGGTACTCGAAGGTCGGGATCTCGCGCTCGAAGTAGATCAGCCCCGTCTCGCCGGGAGGCAGCTCGTTCCCCTCCTCGTCGCAGACGTGAAGGATGCCGACGGCGGCCCGACCCACGGAGCCCGGGTGGTTCAGCCAGTCCTCGCTGTCGATAAAGGTCGAGCCTGAGCCCTCGGTGCCCGCGTAATACTCGTAGAGGACCGGGCCCCACCACTCGATCATCTGGCGCTTGACCTCCACCGGGCAGGGGGCGGCGGCGTGGATGGCGACGCGCAGGCTGGAGACGTCGAAGGCCCGGCGGGCCTCCTCCGGCAACTTGAGCATGCGCACGAACATGGTCGGCACCCACTGGGAGTGGGTGATCCGGTAGTCCTGGATCAGTTCCAGCGACCGCTCGGCGTCGAACCGCTCCATCATCACCACGGTCCCGCCGAAGGACTGGACGGTGACCACGTAGGCCAGGGGGGCGGCGTGGTAGAGGGGCGCAGGCGACAGGTAGACCGTGTCGGGGCCAAAGCCGTAGCGGTTGGCCTGCTGGCGCAGGGCGAAGGCCTCGGCGGGGCTTACCTCGGGCAGGGGCCGCAATATGCCCTTGGGCCGGCCCGTGGTGCCCGAGCTGTAGAGCATGGAATCGCCCATCCACTCCTGGTCGAGGGGCGCAGGCGAGGCGCCGTCCCGGGCCGCCTCGTAGGATTCCCAGCCGGGGATGACGCCGTCGACCATCAGGCGGATCGGGCAGGCCGGGATCAGGTCCGCCAGGCCCTCGGCGGTCTCGCGCTTGGCGTGGGAGCTGATCAGGACCTTGGCCCCGCAGTCATTGACGATGTAGGCGGCCTCGTCCGGCGGCAGGTAGCGGTTGATGGTGGTGATGTAGAGCCCCGACCGGAAGCAGGCCCAGACTGCATCGAGGAAGGCGAGGTTGTTCTCCATCAGGAGGGCGACATGGTCGCCGCGCTTCAGGCCCCTGTCACGGAACAGGTTGGCCATCCGCAGGGAGCGCTCGTCCAGCTGGGCGAAGGTCACGACCCTGCCGGAGTCCGCCGAGATGAGGGCCGGCTTGTCGGGGGTCAGGCGGGCGTGGTCGGCGAGATACATGGGCCTTGTGTCTCCTCCAGCGGGGGCGCTGGCCGCCCCTCTGGGGCCACTGTAGCGGAGGCGCCGGAGGCGTAAACCCGTCGCTGGGATCAGTCGCCGCGCAGGCGGGCGATCAGGGCGGCGGTGGAGGCGTCGTGCGGCGCGGGCGCCCCGCCCTCCAGCTCGGCCAGGATGCGGGAGGCCAGGACCTTGCCCAGCTCAACGCCCCACTGGTCGAAGCTGTTCAGTCCCCAGAGGACGCCCTCGACGAAGACCTTGTGCTCGAAGAGGGCCAGGAGGGCGCCGAGGGTCGGCGGGTCGAGGCGCTCCAGCAGGAAGAAGCCTGAGGGCCGGTCGCCGGGAAACGCCTTCTGCGCGGCGAGCACAGGATCGCCGCCAGCGGCCGCGAGCGCCTCGGCCTCCGTCCGCCCGGCCATCAGGGCCTCGGCCTGGGCGATGGCGTTGGCCAGCAGGGCGAGGTGGGCGGCGGGATCGCCCTCCACGGGCCGGCGCACGGCCAGGATGTCGAGGGGAATGACGTCGGTTCCCTGGTGCAGGGCCTGGAAGAAGGCGTGCTGGCCATTGGTTCCGGGCTCGCCGAAGATGACGCCGGCGGTGGGCCGAGCCACGGGCTGGCCATCACGCCCGACGCGCTTGCCGTTGGACTCCATCTCCAGTTGCTGGAGGAAGGCCGGCAGGAGACGCAGGCGGCGGGCGTAGGGAACCACCGCCCGGGCCGGCCGGCCGAGGATGTCACGGTTCAGGACGTGGGCCAGGGCCAGGACCACGGGCAGGCTCTGTTCCGGCGGAGCCGAGAGGAAATGGCGATCCATGGCCGCCGCCCCCGCCAGCAGGCCGGCGAAGGTCTCGGGCCCCAAGCCAATGGCGCAGGACAAGCCGACCGCTGACCACAGGGAGAAGCGCCCGCCCACCCAGTCGGCGAAGGGGAAGATGCGGTCGGCTGCGACTCCAAAGTCGGCGGCGGCCCCCGGCGCGGCGGTGACGGCCACCAGGCGCGTCTCCGCCCCCGGCGTCGTCGCCAGCCAGGCGCGGGCGGCGCGGGCGTTGAACAGGGTCTCCTGGGTGGTGAAGGTCTTGGAGACCACGATCACCAGGGTGCGGGCCGGGTCGAGGCCGGCAAGGGTGGCGGTGATCTCGGAGGGATCGACATTGGCCGCAAAGCGCAGCTCGATCTCCGGGACGGCGGGGGCCAGAGCCTCCCAGACCAAGCGCGGACCGAGGTCCGACCCGCCGATGCCGATGTGCACCACAGCACGGATCGCGCCCTCCTTCCGGATCGCAGCGGCGAACCGGAGCATGCGGTCGAGCTCCAAACGCACCGATCCTGCGACAGGTTGGCCGACGGCGCGCCAGTCCCTCGCCCCGGGATCGCGGAGGGCCATGTGCAGGACGGCGCGGCCTTCGGAAGCGTTGACCGCCTCGCCGGCGAACAGGGCCGCCCTCGCCGCCTCAAGGCCGCAGGCGCGGACAAGGTCGAGCGCTCGGGTGAAGCTTTCCGCGGACCAGGGCTGCTTGGAGAGGTCCAGGGCAAGGCCACAGGCCTCGAAGGTCAGGCGGTGGACTCTATCGGGCTCAGCCTCGAACAGGCGGCGGAGCGGCGGATCAGACGCCGCGGTGCGCGCCAGGGTCTCCCAGGGATCGGTCACGGCGCTCATCCCCGGGCGGCGTCCTGCACGGCGCGGGCGACAGTGTCAGGGGTCAGGAACTGAGGCAGGATACGGGGCTCGCCGCCGCCCGCCGGATAGGCGAGGTAGAGGGGGACCCCGGCGCGCCCGAAGCGGGCGAGATCCTGGGCGATCACAGCGTCGCGCCGCGTCCAGTCGGCCTTGAGGTAGACCGTACCGCTGGTCTCGAAGGCCGCCGCCGCCTTGCGGGTGGAGAGAGCGACCCTTTCATTGACCTGGCAGGTCACACACCAGGCGGCGGTGTAGTTCACGAAGACCGGCCTGCCCTCGGCCCGCAGGGCGGCCAGTCGCTCGGGAGTGTAGGCCTCATAGGGAAGCCCCGAGGTTTCGCCGGCGGAGGTCGGGGTTGCCGATGCGTCCGCGGCGGCGGGTGAAGGCCAGACGGCGGCGCCCACCGACAGGGCGGCGATGGCGACGGCGGCGATCCCCAGGACCCGGGCCGGCTGGCCGAGCGCCGAACGCTTCTGGGCAAGGCCCGCCAGCCAGCAGGCGAAGGCCAGGAGGACGCCAGCCGCCAGCAGGCGGGCCAGGAGGTCCGGGCCGGCCTGGACCGCGAGCACCCAGGCCAGCCAGGCGGCGGCTCCATACATCGGGAAGGCCAGGACCTTGCGGAAGGTGTCCATCCAGGGGCCCGGCCGTGGCAGCCGGGAGAGGAGACCGGGCGCCAGGGCGGCCAGGGTGAAGGGGGCGGCGAATCCGAGGCCAAGGCCGGCGAACACCGCCAGGGATAGGGCCGCCGGTTGGGTCATGGCCCAGCCTAGGGCCGGCGCCATGAAGGGCGCAGTGCAGGGCGCCGCCACCACCACCGCCAGGGCGCCGGTGAGGAAAGCTCCGAGACCCCCGCCCCGGGAAGCCGCCCCCGCGCCGATCCCCTGCAGGGAGGCGCCGATCTCGAACAGGCCCGACATGTTCAGGCCCACCGCCAGCATCAGGAGGGCGAGGCCCGACACGACGGGAGGAGACTGGAGCTGGAACCCCCACCCCACTGCAGCGCCGCCGGCGCGGACGACCAGCAGGAGGGCGGCGAGCGCCAGGAAGGTGGCCATGACGCCTGCCAGGAAGGCCAGGCCCTGCCGGCGGGCGGCGCGACGGTCATTCCCATGCCCGGCGAGGGACGCGGCCTTCATGGCCAGGACCGGAAAGACGCAGGGCATGAGGTTCAGGATCAGGCCGCCGAGGAAGGCGAATGCGATCGCCCCGGCCAGTCCCCCGGCGCCGCCGCCCGCCGGCGCAGCCGAAGGCGGAGGTCCGAGGCCGCCGGCGCCAGGAGGCGCCTCCCCCGCAGCCGCCTCAATCTCGTAGACCTTACCGTCCACCGAGAGCACGCCGGTCAGCGAGGCCGGCGCGGCGTCGGCGGGAGCGGGTTTCAGGGTCAAGGTCAGGCCTTCGGGCCCGCGATCCACCGACTGGGGGGCGGCATGGTCAATGACCCCGGAGGCATAGGGGTAGAAGTAGGCGTCGCGGATCGTTCCTCCCGCGATGACCGCGCCTGTCGCGGCGATCCGGAGTCCGGCCGATCCGCTGGACAGGACGGCCTGCACCTGGCCCGGTCGCGGGACCGCCGCCAGGGCCGCTTCGACCCGGGGCGCCCAGACAGGGTCCGGGATCGGGGCGTCCGCCACCACCTTGAGGTCCAGCGCGAGATCTGCGTCCTCAGGGATGCAAACGTCAGAGCATACGAGGAAGGCGGCCTTCGCCCGAAGGGTGACCGTGTCGCCGGGCCGGGCGGAGGCCGGGGCCCGGACGGTCACCGGCAGGAGAACATCGCCCGAATAGCCATAGTTCATGAGGGGGCCAATGGGCTTGCGCGATGGCGGAGCCCAGACGAGGTCGCCGGCCGACCAGCCGGGGGGCAGGGTCCAGGTCAGTTCGGTCGGCGCTCCGGAGTCCCCGGAGTTGCGCCAGTAGGTGTGCCAGCCCTTGTCGATGACCTGCCGCAGGACCAGCTGGACCTCCTGGCCGGGAGCAACCCCCATCGTGGCGGCGGCGAGTTCGGCGGTGAGATGACCGGTGCGCACTGGCCCGGCAAGGGACGGGGAGGCTGCAAGGCTGGCCGAGAGGGCCAGCAGGGCCACGAGGCCGGCGAGCAATGTCCTGAGCATGTCATCCCCCGACGGTCACGCGGACCGGGTCCGCGCCTAATATGGTCCGACGCCCCGCCATGGCAATCTGCGGCCATCGGATGGCGGGGCTCGATTTCGGGCGCGTCTGCCCTCATGATCACAGCGTTTGCCAAACGGTGAAAGGGAGACCCGAGCGTGCCGGGCAGGTTTGACGAGATCGAGATCGGCCAGGTGGCGCCTCTCGGCGACTTCCGGGTGGATGGCCGAGCCCTGGAGACCTTCATCGAGGCCTTCGCCCCCGGCTGGCCCGCCGACCGCGGGGCGCCGGACGCCATGGTCTACGCAGTCTGGAGCCGGCTGGACGCCCTGGCGACCATCGGATGGCCGCAGACCAAACGCCTGGGCGTTGACGCCCTGCGCTGGGTCCGAAATCCTCCGGCCGGTGAAGTCCTCCGCGGCCGAATGACCATCATGGGCAAGGACCCCGTCGGCGACGGCAAGGGGATCGTCATCGCCCAGCATGACCTGCTGGACGAAGCGGGCCGCCTGGTCTTTTCCTGCCTGACCCGCTCGGTCTTCGCGCGTTAGACCGACAGGCCGGCCGCACGGGCCTCGGCCTCGGAGGTCTTGTAGATCTGCAGGGCCACCAGCCGGTCCCAGCCAAACAGGCTGACCATGTGGGCGTAGATCTGCTGCAGCGCCCCATTGTCTCGCAGCTCCGCCAGCTTGTCATGCGGCAGGGCGTTGAGCTTCTCTTCCGAAATCCCGAAGTACTCGGCGATCTGCTGGGGCTCGCCGGCTGTCCCGTCGGGATTGACCGGCGTGTGGGTCGCGCGCTTGACCTCGAACAGGTCCAGGTCCTTGAGAATCTGCACGAAGGCCAGGGTCTTCTGGCGCTCGATCTCGTAGTTGTTGCAGAACTCGATGCAGTTCTGGGTGTACTCGCTGGGCGAGCCGTCCTCGTTGAAGAAGGGCAGGTCGCCGCCCTCAACAACGAACTCCGCAGAGCGGTCGATGCACAGGATCGACTGCTGGGCGGCGTCGTCATTGGCGAAGACGAAGGGATAGCGACGGACGTAGGCCGGGACATAGATGCCCGGATCGAACAGGCCGTCGTCCCTCAGGAACATGTTCTGCTCGGCATTGAGGCCCATCACCGCCAGGGGGGTCTTGTCCTCGCCGACGAAGATGATCGGGAAGGTCAGGCAGGCGATGCTGAACTCCGTGACCGTCAGGGGCACGGCATGGCCGGTCCGGGCGAAGCCAAAGGGGCCGTCCAGGCGCTTCACCCCCATGGTCTTGTGCAGCTCGGGCGAGAGGGGCTCCGGCTTGTTGTAGAACAGGACAGTGCCGCTGATCTGGCCGCCGCGGTTGATCTGGGTGGGGGTCGCCATGGAATGCCTTGGGTCTGGAGGGCGAATGCCGCAAGCACAGCGACGGTGGACCCGACGCTGCAGAAGCCGCCGCTTCTAACCGATTGCAGGATTGGCGGCAAATCCGGGCGGCGGCGGCTTGCACGACAGAGTCCGAGCCGCTTCAATCACCCCATAAGAAACGGCGGCGGAGCCGCCCGTGGAGAGGGAACGATCTCATGGCGATCTTTTATCCGGACATCCTGCAGCAGCGCACCGCCCCGCGGACCTTCTCGTATGGCGACAAGGACGTGATGCTCTATGCCCTCGGCATCGGCCTGGGCCAGGACCCGATGGACGAGACCGAGCTGGCCTTTGTCTATGAGAAGGGCCTGAAGGTGGTCCCGACCGCCGCCACCGTGCTGGCCGCCGCCCTGCGCGGCGCGGCGGGCCCTGCGCCGGAAATGCCGCCCGGCCACCGGCCCAGCCAGATCAACTTCCTGATGGTCGTCCACGGCGAGCAGAAGGTCGAGCTGCACAAGCCCCTTCCCACCAGCGGGACCTTCACCGCGGAGGGCCGCACCGTCGGCGCCTTTGACAAGGGCGAGGGCAAGGGCGCGGTGATCATCAACGAGACCGTCTGGACCGACGAGAAGGGCGAAAGGGTCGCCACCCTGACCGGCTCCACCTTCGCCCGCGGCGACGGCGGCTTTGGCGGCCCCTCCGAGGGCGCCCCCGAACCCCACGCCGTGCCGGCCCGCACCCCCGATATCTCCGTCGACTTCGCCACTCGCGAGGACCAGGCCCTGCTCTACCGCCTGAATGGCGACCGCAACCCCCTGCACTCCGACCCGGGCGTCGCGAAGAAGGCGGGCTTCGACCGGCCCATCCTGCATGGCCTGTGCACCTACGGCATCACCTGCCGGGCCATCCTGCAGGAGGTGACCGGGTTCGACGCCGACCAGATCTACTCGCACCAGGCCCGCTTCTCCTCGCCCGTCTTCCCGGGCGACGTGATCACGGTGGATATCTGGAAGGAGGGCAAGAACATCTCGTTCGAAGCCCGGGTGAAGGCCCGCAACGTCACCGTCATCCGCAACGGCCTGACGGTCCTGCGCTAGGTTCTAGACCCGGAGACCTGCTCACCGGGTTATGCCCCGGGGCGGGGGGGCAACGGAATCGCCGTTGACCCCCTCACCCGGCTTCGCCGGGAGCTCCCCCTTGGGGGAGCAATTGGCTCTGTAATTCCTCCCCCCAGGGGGAGGTGGCCCGGGGCAAGGCCCCGGGACGGAGGGGGTCAGAGGCGCTGCCGCCCCCCAGCGCCGCTCTGACCGCTTCAGCCGACCTCTGGCTCAGGGCTCATGCGTCGACGTCTGGGGCCCTGGTCGTCCAGACCACGTGCCGGCGAAGGGGGTGTCCCTCCGCCAGGCGCGGATGGTAGAAGTCGCGCGTCGGGTCGGCGACCATGCCGATCCGGCGCATGACCGCCTGGGAAGCCAGGTTGGTCGTCGCCGTGAAGGCCAGGATCTCGGCAATCCCTCCCGGACCGAGGCCCCAGTCCAGGGCCGCCTGGGCGCCCTCAGAGGCTAGCCCCTGCCCCCAGACATCCGGGTGGAGCCGCCAGCCGATCTCCACGCAGGGACCGACCGGCAGGTTTCCTTCGGCCACGCGGGACAGGCCGATCATCCCCGCGAGTCGCCCGTCCGTGCGCAGCTCCGCCGCCCAGAGACCGAAGCCGTCCGCTGCGATCCCGGCGTTGATGCGGTCGATCAGGGCGTAGGACGCCTCGGCCGAGATGGGCCCGCCCAGCCAGTCATGGACCCGAGGATCGCCGTTGATCGCCGCAAAGGCCAGCCGGTCAGCGTCCTTCCAGGGCCGCAGGACGAGCCGGTCGGTGACGATCATGCGGGCCTCGGCGCGGTCAGCGCCCCGTAGAGGTCAGTACGCCGGTCCCGGAAGAAACCCCAGGCGGCCCGGTGGCCGGCCAGGAAGTCGAGGTCGAAAGTCGCCACGGCCACCCCCTCCTCGTCCCGTCCCATGTCCGCGACCAGGTCGCCCCGGTGATCGGCGATGAAGCTGGAGCCGTAGAAGCCCTGGCCGCCGCCGGGGTAGCCCTCCCAGGGCTCGAAGCCGGTGCGGTTCGCGCCCACTACCGGAATGACGTTGGAGACGGCGTGGCCCTGCATGGCCCGGCGCCAGGGCGCGGCTGTATCCAGGCTGGCGTCGTGCGGCTCGGAACCGATCGCCGTGGGATAGAGCAGGACCTCGGCGCCCATCAGGGTCATGGCCCGGGCGCACTCCGGGTACCACTGGTCCCAGCAGATGCCGGCCCCGATTCGGCCAAAGCGGGTGTCCCACACCCGGAAGCCGGTGTCGCCGGGCCGGAAGTAGTACTTTTCCATGTAGCCGGGGCCATCGGGGATGTGGCTCTTCCGGTAGAGGCCGAGGAGGGACCCGTCGGCGTCCACCATTACGAGGCTGTTGAAGTAGTGCGGCCCCTCGCGCTCGAAGATCGAGATGGGCAGGACGACGCCGAGTTCCAACGCCAGGGGCGCCAGGGCGGTGACGCAGGGGTGCTCGCGCCAGGGGTGGGCCTCGGCGAACCAGCGCTCCTCCTGGGCGACGCAGAAATAGGGGCCCTGGAACAGCTCGGAGGGCAGGATGACCTGGGCGCCCTGGTCGGCGGCCTGCCGGATCAGGTCGGCCGTGCGGGCGATGTTGGCGTCCCGGTCGGCGCCGTAGGCGCTCTGCAGGGCCGCGACGGTAAGTTTACGGGTCATCAGGCCGGCTCCTGCTGGGAGATGCAGTGAAAGGACCCGCCCCCGGACAGCAGGGCGTTGGACGGCAGGGCGATCACCTCACGGCCCGGGAAGGCCTCGGACAGGCCCTGGGCGGCCAGGGTCCCGGCCAGGCCCTCGCCATAGACCGGCAGGATCACGGCGCGGTTGGCGATGATGAAGTTCATGTGGCTGGCCGGCGCGCCGCCGACCCCGTCGACCTCCACCCACCCAGGCGAGGGAATGCGGACCACCCTGAGGCGCCGGCCTTCCGCGT
>Ga0315900_10004101_pt1 | contig 20699 bp, 15 predicted proteins | sample LakEriMetagenome_FD_203521 | JGI IMG/M metagenome (GOLD analysis project Ga0315900, IMG submission 203521) | Freshwater fungal communities from buoy surface, Lake Erie, Ohio, United States - Buoy 12 MA114 | ecosystem: Environmental > Aquatic > Freshwater > Lake > Lake biofilm | place: USA: Lake...
TGCGAGCAGGTCGACGACGTCGGCCAGCACGGCGGCGAGGTCGAACGGCGTCTGCTCGAGGCGCATCCGCCCCGATTCGACGCGCGCGAGGTCGAGGATGTCGTTCAGGATGTCGAGCAGGGCACGCCCGGACGCCCGGATCGTGGTCGCGAGCTGCCGCTGGCGCGCGTCGAGCGCGGTCTGAAGCAGCAGTTCTGCGGTGCCGAGCACGCCGCTCATCGGCGTACGGATCTCGTGGCTCATGCGGGCGAGGAAGTCTGTCTTCGCGCGGCTGGCGCGCGCCAGGTCCTCGTTGCGTTCGGCGAGGTCGCGCGTTCGCAGCGCCACCTCGAGCTCGAGACTCCGCGCGGCCGCGGTCGCACGCGCGACGCGCCGCTGCTGGCGCGCATGCCACGACCAGAGCAGCAGCAGGACGGCCGCCGTATAGGCGACCCACGCCCAGCCGCTGCGCCAGGGGGCCGGATCGACCGTGACCGGCAGCCGCAGCGTGGCCGGGCCCCAGGACCCGTCCGGGCCGGCCGCGCGCACCTCGAACGCGTAGTCGCCGGCCTCGAGGTTCGTGTAGCTCACGGTGCGGCGGCGGCGCAGTTCGACCCAGTCTTCGTCGAAGCCGACGAGGCGGTAGCCGTACCGGATCTTCTCGGGCGCCGCGAAATCGAGCCCTGCGAACTCGAAGGAGACCACCGCGTCGCGATGGCCGAGATGCAGTCGATCCAGCATCGGATAGGGGGCGTCGACCGCCGCCGGGCGGTTCATGACCTCGACGCCCGTCAGCACCACGCGCGGGGGCGGCGGTCGCTCGCGCAGCGCAGCCGGATCGAACACGTTGAAGCCGTTCGGCCCGCCGAACACCATCCGCCCGTCGCGCGTGCGGAAGTGCGAGCCGAAGTTGAACTCCTCGTGCTGCAGGCCGTGCTCGCGGTGGAACGCGCGCACCTCCGCGGTCTCCGGGTAGAAGCGCATGAGGCCCGCGTTGCCGCTCAGCCAGAGGGCGCCTTCGAGGTCGGTGCGGATGCCGTAGATGCTGCTGCTCGTCAGGCCCTCCCGCTTGGCGTAGGCGCGGAAGCGGATGGCGGCCGGATCCCCCGAGGAGCCGATCACGAGGTTCAGTCCGCCGCCCTCGGTCGCCGCCCAGACGCGGCCCTGCGCGTCGAGCGCGAGCGAGTAGACGGTGTTGGAGGCGATGCTCTGCGGGTCGTCGCGGTCCCTGCGGAACGACGCGAGCAGCGTGCCGTCGGGGCGCACGAGCGCGAGGCCGTCGCCGTCCGTGCCGATCCAGACGTTGCCGAGCGGGTCCTCGAGCAGCGCGGTCGCACGCGTGCCGCCCGACGGAGCGGATGCCCCGGACTCGTGCGGTGCATGCCGCCAGGCGCCACTCGACGGGTCGTGGATCGCCACGCCGGCACCGAAGGTTCCGACCCAGATCCGACCGCGGGAGTCCTCCAGCAGCGACATCACCCCGCGGGCGGGCGGCGCGGTGCCCGGGGCCGGCACGGTGTCCCAGGCGGTGACGTTGCCGTCGGGCTCCAGCCGCGCGAGGCCGCCCGTCATCGTGCCGATCCACAGGTTGTCGCGCCTGTCCTTGAGCAGCGCCATGATCCGACGGTCGGCGAGCGTCGCGCCGCGCGTGCGGACGCGCTCGAACGGGGTCCAGGTGGCGCTGGCGGCATCGTGACGCGCCAGCCCCGCGCCCAGCGTGCCGACCCACAGTCGTCCCGCGGAATCCTCCGCGAACGACATCGCATACGCCCCGTCGGCCCAGGCCGCCCGCTCGTGACCGAACAGCCAGGTCCGCGGCTCCCACCGGCTGACTCCGCCCGCGCGCGTGCCGACCCACAGCAGACCGCGCCGGTCCTCGTGCAGCGACATCACGTAGCCGTCGCGCAGGCTCGAAGGGTCGCGGGGATCGTTCGCGTACACCTCGAACCGGTCGCTGACCGGGTCGTGGAGCGCGAGCCCGCGCGCCGTGCCGATCCACAGCCGTCCGGCGGAGTCCTGCAGCACCGCGCGGATCTCGTCGTGCGGCAGTGCGCCCGGGACGCCGGGGCGGGCGCGGTAGTTCCGAAAGCCAGGGCGGCCGCGCTCCAGCACGCCGAGTCCGGCATCGGTCGTGCCGACCCAGAGGCGACCCGCGGCATCCCCACCGACGAACGCGACGCGGTTGCTCGGCAGCGATCGCGGGTCCGCCGCGTCGTGCACGAAGCGCTCGAACGCGTCGTCCGCCGGCAGCCAGCGATTGAGCCCGTCGGCGGTCCCGATCCACAGGTTGCCGTCGTCGTCGCGCCACAGCGCCGTGACCACGTCGCTCGACAGCGAGCGCGCGTCCGCCGGGTCGTGCCGCCAGTTCCTGAACCTCCCCGTCGACGGGTCGAGCAGCGCGAGCCCGGCGCCGGTCGTGCCGATCCAGAGCCGGCCGCGGTCGTCGACGAGCAGGCGCCGGACGGTGTCGCCCGGCAGCCCGGCCGGGTCACCGGGTTCGTGTCGATAGTGAGTGAACCGGTCCGTGCGGCGGTGCCAGCGCGCCAGGCCGGCATCCTTGGTCGCGATCCACAGGTCGCCGCCCGGATCCTCGGCCAGCGCCCAGACATAGTTGCCCGGCAGGGAGTCCGGGACGCCGGGCTCCGCGCGGTACTGGTGAACCTCGTAGCCGTCGAAGCGGACGAGGCCGTCCTCGGTCGCGATCCACAAGAAGCCCTGGGAGTCCTGCAGCGTCGCGTTGACCGTGTTCTGCGGCAGCCCCTCGCGCGATCCGAGGTGCTGGAACATCAGCGGCGGCGCGGCGGCGGCCTGTGCGGCGGCGACCAGCAGCAGCGCGGCGAGCGACAATCGGCGCAGGCAGGGGGGCGGCATCTCGGAATCCGGCGACCGTGGCACGTGGCGGCCGTGTCGTCCGACGCGGTCTCCTCCACCGCTTATCGGCAGGCCGCGGCCGACGAAGCGTGATCTGCGTCGCGGAATCCGCGGCGGCGGCGCGCGGCCGCCGCAGCGGATCCGAGCGTCACTCGTTCTCCACCCAGGGGTTGAGCGAGGCGCTCGACCCGTGGCTGCCGGCGAACGAGCCGCCGAGCGCCCAGGGCAGCGACTGGCTCCAGGTGTAGCCCTGGGACCAGGTGTAGCCCTGCGACCAGGTGTAGCCCTGGGACCAGGTGTAGCCCTGCGACCAGGTGTAGCCCTGCGACCAGGTGTAGCCCTGGGACCAGGTGTAGCCCTGCGACCAGGTGTAGCCCTGGGACCACGTGTAGCCGTCGCCGCCCGCCGGCTGTCCCCACACGTTGCCGTTCATGTCCATCACGTAGTAGTTGCCGTTCGCGTCGCGGTTCGCGGGCCCGCCGAAGTGCCGCGTGCCGGCCAGGTCCGCGGCGACGTCGAGGCCGCGGTTCGCGCAACCGCTCGCGCCGCTGGACACCGCGTCCACGGCGCTCACCAGCCCGGCACCCTGCTGGAACACGCTGTACGCGAGCCTGCGGGAATTCGTCACCGCCGGCCGCGCGGCGGCCATCAGCCGGCACTTCACGTCGTCGGGCGTGAGGCTGCCGTTCGCCTGCAGCATCAGCGCGACCACGCCCGACACCACCGCGGCGGCCTGCGACGTGCCGGACATCGTGAACAGAAGTTCGTTCCTGTCCATCGAGCCGGGCTTCAGCAGCGGCAGGTAGCCGTCCGCCGGCATCGACGCGACCATGTGGCCGCCCGGAGCGATGACCTCCGGCTTCACGAAGCCGGCGTGCGTCGGGCCGGTCGAGGAGAACGACGCCAGGCGGTCGTCGGTGCCGTCGTACGGCGTGTAGTTGTCCGTGAGCGCGCCGACCGTGATCACGTAGGGCACGTTGCCCGGCACGCCGACCGTCATCGCCGCGGGACCGCGGTTGCCTGCCGAGGTCACGACCACGATGCCGGACGCCCAGGCGCGCATCACCGCGCGGTTGATCGGATCGGCCCAGTACTGCGACTGCGGCGTGGCGCTGAACGACAGGTTCAGGACGCGGATCGACAGCCTCGCGCGGTTGGCGACTATCCAGTCGAGCGCCTCGATGACGTCGAGGTAGGTGCCCGCGCCGCGCGCGTCGAAAGCGCGCGCGACGACGACGTCCGCGGCCGGCGCGACGCCGTAGAAGCTGCCCGACTTGTTCCTTCCGCCGCTGGCGGCGATCGCGGTGACGTGCGTGCCGTGGCCGCTCGGGTCGCCGGAAGACGAGTCGTTCTTCTTCGGGTTCACCGCCACGCCGTTCGCGCTGCCGACGAACGAGACGTCCGCGCGCACGCGGTTCGCGAGGTCGTCGTGCTTAGCCCGCCACAGGCCGGTGTCGACGAAGGCGATCGTGATGCCGCGGCCGGTGACGCCCGCGCCGTGCAGCGCGGGCGCGTTGACGAGTTCCGCGTAGTTCGGCACGAACGCCTTGGTCGCGCGCAGTCCGGAGCCGTCGGTGAAGACGAGCGCAGTCGTGTCCGACTTGCGGTTCGCGGTGTCGATCCTGCGGTCGGCGTGCAGCCTGACGCCCGGCATCCGCGACAGCCGGCTTGCCGCCGGACCCGCGAGTCGCGCGCCGACGCCGTCGACGATCGGCAGCGACGACAGCACGCGGCCGCCGGCCGCGCGAACCACGCGCGCCGCGTCGGTCGCGCTCGCGGCCTGCACGATGTAGGTCGCCTCGGAGGCGCCGCGCGGGGCCTCGACGCCGGGGCGCGCGCCGGGAGCCGAGAGCAGGAGCCCGAGGCCGGCGAGCGTCGCCACGATCAGCGGACGGTGGAGGACGGTGCGCATGGCGAATCCCGGATGGAGATGTACCCCGCCATTGGACGCGATCGGGATCCGCCGGGCCGCGTGCCGGGTACCGGGCGCATGGCCGAAAAGCGTGACGCGGCGCACATAATCGAGGCGTCAAGTCGGCGTCCGGCGGCCCCTCCTGCGCCTGGATTCGGGCGCTTGCCGGGCAGCGGCTGCCGGCAGCGCTGCGCCGACGTCGCGGTCGCCCGAGACTGCCGCTCCAGCGCCCGGGGTGCCGCCGGCCACTGCCGGGAACGCGTCGCCGAGGCCCTGCGCGAAGCCGAGCGCCGCGAGGCGCTCGCGAGCCGCGCCGTCGTCGACGCCCGGGGCAACGGCCACTGCGCCGAGCGCGCGCGCGATCGCCGCCACGACGCGACAGCCGCGCCGCGCGCCCTCGTCGCGCGCGGAGGCCACGGCAGTCGCCCGGTCGATCTGCAGACCCCGCAGCGGCCAGTGCCCCAGCCGCGACAGCGAGCTGAAGCTGCGGCCTATCTCCTCCACGACCACTGCGGCCGGCAGAGCGGCAAGCGCGGCCAGCGTGCGGTCCGGGCGCGCCATCTCGGCCAGCGTGCGTTCCGCGATGCGCAGTTCCAGGCGGCCGCGCGCGCCCGGGTGCCGCGCGAGCAGATCCGCGCAGTCGCGTTCCAGGAGCCCGGATGCGAGGTGCTGCCGCAACGCGCCGAAGGACACGTCGATGCGCCCGCCGTGCAGAGCGTCGTACACCGGGAGTTCCGCCCCGAACTGCGCGAGCGCCGCGCGCGACAGGTCGAGCGCCTGGCCGGTCGCATCCGCCACCGCGATGAACTCCGCCGGCGCTACCTCGCCGCGCAGCGGGTGCAGCCAGCGCACGTAGGCCTGCAGCGCGAGCAGACGCCCGGACTCGAGATCGTAGCGACCGGTCCAGCGCAGCGAGATGCCGCCATCCGCGATCGCACGACCCAGCTCGCGCCCGAAGTCCACCCGGGCGAGCGGCCGCATCGGCAGCGTGTCGGAGTAGAAGTGCACGGCTCCGGGGCCCGCTCGACGCGCCTCGAGCATCGCCGACCTCGCGTGGTCGAGCAGTTGCCCGGGGCGCGTCGCGTCCTCGCCCAGGATCGCCACTCCGGCCGACGGCGTGACGTAGAACTCCGCATCGCAGAGCGCGACCGGCCCGGCGAGCGAGGCGCAGAGCTCGCGGGCGAGGCCGAGCAGCGCATCGCGGTCGGTGCGGCCTTCGACCAGCACGCCCAGGACGCTTTCGCCGAGCAGGCCGACGGTCCACGACGCGCGCCCCGGCAGCCTCTCGGTGCGCGGCAGTCGCCGCAGCAGCTCCGTGCCGACCCGGTCCGCGATCGCGAAGTCGATCGCGCGGCCCACGTCCGCCAGCCCCTCGAGGAAGATCAGGCACACGGCCAGCGGGGTCTCGCGCAGTGCCGCGTCCGCGACGGCGTCCGCCAGTCGGCGCGCGAAGCCACGGCGCGCGCGGACCGCGGCCGCGGCATCCGCGGCATCCGCGGCCCACGCATCATCGTCGTTTGCCGACGCCTGCCGTCGGCGGATGATGCAGAGAGCCCGGTCGGGTCCCTGCGGGCTCACGCGCACGTCGTACGTGTCGGCGCCGACCGTGAGTCTCGCGTCGCAGTCCTTCCGCGAGGCGAAGCCGCGCCGCACCAGGCGGGCGATCGCGGGCCCGGCCTGCGGATCGAACGCTTGCTGCAGGCGGGTGCCGGCGACGCCCTCGCGGGCCCGCAGGATGGGCACGGCGCGACCGCCGAGCAGGTCCGTGATCGTGCCATCGCGGCGTACGAACGCGAACACGTCGGGCACGGCGCGGAGCAGGGTGTCGCCGTTCACGCCGGCTCCGGGCGCACATGCGCGTGCGGGCGGCCCGAGGCGGCGCCCGGGCGGCGCTCGTCGCGAACGCGTTGGATGGTGGCCTGGTGCAATGCCGTGAGCGGTCGGGCGGCGAGCATGTCGCGACGGTCCACGCGCCCCCTGGCGCCGCGCCATCGGCGCGCGGCTGCGGCGGGTCGAGTCAGCGGCGGGTGCGCGCCGCGGGTCTGCCGGTGAATCGCGACTTGCGTCACTCCACGGCGGCGCTGCGGCGGGGTCGCTTCAGGCGAGTTGCAGCGTCAGCGCCTGCACCCGCTTGCGCTGCGCGCGCAGCCGCGCCTCGATCTCGCGCGCGTACGCCTGCAGGTCGACGCCCTCGAGGCGCCTCGCGACGCGCTCCTTGGCGGCGGAGGCCCACTGCTCGCGGGTCGCCGACCATTCGGCCAGCGTGGCGGTGAAGGCCTCGTACTCCTTCTGGATGCGTTCGCGAACCTGCGCGAGTTCGATCCGGCCCCGGGTCACCGCGCCGCTCTCGAGCCGTGCGCGTGCGCGCTTGAACTGCATGTCGAGCCTGGCGCGTTCGATCGCGATCTGCGGCGTGACGCGGAGCTTGCGCGCGAGCCCGACGGACGCCAGGCCGCGGATCAGCCACTTCGTCGGATCGAAGTCGTACCACTTGATGCCGTTCCGGTAGTCGTGCGTGAAGATGTGGTGGAAGTTGTGGTAGCCCTCGCCGTAGGTCAGGAACGCGAGCACCGGATTGTCGCGCGCCGTGTTCTCGTCCGTGTAGGGCTGCGTGCCCCAGTAGTGCGCCAGCGAGTTGATGAAGAACGTGAAGTGATGGTTGAGGACCAGGCGCAGGAAGCCCGCCAGCAGCAGCGTGCCCCACAGGTCGCCCGACGCCCAGCCGACCAGCGCGACGAGTCCCACGTTCATCGCCAGCACGATCGGGACGTAGAACCGGTGCTGGAACGCTACGATCGGGTCGCGCTCGAGGTCGCGCACGTAGCCGAAGTCCGGCTCGCCGCTCGGGTGGTTGCGCACCATCCAGCCCATGTGCGAGAACCACAGCCCGCGCGTGGCGGAGTACGGGTCCCGTTCCGCGTCGTCGACGAACCGGTGGTGCGGGCGGTGGCCGGCGCACCAGATCAGGATGCTGTTCTGGACGGCCATTGCGCCGAACAGCATGAAGAACAGCCGCACGCTCCAGTGCGCCTCGTAGGCGCCGTGCGACCACAGGCGGTGGTAGCCGGCGGTGATCGAGATGCCCGAGGCCCACAGGAACACCAGGAACCAGACCCATGCGGCGAGGCTGAAGTCGAAGAACCAGGCGTAGAGCGGCACGCCGACGGCGGCGACCAGCCCTGTCACGACGAACATGATCGTCGCGACCCAGTTGATCGGGGCGCGGGCAGACGGGGGGTGCCCGGAGGACGGGACGGAGGACGGCGTCGGGGAGGCCATGGAAGGGGCGTGATCCTGCGGGGACGGGGATGGGTCGCCCCGATAGCTTACCCGGAAAGCGACCGGAGCCCCTCAGGAAAGCCCGCAGGACGGTTCGGCCGGCGCGGCGCCGAAGGCGGATGCACGCGGCTGCGCCGGCCGGGCAGGGGAGGGGGGGCGCGGCGCCCGGCCGGATCCCCTCCATCGCGGACCGCGACCGCCCGGCATGCTCAGTTGCGCTCCACCTCGCGGATGTAGGCTGCGCCCCCGAGCGCGTTCATCTGCCCGACGATCCACGCCTGCCGGCCCAGCACGTACGCGCTCGGCCGCTGCACGCGGAAGCGCCGCGGGTTGGGCAGCACGGCCGCGAGCAGTGCGGCCTCGCCGCGCGACAGGCGCGCGGGTTCCTTGCGGAAGAAGCGCGGCGCCGCGGCGCCGACGCCGTAGATGCCCGGGCCGAACTCGGCGACGTTGAGGTACACCTCGAGGATCCGCCGCTTCGGCCAGAGCAGTTCGATCCACAGCGTGAACCACGCCTCGAGGCCCTTGCGGACGAAGTTCTGCCCCTTCCACAGGAACAGGTTCTTGGCGACCTGCTGGCTGATCGTGCTCGCGCCGCGCAGCCGCTTGCCGCGCTCGCGGTCGCGGATGGCCTCGTCGATCGACTCGAAGTCGAAGCCCGGGTGGAACGCGAACTTCTGGTCCTCGGCCGCGATCACCGCGAGCTTGGCGTGCCGGGAGATCCGCGCGTAGGGCGTCCAGCGGTAGTCCACCCGGTAGTCGAGGTCGCCGCTCCGCCACGCGGCGACCACGCTTCCCAGCATGAACGCGCTGGTGACCGGCGGCACCCAGCGCATCGCGAGCACCGACAGCACGGAACCGGCGACGAACGCGACCGCCGCCCACAGCAGCGCGTCGCGGACGCGTCGCAGGAAGCCCGCCTTCGCTGCCAAGGGGACGCCCGGCTCGCCGTCAGCCCTCGACGCGCGCGACCGACTCGATCACCACCGGCTCGAGCGGCACGTCGTCGTGCGGGCCGCGGCGGCCGGTCTCGACGCCGGCGATCTCATCGACCACGTCCATGCCCTCGACCACGCGCCCGAACACCGCGTAGCCGTAGTCGCGCGAAGAGTGGTCGAGGAACGCGTTGTCCTTCAGGTTGATGAAGAACTGGCTGGTCGCGCTGTGGATGTCGCTGGTGCGCGCCATCGCGAGCGTGCCGCGGCGGTTCCGCAGTCCGTTCTTCGCCTCGTTCTGGATCGGCGCGCCACCCTTCTTCTGCCTCATGTCGGGCGTCATGCCGCCGCCCTGGATCATGAAGTCGGGGATCACGCGGTGGAACACGAGCCCGTCGTAGAAGCCCTCGTCCACGTACTTCAGGAAGTTCTCGCAGGTGATCGGCGCGTCCTCGGGATGCAGCTCGACCGTGAAGCTGCCGTGGCTGGTCTGGAACTTGAGCACTGGGGACTCCGGCGACGGGAAAGAACCGCGATTCTAGCCGGTCGGGCGGCGGCCGAGCGTCGCGCGCTCGAGGCCGGCGAGGTCGCGCCGCGTGGCGACCGACCCGAGCCCTGCGGCCGCGAACAGTTCGCGCACGGCGCTGCCCTGGTCCGCGCCGTGCTCGACGATCAGCCAGCCGCCGGGTTCGAGGTGCGCGCCGGCGTCGGTCGCGACGGCCCGCAGCGCCTCGAGCCCGGTCGGCCCGGCGACCAGCGCGCCCCGCGGCTCGCAGGCCAGCGCCGGGTCGGCGAGGTGCGGATCGTCGGCGGCCAGGTACGGCGGGTTCGACACCACTACCGCGTAGCGGCGGCCCGCGACCGGCGCGTACCACTCGCCGAGCAGCGTGCGCGCGTTCGCGCAGTCGGCGTGGCCACGATTGCGCTCCGCCACCGCGAGCGCCGCGGCACTGGCATCGACCAGGTCGACCGTGGCGTCCGGTCGCTCGCGCGCGATCGCGAGGCCGATCGCGCCGCTGCCGGTGCCGAGATCGAGCACCGCCGGCGCGCGCAGTTGCTCGAGCCGGGCGAGCGCGAGCTCGACCAGCAGTTCCGTCTCCGGGCGCGGCACCAGCACGCCGGGACCGACCTCGAGCTCCAGCGTCCAGAACTCGCGCCGCCCCAGCACGTAGGCGAGCGGCTCGCCGCCGGCACGTCGTGCGAGCAGGCCGAGGAAGCGGGCGTGCGCCGCGGGCGCGACGGCGTGCTCCGGCCACGCGTGCAGGTACGCGCGGCTGGCGCCCAGTGCCTCGGCGAGCAGCAGCTCCGCGTCGAGCGGCGCGACGGCCGCGCCCTGCACGCCCGCGGTGCGGGCCTGCGCCAGCACGTCCGCGATCGTGCAGTCGGGCGCGCGGTCGCTCACTCGAGGCCGCGCAGCTGGTCGGCCTCGTACTCGCGCGCGAGCGGCTCGACCACGTCGTCGAGCGCGCCGTCGACGATCTGGTCGAGCTTGTAGAGCGTCAGCTCGATGCGGTGGTCGGTGAGGCGGCCCTGTGGGAAGTTGTAGGTGCGGATGCGCTCCGAGCGGTCGCCGGTGCCGACCTGCAGCCGGCGGCTCGCGGCCTGCGCCTGCGTCTGCTTCTCGCGCTCGGCGGCGAGCAGGCGCGCCTTCAGCAGCGCCATCGCGCGCGAGCGGTTCTTGTGCTGGGAGCGCTCGTCCTGGCACTCGACCACGATGCCGGTCGGCAGGTGGGTGATGCGCACCGCCGAGTCGGTCTTGTTGACGTGCTGGCCGCCGGCGCCGGACGACCGGTAGGTGTCGACGCGCAGGTCCGCGTCCGCGACGGCCACGTCGTCGATCTCCGCGAGCTCCGGCAGGATCGCGACCGTGCAGGTCGAGGTGTGGATGCGGCCCTGCGCCTCGGTCGCCGGCACTCTCTGCACGCGGTGCGTGCCGCTCTCGAACTTGAGCTTCGAGTACGCGCCGCGCCCGACCACGCGCGAGATCACCTCGCGGTAGCCGCCGTGCTCGCCGCGGTTCTCGGACAGGATCTCGACCTTCCAGCCGTGGGCGTCGGCGTAGCGCGAGTACATCCTGAACAGGTCGCCCGCGAAGATCGCGGCCTCGTCGCCGCCGGTGCCGGCGCGGATCTCGAGGTAGATGTTGGACTCGTCGTGCTGATCCTTCGGGATCAGCAGCCGCGCGAGCGCGGTCTCGGCGGAGTCGATCGCGCCCGCGAGGCGCCGGCGTTCCTCCTCGGCCATCGCGCGCAGCTCGGGGTCGGCGTCGCGCGCCATCTCCTCCGCGCCGCGCGCCTCGGCCTCGAGCGCCAGGAACGCGCGCCACTCGCGCGCGACCGGCTCGAGTCGCGCGTACTCCATCGACAGTTCGCGGAAGCGGTCGGAGCTGCCCGCCACGTCGGGGCTGGCGAGCAGGCGTCCCACTTCCTCGTAGCGGTCGGCGAGCCGCTCGAGGCGCCGGCGGATCGACTCGCGCATCCGCTACTCGTGCGGACGGTCGAGGTGGAACAGTTCCCGCGCGGCTTCGACCAGTTGCGCGTCGCCCTTCTCGCCGGCCTGGCGCAGGCGGTGGGTCGGCGCGTGGATCAGGCGGTGCGTCAGCGTGTCGGCGAGGTAGGCGAGCGCGTCTTCGGGCGTGCGGCCCGTCGCGATCATCCGGCGCGCCTGCTCGAGCGTCTGTTCCCGCACCCGCTCGGCGGTGGCGCGCAGCTGGCGGATCGTCGGCACGGCGTGCTGGCCGCGCAGGCTCGACATGAAGCGCACGACCTCGTCCTCGATCAGCAGCCGCGCCTGCCGCGCCTCGTCCTGGCGCGCCTGCAGGTTCTGGTTCACGAACTGCTGCAGGTCGTCGAGCGTATACAGGTAGACGTCCTCGAAGGACGCGACCTCGGACTCGATGTCGCGCGGCACCGCGATGTCGACCATGAACATCGGCTTGCGGCGCCGCGCCGTCAGCGCCGCGTCGACGTCGGCCCTCGTGATCACCGCCTGCGGCGAGGCGGTCGAGCTGATCACGATGTCCGCCTCGGCGAGGTGCGTGGACAGCGCGTCGAGGCCGATCGCGGCCGCGTTGAACTCGGCCGCGAGCGCCTGCGCGCGGTCGAGGCTGCGGTTCGCGATGATCATCCGCTTCAGGCCCTGCGCGTGCAGGTGACGTGCGGCGAGGGCGATCGTCTCGCCGGCGCCGACCAGCAGCGCGGTGTGCTTGTCGAAGCCCGCGAAGATCTGCTTCGCGAGGCTGACGGCCGCGTAGGCCACCGACACCGCGTTGGCGCCGATCCTGGTCTCGGTGCGCACCCGCTTGGCGACGGAGAACGTGGCCTGGAACAGGCGGTTCAGCAGCGGCCCGGCGGTGCCCACGTCCTGGGCGACCCGGTAGGCGTCCTTCAGCTGGCCGAGGATCTGCGGCTCGCCGAGCACCATCGAGTCGAGGCCCGAGGCGACCGCGAACGCGTGCTCGACCGCGGCGGCGTCTTCGAGCTCGTAGAGGTGACCGTTCAGGCCGTCGTCCAGCCGGTGGTAGTCCTGCAGCCAGCGGCCGAGGCCGTCCCGGCGGTCCACGACCGCGTACAGCTCGGTGCGGTTGCAGGTCGAGACGATGACGTTCTCGCGGGCGCCCCCGCCCTGGGCGAGGTCCCGTAGTGCGTGCGGCAGGCGGGTGGCGTCGAAGACCACCTTCTCGCGCACCTCTACGGGTGCGGTGCGGTGGTTGACCCCGACTACGACTAGGGGCATGCGTGGGAGGGCCAGGGTCGGGTGCACGAATTGTCCAGCCTGCGGACCGCGGGAGCAAGCGCAGCGACCAATGGTGCCACGACGCTGGGCTATAGTGATCCGATGGTTTTCCGAGACTTGGCTTCGATGGGGGTAAACGCTCGGCGGCGGGCGGCGGTCGCCGCCACCGCGCTCGCGGCCGCCGCGACGCTGTCCGGCTGCGCCGCGGGGGCGGGGCCGGGGGCGAACCGTGCGGCCGATCCCCGCGAGCGGATGCTGGTCGCCGAGGCCGCGATCGACCGCGGGCAGTACCCGCTCGCGGTCGAGGAGTACCGGCTGGCCGCCGCGGCGACCGGCGATGCCCGCCTCGCGGAGCGCGCCGCGCGCGTCGCTTTCGACCACGGCCAGGATGCCGCGCTCGCCAGGGTCGCCCGCGAGTGGCTGGCGCGCGAGCCGGACTCCGAGGTCGCCCGCCGTTTCCTGGCGGTCGCTTCGCTGCACCTCGACCGGGTGGACGACGCCGAGCGCGAGTACGCGAAGCTCATGGATACCGCCTACCCGACGCCGGCCGAGGGCTTCAACGCGCTGCTGCAGTCGCTCGCGGATCTCCGCAGCGAGACGGCTGCGGCGCGCGTGATGGCGCGGCTGGCCGCGCGGCATCCCGACGTGCCCGAGGCGCACTACGCGGCCGCGAGCCTCGCCCTGCAGGCCGGCGATTCGCCGTCCGCGCTGGCACACGTGGCGCGCGCGCAGCAGCTGCGGCCGAAGTGGCGCGAGGCGATCTGGCTCGAGGTTCGCGCACGGATCGCCGGCCGCGACTGCGAGCGCGGGCTCGCCCAGAGCCGCGGGCTCGCGGCCGAGGCCGCCGATGCCGATCGGCTCGTGCACGCGTGGCTCCTGACCGCCTGCGAGCGTGGCGCCGAGGCGCGGCCGCTGTTCGAGGATCTCGCCCGCGGTCGCGTCGCCCGGGCCGAGGCGCTCGAAGGACTCGCCGCGCTCGAGGCCGAGGCGTCGCGCTACGAGGAGGCCGCGAATCGCTACACCGATCTGCTGGCCACCGGCCGCGGCACCGACCGCGCGTTCTTCGGGCTCGGCCTCGTCGCGGACCGGCGTGGCGACGCCGCGCAGGCGGTCCGCCTCTACTCGCGCGTCACCTCGGGCTCGCGGGCGATCGGCGCGCAGCTGCGCGCCTACCGGCTCCTGCTCGAGCGCGGCGAAGCCGACCTGGCCGCGGCGCAGTTCGACGAGTTCGTCGCGCAGGCGCCGGAGTACCGGATCGTCGCCACCGCCGGGCGTGCGCAGGTGCTGGCGGAGGAGGGGCGTTCCGCGGACGCGCTCGCGCTGCTCGACCGGGCGCTCGCCGCGTATCCCGGCCAGGACGAGCTGCGCTACGCCCGCGCGTTCGTGCTCGAGCGGGAGGGCCGAGTCGACGCGGCGATCCGCGAACTGCGCGAGGTGCTGAAGCAGCGGCCGGAGGATCCCTCGGCGCAGAACGCGCTCGGGTTCACGCTGGCGGACCACGGTCGCTCGCTCCCCGAGGCGGAGCGCCTGATCCGCGCGGCGCTCGCCGGACGGCCTGACAGCGCGGCGATCCAGGACAGCCTCGGCTGGGTGCTGCACCGCCGCGGCCGGAGCGCCGAGGCACTCGAGTGGCTGGCGCGAGCCTTCGCAAACGAGCCCGACCCCGAGATCGCGGCGCACCTCGGCGAGGTGCAGTGGACGCTCGGGCAGCGCGACGTGGCGGAGCGTACCTGGCGCACCGCGCTCGAGCGCACGCCCGACCACCGCAAGCTGAAGCGCATGATCGAGCGCTTCCTCGGGACGAGACCTTGAGCATGACCCGTCGGCTCGCGGCCGCGGTGCTGGCCCTCGCCGCCGCCGGCTGCGCCACGGTGCCCGCCGGTCCCGCCGGCGAAGGCCCGGCCGTGCCGATCCCGGTGGACCGGGCGGTCGCGCTGGCCGGCTTCGACGACTGGCGCGCGGCCGGTCGCGTCGCGGTGCGCACGGCGGTCGACGGCTGGAGCGCGAGCTTCGACTGGCGCGAGACGGGCTTCCGCAGCGAACTCGCGGTTCGCGGGCCGTTCGGGGCCGGCGGGGCGCGCATCGTCCGCACGGCCGACCGGATCACGCTGGAGACGGGGGACGACCCGCCCGTCGAGGTGCCCGCGCCGTTCGCGGCGCTCGACGGCGCGCTGGTCGAGCGCCTCGGGTTCCCCCTGCCGGTGGAGTATCTCCGCTGGTGGCTGGCCGGCGTGCCCGCGCCGGGTTTGCCGAGCACGCCGGTCGCGGATGGCTTCGAGCAGGCCGGCTGGAGCGTCCGCCCGCAGGAGCTCGGGGGCGTCGCCGGTGCCCCGGCCGCGCTGCCGAAGCGCGTCGTACTCGAGCGCGAGGACACGCGGATCCGCGTCGCGATCGACCGCTGGGTCCCGGCGCCGACCGACCCATGACGGCCGCCGAGACCTGGCCGGCCCCGGCCAAGCTGAACCTGTTCCTGCACGTGACCGGCCGCCGGCCGGACGGCTACCACGAGCTCGACACCCTGTTCCAGCTGGTGGATCTCCGTGACGAGGTCGCGATCCAGCCGCGGGACGACGGCGTGATCGAGCGGCGGCGGGGCGCGGCGGGCGTGCCGCCGGAAGCCGATCTCGTGGTCCGGGCGGCCCGCGCACTCCGGGACCGGGCAGGACGACCGGAACTCGGTGCCACGCTGGACGTGGTCAAGCGCATCCCGCTCGGGGGTGGCCTCGGCGGCGGGAGTTCGGACGCCGCGACCGTGCTGGTCGCGCTGAACGCGCTCTGGTCGCTCGACCTGCCGGTGGACGAACTGGAGCGACTCGGGCTGAAGCTCGGGGCGGACGTGCCCGTGTTCGTCCGGGGGCTGACGGCCCGGGCGGGCGGCGTGGGCGAGCGGCTGGAGCCTTTCGAGGTGCCGCCGGCGTGGTTCGCGGTGATCCATCCGGGGATCGGGGTGCCGACCGCCGGGGTGTTCCAGGCACCTGAATTGACGCGAAATTCGCCGCCCGCCACAATACGCGGCTCACTGCCTGCCGGCTGGACCACCCAGCCGCTGCCCGGCCGCAACGACCTCGAGCCCGTCGTCCGCGCCCGCCACCCCGAGGTGGCCGCGGCGCTCGCGCGGCTCGGTCGCCACGGCGAGGCGCGGCTCACCGGGTCCGGCGCGTGCGTGTTCGCCGCGTTCGCCACCGAGGCGGAGGCGCGCGCCGCATCCGCCGATCTGGACGCCGGCTGGCAGGGTTGGGCCGTCGCCGGGCTCGCCCGCTCGCCGCTGCTCGCGCGGCTGGAGCGCGCGCGCCGCGCCGTGGCCGAGGGTTAGCGCGTTGGGGCGTCGCCAAGCGGTAAGGCAGCGGATTTTGATTCCGCCATGCGAAGGTTCGAATCCTTCCGCCCCAGCCACCCGCGCTCGCGCGGGTCGGTAGCAGCGCAGTCGGAGGCGGCCCGGCAACGCAGGGTCGCCGGGTCGGGCGTGTCGGTCGTCGTTGGCGGCAGCGGGGTGGGCGCGTGGATACGCAGATGGCGGTGTTCACCGGGAACGCGAATCCCGGTCTCGCGCAGGAGATCGCGCGCCACCTGACCGTGCCGCTGGGCCGCGCCTACGTCGGGCGCTTCAGCGACGGCGAGGTCACGGTCGAGCTGATGGAGAACGTCCGCGGCCGCGACGTCTTCATCGTGCAGCCGACCTGCCCGCCGACCAACGACAACCTGATGGAACTGCTCGTGATGGCGGATGCGTGCCGCCGCGCGAGCGCCGCGCGGATCACCGCGGTGGTGCCGTACTTCGGCTACGCCCGGCAGGACCGCCGCCCGCGCGCGACGCGCGTCGCGATCACCGCGAAGCTGGTCGCGAACATGATCGCGCAGGCCGGCGTCTCGCGCGTGCTGACGGTGGACCTGCACGCGGACCAGATCCAGGGCTTCTTCGACATCCCGGTGGACAACGTCTACGCGTCGCCGGTGCTGCTCGGGGATGCGTGGAAACAGAAGCACGGGCACATGATCGTGGTCTCGCCGGACGTCGGCGGCGTGGTGCGCGCGCGCGCGCTCGCGAAGCGCCTCGACGACGCCGACCTCGCGATCATCGACAAGCGCCGCCCCCGCCCGAACGAGTCGAAGGTGATGAACATCATCGGCGACGTGACGGGGAAGAGCTGCGTGCTGGTGGACGACATGGTCGACACCGCGGGCACCCTCTGCCAGGCCGCGCAGGCGCTGAAGGACGAGGGGGCGACGCGCGTCGCGGCCTACATCACCCACCCGGTGCTGTCGGGCGCGGCGATCGAGCGCATCTCGAACTCGGTGCTGGACGAGCTCGTGGTCACGGACACGATCCCGCTGCGCGACGCCGCGCGGGCGTGCCCGAAGATCCGGCAGCTGTCGGTCGCGGGGCTGCTCGCGGAGACGATGCGCCGGATCCGGGACGAGGAATCGGTCTCCAGTCTGTACATCGATTGATTTCGGACCGGGCGCGCGCGCAGCGCACCCGGTTGAAAGTGCGGCGCAAGCCGCTGAACTAGCCGCGGGCCAGGTCGCGGGCCCCGGCGGGTACTACAGGAGTGAAACGATGAAGACCTCTTTCGAACTGATCGCGGAGTTCCGCGACGACCAGGGGAAGGGTGCGAGCCGCCGCCTGCGTCGTGCCGGGAAGACGCCCGCGATCCTCTACGGCGGCAAGCGCGAGCCCCGCGCCCTGACCGTCGACATGACCAAGCTCCAGCAGGCGCTCGACAACGAGAAGTTCTACTCGTCGATCGTCACGTTGAAGGTCGGCGAGGTGACGCAGCAGGCGGTGCTGCGCGACCTGCAGCGCCACCCCTGGAAGAGCGTGATCATGCACGCCGACTTCCAGCGCGTGCTCGAGGACGAGCCGATCCGCATGCAGGTGCCATTGCACTTCCTGAACCAGGAGACGGCGCCGGGCGTGAAGACCGGCGGCGGCATGGTGTCGCACCTGAAGAACGAGCTGCTGGTGGAGTGCCTGCCGAAGGACCTGCCGGAGTTCATCGAGGCGGACATCGGCCACCTGCAGCTGAACCAGTCGCTGAAGATCTCGGACCTGAAGCTGCCGGCCGGCGTGACGTCGGTCGAGATGACGCAGGGCAAGGACGCGAGCGTGGTGTCGGTGCACAGCCAGCGCGCCGAGGAGGCGGAGACGCCGGCCGCCGAAGCGGCGGCGCCGGCCGCGGGCGACAAGAAGGAGCCCGCGAAGAAGGAAGAGCCGAAGAAGGACGCCAAGAAGTGATCGGGGGCGGCGGGGGGGGCCTCGTGGTCCCGCGCGCCGCGTGACTCTCGCTTCGCGGGGACGTCCCCGAGGCGGGCCGCGCCGACCGCGCGGCCCGCTCGCTTTCGCAAGGCGGCGCAGCCATGCCCGGTCTCGACCTCAAGCTGATCGTCGGCCTCGGCAACCCCGGGCCCGAGCACGCCGATACGCGCCACAACGCCGGCTTCTGGCTCGTGGACAGCCTCGCCGCGCGCTGGCGAGGCAGCCTGCGCGCCCACAGCCGCTATCACGGCGAGGTCGGGCGCATCGACGTCGACGGCCGCGAACTCTGGCTGCTGAAGCCGACCACGTACATGAACCGCAGCGGCCTCGCGATCCGCGCGCTGATGGACTACGTGCGGCTGCAGCCCGCGCAGATCCTGGTCGCGCACGACGAACTGGACCTGCCGGTCGGCGCGGTGCGGCTCAAGCAGGGCGGCGGCGCCGGCGGCCACAACGGTCTCAAGGATTCGATCGCGCACGTCGGCGACGCGTTCTGGCGCCTGCGCCTCGGCATCGGTCACCCGGGCAACCGCGCCGAGGTGATCGACTACGTGCTGCGGCGCGCGCCGGCCGCCGAGGAGGCGCTGATCCGCGGCGCGGTCGAGGCGGCCGCGGACGCGATCCCGCGCGTGCTGGCGGACGGCGCGGAGAAGGTCATGAACTCGCTGCACCGGCGCGAGCCGGCGCCGGCGAACTGAACACGGGCGCGCGGCGCGGCCTCGGGCCCGCGTCGCGCGCGATACGAACGAGGAGCATGCAGTGGGCATCAAGTGCGGCATCGTCGGCCTGCCGAACGTCGGCAAGTCGACGCTCTTCAACGCGCTGACGCGCGCGCAGATCGCGGCGGAGAACTACCCGTTCTGCACCATCGACCCGAACGTCGGCGTGGTGCCGGTGCCGGACCCGCGGCTCGACGTGCTCGCCCGCATCGCGAAGTCCGAGAAGGTGCTGCCCGCGACGGTCGAGTTCGTCGACATCGCCGGCATCGTCAAGGGCGCCTCGCAGGGCGAGGGCCTCGGCAACAAGTTCCTCGCCAACATCCGCGAGGTCGACGCGATCGCGCACGTGGTGCGCTGCTTCCGCAACGACGACATCGTGCACGTCGCAGGCGGCGTGAACCCGCTGGCCGACATCGAGACCATCAACACCGAACTCGCGCTCGCCGACCTCGAGACCGCGGAGAAGGGGCTGCAGCGGGCCGAGAAGGCCGCGAAGACCCAGGACAAGGACGCGATCCGCGCACGCGACGTGATCCGCAGGGTGCGCGACGCGCTGAACGAGGGCCGCCCCGCGCGCGCGCTGGGGCTCGACGACCAGGAGCGCGCGATCGTCCGCGAGCTGCAGCTGCTCACCGCCAAGCCGGTGCTCTACGTGGCGAACGTGGACGAGAGCGGCTTCACCGGGAACCCGCTGCTCGAGGTCGTGCAGCAACTCGCCGCCGGCGAGGGCGCGCAGGTGGTCGCGGTCTGCGCGGCGATCGAAGCGGAGATCTCGCAGCTCGACGAAGCCGACCGCGGCGAGTTCCTGCGCTCGATCGGTCTCGAGGAGCCCGGTCTCAACCGCGTGATCCGCGCGGGCTACAGGCTCCTCGGGCTGCAGACCTACTTCACGGCGGGCCCGAAGGAGGCGCGCGCGTGGACCGTGAAGGTCGGCGCGACCGCGCCGCAGGCCGCGGGCGTGATCCACACCGACTTCGAGCGCGGCTTCATCCGCGCGGAAGTGATCGCGTACGACGACTACGTCGCCTGCAAGGGCGAGGCGGGCGCGCGCGAAACGGGCAAGATGCGGCTGGAAGGGAAGGAGTACGTGGTCCGCGAGGGCGACGTGATGCACTTCCGGTTCAACGTCTGAACGGCCTGCAGCGCGGGCCTTGCAGCGCCCTTGCGCCCGCCGCACACCTCATCGGCCGGTCTCAGTCCCATGTCACGCCCTCGATTCCGTCAAGCAGTTCCCGCCCGTAGAGGGCCGGAGTCTGGAAGCCTGGCGACCACTTCTCCGCCAGCACCGCATGCGCAATCTCGCGAAGGCAGAGTACGGTGAACCGGTAGGCTTCCGGACCCGTCAACGCGACCCGTTGCTGGGTCTGCCCGTTGGAAGCGATCGCGACGACGTAGGTCCTGCCGTCGCGCAGCTGGCGCGCGGACGAACCCTCTGGAAAGAGCGGAAGCAGGTGGTTCAGGATCAGATCGCGCAGCCAGAGCAGCCGACCCTTCATCATGGCGACTGCGAGCTCCGGCAGGACAGAGTAGGTCGAGATGTTGGCGATGCCGGTCGAAACCCCTGCGGTGAAGAGGTCCCCGAGCCACGGATCGTAGACCGCGCGGAACTTCCTGCCTGCAACCTCGAAGTCCAGTTCGGTTTCGGCTGGCCGGGCCGCGACCAGGACGCCGCCGACTCGTCGGTGCCCGGGGCGTTCGATGTGCGACAGCATCCCCTTGAGGGTGCCGCGCGATACCCCGCCGTCGGTGGCCAGTGCGATCACCAGTTCGGTCGCATCCGGCAACCTCCTCTTTGCGAGCCCTGCCGCGATATCGGAGGGTGCGACATTGAAGCCGGCGCCGGGCATGATCATGATGTTCGCGCGGCGAGCCCGTTCGTCGAAGGCAAAAGCGTTGGAGGTGTCCTCCACCTCGCCCGCAAGGTCGACGTAGTGGGTGCCGGAAGCCAGGCAGGCTTCGATGAGAGGCTTCTGGGTCGTGACGAACCGACCGGAGAGGTTCAGCAGAAGGCG